>Ga0194132_10000076_pt1 | contig 177189 bp, 162 predicted proteins | sample TA2KigOf80mmetaG_FD_148612 | JGI IMG/M metagenome (GOLD analysis project Ga0194132, IMG submission 148612) | Freshwater microbial communities from Lake Tanganyika, Tanzania - TA2015054 Kigoma Offshore 80m | ecosystem: Environmental > Aquatic > Freshwater > Lake | place: Tanzania: Lake...
AACTACCAGGTCGTGTACTCGCTCGAAGGCGTGCTCGACTACTACACGACGCCGGTGCTGGTGCTCGAGAACGGCAAGGTGGCCGAGAAGGAAGCGCTCACGGAGGTCGAAGCGGTGGATTTCCCCGCGCCGCTCGGAACGCTGGAGGCCTTCCTGACGGCGGGCGGCGCGTCGCGCATGCCCTACCTGTATCAGGGCAAGATCGCGTCGATGTCGTACAAGACACTCCGGTATCCCGGGCACGCCCATCTGGTGAAGGCCATGCGGGACCTCGGCCTCTTCGATGCAGAGCCCGTGAAAGTGCACGGTTGGATGGTCTCCCCGCGCGAAGCGTTCATTGCGACCGTGGGGCCGCACCTCCAGGACGACGGTGGCCACGACCTCGTCGCGCTCCGCGTCATCGTCAGCGGCAAGCGGGGTGGCAAGGCAAGGACGATCACGCACGAGCTGCTCGACTTCCACGATGCCGAGCGCGGGGTGACCGCCATGATGCGCACCACCGGATACTCGCTCGCCGCGGTGGCGCGCCTACAGGTGGAAGGCGTGATCCGACCCGGCGCGCGCCCGCCGTACGAGTGCGTTCCCGTAGACGCCTACGTGCGCACGCTGGGCGAGCGCGGGATTCGGATCGAGCGACGGGAGGGGTAGGAAGGGCGGCGCGCAGTCGGAGGCCGATCCACGCATTCTGGCGCCCCGTCCGCCACGTCAACCTCCAGACCAGGAGGGGATAGGCCCCTTTCCGGAAGACCATATGATCTGTATGGCTTGCCATATGAAGACCACGCTCGTCATCGAAGACTCCGTCATGCTGCGCCTCAAAGAAGAGTCGGCCCGGACCGGGAAGACGATGTCCGAGCTCGTCGAGGTCGCGCTCCGCCGCCTTCTGCAGGAGCCGGGTACCGCCCCACCACCCGCGCCGCTGCCATCGTTCGACAGTGGCGGCGCACTCGTGGACGTCGCCGACCGCGAGGCCCTTTATGGCGCCATGGAGGGCAGGTAGGTGTTCGTGGTGGACACCAACGTGCTGGTGTACGCGGCGGACGAGCGCGCACCCGAGCACGTGCGCTGCCGGGGCTTGCTCGAGTCGTGGCGCGCCCAGAGCGGCGCCTGGTACCTGACGTGAGGGATCTGCTACGAGTTCCTGCGCGTGGTGACGCACCCCCGCGTTTTTCGTCGGCCGTGGTCGGCAGCGGAGTCGCACACATTCTTGGCGGCGCTCCTGTCGTCCCCGAGCGTGTCGGTGCTATCGCCGACGCCCAGGCACGCGGCCGTTCTCGCGGGGGTGATCGGCGAAGTCCCGCTGCTTGCCGGTAACCTGCTGCACGACACCGCCACGGCGGTGCTCATGCGCGAGCACGGCATTCGCAGGATCTGCACGAGGGACACCGACTTCCATCGGTTCCCGTTTCTGGAGCCGATCGATCCGCTTACGGCGGAGCCGTAGCGGGGGCACCGAGCGGCGGCCCGACGATGAGCTGCGGGACCCGCGGTCCGTGCGTCGGATCGGAGCGCTTCAAAACGGGCAGACGGAGTTCATCTCCCGGACGTGTTGGCGCGCACCCGGGAAGAACGTCGCAACAGCCGTCTCACTGGATCGGCTCCAGCCGGACCAGCAGTCCCTCCTCTTCGCCGAGCAACGCGTAGATCAGTCCATCGGGACCCTGCCGCACGTCGCGAACGCGGCGACGCAACTCCGTCAAGATCGCCTCGCGTCCGATCTCCTCTCCGGCGTCGTTGAGCTTCACGCGCTCGATGTGCCCGGTGCGGTCGATGCGACCGACCATGAGCGATCCGACGAAGAGGTCTCCGCCCCAGGCCGGGAATCGGTCGCCCGTGTAGAACATCGCGCTGGAGGGCGCGATCGAAGGGAGCCATACCACCGCCGGCAGCTCCATTCCGTCGCGTCCCCAGTTCTGCGAGATCCGCGGACCCGAGTACTCGCGACCGAACGAGACGACGGGCCAACCGTAGTTGCGGCCGGGCCGGATGATGTTGACCTCGTCCCCTCCTTGCGGCGCGTGCTCGGCCCCCCAGAGCTCACCGGTCGTGGGATGGATGGCGAGGCCCATCACGTTGCGGTGCCCAAGGGAGTAGATCTCCGGCAGATGATCCGCGCGCCCCACGAAGGGATTGTCGTCGGGGGCGGACCCGTCTGGGCGAAGCCTGAGGATCTTCCCCGCATGGTCGCCGGGGTCCTGAGCGCGGAGCCCCGAGGTCGCGGCGTTGAACGCTCCGCCCACCGACAAGTAGAGCGTGCCGTCGGGCGCGAAGACCACCCGCGAGCTCGACACGCCGATCGCGCGGCCCGCGGCCCGGAAGACGACGCGGAGGTCGCGGAGCCCGGTGCCGTCGAATCGGGCGCTGGCGAGCGCGATGGTGGACGGGTCGTCCGCGGTCGTGTACGTCAGGAAAAGCGTCCGATTCCGGGCGAAATCCGGGTCGAGCTCCACGTCCAAGAGACCGTTGTACTGGCCGTCCGCATCCACCTCGGGCAAACCCGCGACGCGCGTGAGCGCTCCGCTCCGCACGACTTGCATGGTGCCCAGTCGCTCGGTGACCAGGAAGTCGCCCTCGGGCAGGAACTCGAGGCTCCACGGGTGGGTCAGCCCGCGGGCGAGCACCCGCATCATCACGTTGGGCTGGTCTGCGGTGTGTAGGACCAACGCGTCGGGTACCGGCACGGGCGGTATACCCACCCACTGCCCCCGAACGGTTTGGGCGCCGAGCCCGTGCGCCCGCAACAGGAGGAGGCAGGTCGCGAGCCAGAGAGAAGAAGACCTGCGCGTCGCCATGGGGACCTCCGCTACCGCGCCGCCCCCAGCGTCGCCGTCACCGACACGCGCGCACCGTCCCGCTCGACCACGATGACGACCTCGTCACCCGGGCGCTTCGCTTGGAGCGCGTACGTGTAGGCGTAGATGTCGGTCACGGGCTTCCCGTCGAACTCGACCACCACGTCTCCTGGCCGGAGGCCGGCGTTGGCCGCGGGGCTCCCTTCGCGCACTCCGGTCAACCGGAGGCCGAAGTCGCGCGGCGTCATGTCGGGAATCGTGCCGAGGTACGGGCCGTAGCCGCCGCTCGACGAGGAGGCAGCTGCGGCCGTCTGCGTGGGTGCCTGTGGAGGCGCCTGCTGGATGCGCGTCAACGCGACCGCGTCCGCGCCGCCGGACGCGACCCGCGTGGCGATGCGGGCGGCCAGCTCGCTCACCCGCCCGAGCCCCTCGGCGTTGATCTTCTGCCAGTCGTCCGAGGGTCGGTGGTAGTCCTCGTGCAGGTTGGAGAGGAAGTGCAGCACGGGGATGCCCTCGCCGTAGAACGACGAGTGGTCGGAGGGCCCGTATCCGTCGGGCGACTTGCCGATGCGGAACGGTGTTGCCAGCTGGGCGTTGGCGCCGTCCACGATCTCGTTCCACTCCGCTGCCGTTCCCACGCCGAGCACCGTGAGGCCGTCGTCGACCACGCGCCCCACCATGTCGAGGTTGAGCATCGCCACGGCCTCGCCGAGGTCGACTGTCGGCTGGCGAACGAAGTAGGCGGAGCCCCAAAGGCCACGCTCCTCTCCGGTGAACGCGATGAAAACGACGCTTCGGTCGGGTCGGGGGCCCGCGCTCAGACGACGTGCGATGTCGAGCAGCGCCGCTGTGCCGCTCGCGTTGTCGTCCGCGCCGTTGTGTATCGCGGTCTGGTCCGGCGCGAGCGAGCCCTCCCCACCGAATCCGAGGTGGTCATAGTGCGCTCCGACCACGACGTACTCGTTCCTGAGCGTCGGGCTCGCCCCTGGGAGAAGCGCGACCACGTTGCGGGCCTCGGCGCTGGTGGCCCGCACGTCGGTACGCAGGTCGGCGCTCGCGCCACCAATCAGGGCTTCCCGCAACGTTGCCGCGGCCGCACCACTCAGGATGCCGACCGGAATCGACAGCGCCGCACGCATTTCGTCAGTGGGGATCGGCAGCTCCATCCCCGTGGGCGCGAGCAGCAGAATGCCCGCCGCGTCACGGCCGGCTGCCACAGTCGCTTTGAAGTGCGGGTCGCCGCGGAGCCCGGTGCCGTGGGGGTCGTCCGGATCGCCCCACTCGACGACCACGATGCGGTCGGAGATGTCCATGCGGGCGAACTCGTCCGACGGATCCCCCGGGCTGCTCAGCAGGTGCCCGCCGTAGATGAGCTCGCGCTCGAGCGCGGCGCTGGCCGAGTAGCCGGTAGGGACCCAGTCGGTGCCCAGCGCATAGGTGCGGCCCCTGACGACGAGTCGGTTCGTGGAACCGAGCTCCGCACCTTTACGGATGGGGAAGGACTGGAACCAGCTACCTTGAGACCCCGCGGGCGTGAGCCCGAGCGACGCGAACTGGCTGGCGAGGTACTCGCCCGCGCACCGCTCACCCTGGGAGCCCACGGCGCGGCCTTCGAGACCGTCGTCGGCGAGGTAGCGGACGTGGGCAATCGGGCCGCTGAGGCCTCTGGTCAGGGCCGCGGGGTCCGGGCAGCTTTGGGCGAGCAGGCTTGCGGAAGGAACGACGATCAAGGCCAGAAGGGCCGAGAACGCTCTCAACGAGGTAGAAACGTGGCGAATCATCGATGGCTCACCGTGCTGACGTTGTCGTCCGTGTTTGCGTGCGCCCCCGGGGAGCCCGCGGAGGAGGCCGGAGAAGCGCTGGCCAACCTGGCCGAGGGCGTCCAGCTCCAGATGCCCACCGAAACGCACCTCAGCAACATACGCCAACTCACGGTGGGCGGTGAGAACGCCGAGGCGTATTGGGCATTCGATGGCTCCATGCTCATCTACCAGGGCAACAAGCCCGATGGTCCCGGTTGCGATCAGATCTTCACCCTGGACCCCCGCACCGCCGTGTCGACCAGGGTCAGCAACGGCACCGGCCGGACGACCTGCTCCTACTTCTATCCGGCGGGGGACCAGATTCTCTACTCCTCCACCCATCATCACAACGCGACCTGCCCGCCGGTTCCCGACTTTTCCCTAGGGTACGTGTGGGCGATCTATCCGACGTACGACATTTTCGTCGCCAACGCCGACGGCTCGAACCTCCGCCAGCTCACGACCGAGGATGGCTACGACGCCGAGGCCACGTTCTCGCCCAGGGGCGACCGCATCGTCTTCACGAGCACGCGTGACGGCGACCTCGACCTCTACTCGATGGCTCCCGACGGCTCCGACGTCCGCAGGCTGACCGACCGACCGGGATACGACGGCGGCGCGTTCTACTCGCCCGACGGTTCGCAGATCATCTGGCGGGCGCATTATCCCGAGGGTGCCGAGCTCGATGACTACACGTCGCTGCTTCGCCAAGGCCTGATCCGCCCCGGCGAGCTCGAGATCATGGTCATGAACGCGGACGGCACGAACCAGAGGCAGGTGACGAGCGTCGGCGGCGCCAACTTCGCACCCTACTGGCACCCATCCGGCGACAAGGTCGTCTTCAGCTCCAACCATCACGACCCCACCGGGCGCGACTTCGACATCTACATGGTGAACCTGGACGGTACGGGCCTCACCCGCATCACCGAGTCGCCCGGGTTCGACGGCTTCCCGGTGTTCAGCCCTGACGGGCGTACCCTGGTGTTCGCGTCGAACCGGAACAACGGCGGCACGAACGACACGAACGTGTTCATCGCCGAGTGGGTGGAGTGACCAGGTAGACCCACCGGGACACACCTGGGCTAGCGGTACACCTCGAGGAAGCGCTCGAGTATCCGGTAGGTGAGCCCCCAGACGTGCTCGCCGAGCACGTGGAACGACGGGAAGCCCCGTGGCCCGCCGGGGAGGGGGATCTCCACGGTGGACCGTGTGGTCGGGGCGCGCAGCTCCGCGACGTTGACCCAGCACACGCGCTCGACTTCGCGGCTCGCGACGCGGGCTTCGGTGTGCGCCCCCACGGCGAAGACGAAGGGCGCGATGGTGAGCTTGGGCAGCCGCGGATTGGAGGGTGCCACCTCGTCGAGGCGACCCAGCGGACGGCCCTCCACCGCCAGGTCCACGCCGGTCTCCTCGAGCGTCTCACGACGGGCGGTGGCCAGGAGGTCCGCATCTGCCTCGTCGCGCCGCCCGCCCGGCAACGCCATGTGGCCCGACCAGGGGTCGCGCTCCGACGTGGCCCGCTTGATGAGCAGGAGCTCGAGGGGGTCGTTCGCGCGTAGAACCAGCGCGACGGCCGCCTGCAGATAGCCGTCCTGGAGGACCAGCGGATCGTTCGGGTCGCCCGCATACGAGGCGAGCGCCTCCGAGAGCACCCAGAAGCGCGGGTCGGTCTCGAGCGGTCCTCCTGGCGTCACACGCCGGTCCGCTCGGGGCCCCAAATGAGCTTGTGCATCTGCACCTGGTACCGAACCGGGAGGGCGTCTGCGAGCACCCAGCTCGCGAGGTCCTCCAAGTCGACTTCGCCCCACACCGGAGATACCAGGAGCGCACGCAGCGAGCCCTCGCGCACTCGCCGATCCAGCCCACGTTCGCGGATGGTCGCCCGCAGCCATTCGTAGTCGGCGCGGTCCTTCACCACGAACTTCACTTCGTCGCGGGCCGTGAGGTGCTGGAGGTTCTCCCAGAGATTACGGTGGCTCTCCCCCGAACCGGGGCACTTGAGATCCATGATCTTGTGCACGCGCGGATCGAGCGGCGCGACGTCGATCGCCCCGGACGTCTCGACGAGAACGGTGTATCCTGCGGCCAATAGACGGTCCGCGAGCTCGTAGGCTGCCGGATGAGCCAAAGGCTCACCGCCCGTGATCTCGACTACGTCAGCGGGATGTGCGGCGACACGGGTGAGGACTTCGTCCAAGGTCATGCGCTCGCCGCCGTGGAACGCGTATGCGGTGTCGCACCAGACGCAGCGGAGCGGGCACCCGGTCAGGCGCACGAAGGTGCACGGAACGCCGGCCCAGGTGGACTCGCCCTGGATGGAGTGGAAGATCTCCGTGACCTGGACGGTGCGTTCCGTCGGTGTCATCGACTGACCTCGCCGTCCGGCCGCGCGATCGCCTCCTCGAGCAGCCGCTGCACGTCGAGCAATGTCAGCTCACCCAGTCGGCGAATGGCCTCCTCGTGACTCGCGCACTCGACGAGCGTCTCGGACTCGACGTGCCCAACGATCCCTACCCCCGTCTGGGCCCAGCGCGGGAAGACGAGGTAGCCCGCATAGGGCGCCCGCAGGTTCGCGGTCTTCTCCGTTTCGGGGGAGACCGTGTACGGGTGCCCGTCGGGACCGGTGTAGGCCGGCGGGCGGTCGTGCACCGAGAAGTACCCGCCGAGCGTGGAGTCGTCGGCGAATGCGGGCTCGGGATTCGGTGTCTGCGGGCGGGGCATAGAAACAAATGTAGCGCGGGGCCTCGATGGCTGGCTCGGACCGCCCTCGCGGTTGTGACCGTCTCCGTGCCCGCCTAGACTTTGCACCGCCTCGAACCCAGAGGGAGCCGGCCCGATGCCCAAGACGATGCGTGCCGCGGTCTTCTCCGAGTTCGGCGGACCCGAAGTCATCGAGCTGCAGAAGGTGCCGCTTCCCGAGCCCGGTGCCGGCGAAGTGCGCATCAGAGTCGAGGCGTCGTCGATGAACCACCTCGACCTCTGGGTCCGGCGTGGTCTCCCCATCGAGACCCCGATGCCCCACATCGGCGGCTCGGACGTCGCGGGCGTGGTCGATGCGGTGGGCCCCGGGGCCGAGCACGTGCCGGTGGGGACGCGTGTGGTCGTCGATCCGGCGCTCGGGTATCACTGGTACGAGGGCCAGGACCAGGGCGAGTCTTTTCCCTGGCCGCCCATGCGGTTGATTGGCGAGCATACGCAGGGTGGCTTCGCGGAGTTCGCGCTGGCCCCCGCGACCAACCTGCTCGAGATCCCGAGGGACTTCGGCGCTCAGGAGGCAGCTGCGGCCGGGCTGGCCTTCGTGACCGCATGGCGGGCCCTCATCACGCGGGGAGGGCTGCGACCGGGAGAGCGCGTGCTGATCACCGGCGCCTCCGGCGGTGTGGGAACCGCGGCCGTACAGATCGCGGCCCGCGCCGGAGCCCGCGTCTCCGCGGTGACGTCGGGCCCCAGGAAGGTCGGCCTGGTCCGCGCGCTGGGCGCGGAGGTGGTGTACGACCGGCTGGCAGTGGACTTCTCGCGAGAAGCGTGGCGGGACACGGGAAAGCGCGGGGTCGATCTCATCTTCGACACGGTCGGCGAAGCAGTCTGGGCTGGGTGCCTGCGTGCGCTCGCGCCTTGCGGGCGGCTGGTCACTTCAGGAGCCACGACTGGTTCGCACGGCACCACCGAGTTGCGCCTCGTCTTCTGGAAGCAGCTCTCGATCATTGGGAGCACTATGGGCACCCCCGCCGAGTTCCGCGCCGTGATGAGGCAGGTCTTTGCCGGTAGCCTGCGTCCCACGATTCACGAAGTGATCCCGCTCGATGAGGCACGGCGTGCGCACCAGCTGCTCGAGAGCGGTCAGGTGTTCGGCAAGCTGGTGATCGTGCCGTGACGCTGCGAGACGCACAGGCGCAGGTCGACGCCTGGATCTCCCAGTTTGAGGAGGGCTACTGGCCGCCACTCTCCAATCTGGCGCGGCTCACCGAGGAAGTTGGTGAACTCGCCCGGGAGATGAACCACCGCTTCGGCCACAAGCCCAAGAAGCCCGACGAGCCCGAGCAGGATCTGGCGATCGAGCTGGCCGACGTGCTCTTCGTGCTGCTGGTGATCGCGAACGAGCAGAAGATCGACCTGGAGGAGGCGCTCGAGCGGGTCCTGGAGAAGTACCGCACCCGCGACGCCAAGCGCTGGACGCCGGCGCGCCCGTAGCCCTCCTGGTGGCCTTCGCGCTTCCGCTCCTGCTCGCGCTTCCGTGGGTCGGCGCAGTCGTCTTCTTGGCGTTCGTGGCGAAACCTCCGCGCGACCTTCCGGAGCGGCCGGCGCGTGCGGGGCGGCGGCCGCTCGTGAGCATCATCGTGCCAGCGCGTGACGAGGCGGTGAACATCGAAACCTGCGTACGATCACTCACGGCGACCGAGTACGAGGCCTTCGAGGTCATCGTCGTCGACGACCGCAGTAGTGACGGCACCGCAGAGATCGTGCGCGGCCTCGACCGGGGCAACGCGCGGCGGATCATCGTGGTGGCAGGACGCGAGCTTCCCGAGGGATGGCTCGGCAAGCCTTGGGCATGCAAGCAGGGCGCCGACGTGGCCGAGGGGGAACTGCTCCTCTTCACCGACGCCGACACCCGTCATGGTCAGGATCTGCTGGCTCGTGCCGTCGCTGGCCTCGACGAGGAACTGGCAGACCTGTTTACCGTGATCGGCCGCCAGCTGCTCGAGTCGTTTTGGGAGCGCGTGGTCCAGCCGCAGATCTTCCTCATGATGCTCGTTCGCTTCCCTCGCATCGAACGGACGGTCCAGCGGGGGCATTGGCGGGAGGCGATCGCCAACGGCCAGTACATGCTCTTCCGTCGTTCGGCATACGACGCCGTGGGTGGGCACGAGAGCGTGAAGGACGAGGTGGCGGAGGACCTCGCGCTCGCGCAGCGGGTGAGGCGTGCCGGCCTGCCGCTCCGTGTCCGCGGTGCCGAATCCGAGCTCGCCACGCGCATGTACCGCTCGCTCGGGCACCTGGTGGAGGGGTGGTCCAAGAACCTCTTCATGGGCGGTCTCCAGACGATGCCGCCTGCCGTCAGGGGCGTGGTCGTGCCCGCCACGCTCGCCGCCGGCGTCGTGCTCTGGATCGTACCCCCCGTCGTGCTGGCGTCCGCGCTCGTCGGGGCAGGGGGAACGGGCTTGCTGGTGTGGTCCGGGGCGGCCACGGCCCTGTCCCTCGCGATCTGGACGTCGTTCGTGCGGCGCATGGGGATACCAGCAGCCTACGGGCTCCTGTACCCGCTGGGAGCGGCCGTCGGCGCGTTCATTCTCGCGCGCTCGTGGGTGCGTGGACGGAACGTGGAGTGGAAGGGGCGCCGCTACGTGCTCCCGCCTGCCTCGAGCCGGCCTTGAGGGGTGCCCGAGGCGAGCTGGCGGGCGCGCTGAAGGCGCGCGCACTCGAGGAAGGGTTTGCGCTGGTGGGCATCACGATGCCGGCCGCCAGCAGCCAGATGGAGTTCTATCGCGAGTGGCTCGCGGAGGGTCGTCACGGCCAGATGGCTTATCTCGCGCGATCAGACGCCGTGCGGCGTCGCGGTGATCTCACGGACACCCTGCCCGAGGTACGCTCGTGTGTCGTGGTGGCGCACGAATACGGCTCGGGTGACGACGCGAAGGGGCCCACGGACCCCGCACGCGCGGTGATCGCACGGTACGCGCGCGGTGACGACTACCACGACGTCGTGCTGTCGAAGCTGCAGCGACTGCTCGAGTGGCTCGACCACACCGTCGAGGGCGGAGTGAGCGGACGCGCTTACGTGGACACGGGGCCGATCTTGGAGCGCGAGCTCGGTCGTCGCGCGGGACTCGGGTGGTTCGGACGGAACACGATGCTCATCCACCCCGAGCGCGGCTCGTACTTCTTCCTCGGCGTCCTGCTTCTGGACCTGGAGCTGCCCCCCGATCCGCCGTTCGAGGAGGACCGCTGCGGAACGTGTCGAGCGTGCCTCGATGCATGCCCGACCCGTGCGCTCCTCGGCCGAGATGCGAACGGTGCGCCGGTGATCGACGCACGGCTCTGTATCTCGTATCTGACGATCGAGCTCCGCGGACCCATTCCTGCGGAGCTGCGCCACGCAATCGGCAACCGCGTGTTCGGTTGCGACATCTGTCAGGAGGTCTGCCCGTGGCACGAGCGTTTCGGGAGGCCAGCCGCAGAGCCCGCCTACCGAGCGCGCGAGGGGCTATCCGGGCCTGCGCTCGTGGACCTCGCGACCCGGTTGCTCGGCCTCGACGAGAGCCTGTTCCGGGAGCACTTCCGCGGCTCGCCGCTCCTGCGGGCGAAGCGCGATGGGCTGCTCCGTAACGTATGTGTGGCCCTCGGGAATTGGGGGACGGTCGAGGCGCTGCCACCTCTCCTACGCGCGCTGGTCGACCCGAGCTCCTTGGTCCGCTCGCACGCGGCCTGGGCCTTGGGGCGCATCGGATCCCCACGTGCGAGCCGCGACCTGGATACGCGCCTGGGAATCGAGGCTGACGAGGCCGTGCGCCATGAGCTATCCCTTGTGTTAGAGATCTGTAAACCCATTGACGGTTCGAGCCAGGACGGGCTATGACACGGGCTCTTCCAGCCTGTTTGTTCTGTCCAACGGAGTAACCATGCAACGAATCGCTCGCTTCACCCTCGCGCTCGCGACGTTGGTCGCGTTCGCGGGCCCCATTGCAGTTCACGCGCAAGCGCCTGCCGAGCCCTACAAGGTGGGCACGTTCGCGGTCAACAACCGTCAGTTCGTCGGCCTCGTCCTGCGCGATCAGTTCATCGTAGACATCGCTGCGGCGAATGCCGCAATGGCGTCCGGCCGCATCGAGGCGCCGGCCTACATGATCGACCTGATCGAGCGCTATGACAGCGGCGTCAGGACCCGTCTCGTCCAGATCACCAATGATCTGGTCCAGAACAATCGCCTCACTGGGAGCGGTCGCCCCGCGTACGTGTACCCGGTCGCGAACGTCGACATTCGCGCGCCGATGACGGATCCGTGGCCGTCGAAGATCATGAACGCGGCGGTGAACTTCTACACGCACGCGTGCGAGGGCTGCACGCCCGAGGAGCTCGCGGCACGGACGCGTGAGCGCCAGCAGAACCGCGGCGTGCCGTACCTGTTCCTCAAGCCGACCCGCGGCGCGATCATCGGCGACGGTGACGAGATCCTCATGCCGTTCGGGCGTGACGAGATCGAGTGGGAGGTCGAGCTCGCGATCGTCTTCGGCCGCGAGGCCAAGTACGTCTCCGCGCGCCGTGCCTACGACTACGTCTTCGGCTACATGGTCGGCATGGACATCTCCGACCGCGGCGGCCGTCCGCCCGGGGGTTACGGCTCCGGCTCCGACTGGTTCGTCGGCAAGGGCCACGACACGTTCGCGCCGCAAGGTCCGTGGATCGTGCCGAAGGAGTTCTACGGCGATCCCATGCAGAACCTGCACCAGCAGCTCGTCATCGATGGCGTGACGGTCCAGGAGGCGCGCGCGGGTGACATGATCCACTCGATTCCCGAGTTGATCGAGTACGCCTCGTCGTTGATCACCCTCTACCCTGGTGACGTGATGCAGAGCGGCACGTCCGGCGGGACGGGTGAAGGACGCGTGCAACGTGCCACGGGTTCCGGCTTCCTGGTGGATGGCGAGGCGCTCCAGGCGACGATCAGTGGCATCGGCACGCTCCGGCACACGGTCCGCAAGGAGCGGAGCGTTCCGAACGATCTGACCGGTTCGCAGCTGACGCCGTCGGCTCAGTACCGCGGCCGCGGTGGTCGTGGTGGCGGCGGCCAATAAGGCGCAGCTCGCAGCGTAGGCGGTAGGTGGCGCCGGCCGGGGCAACCCGGCCGGCGCTCTTCTTTGTGGGGCTCCCTAGATGTCGCCCGCGCGCGCCAGCGCGGTGATGCGATCGGCCGCGCGAAACGCCAGCGCCTGGATGGTCATGGTCGGCTGACCACGGCCGGACGTGACCAGGATGCTCCCGTCGCAGATGAACAGGTTCGGCACGTCGTGCGCGCGGTGGTCGCGATTCACGACCGACGTGCGGGAGTCGTTGCCCATGCGGCAGGTTCCGAGCAGGTGTACGCCGACGGTGGCGAGCGCGACAGCGGCGCGGATGACGCGATCGGCCCCCGCCGCCTCGAGAATCTCGACCGTGCGGTCTTGGAGAAACCGCAGCGTCGCGAGGTCGTCGGGGTGATCCAGGTACGTCACGCGGAGTCCGGGGCGCCCACACGCATCGGTCAAGTTGGGATCGAGCGTAATCGTGTTCGTCTCGAGCGGTAGCGACGTGGTATGGACGGCCGCCGACATCATGTAGGGGTAGCGCGCGAGCTGCGCTTTGTACGCGGGCCCCCAGGTGGGCCCGTCGGGCATCGGATTGTCGAGCGCGCTCCAGATGAGTGGACTGCCGCTCGAGCGAGCGTCGATACCGCCTCCGCCGTAGAACCCGCGCGACGGGTCGGAGTCGTAGAAGTCCAACACGATGCGCGTCGCGACCACGCTCTTGTATTCGTTCAGCCGCTCGGGGCAGTCGCCCCAGGTCTGGCTGAAGCCGTTGAACATCAGGTTCTTCCCGACCATGCCGCTCGAGTTCGCCAGGCCGTCGGGGTGACGGGTCGTCTCTGACAGGAACAGGATCCGCGGCGTCTCCGCGCCATTGGCGGAGAGCACGACCGCCCTTGCCGACTGGGCTTGCTCGACGCCGTTGGGGTCCACGTAGACGACGCGCGTGACGCGGCCATCGGTTCCGGTCTCGATGCGCGTGACGGCGCAGCGGTCGCGGATCTCGCAGCGACCTGTTTGTTCGGCGATCGGGATCATCGCCGCCAGCGTGGAGGACTTGGCTCCCACCTCGCACGCCTGTCCCCAACACAGCCCGCAATGGATGCAAGGTGGGCGCCCGTTGTGCGGACGCGACAAGATGGCGAGCGGAGCGGCCTGCGAGGTATAGCCGGCGCGCGCGGCGCCGTCTCGCAGCAGCACACCCGACGACTTGATGGGCAGGGGCGGCATCGGGTAGGGCCGGGAGCGGAACGGATCGCTCGGTCCCGGCTCGCCCGAGACGCCGATCTCCCAGTCCACCTTCGTGTAGTACGGCTCCAGCTCCTCGTACGAGATGGGCCAGTCGGCGAGGTTCGTGCCCGAGACGGGACCCAGGCGGCTGCGCTCCCTGAAGTCCACCGGTCGGAAGCGCCAGTAGTTTGCGGAAAAGTGGAGGCTGCTTCCGCCCACCACCTTTGCGTACAGCAAGTTCGGCAGGAAGAACGCGGGCGTGGCTTCGAGATCTGCGGTCGCGCGGAACGAGTGCGGGTGATCGCGGAGCGTGCCCATGAGTCCGCCGCCGAAGTACGACTCCGCTTCGTCGTGCCGGAAGTCGGGCGCCCGCAGGTAAGGACCCTGCTCGAGGACCACGACGGAAAAGCCATTCGTGGACAGTTCTTTGGCGAGGACGCCCCCGGCAGCGCCCGACCCTACGACGACGAAGTCGACATCGTCGCTGGACGCGTACCGAACGCTCTGCTGCCTCATGCATTCACCCCATGCTCGTTCCGGTCGTAGTAGCCGAACGGCGGCTGGTACGCATGGAGCGACTCGAAGCCGACGAGCTGCCAGCCGACTTCGTTGCGGTTGCCGCCATACTCGGGGTTGGTGACCAACCCGAGGACGGTGAGCGAGCGCGCGATGAAGAAGAACTGCGGGGCCTCGCGCTCGACGGCGCCGACCAACGCGTCTTGGGCAGTCTCGGGGAGCTCGGCGAAGGGAGCGCCCTCGGTTGCCGCCCGCTCACTCAAGCGCGCCAGCCCTTCGCGCACGATCGGGAGCAGTTCGGACAGGAACGTCCGGAGCGCTTGGTCGGCGAAGTAGACGGAGCCGGCCTCGCGCGCACCCGGCGTGTCATCGGTCGGGATGATGCGCGCCGCGAGCGCCTCGAAATCCGCTCCCTCGCGCTCGGTAAACGTGGTGAAGGGTGCCCCCGAGACGAGCGCGTCTCTCGCACACGCCTGTGCTGCGGCGATGAGGGGCGCGAGGCTCGCGAGCCAGGCCGCGCTCAGGGAGGTGCTCGAGGTGGCGAAGAACTCGCGACGAGTCGGCGGGGAAGGCATGGCGAGCCGGGTTCTGGTGACCTAACGATCCCAACCATCGGGTTGTCCATAGGATGCGCGTTCTGGGGCTCGTTACTATAGGGTCCGCGAGCGACGGCCGTGGGATACTCGAGCGAGGAAGCGACATGGGAAGTCGAATGAAGTTGCAGCTGATTCGGATCACGACGGGCGTCGCGGTCATCGCGTCATCGGTGTCGCAGGCGACGAGGCCACTCACCGCCCAAGAGCGCCCGACGCAGGCACCCGTCGATCGGTACGAAGTCGGCCGGGCGCTCCCTCCGGCCACCCCCGCTCGTGAGGTGGTCTCGCTGACGCTCGACGAGGCGATCGCGCGCGCGCTCGAGATGAACCTCGACATCCAGACCGCGCGCCTCACACCCCGCATGCAGGCGTTCTCGCTCCAAGCGGCGCGTGCGGCGTTCACCCCGACGCTCACGGGTGACTACGGCTACAACAACTCGACGAACCAATCGACGAGTCAGCTCGACGGCGGCGCACGCACCACGACCGAGCGGCACTCGTTCAACACGGGCGTGCAGCAAACAGTGCCTTGGTACGGCGGTCGCATGGGCCTCACGTTCAGCAACAGCCGCACGAGCACGGACAACGCGTTCTCGACGCTCAATCCGAGCTATCAGTCGAGGGTGAGCCTCAACTACACGCAGCCCCTGCTCTCCGGGCTCAAGACGGACAATCAGCGAACCGCGCTCCAGACCCAGGAGATGCAGGGCACGATCGCCGAGCTCCAGCTCACGGGCCGCGTCGACAACATCACGGAGCAAGTTCGGCAGCTGTACTGGGGCCTGCGGGCCGCGATCGAGCAGATCGAGATCCAGCGGCGGAGCCTCGCGCAGGCGCAACAGCTGCTCGCCGACAACCAGGTGCGCGTGCGACTCGGCACCATGGCGCAGATCCAGGTCGTACAGGCTGAAGCGCAGGTCGCTGGGGCGGAGCAGGCGCTGCTGAACGCCGAGATCCAATGGCGTAACCAGGAGCTGGCGTTCAAGAGCCTGCTCATCAGCGGCGCTTCGGACCCGCTCCTCTACCAGACTGTGAACCCCGTCGACTTCCCCACGCTGCAGGACCAGAACGTCGACATCGAAGCCGCGATTCAGCGGGCACTCAGCGAGCGCACGGACATTCGCGAGGCACGAGAAGATCGTCGCGTCGCCGAGCTCGACCTCGAGGTCACGGAGAACAACCGACTTCCCGATCTCAACCTGACGGCCTCCTATTCGCTCCTCGGCGTAGGCGGCACCGAGTACAGCCGCTCGGGCCTCGGCGGTGCTCCGGTGCTGGTCAATCGCGGGGGTTACGTCGACGGACTCAATCAGATCTCCGCGTTCGACGTCCCGACGTGGAACGTCGGCTTGAGCTTCTCCTATCCGGTCGGCATGCGCTCGGCGAAGGCAAACCTCGAGAGGGCCCGTCTCCAGATGGAGCAGCGCGACCTGGCCATTCGGAGCCAGGAGCTCGCGATCGTCACTGAAGTCACAGACGCGGGCCTCGCGGTCACCGACACGCGGTTGCAGCTCGCGGCCGCGACGCGGAGCCGAGAGCTCTCGGAGCAGAGCGCTGCTGCCGAGGTCACCCGCTTCAATGCGGGTGCCGCCACCAACTTCGAGGTGGTCACCGCCCAGGACGACCTGACGTCGGCGCGTCTCTCGGAGCTGCGTGCCCTCATCAACCACATCAACGCGATCGCGGAGTTCGAGCGGGTGCAGCGGGCGGGGCGCTGAGGGTCGCGTAGGGGCACGGCACCGACAGGCTGACCAATGCCGGGGGGCCGGCGGGCCCTCCGATGCACGGTCGGCGGGGCCGACGTAGATTCGCGGCCGGTCTGGAACCCGTACCGAAACCCGTTCCCCGGGAGGTCCGAAATGCGAGGCGAAGCCCGCACGTCCGTCCTACAGAGAGTCTTGGCGGCCGCCGCGCTGCTCGTTGCCACCGCCTGCGTCGAGCCCCAGCCGACCAACTTCGACGAGCTCGCCCAGGCACATCTTCCCCAGATCGACGGCACCATCGACGTGTCCGGCCTGTCCGCCGACGTCGAGGTGATCCGCGACTCGTGGGGCGTGCCGCACATCTACGCGGACAACATGGACGATCTGTTCTTCGCGCAGGGCTTCGTGCAGGCGCAGGACCGCCTCTGGCAGATGGACATGTGGCGGCGCTCCGGCGAGGGCCGCCTCTCGGAGATCTTCGGGCCCGAGATGCTCGAGCATGACCGCGCTGCGAGGCGCTTTCGGTACCGTGGCCCATGGACGGACGAGGAGTTCAACAGCTACCACCCGGAGGGCCGCCGCATCCTGGATGCCTTCGCGGCGGGCGTGAACGCCTACATCGACCACGCGACGGCGGAAGGCACACTTCCTGTCGAGTACACGCTGACCGGGGTCACCCCCGATCGTTGGACGGCAGAGTCGTCGCTCCAGCGTATGGAGACGGCGATGCCGCTGGGCGACGCGCGGAACGAGCTGTCTCTCGCGCAGCAAGTGGTCGAGCTCGGCGCCGCCGAGGCGAACCGGCGCGCACGCCCCACGCCCTATCGTGATCTCGTGGTGCCCCGCGGCGTCGACTACTCGATCATCGACGCGGCGGTGGTCGACGGCACGCGGGGCTTCCGCGGCGGTCAGGTGAACCCGCCGCTCGTGGCTCCGTACGACGCGTGGTCGGGAGCGACCGCGTCGATCAACCTCGGCGTTCAGGAAAACTCACCTGGTAGCAACAACTGGGCGATCGCGGGCTCGAAAACCGCCAGCGGCCGGGTCATCGTCGCGAACGATCCGCATCGCAACGTCGGGAACCCGTCGCTGCGCTACATCGTCCACCTGAACGCTCCGGGCTGGACAGTCATCGGGGCCACGGAGCCGATGCTCCCCGGCGTCTCCATCGGTCACAACGGGCGCGTAGGCTGGGGCCTGACGATTCTCGGAACGGACCAGTCGGACGTCTACATCGAGACGGTCAATCCCAACAACCCGAACGAGGTTCGCTTCAACGGAGCGTGGGAGCCGCTGCGCATCGAGTACGACACCATCCAGGTGAAGGGCGCCGCACCTGACGTGGTCGAGCTCAAGTTCTCGCGGCACGGGCCCGTTTTCTACGAGGACACCGAGCGCAAACTGGCGTACGCGTTCCGTTCGACCATGAACGAGCCGGGCACCACGGGTTACCTCGCGGGATTGCGCCTCGACCAGGTGGATGACTGCAACGAGTTCCTCCAAGAGATCATGTCCTGGAAGGCGCCGACCGAGAACATGATCTGCGGCGACTCTTCCGGGAACATCGCGTGGCACGGATCGGCACTCACGCCCGCGCGCGATGGTTGGCACGGACGTCTGCCCGTGCCCGGCACGGGCGAGTACGAGTGGAAGGGGTTCCGTCAGGATCTCCCCTTCGTGCTCAACCCCGAGGCCGGCTTCGTGGCGACGGCCAACAACGACACGCACATCAACGTGCCGGGATACGACCCGCCGCTCTTCTTCAAGCAGGCGGGCACGTTCGACCGATTCGACCGGCTGATCGAGCTGCTGCCGGGGATGCAGAACATCACGATCGCGGATGTGAAGAATCTCCAGCACGACTCCTACAACCGTGCGGCGATGCCGGTGATCGAGATGTACAAGGGGTGGGCTTCGCAGAATCCCGAGCTCGAGACCTTCCGCGCCGAGTTGGCGGCTTGGGACGGCTTCCAGCGTCGTGAGCAGCGCGCGCCCGCGATCTTCGCGGAGATCCGCTCGCAGATGCCTGGCGGCGGTCGTGGGGCGCCACCTGCGGGCTCGCCCTTCGACAAGGAAGCTGCGCTCGCCACCGCGATCGAACGGCTGCGCCAGGAGCAGGGGCCCGATCCCGCGACTTGGAACTGGGGCCGGTCGAACCGCAGCGAGTTCCCGCACGGCCTCGTATCCGCCTACGACCTGCCCGCGGCTGAGCGGCGGGGCGGAAACGGCACGGTTGCGGCGGTCGGTGCGACTTTTCGCGAAGTCATCGACTTCGCGAACCTCGACGGCTCCGTGGCAACCAACACGCCGGGCCAGTCGGGTCGGCCGGGCAGCCCGTTCTACGGCAACCTGATCCAGAACCACGCGAACGCCGAGTACTTCCCGCTGTCGTTCAGCCGCGAAGCCGTGGACGCCAATGTGGCTTACCGCCTGATCCTGCGGGCCGACGACTGAATGACGTGACGCAGATCGATCGACGCACGTTTCTCCGCCGCGCCGGCGCCACCACCCTGGCGGCGCCGGCTGCGTCGCTCGTAGGGTGCACACCCGACGAGTCGGGGGCGGGTGCCGGCTACGGTGGCGCGAGTGCCGGGAGCCCGAGCATGGCGTCCCCGGAGCTGCTCGCCGGCGACATCGTCCGGCCCATCTTGTTGCCTTGGTCCGACGATGCCGTGTGGATGGACGCGCCCGCCCGCGAGATGCCTGTCGCCTACGTGTCGATGGGGCGCATGCAGCTGTACGTCGACAGCGCCTTCCGCGACCAGGTCTACTGGGACCTGAGGGCCCACATCTCGGTGAGCACAGGCGTCTGGCGGATCCCGCTCGTGGGCGACTCCCCGCAGATGGCCATCGTGCCTGGGGACGTCCTGCGGGAGTTCGAGGAACTCTCCGAGCGCGATTGGGATCCGACCGCGCGTCCTTCGCTCGGCGACATTCGCATCACGCGCGGCACCCCGACTCCCCGGCGCGTCGAGCTGGCCTGTGCGCCGCTCGCCGGCGGCGGCACGTGGCTCCGGGCCGGGCCGTGGGACATCGTCCAGGTCGCGGCCCCGACCACGGCGCTCGTGCGGGAGGATTTCGCACGCATCGGCAGGGCTATGCGCTTCGCGGATCGTGACTGCACTCGCCCGAGGGGCGAGGTGGACGTGCTGACCTGGTCGTGTTTGCCGGCTACTCTCGACGCTGCCTGAAGGCCTCGGCGAGGTCGGGCCAGAGCGTCGCGTCACCGTAGGCGAGCGGAAAGAGCGCCACCCCTCCGAGGCCGTACTCGCGCACGAAGGCATACTTGGCGCGTAGGCTCTCGGCGTCCTCGAACCAACCCTGCTGCCAGCCGGTGGCATCCTGGAACGCGTAGTATGGCGAGCCGCTCGCGGGGTCGCGTTGTGCGCCGCGGAGTGCCGCCTGTGCGAACGCTCTAGGCAGCTCCGGGAGCACGTCGGCGCGGGGCGCCAGCGGGATCTCGATCGCGGTGCCCCGCGTATCGGCTCCTGGCGCGTCGCTCGTGACGGGCCACTGGTACCCGTACAGCGGCACCGCCATGACGATCTTGCGAGCGGGCACGCCCAGCGCGAGGAAGCGGTCGAGCACGGTGGACCAGTTGAGCTGCCCCCACCCGGCCACCGCTGCCACGGGTCCGGCCAGAGCCTCGCCGCGGCTGTGGAAGTCGTAGCCTAGGACGACGAGGAAATCCGTGACGGCGGCCAGAGCCGGCTCGTCGTACACGTCGTCGTCGTCGAACGCCAGCGCGAACGTCGATAGCAGGAGTGCGGGGTCCACTTGCGCGAGCCGCGCGTCCAGGGCCGCCACGAATGCGGTGAAGCCGGTGCGCGCCTCGAAGCTGACCGGCTCGAAGACCTCGAAGTCGAGATGGAGTCCTGCGAGACCGGGCGTCGTCGCGAGCAGGGCCATCAGCTCGTCGACCAACCGCTCGACGTTCGCCGCGTTGGCGAAGAGCTGCACGAAGGCCGCCGCATCGTGCTGTGAGATCGTCGGCACGAGCCGGACGCCTTCGGCCCGAGCGCGCTCCATGAGCGGGAGCCACTCCTCGGGCCAGCCGTGCGCGTCGGCCACGCCGCCGTCTGCGCCGGCCTCGAGCTCGAAGAAGTACAGCTCATCGAGCGCATCCCATGGATAGGCTTGCCACGCGTACGCCGCCCAGTAGGGGTGGTAGCCCGACACGAAGAAGCGGTCGCCCGAGGTCGGCGTGGATGAGGTACGAGCCACCCGACTGCAGGCCGCCGGTGCGGTCGTCCAGGGGGGCGATCCCGAACGGGACGGCCGTGCTGGTCGCGGGCTTGGATGAGTCGATGGGGGCGCTCGCGGCGGTGTGGTCTCCCAAGGTGCCTGTACGCTCCTCGAAGCGGCAGATGACGGTTCCGGCGGGAGACCCCCCCGGCACCCGCGACCCTCAATCGTAACGCATTCTCGCAGGTCCGTCGAAAGGCCTCGGCGACCCCGGAACCAGGCCCTACCAGCGCGGAGACGCGCGCCCCCCGCTGCCCCCTCGTCTCGTGCGGCCCGCGTACGTCAGGAGCTTGCGCACGATCACCGAACGATCCGCGTCGATGACCAGGATGCCCTCCGCCTCGGCGCTGCTGAGAGGGGAGGTTTCGTCCCCTTGGGCGAGCGCCTCGTCCGAGCCCTCCCGGGGCGCGTCGCTGACCTCGCTGCCGTCCTCGAACTCGCGCAGCTCCTCCGACAGCGAACGTTCGTCCGAGTCGGTGGACCCGTCCGCGGACTCGTCCCCGGCGGGGGCGCCCTGCGCGTTCACCGAGTCGAGCATCCTCCGGGCGAGCGCGAGGTTCCAGCGCGCGTCCGTACGGCCGGGCTCCAGCCGTAGGGCAGCCTTGTTGGCGTCCACGGCCTCACCGGCGTGCGTGCGCACCGAGTCGGCGGAGCGGCTGTCGCGAGCGCGCCGGAGGTGCCAGAGCCCGAGGTTGTAGACCGCGCGTGCGCGCATCTCCGGTGCCAGACCCGGAGCCGCGGCCGCGAGCTGCGGCTCCGCCACGGGGCTGCCGAGGTCGAGCAGGGCGGTGCCGAAGTTGTAGGTCAGCTGGGCTGAAACGGAGTCGGCGCGTGTGCGTTGCGTCGCTACGAGTTCTCCGTATCGCTGAACGGCCTCGGCGGACGCGCCGCTGCGCTGCAGGCGGTTGGCGCGCTCCTCGCTAGACCTTTCGACAACGATCGCGGCCGCGAGGCCGACGACGCACGTCAGCACGAGGCTCAGCGTCCGCAGCCGCTCACCGTCGCGTCGCAGGCCGCTCCCGATGCCTCTCATGACGTCTCTCCGACCGCGCGCGAGCCGCGCCATCCCCTGCCGCTGTCCAGCGCCCCTTCCAGGAGGACGAGTGGAAGCGCCAAGAGCGTGAGCAGAAGCGTCGCATCGGCAAACGGAGGGCGGGTCGGAGTGGGCGCGGCGTCCGAGCCCTGGAGGCCGCCCGCGAGTGCGCGTATGCCGCCGTCATCGTCGACGCGCTCGTACCGCCCGCTCGCAGTGGCCGCGACACTCCGGAGCAGCTCCTCGTCGAGCCGGACCGTTACCGGCATACCGCCTGCGTCGAGCACAGGGCCGGCCTCGCTCAGCAGCTCGGCGCCGCGCGAAGTACCGAGTCCCGCCGTCCACACCTCGACGCCGGCGCGGGCCGAGGCAGCCGCTTCCGACAGCACGCTGGCCGCTCCGTCGTGCGCCCCGCCGTCCGAGATGAGCAGCACGGCGCGGCGGGCGCCGGTGCGCGGCCGTTCGTCGAGGGCGGCGCGGGCGTGCGAGAGCACCGCAGAGAGAGACGTGCCTTGATCGCGGTCGAGCACCAGGTCGATCTGCAGCGCGTCTGCGAAGTACGCGATGACGCGAGGGTCGTCGGTGGAGGGCACGAGTGTGTACGGCCAGTCGGCGAAGACCACCAGCGCGATACGCGCTCCCGGGAGGGCCTCGGCCAGCCTCGCGACCACCTGTCGGGCTCGCGCGACTCGACTGGGTGCGGCGTCGCGAGCTCCCATCGAGGCGCTCACGTCGACCGCGATGACCAGGTCGAGGTGGGCTGGTGCCGTGGGTGCCTCGGTCGGGCGGGGCGTGACCCCCGCGGCGCCGAGCGCCAGTCCGCCCGCCGCCACGGCCAGGCAGAGCAAGCGAGCCAACGGAAAGCGCCGTACATCGACGGGGAAGAGTCGACCCAGCGCGACGGGTGAGAGCGATCGTGCGAGCCGCGAGCGGCGCCTCCACTGCAGGGCGATTGCCGCCGCCAGCAGGGCGACGACCAGCGGCACGAGCGGCAGGAGCTCGGGACGCATTAACGTCATGGCACGACCCCCAGGGGCGAAGCTCGGAGGCCGACTCCCGCGAGCAGCAGGGCTAGGGCTGCGAGCAGAAGCCAATGCCCCAGCGGGGCCGTCTCGGTGCGTTCCACCGTCACCTCCGACGGAACCGCCAATCTGTCGAGTTCTGCGTAGATCTCTTCGAGAGCGGCCAAGTCCGTGGCCCTGAAGTAGCGTCCTCCGGTGACGCGCGCGGCCTGCACGAGGACAGTCTCGAGCCCGGTGCCCCCGCGCCGCAGAGCCTCCTCGGAGCCGATTGCGATGGGGTAGATCTGCACGCCGAACGCGGCGGCTGCGCGTGCGGCGACTCCTGGTTCCAGCCCGGCTCGGTTGTGAGCGCCGTCCGTCACCAGGATGAGCATGCGGGTCTGGTAGGGTGCGTCCTTGAGCAGTCCGGCCCCCGTGGCAATCGCTCCGGCGATGTCGGTGCCGTCGAGCAGCAGCCCGACCTTGAGCGTCGATACCGCCTGCTCGACCACGTACTTGTCGTGCGTGAGCGGGAGGCGGACGTGTGCTTCTCCGGCGAACGTCACCAGCCCGACGTCGTCTGCCGCATCGCGCAGGACGACGAACCGCTGCGCCGCCTCCTTTGCTACCTGCATGCGCGTGGTCCGCCCACCCATGTCCAGCGCCCACATCGACGTGGACAGGTCCATGGCCACTGCGATGGCGACGCCCTCGGTGCGCTCTTCTTGGACTGTACGCACGAGCTGTGGATGAGCCAGGGCCACGATGAGACCGGCGGCCGAGCCGGCTCGCAGCGCTCTCGGCGCACCCTCGATCAGGGCCGCCAGGACCCGGCCGAACGACACGCTGCCTGCGGCATCGCCTCTCGCAACGAGAAGCGCCCAGCCGGAGCGCGGGCGGACGTACCACCACCACGCGGGCAGCAGCGCCAGGAGCCAGAGCCAGGCTGGGCGGGCGAGCTCGAGCGTGATCATCGCATCGACGACCCGGGCTCCTCCAGCCACGACCTGAGGGACTGAAGATGCGCCTCCGCTGCCACTCGCTCCGGACGGAGCCGACCGAATTTCACTACCTCGGCAGCGTCCATCTCGCGGACGATGGCCGGTTGCGAAGCCTGACCGGCAAGGTCGAGCCGGTTCATGAGCTCGCTGCTGGTGAGGTGGGGGCCGTACTCGGGCCGCACGCGGGCCACGTACTCCCGCACGACGCGGCTGCTGCGTGTATACAGCTCGTGCATCGAGCCGCGCGCGGCCAAGCCTTCCGCGGCGAGTCTTGCCAACTCGTCCAGCGCGTGAAGACGGGACTCTTCCGGTGTCCAGCTGCTTCGCCCCCCGTCCCCCGCAAGCAGCCGACCCCGCTCGAGCCACGCCGGGGCCGCGCGCGCGAGCAGCAGCGTGAGCAGGAGGAGGAACCCGAGTCCGACGAGCACCGAGGGCCGGTGCCAGCTCGGGCCGATTACGTCGGCTGAAGGCATCGGCTGCACGCCTACCTCTACCTGCTCGGGAGTGAAGACCGGGTTCACCCAGATCCCGCGACGTGGCACGCGGAGCGGCCTGGCCGATCGGGTGCCGTCGGCCGGTGCGTCGTCCCATGGACCCACGAACGACCCTCCCGGGATGGACGCGCCGGAGATGGTCGCTCCAGGAACGGACGCTCCCCCGGCGCCTCCCGCCGCCGGCTGCACGAAGACGTCGAACCCGGGCACCGGCACCACGCCCACGCCGAACGCGAGGACCGGGTAGTCCAGCACGAGCACGGCGCCCCCCGAGGCATCGGGCTCGGCCTGCCAGCGGACCGTCCCGTGACTCTCGAGGAAGTCCGTGCGCGCGACGGTGTCCGGAAAGTGAACGAGGCTCCCAGCGGGCACAGGCACGCGCACGAGGAGGGAGAACTCCTCGCCGACTTCCACAGTGTCTTCAGACAGCCGTGCAGCGAACGCGCTCTGAGCCGAGCAAGGAGCCACCATCACCATCACCATCACCATCACCGTCGCCGCGAGCGTGCCCGATGCGCTCACCGCGGCACGGAGGCGTCTCATCGAGCGGCGAGCTCCCGCCTTCGGAAGAAATGGATGAGCGGAGGCACGTAGTCTCGGCGCGTGTCTATCTCCACTGCATCCAGCCGAAGCTCGCGGAAAAGGCCCGAGATACCCTCCCGCTGTCGTTGTTTCGCGACCTCGTAGAGCGCCCGCGCCGCTCTCGAACGCGTGTTCACCAGCCGGCGCACGCCGGTCTCCGGATCTACCAAGGCGAGCAGGCCGACGTCGGGGAGCACGTCGGCGGCAGGATCGGTGAGCCGTATGGGCACGAGATCGTGCTGTCGCGAGACTCGGCGCATCGTGCGCTCGAGTGCCGGATCGGCTTCCGCATCGGTGAGGAAGTCGCTGACCAGGAAGACCACCGAGCGGCGCCGCAGCACACGCGAAGCGTACTCGAGGGCTGCGGAGAGCTTCGTTCCCCGCCTGCGTGGCCGGTGAGACAGCACCTCCAGGACGAGGCGAAGAGCGTGCCGTCGTCCGGAGTCGGGAGGGATGAAGCGCTCGACCTCGTCAGTGACGAGGAGCAAGCCGGCGCGGTCGTTGTTGCCCGCGGCTGCCAAGGCGAGCACCGCGGCGATCTCTGACGCGATGACGGCGTTCGGTTTGGCTCCGGTGCCGAACTCTTTGGAGGCGGACAAGTCGACCACCAGTAGCACCGTGAGCTCGCGCTCCTCGACGTATTCCTTGACGAAGGGTCGGCCCCGCCGGGCGGTGACATTCCAGTCGATGGCTCTCACGTCGTCGCCGGGCTGATACTCCCGCACGTCGGAGAACTCCAAGCCCCGTCCCTTGAACACCGAGTGGTACTCACCGCTGAACAGCGCGTCGACGAGACCGCGCGTGCGGAGCTCGATCCGGCGTACCTGCGCCGAGATCTCCTTCGAAAAGACGTGTGACGGATCTGCGCCCGCTCGGGCGCCCTGCTCACGCTTGCGCACGAGTCTGCGCGCCGAGATGGCTCAGGGCGCGGGTACTGCCGCGAGCACGCGGCGGAGGACTTCGTCGACGCCCACTCCGCGCGCGTCGGCTTCGTACGTCGTGCGGAGCCGATGTTTGAGGACGAGCGGAGCCATCCGCTTCACGTCGTCGGGCAGGACGTAGTCGCGGCCGTACAGGTAGGCACGCGCCCGCGCGGTGCGGGTGAGAACGATGGTGGCGCGCGGCGAAGTCCCGAACTCGATGAGGTCCTCCATGTCGGCGAGTCCGTAGGCCGCCGGCTCACGCGTGGCGAACGCCAGCTCTACAATGTAGTCGAGCACCTTGTCCTCCAGGTGGACGGCGGCAACCTCGTCACGCGCCGCCGAGATCTCCTCGACCGTAGCCACCGGGTCGATGGGTGTTGGTTCCGCGTGCGCAACGCGCCTCACGATCGTCTTCTCTTCGTCGCGAGTGGGGTATCCGATTTCGAGCTTCAGCGCAAACCGATCGAGCTGGGCCTCGGCGAGCGGATAGGTTCCGTGCAGCTCGACCGGGTTCTGTGTGGCGAGCACCATGAACGGCGCGACCAACTGAAACGTCTGGCCTGAGATGGTGACCTGGCGCTCTTCCATCGCCTCGAGCAACGCGGCTTGGACTTTCGGCGGTGCCCGGTTGATTTCGTCGGCAAGGACGATGTTGGCGAAGATCGGCCCCTTCTGTACGCGGAATTGACCCGTGGCTTGCTCGAAGATCGGTGTACCCACGATGTCGCTGGGGAGCAGGTCGGGCGTGAACTGGATGCGGCGGAAACTCGTGTGGATCGCCTCGGCGAGCGTGCGCACCATCAGTGTCTTGGCGAGCCCCGGAAGGCCCTCGAGCAGCACGTGGCCACCCGTGAGTAGCGCAACGAGGAGCCCCTCGACGGCCTGGTCTTGCCCCACCACGCGTTCGTGGACTGCGGCGGACACGCCCGAGAGTAGTTTTGATCCGGTGGAGAGTGTGGCTTCGGGCATGGTGCCGAGAGGTTCTGGGTGCGACGGGCGGGTAATCATCGGCCCAGGATGCGCGGGGCGCCAGTTGCAGGCGGAGCGCGGCGGCGGACTGCGCCTCTGACGTCAGTGGTTGTGGTCGTGGCGACCTTGGTGGAAGACCACGTGCACGAGGGATCCGGCGACGAAGGCCTGGTAGAGGCCCACTCCAGCGCTCTCTACGCCGGCCAGAAGTTCCAGGCCGAGCGCGAAGCCCGCGCCGGTCGCGGCGAGTAGCAAGCCGACACCGCTCAGCGCTGCGCCGGTCCCGTAGCGTGGTCGCACGAGCCACCACACGACGAGCCCCTCGGCGATGCGGTGGAGCGTGACCGCGAGGGCGAACGCGGCCGTGGGCGGCGTAGACTCGAGCGGAGCCAGCGCGGCTTCTTCGAGCAGGGAGTGGAGGGCGAGTCCCGAGAGCCCGACCACCAGAGCGGCCGCGTCGGTGCGGTGGGCCAGCGCGTGCGACGCCCGCTCGATCCAGCTCGGTAGGAGTACGCCCGCGGCAACCGCGAGCAGCGGCCAGACGCTGCGGCTCTCCCGTGCAGCCGGCAGGACCTGCCACGCCACCAGCAGGGGCACGAGTACGTATACGAACCGGTCGAGCGCGCGCGCGGCCTGAGGTCGATCGTGGAGAAGGCCGTAGAGGACAGGTCCCGCCGCGGGTGCGGCGAGCGCGGCGATCAGATACCCCATGGGACGGCGGGTGCGCTCCCGCCCGCGCTGGCGCCGGCCGAGGAATGAGACATGAGGCGAGGAGCTTCGCGCTGCCCGGGATCGGTGGCAAGCGCACTCGCCGCGGGCGCCTTGACAGAACGCGGGATTCGATACTTTTTAGGCGAGACTAAAAATCCCTCGCCTGCGCGCCACCTGGCGCCGCTCTGGAGCTGGCTGGCCCGAAGATCATGGTGGATCCCCTCGTCGCCCTGCTCGTGTTCGCGGGTGTCTGTGTCCTCGGCGCGGCCCTTGCCTGGCCGCGCACCGGGCTGCTCGCCCGCGTGGCCCGCGCTTCGCGCTTGACCGAGCGCGTGCTGCTCGAGGACGCGATGAAGCACGTCTACACGTGCGAGGCCATCGGTCGCACGGGTACCCTGGAGAGCATCGCCGGCCAGCTCGAAGTGTCGACCGGGAAGGCAGCTGCGCTCCTCTCTCGACTCACCGAGATGGAGCTGGTGCATACGGACGAGGCGGGGACCCGCCTTACGGCTCAGGGTCGCGACTCGGCGCTGCGACTGGTCCGCACGCACCGCCTCTGGGAGCGCTACCTCGCGGACCGCACCGGCGTGCCCGCGGGTGAGTGGCATGCCGAGGCCGAGAGGATGGAGCACACGCTCTCACCCGCCGAGGCGGACGCGCTCGCGGCCCGCCTGGGGCACCCCGCGTGGGATCCACACGGCGATCCGATCCCCACCCCGGGGGGCGAGCTGCCGGCTGTCGAGCGGCTCACGCTCGCGGCGGCAGCCCCGGGCCGCACGGTCGAGGTCGTGCACTTGGAAGACGAGCCGCGCGAGATCTACGACGCGCTGCTGGCGGACGGCCTCGGCCTCGGCGCGCGGCTCGACGTTCGCGAGCGCTCGGAGAGCACCGTGCGCGTGCGGGCTCGCGGCCGCGAGTGGCCGCTCGCGGCCGTCGTCGCCCGCAACGTCTCCGTCCGCTATCTGCCGGTCGGAGAGTCGGCGGACGAGCCTGCCGAGACCCTGCTCGACCTCGATCCAGGTCAGACTGGACGCGTCCTCGACATCTCGCCTGCGTGCAGCGGCTCGCAGCGGCGGCGCCTGCTCGACCTGGGCGTCGTCAAAGGCACCGAGGTCGTGCCCGAGCTGGTGAGCGCGGGAGGGGACCCGGTCGCCTATAGGATCCGGGGTGCGCTCGTTGCGCTCCGGCGCGAGCAAGCCGAGTGGATTCGCATCGAGAAGGCGAGCGTTCCCGCGGAGGCGTCCGCCTGATGGCCGGTGTCGCGTCGCCAGGATGCGCCTCGTGCGCTGAGCACCGCACGCAGAGCCTCGTGCGTCTCGGGCTCAGCCCCGACCGATGGGACACGCTGATCGCGCTGGCCGGGAACCCCAACACCGGCAAGAGCACGGTCTTCAACGCGCTCACCGGTCTCCGGCAACATACCGGCAACTGGCCCGGAAAGACCGTTGTGCGCGCCGAGGGGGCGTTCGAGCACGCCGGCAAGCGGGTGAAGATCGTGGATCTGCCGGGCACGTACTCGCTCCAGGCTGGGAGCACCGACGAGGAGGTCGCGCGCGACTTCATTCTCTTCGGCCGTCCCGACGTCACGGTGGTGGTGGTGGACGCCACCCGCCTCGAGCGCAACCTGAACCTCGTCCTGCAGATCCTCGAGATCACGGACCGGGTCGTGGTCTTCCTCAACCTGATGGACGAAGCCCGCCGCCACGGGATCGGCATCGATCCGGCCAAGCTCGAGAAAGAGCTGGGCGTGCCGGTGGTGGCGGGGGTGGCGCGCCAGAACGCCGGCATCGCCGAGCTGATCGCGACCGCTGCCGACGTGTCAGCCGGGAAGCGGAAGACGTCCCCGCTGCGGGTCGTGCGCTACGCGCCCGACGTCGAGCGGGCCGTGAGCGAGCTCTTGCCCGTCGTCGAGTCGGTGTACCCAGAGGTTCCCAATGCGCGCTGGGTCGCGCTACGGCTCCTGAACGCGGACGAGGCGGTGCAGGAGGCCGTGCGCTCCGGCGAGCTCGGTCAGCTCTCCAGCTCGGCCGGCGACGCCGTGCCGACTATTCCCCCGGAGCTCGAGCGGCAGCGCCTGCTCGAAGCCGCCACCCGCTTACGTTGGGACCTGCCTGCCGACTTCCACGACGTGGTCACCCAGCACTCCTACGAGGCGGCCGAGCGGGTGGCGCGCGCCGCCGAGGTCTCCGGCCTGAAGCGCGCGGGCTTCGCGTTCGACCGCACCCTCGACCGGGCGCTCACCAGCCGCACGCTCGGCTTCCATCTGATGCTGCTCATTCTGGCGGTCGTGTTCTGGATCACCATCCAGGGTGCCAACGTGCCGTCGTCGATGCTCGCCGCGCTGCTGATCGATGATGGCCATACGTGGCTGAAGGGCCTTGCGGCCTCCATGGGCATTCCGTGGTGGCTCGATGGCTTCGTGCTCGACGGCGTGTATCTCGCGACTGCATGGGTGGTGAGCGTCATGCTCCCGCCTATGGCCATCTTCTTCCCGGTGTTCACGCTGCTTGAGGACTTCGGCTATCTGCCCCGCGTGGCGTTCAACCTCGATTCTCTATTCAAGAAGGCCGGTGCACATGGGAAGCAAGCGCTGACCATGTGCATGGGGTTCGGCTGTAACGCAGCGGGCGTGGTGGCCACCCGGGTCATCGACAGTCCGCGCGAGCGTCTCATCGCGATCATCACGAACAACTTCTCGCTCTGCAACGGCCGCTGGCCCACGCAGATCCTCATCGCGACCATCTTCATCGGCGCGCTCGCACCGGCGAGCCTCGGTGGGGTGGTGAGCGCGGCGGCCGTCGTGGGCATCGCCTTGCTCGGCGTGACGATGATGTTCGTCTCCTCGTGGCTGCTCTCACGCACCGTGCTGCGCGGCGAAGCGACCAGCTTCAGCCTCGAGCTGCCGCCGTACCGGCCGCCGCGCATCCTGCAAACCCTCTACACTTCGGTGATCGACCGCACGCTGATCGTGCTCTGGCGGGCCGTGGTCTTCGCCGCGCCCGCGGGCGCGGCGATCTGGCTCATCTCCAACATCACCGTGGGCGGGGGCACGCTCGCGGACCACTTGGTGGGTTGGCTGAACCCGTTCGGCCTGCTCCTCGGACTGAACGGCGTGATCCTGCTCGCCTACGTCGTCGCCATTCCCGCGAACGAGATCGTCATTCCGACGGTGCTCATGCTGACCGTGCTCACGACCGGTGTGGCCGGTGGGTCCGGGGCGGGGGTCATGTTCGACACGGAGTCGGCCGGCGCGACCGAGGCGATCCTCCGGGCGGGTGGGTGGACCCTCCTGACCGGCGTGAACCTCATGCTCTTCAGCCTCCTCCACAATCCGTGCTCGACCACCATCTACACCATCTTCAGGGAGACTCGGAGCGCGAAGTGGACGACCGTTGCCACGGTTCTTCCGCTGGCGATGGGCTTCGTGGTCTGCTTCTTGGTCGCGCAGGTCTGGAGGTTGGTGGGAGGGGTCTGACGGAACGGCGGGCTGCGGGGTCGGGGCTGCTCCGAGCGCCGCCCCCGGCCCACCGGGCCCACCGGGCCGCTGAGCCACGGCCGAACAACGGGCGCTGAGCCACGGGCGCCGTGGCAACCCGGCCCTTTCGCCCGGTCCGGGCGCGGCCTAGGTTAGTTGAGAGTCAATTTCATTCTCACACCCCGCCCCGACTTCCTTGGAACTCCGCCTACCCTCGATCCCCCTCAACCAGACGGTCGAGCTGATCCACATCGACCTCCCGGCTGAGCAGGCGGAGCCGTTGATGGAGCGGGGGGTCCTTCCGGGGTGCAGGATCTGCCCGGTGCGGTCGTCGCCGTCCGGTGACCCGATCATCTCGGTCGACGGCGCGCTGCTGGCGCTCCGCAGGGAGACCGCCGCGTGCCTGTGCGTGCGCCTGCTCTCGGCGAGCGGCGTCACGTCCCTCCAGGACGCGAGCTAGCGCTCCTCCCCTCCTGTGGGTGAGGCACACTGCGAGCCCGACGCATCTCGTCAGGGCACCCTAGTACTCGATGACTCCGGCGCACGGCCCCTCGTCGCGCTCATCGGCCCGCCGAACTCCGGAAAGACGACCCTCTTCAATCAGCTGACCGGCCTCCGGCAAAAGGTCGCGAACTACCCAGGCGTCACGGTCGAGAAGCACGTGGGACGCGTCTCGCTCGACGCCGACCGCACGGTGGACCTGGTCGACCTGCCAGGCGTGCACGGCTTCTCGGCGCGCAGCCTGGACGAGCGAGTTACGCGCGACGTGCTCGAGGGTCGCATGACGGGCCTGCGCGCGCCGGACGCGCTGGTGCTGATTGTCGATGCGACACGTCTGGAGAGCCAGTTGATGTTGGTCGAGCCGGTGCTCGAGCTCGACCTTCCGACGCTGCTCGTGCTCAACATGTCCGACGAGCTCGCATCCCGCGGAGGGCGCGTCAGCGACGCGGCGCTGGTGAAGCATCTGGGGGTGGAGGTGGCGCGCACGGATGCGCGCGATGGCGTCGGCCTCGACGCCGTGCGGGACTTTCTCGCCGAGGTCACGCGTCGCGATACGGCGCACGGACGCCGACTGACCAACGTGCCGCGCGGCACCGCGCTGCCGATGCTCGATGCGTTCGCCGCGCGGCGTATGCGTGTGCGCGAGATCGTGAAGGAGGCCGGGTACGTACCCCCCGGCGCGTCCTCTGTGAGTGAGCGCCTCGATCACATCGCGCTGCATTGCTTCTGGGGTCCGTTGCTCTTCTTGGCGGTCGTCCTGCTCGTCTTCCAGTCGATCTTCACGTGGGCGACGCCGCTCATCGACGGTCTCGACGCGATGGTGTCCGCTTCGGGTCAGTGGGTTGGGGGGGCGCTCCCCGACACCTGGTACCGATCGCTCCTCGTAGATGGAGTCTGGGCGGGCGTAGGCTCGGTGGTCGTCTTCCTGCCGCAGATCCTGATCCTCTTCCTCTTTCTCGGCGTGCTCGAGGACTCCGGATACATGGCGCGCGCGGCGGTGATCGCAGACCGCATGATGTACCGTGTCGGGCTGCAGGGGCGGGCGTTCTTGCCGCTCCTCTCAGGGTACGCGTGCGCCGTACCGGCGGTGCTCGCCGCGCGCACCGTGGACGACGAGCGGGACCGACTCGCAACCATCTTCGTCACGCCGTTCATGACGTGCTCGGCTCGGCTTCCCGTCTATGCCCTCCTGATCGCGGCGTTCATCCCTGACGAATCGCTCCTGGGGCCCGTGCTCGGGTTGAGGGCGGCCGTTCTACTCGGCCTCTACGGACTGGGCATCATCGCAGCTGTGGGGACAGCGTTCCTGCTCAAGCGAACGCTCCTGCGCGCCAAGCCGTCGTCGTTCCTGATGGAGCTTCCGCCGTATCGAGTGCCGTCACCGCGCTCGATCGCGCTCCGCCTCCTCGACCGGAGTCGGGTGTTCCTGCGCCGTGCCGGGACCATCATCTTCGGCGTCACGATCATTCTGTGGACGCTCACGCAGTTTCCGCGCAGCGACGCGGGCGCGCCACCGATCGACGACAGCGCGCTCGGCCGCATGGGCCAGCTCATCGAGCCGGCCATCGAGCCGCTGGGCTTCGACTGGCGCATCGGCGTGGGCCTGGTGACCTCCCTGGCGGCGCGAGAGGTCATCGTCGGAACGCTCGGGACCATCTACGGCGTCGAGGATGATTCGGATGACGCGGTCGGACTGCAGGAGGCGCTGCGGCGTGACCTGACCCTGGGTGCTGCGATCGGGCTACTCGTCTTCTTCGTCTTCGCGCTTCAGTGCATGTCCACGGTTGCCGTGATGCGTCGCGAGACCGCAGGCTGGAAGTGGGCGGCACTCCAGTTTACGTACATGCTGCTGCTGGCCTACGTGGGTGCGTTCGTGGCCGTCAGGATCTTCTGACCCGAGACGACCGCGAAGGCGATTCCGTCCTCATGCAGGCCGGGTCTATTTTTGGCGACGCGCCGTCGTGCCGCGCGCCACCTCGAGCCCGTAGAGCAAGCATGATCGACCGCCGTGCCTTGGCCCTCGCCCTGGCGGTGACCGGCGTCTCCACAGCCCCGGCCGAAGCCCAGACGCTCGGCCTTGGAGGCCGTGTCGGGACCCTGGGACTCGGTCCGGAGGCTGCGTTCTCGCTCACGGAGCGCATTGTCGTGCGCGGCGGCATGGGCGTCACGCCCGTGGAGCCGTCGCTCTCCGTCAACGTCATCGGCATCGACTTCGCTTTCGAGAAGGTCGAGTTGCCCACCTGGTACAATTTGGGCATCGATCTCTACCTCAACGGCGCGATGCGACTCGGCGGAGGGTTCCTCTTCAAGGAGGACGATTTTCGCCTCACGGCCGTGAGCCAGACGAGCTACGCCATCTCCTCACAGACTTTCACGTCGCAAGAGATCGGGAAGCTCATTATCGTGCTCGACTCGAAGGATCGAGTGCCCTACGCGCTGCTCGGCTTCGGTAAGCACACGACGGCCGGTATCGGTCTGTTCGTAGACTTCGGGGTGGCCTTCCTGGGCGCGCCGGACATCCTGCTCACCACCGAGGGGGGCACGCTCCCCAACGACACGGGCGCCCTCCGCACGGCGCTCGACGACGAAGCCGCGGGGGCGGGGGACGTCTCGTCGCGCTACCTCGAGTACTGGCCGATCCTGAGCCTCGGGCTCCGCATCGGCGTCGGCTGAGCGACGCGAGGGCCCCGATGGAAGTCTCCGAGCACCGCTTCGTCGCGACGTCGTCATCGGGCGAGGTGTCGAGCATCCTGATGCGACCCGAGCGAGCGTGGGCGCTGTACTTGTTTGCGCACGGCGCCGGAGCGGACATGCGTCATACGTTCATGGCCGCCGTCGCCGACCGGCTCGCCGAGCGCGGGGTCGCATCTCTTCGGTACAACTTCCCCTACATGGAGCAGGGGCGCGGCGGGCCGAACCCGGCGCCGGTGCTGGTGAAGACGGTGCGCTCGGCGGTTGCCGAGGCGGCTCGGCTCGCGCCGGGGCTCCCGCTGCTCGCGGGCGGCAAGTCGATGGGCGGCCGCATGACCTCGACCGCGGCGGCGGCGGCGCCGCTCGACAGAGTCCTCGGCCTCGCGTTCTTCGGCTTTCCCCTGCGCGCGCCGGGAAAGCACTCGGCGGAGCGCGGCGCCCATCTCACGGGCGTCCGCCTCCCCATGCTCTTCCTGCAGGGTACCCGCGACAAACTCGCAGACCTGGACCTGCTCCGTCCGCTGCTCGCGACGTTGATGCCAGCGCCGGCGCTCCACGTTGTCGACGACGCAGACCACGGCTTCCACGTGCCCAAGCGGAGCGGCCGTACCGACGATCAGGTCCTGGACGAGCTCTGCGCCACCTTCGCAGCGTGGGCAGAGCGGGTGGTGGGCGTCTGAGTGTGCGCTAGGGAGCCCGCGTGCGCGCGGTTCCCCGTTCAGGAAGCAGCAGCACCCACGTGGTGTCGAGAACGAACGACGTCTGCGGGGCGAAACGCTCCGCGAGCTCGGCGAGCAACGTCGGGTTGCCCGTGTGGACCGCCACCCCACCCACCGTCCGCACGACCGGCTGCAGCACAGGGCCCGCCGTAGGGGGTGGCGCATCGCCCGGGGCGTAGATGATGTCGTCGGGAACCTCCACCGAGTCGACGACGCTCCATGAGGTCCACTCGAGGGTGTACTCGGCTCGCCCGAAAGGACCGTCGGCCTGCGAGAGTCCGAGGAGTTCCGCCGGAGCCCGACCAGGCGCGACCTGCGTCGGCCACGCGCCGGAGGCGGCGCGCGTGGAGTGCGCCGCGGATGCGACGGCCTCGACGTCGGCTACCGCGCGCTCCACCAGGCCGCGGAGCTCGCGCCCGCTCCACGCTGGATAGAGCAGCGCGACTGCGAGGCTGAGCGTCGCGAGGAAGATCATCACGTCGCCCGGGGTTGCGCCTGCTCGGTCGCGAGGAATCACGGGGCTTCCTCCGCGGCCAGCAACGCGGCCATCAGGATGCCGAAGGGGGGCGCCGGAGCCGCCGAGTCGTAGGTGATCGCCTCGCCGTCGTCACCGTAGCCGACGAGCTGGTACGCGCGGTTGCCTGATCGCGTGTATCGAATGCCGGAAGCGAGCCCGGCAGCTCCCCCAGCGTGGCCGGCAGGCGCTGCGCCTCCACGCGGAAGGCCTCGATCTGTTGGGCCTGCAGCAGGAGCGCCGTGCGTATGCTGCGTGCGCGTGCCGCTTCGTTGAGCTGGGCCGGAGGCTCGGGCCGCACCCATACAGGCGGAGCCACCGCCACCCAGCCAGCGAGCACGAAGATCACGGAGGCGGCAACGGCTTTCCAACGGCGCGCAGCGCCCGTGTCGGTGGGCAGGCGATAGCGCGATTCTTGGTGCTCGGCGTGGGCCAGCGCTTGGGCCAGCAGCCTCGCCCGGGCCTCGGGCGTGCTCACCTCACCCTCGTCGACCGAGAACGATGTGACGTCGTCCTCGTCGACTCCACCTCGCGCGGCGGCGATCGCGAGCCGCGCGGCCTCCGCGCTCGCAGTCGGTGCGGAGCCGACTGGGGCCGGTGCCCAGACGGGAGCGCGTGGCTCGTCGGCATCGAGGTCGATGAGCGGTACCTCGGGCTCTTCCTCGACCAGTTCCGGCGGTGCGCCTACGACTGCCTTGGTAATCAGCTTGTCGATTGCCTGGCTGGGGGTGTCGTCCTCGTCGGCATCGAGGTCGACGACCTCGATCTCTTCCTCGGCTGCGAGCTCTACGTCCCGTGTCGGTGGCGCGCCTTTGGCCCGGGCGACCGGGGCAGGGTCGTCGTCCTCGGGCATGCTCGCGACGGCGGCGAGGAGGCTTTCGTACGCGTCGTCGTCGTCGAGATCGGCGTCGAGGTCCTGGATGGGCTCAGGGGGGCGAGGAGGCGTTCGCGTGGGCTCCGGCGAGGGAGGATCGCTCGAGGCACGGGTCTCGAGGGCGCGGGGCGCTGCAGCTGGTGGCTCCGGTGTCCTCGGCGCTGGGGCTGGAGGCTCCGGTGTCTGCGGCGCTGCAGCTGTTGGCTCCGGCGTCTCCGGCGTTGCAGCTGGAGGCTCTGGTGTCTTCGGCGCTGCAGCTGGTGGCTCTGGTGTCTCCGGCGTTGCAGCTGGTGGGTCCGGCGGCGCCGAGACCGCTGGGCGAGAGACCTCGGGCGGTTCCGCGGTCGCTGCCGCCGCGGCGTTCGGCGCAGCGTGCGCCGTCGAGGCGGCGGGCACCCCGACGACTGGTGGCGGAGCGACCTCCTCGACTTCCGCCGCTGCGGCGGCCGCCGCGCGTTTCACGGCCGCGCGCAGATGCTTCTTCGTGCTCTTCCTATTACGCCCCAAGGGCCCATCCCAGATTCATCGTGCCAACTTAAGCCGGCAGGGCCGCCCCGCCCACGAGGTCAGTCGCGCACCAGCTTCCGGTACTTGAGGCGGTGCGGCTGGATGGCGTCCTCGCCGAGGCGCCGCTGCTTGTCTTCCTCGTACTCCTGGAAATTCCCCTCGAACCAGTGCACGCGCGAGTCGCCTTCGAACGCGAGGATGTGCGTAGCGATGCGGTCGAGGAACCAGCGGTCGTGGGAAATGACGAGCACGCATCCCGCGAAGTCGAGGATCGCGTTCTCGAGCGCGCGCAGTGTATCCACGTCGAGATCGTTGGTGGGCTCGTCGAGCAGCATGACGTTCCCGCCTTCCTTGAGCAGCTTGGCGAGGTGCAGCCGATTCCGCTCACCGCCCGAGAGCACGCCGACCTTCTTCTGCTGCTCCGTTCCCTTGAACGCGAACCAGGACAGGTAGGCGCGCGGGTTCACCTCGGCGCGGCCGAAGTAGAGGATGTCCGCCCCGCCGCTCACCTCCTCGAATACGGTCTTTTTCCCATCGAGCGCCGCGCGTGACTGGTCGACGTACGCCAGCTTCACGGTGTCGCCAATCGCGAGCGTGCCGGAGTCCGGCTTCTCCGCGCCCACGATCATGCGGAAGAGCGTGGTCTTGCCGGCGCCGTTCGCGCCGATGATGCCGACGATGGCCCCGGCGGGAACGTCGAAGGACAAGTCGTCGATCAGCAGCGCGTCGCCGAACGCCTTCTCGAGATGCTCCGCGTGGATGACCGTCTTGCCGAGGCGCGGCCCCTTCGGGATGAGGATCTCGGCGGTGCGCACCTGCTCGCGCTCGTCCGCGGAGAGCAGCTCCTCGTACGCCGAGATGCGCGCCTTGCCCTTGGCCTGGCGGGCGCGGGGTGACATACGGATCCACTCGAGCTCGCGATCGAGCGTCTTTTGCCGGTTCGACTCGGTCTTCTCCTCCAGGCGGAGGCGCTCCTTCTTCTGCTCGAGCCAGGAGGAGTAGTTGCCCTTCCAGGGGATCCCCTCGCCGCGGTCGAGCTCCAGGATCCACTGCGCGACGTTGTCCAGGAAGTAACGGTCGTGCGTGATCGCGACGATCGTGCCCGGGAAGGCGGCGAGGTGGTGCTCGAGCCACGCCACCGACTCGGCGTCGAGGTGGTTGGTGGGCTCGTCGAGCAGCAGCAGGTCCGGGTTCTCGAGGAGCACGCGACAGAGCGCCACACGGCGGCGCTCACCGCCCGAGAGCTTCGAGACGTCCGCGTCACCCGGCGGCAGGCGGAGCGCGTCCATGGCGATCTCGACTTTGCGGTCGAGCTCCCACGCGCCGGAGGCGTCGATTTTGTCCTGCAGCTTCGACTGCTCCTCGATGAGCGCGTTCATCTCCTCGTCGCTCATCACCTCGCCGAACTTCGCGCTGACCTCCTCGAAGCGCTTCAGCAGGTCGCGCGTCTCCTTCACCGCGAGGTCGACGTTGCCGCGCACGTCGAGCGTGGCGTCGAGCTCCGGCTCCTGGGCGAGGTACCCGATCTTGGTGCCCTTCGCCGCCCATGCCTCACCGACCACGTCCGTGTCGATGCCGGCCATGATCTTGAGCAGGGAGCTCTTCCCCGATCCGTTGGGCCCCACCACGCCGATCTTCGCGCCCGGATAGAACGAGAGGTTGATGTTCTTGAGGATCTCCCGCTTGGGCGGGACGATCTTCGAGAGCCGATACATGTGGTAGATGAACTGCGGTCCGGACATGGCGGAATCAGGCCGTTCTCGGGTGGGAAAGGGCGGGGGAATCTAATGAGGAGCGGTGGCGTCGAGGGGGCGCCGATGCCCCGTGCCCCTCGGTCGCGCCTGAGCAAACGGAAGGGGGGCGACGGGTCGCCCCGTCGCCCCCCATGTAGGACCCGTGGTAAGGTCGGGTCGTCGCCCTAGTTGCCCGGCGCCCCCGGCTGCGTGCGCGCGAGCGACCGGTAGTACTCCTCGACGAGCGTCCGATACCCTTCCGGCACGTCGTCAGAACCGGTGAGAGTCGCGCCGCGCGTCGTCTCACCCTCGACGTCGCGACGTAGCCCGAATTCGATGCGCTTGAGCTGGTCGAGCATGTCCTCGTGGATCGCAGCCAATTGGCGCGGGTCGGTATAGAGCCGGTCGTCACCGAGGCGATCGAGGCTCTCGAGCACCGCCTCCAGGTCCTGCACAGGGCGACCCAGGTCGCGGAACTGGTCGCGCAGGTCCCGCACCTGCTCGGCGCGCTGCTCCACCTCACGCTGGTATTGGCGCTGCTCTTCCGGCGTGAGACGGCGCGGCTCGCCCCGATTCCACCCGCCGTACGCGGAGTAGTCGAGATTGCCGCCGGCCCAGCCATCGGCGCCACCGCCCGTGCGGTTGTCACCACCCTGTTGCTGGCCGCCCTGTTGGCCCTGCTGGCCCTGTTGGCCCTGTTGGCCCTGTTGGCCCTGCTGCCCCTGTTGCCCTTGCTGGCCCCGTTGCCCCTGCTGGCCCTGTTGCCCCTGCTGGCCCTGTTGCCCTTGCTGGCCCTGTTGCCACTGCTGGCCCTGCTGCCCCTGTTGTCCCTGTTGTCCCTGTTGGCCTTGTTGACCCTGCTGCCCGGGCTCGTTGAGGCGGCGGTTCGCGGCCTCCATCCCCCGCACGAGGTCGCGCGTCTCGTCGAGCGCGCGCTCCATGGGGTCCTCTCGGCGCTCACTCGACGCACCCTGCGCGCGCTCGAGCTGGTCGCGTAGATCCTGCAGGGCGCCCTCGATGTTGAGCTCGAGGTTCAGCGCCGACGCCGGGTCCCACTGCTCGATGGTGCCCCGGGAGTACTGGATCATATCACGCAGCTTGGACTCACGAATGAGGTTCGCGGCATCTTGAAGGGCACGCGCCGCGTCCGGATTGTCCGCACGCGCGCCGCTGGCGGACCGGTCGAGATCTCGCTCGAGGTTCGCGACCGCCTCGTTCATCTGATCCTTCCGCTCGCGCAGATCCTGGATCTGCTCCGTTCGCTCGGGTGTGGTCGCGGGTCGGCCACGCGCGTCCGGTCGAGTCGTCGGGAGGTTCCGCACGTCGCGCTGCACCTCACGCTGCTGCTGCTGGAGCTCCTCGACCCGCTGGAGCGCGTCCTCCGTGTCGCGGCCGGCGCGCGCCTCACGCGCGTCCTCCAGACTGCGGCGCGCTTCCTCGAGGCGCTGCAGTGCCGACGCGGCCTCGGACGAGCCCGCGGTCCCGGATTGCGAAGCAGACTGGCGCATCGACTCCGCGGCCTGTTGGAGGTCGCGAGCCGTCTCTTCGAGCTGCGGGTCATTCATCTCGCGCGCGAGACGCTGGAGCTGACGCGCAGCCTCCTCGGTCTGTTCCGCGAGGTCGCGCTGCGACTGACCGCCACCGCCCTGCCCACCGGATTGCTGCATGGCCCGGCGGCGCTGACGCTCAGCTTCCTGCTCCTGACGGCGCGCGAGCTCTTGGAGTTGCTCCATCAGCTCGTCGACCTGGTTGTCGGCCTGCTCACGCTGGCCGCGCTGCACCATCTCGTATTGGTTCTGGAGCTTGTCGAGCTCGAGCTCGAACAGGTCGGCGAGGTCCTCCGCGGCCTGCTGGCTGGCACCACCCCCGCCACCCCCGCCACCGCCCTGCTGCTGCTGCTGCACGATGCGCTCGTACGTCTCCTCCGCCTGTTGGAGATAGCGGAGCGCCTCCTGCTCGTCAGGTAGCGCTTCGCGCAGCTCTTGCCGGTCGAGGTGCTCCTTGGCGCGCGTCATCGCTTCGACCGCGCGGGGCAGCACCTCGGAGACGTCGCGGAAGCCCTGGTCGGCCTGGGTGAGGCCGCGGTTCCGCATACGCTCGAGGAGCGTGCCGACCTGGCCCTTCAGGCGGTCCTGCGAGAGCGCCACGCTTACCACGTATTCGCCGAACTCGCTCTCCGAGTAGCTCTGCTGCTGCCGGATGAGGTTGAACGTCGCGGCGATCACCTGCCGCTGCAGCTCGGACAGCGCAGTGTCCTGCTGGCCGCCGCCGCCGCCACCGCCTCCTCCGCCCGCCTCGGCCTGGCGGTACGCGCGCTCGAACGGCCGGATCGCCAGGAAGTAGATGTCGCTCGTGATGGCCTGTTCTGCGCCCGGGCGGTTGTCGCGCGCGATCGCATAGTAGGAGACGAGGTCACCGGGCTCGAGCTGCCACTCCTCCAGGAAGAGCGTGTGCCCGGACGAGACTTCCGAGAGGGGAGGGCCGGCCGTCTGGAACACCGCGATGGTGTCCTCGGGGCCTGCATTCACCGAGTAGACCAAGCGCACGTCACGCACGCCATAGTCGTCGGTCGCGTTCATCTCCAGATAGAACTCTTCGATCGGCGAAGCCGTGTCGTCGCGACCCGGCCGCGTGAACTCGATCGACGGGCCGCGGTCCTCGAGCACGTCGATCGTGTACTCGGGAGACGCCGGCACGAGCGCGCCGTTGTCGCGGGCGAGCTCGATCGCGTAGTAGCGGTCCTCACCGATCGTGAAGCGTCCGGTGAACGTGCCGTCGGGCTGCAGGGTCAGCTCACCCGCGGCCTCTTGATCCAGCAGCAGGCGGCCGGACGGGGCGAGCATCGTCGGCTCGATGCGCAGCTCGACCACCGTGCCCGGCAGGGCGGCGACGTCGCCCGCATCCTCGACCACGCGCGGCGGCAGCCCGGTGTAGCTCGGATAGATGTACGTCAGGTCCAGCTGGTCGACGTACGGCAGGTCGGCCACCTCGATGGTGAACGTCGGCGAACGCACCCCGGAGGATTCGACGAAATAGTCCGTGCGCTCGGCCACGCCGAGGAGGAGGACCTCGAAGCCAGTCTCGACGCCCGGGAGCATGGTCAGGCGGGAGAAGCCCTGCTGGGACTCCGTGCGCACGAAGATGGACGCGTCGGCCGCGTCGAATCCGCCGAGCGCGGCGGAGATCAGTTGATCGGAGTTCCGCGGGATCGTCGCGTCACCGGGCGTGACGGCAATCGAGTACGGATTCACCGTTGCCGCATCGCGCGTCGGATTGAGAAGGGCGGTCAGCCCGTTCCGCAGATGTGCTGGTCCGAGCAGCGTGCCCGCGATCAGCAGGACGACGAGTGCGGACAGCGCGCCGGCCAGGCGGTACAGGCGGCCCTGTTCGATCCTGCGGCCGTCCTGGACCTTGTGGGCGCGCTCGAGCGCGACGTCGATCACCCGCTGATGGAGGTCGGGCGAGAAGCTCGACGATTCGTCGAGCGCGCTCACCACCGAGTGCTCGAGCGTCGGCTCGTGCTCCTCGAGGTAGAGCGCGACCTGCTCGTCGCTGCGCCGCAGCCGCAGCGGCCGGACGAGGAAGATGAATGCCGACACGAGCAGGGTGCCCCAGGTGACGTAGCGCAGCGCGATCACCCACTCGGGGGCGAAGCGCACCCGCTCCAGTCCGAACGCGCCGGCGAAGACCACTAGGCCCGTCAGACCGCCCACCCACAGGAGGCCGCGGAGTACCTGACGCGTCCGCCACCGCCACCGCACCCCCCGCACCACGTCGAAGAGCCGCGTGCGAGCCAGCCGCCGTTCGGAATCCCTCATGACCCTCTCCCGTTGCGAGCCTGATGCAACCTACTGCCCATGGCCGAAAAGACGCCACCGAAACGCGCCCCAGACAACTTCTTAACCAGCGACCGCCTCCCGCGCTCCCGCACCCGCCCGGGAGATCCAATTGGACGTGGCCGTCTCGGCGATGAGGAGGGCCAGGGCGCCCAGCAGGAGCCAGTGCCACAGGGACTGGCGCCGTTCCTGATCTTCCCGTTGGAGGGCCGTCGCCTGGTCGACGTTAAGGCCCCCCCGCTCCACGCCGGGGGCCGCCATGATCTGGGCCGACAGCTGCTCCGGATCGATGCGGGTCAGGGTCGACTCCTCGATGTCCACGTTGACGGCGATGACGAAGGGCCGTGCCGGCTCGGAGTTCGGCGGGCGGACCGTGTAGAAGCCGTGCTCTTCGAGGGGCAGGTAGCGCTGGCCCTCGCTGGCGGGGAGCTGAATCGACGTGCCCGAGGGGGTCAGCGAGATCTGGTCGAGGCCTTCGGCGAGCCCCGCCGCCTCCGAGGACACAAGGCCCGCCGTCACGAGCGCGTCCGGGTTGGCGAGGTCCACCACCTGGCCGATCGTGAACCACGGGCTCGACTCGGCCATCCCGCCGAGGTACTCGGCCAACCGGTGCGTGAACGGCAGGTAGACGGGTTGCAGCGCCAGGTCGCTCCAGTAGTCGTCGAGCGTGTTGTTCCAGACGAGCACCTTGCCGCGGCCGATACGCAGCTCGGCGAGCGCCACCGAGCCGTCGTCGAAGCGCGCCAGCACGCCCGCCTCGGGGGAGGGCGTGAACGCGCGCGCGCGAAAGAAGCGGGCGCCCGTGAAGTCGCCGCTCCGGGGCCCGGCGAACACCTCGAAGATCGCGTGTCCGTACTCCAGGAAGCCGAGGCGCCCGCCGCGGCCCTGCAGTCGATCCTGCACTGGGCCGATCTGGCCGGGAAGCATATCCGCAGCCGAAGCCGGCCAGCCGCCCTGCTCGCCCGTGGCGATGAGGACGCCGCCGCCCGCGTTCACGAACTCGCGCAGCCGCTCGGCCGAGCCGCCATCGACCTGGACGTCGTTGAGGATGACCGCGTCGGTGCCCTCCAGGTCTGCCGGGCGCACGCTGCTCGCCCGGCGCACCACCACCCTGAAGCGGCCGTCGTCGCTGATCTCGAGGGAGCGCCGCAGATACAGGCTCACGTCGCGGTCCGCCGAAGCGCCCTCCACGATCAGTACCTGCAACGAAGTCCCCGGCGACACCACGAAATGGTGTGTGTTGTCGGCGTTGAGGGCGTCGTCGGGGAGGCGCACCGTCCCGCGGGTGTGTGGGCGAGACAGCGTGATCGACTCGAAGGCCACCGCGGCAGCAGCGTCGGGTCCGATGCTCACCGACCGGCTCGCGACCTGCTGGCCATCGATCTCGAGTGTCACGGCGACGTCACGCGGGTCGGCGCCGCCCAGTCGCACGATGCGCGCGGTCGGAGCGATACGCTCGCGGCCGGCCACGTTCTGCCGGGGGAGCGACACGTCCGTGACCATGACGTTGTCTTGGACTTCGTCGGCGCCCGTGGGGCGCGCGATGAACCGCGATCCCGGCGGCAGGCGCACGCCCTCGTCGCCGATCCAGCCGTTGCGCTGGAAGTCGCTGAAGAGGTACACCTCGCCGCTCGGGAGCTGGGATTCCTCGAGGATCGCTTGGGCGACCTTGAGCGCCGGCCCGAAGCGCGTCGATCCGGAGCTGAGCTGGATGGTGTCGACCGCCGTCTGTAGTCGTGCGCGGTCGGAGGTCGAGCGCGCGATCACGCGCGCGCCCTGCGCGAACGTCACGAGCGAGGCGCGATCGAGTGGCCCGAGCCCGTCGAAGATGTCGCCCGCGCCGTCCTTGGCGGTCTGCAGCTGATCGCCCGGTTCCATACTGTACGACTGGTCGATCAGCACGACGACCTCGCGCGGGCCGCCCGCGGCTCCCAGTCCCACGGTCGTGTCCTCGAAGAACGGGCGGGCGAACGCGATCGCGAGCAGCGCGAGAGCCAGCGCCCGCAAGGACAGCAGGAACCAGTGTTGGATGCGTCGCCGCCGCCGCTCCTGGTACGGGACCTTCTCCAGGAACATGAGCGAGGGGAAGTGCACCACGTTGCGCCGCTGGCGCCGCGTGAGGTGCACGATGATCGGCACCACCACACCGGCGATGCCGGCCAGGAAGAGCGGGACGAGGAAACTCATCTAGGGCTGCTCATCTGGGTCTGCTCATAGCGTCTTGCTCATCCGTTCACGCGCGAGCAGGTAATGGAAGAGCGCCAGGTCGAGCGGCTTCGACGTGTCGAGCAGCGTGTAGTCGATGCGGTTGCCGGTGAAGCGGTCTTGCAGGGCCTGGACGTGCGCGCTCACCAGCTTCTTGTAGTCCTCGCGCAGCTTGGCTGGGATCACGGGGATCTGCTCGGCCGTCTCCAAGTCCTCGAATCCCGAGGCCTCCTCGAACGAGAACTCGAGCTCCATGGGGTCCATCACCTGGAAGACGATCACGTCGTGCCCGCGCGCGCGCAGCGGTGCCACCGCGGCGATCACCTGGTCGGGGCTCTCGTAGAAGTCGGAGATCAGCACGAGGATGCCCTTCCGGCCCAGCAGCTCGGTCACCTGGAGCAACGGCTGCGTCAGGCTTCCCCGACGCCCGGCCTTGGCTCGGTCGAGCACGTGCAGCGCCGTTTCCAGGTGCTTCATGGAGGGGCGCACCCAGTCGACGACCTCGCGATCGAACGTGACGAGCCCGACGCGGTCGCGCTGCTGGCTGGAAAAGAACGTGAGGCAGGCGGCCAGGTAGCGCGCGTAGTCGAGCTTGGTGAGCGAGTGGCTCCCGTAGCTCATCGATGCCGAGATGTCGAGCAACACCACGAAGTTCGCGTTGGTGTCCGCCTCGAAGAGCTTGATGTAGTGGCGGTCCGTGCGCGCGAAGAGGCGCCAGTCGATGCGCCGGATGTCGTCGCCGGGCATGTACGCCCGATGCTCGGCGAAGTCGATGCTGAACCCGAGGTACGGCGAGCGGTGCAGGCCCGTCAGGAAGCCGTCGACGACGGTCTTGGCGAGCAGCTGCAGGTTCCCGATCCGGCCCAGGACGGCGGGATCGAGGAACTGAGTGCCGGACCCGGCGTTGCGTTCCCGAGTGCGCGTGGCCAACGCGTGCCCTCCTGACTACATCCCCGAGGAAGGCACGGGGACGGCGTTGAGCAGCAAGTCCACCATTTCGGCCTTGGTCTTCCCCTCGGACTCCGCGTGGAAGTTCGTGAGCACGCGATGCCGTAGCACCGGGTGCGCGAGCGCCTGGATGTCCTCGAAGCTCACGTGGTAGCGGCCCTTCGTGAGCGCGCGCGCCTTGGCGCCGAGCACGAGGAATTGCGCCGCGCGCGGCGAAGCGCCGTACGCGATCCACTTCTTCACGAAGTCGGGGCTGCTCCCGTTCTTGCTCGGGCGGCTCATGCGTGTGAGCGCGACCGCGTAACGCAGCACCGACTCGGACACGGGCACGCGGCGCACGAGCTTCTGGAAGGCGATGAGGTCCGGCCCCGTGACCGCGTGGCTGAAGACCGGGGCGAGAATGCCTGTGGTGGAGCGGATGACCTCGAGCTCCTCCTCTTCCTTGAGGTGCTCGATGAGGATCTCGAACATGAAGCGGTCGAGCTGCGCCTCGGGGAGCGGATACGTGCCCTCGAGCTCGATCGGGTTCTGCGTGGCGAAGACGTAGAACGGCTCCTGCAGCGTGTACGTCCGCCCCTGGACGGTGACGCGGTGTTCCTGCATCGCTTCGAGCAGCGCCGCCTGCGTCTTCGGTGGCGTACGGTTCACCTCGTCGGCCAGCACGATGTTCGCGAAGATCGGGCCGGGTGCGAACACCATCCCGCGCCGCCCCGTGCCGGCATCCTCTTGGATGATGTCGGTGCCGGTGATGTCGGAGGGCATCAGGTCTGGCGTGAACTGGATGCGCGAGAACTTGAGGTCGAGCACCTGCGCGATCGTGTGGATGAGCAGGGTCTTCGCGAGGCCGGGCACGCCGACGATGATGCTGTTACCGCCCACGAAGAGCGTGAGCAGCACCTGCTCGATCACTTCTTCCTGCCCGATGATGAGCTTGCGAAGCTCGGCGAGGATCTGCTCTCGGCCGTTCTTCAGCCGGTCCGCGAGCGCGACGTCGTTCGCGTTGTCGAGGGCAATGGTGCCGATCGCGTCGTTCGCCAAGGTGATCTCCGTATTCTTGTTGTGATGGGGCGGGGGCCCCAGTCATCGCCTGCGGGAGGGCGCCGCGGGGGGGACAACCTATCGTCGCGGCGGGGGAGCGGCGATCCCGGGGACTGGGGATCTCGTCCTCAGGCCGTCACTCCGTATGCTTCACACCCAACTCGTACGCTTCGTTCGTTCGGTCGATCCCTCATGGGTGGCAGGCCACTAGCCGGGCCCGCCGGCGCCGCGCAGCTCCAGCAGCAGCTCCAGGGCGCTGTCGTAGTTCGGGGCGATCTCGAGCGAGCGCAGCACCGAGCGGCGTGCGCCGGCTGCGTCGCCGGCGTCGCGCTGTGCGACCGCCAAGAGATAGTGCGCCTGGGCGCGATCGGTCGGGGCGAGCGCGACGACCGCGGAACGCTCACGCGCGGCCTTCTGGTGGTCGCCCACGCTCGCCGCCAATGTCGCCAGGCGCTCGTGTAGCTCGATCTCGTACGGCCAGACCTGAACGGCTTTGTCGAGCGCGGTCACGGCTTCGGCCGGACGGCCGAGCTCCTCCAGCACCTCGGCTTCCATCACCAGCGCCTGGTAGTTCGACTCCGACAGTGCGTTCAGGCGCGCGAGCGCCGCGGCGGCCCGGTCCAGCTCGCCCCGCTCACGGTGGATTTGCGCCAGGTACCAATACGGGCTGTCCGCTTCGCCGTACTCCGGGAACATGCGCAGCGCCTCGCGCAGCTGGACCTCGGCGTCGTCGAAGCGCCGATCGCGGAGCAGGAGCGCTCCGAGCCTGAGGCGCCCGATCAGGTCGCCGGGGTGCGCCTCGACCCAGTCCTCCAGGTCCGGTACGCCTGCGGTGGGTCCAGGAGGCCGGCCTAGCTCGACCAGGGCCGCCAACGGACTCTCGAATCGCTCGCGGAGGTAGTCGTCGAACAGGTCGTCGAAGTCGGAGATCGGCATGTCCAGCACCGACTCGAAGAGCGCCTCGGTGGTCTCTCCGCGCGCGTACCCGTCGAGGAAAGCGCGGATGGCCTGGAATCCCCAGCGCTCCTCGATCACCCCGAAGACGAGCGAAGCCTGGTAGTACGAGAAGATGACCTGCTCGGGATAGTCCGGTCGCATGAATCCGTCGTTCAGCTCGCTGACCGGCTTCAGACGTCCGCCCGCGAGCGCCTGCAAGAACGGGATGTTCGGCGTGTGCCCCCACCAGGGGCGCCCGCGGCGCTGCTCGTGCACCGAGAGACCTTCGGAGAACCACCTGGGCACGCGGCCGTTCGTGAGCGCGAGGTGGAACGAGTGCGACAGCTCGTGCCAGAACACCGACGCCCAGTTGTACTCCCCCTGCGTGCGTGCCGCGGGCGAGTCCATGACCAGCAGGGGTCCGAAGCTCACGCCTAGCGCACCGAGCCCTGCCTCGCCCAGGGTGCGCACCGAGAAGTCGGCGTGGCTTATGAAGAACTCCGCGCGCGTCTTCCCCGGGAGCTGAATGCCGTAACGGCGGGAGAGGCTGTCGTACGCCTCCTCCACGATGGGCGCCACGTACGTGGCGAGCAGCTCGTCCTCCGTGCCGTGCAGGAAGAGGTTGAAGTGCTCGGTCTCGTGCGACGTGTACCGCTCGAACGTGTCCAGCAGGTCGAGCGTGTTCTTGAACCAGGGATTGTACGGGTCGCCCTCGAACGCGCGCTCGACGTCGGCCCTCCCCCCGATGTCGCCGAGCCGCAGCCGGTTCATGCCGCGCAGGCCCCAGGACTCCCACGACGACGGATCCAGCCGAATGCCCTCGTTCGCGCGTACCACGGCCTCCGGGTACCGCCGCGTCTGCACGGCCAGCTCGGCGAGCGTCGCCTCCATCTCTGCGTTGCTCGAGTTGATGGCGAGGGCGCGTTCGCGCGTCTGCACGAAGTTGGTCGAGTCTTCGGCGAGCATGTACGAGCCGGCCAGGGCCGTCAGAGCGGGCAGCGAGCGCGGGTTGACCTCGAGTGCGCGCTCGGCCTCCGCTCGCGCCTCCTCGTAGCGCTCGTTCGTGACAAAGCGCATCGCCAGTAAGATGCGCGCCTCCACGTTGCGCGGGTCCACTTCGAGCAGCTGGTCGATGGTCGGGCGTGCGTCCTGCTGGCCGTCGAACTCCATCGCCTTCGCCATGCCGAGCAGCGCGCCGACGTCCCGCGGGTTTTCTGCCAGGACGGCGTGGAACTCCTCCTGTGCCGCGGGGCTGTCGTACTTGTCCAGGAAGAGCATGCCGGCGCGCACCTTCGGCTCGTGCCAACCTGGGTCGGCGGCGGCGGCCTCGTCGAACGCGCGCAGCGCGTCCTGGAAGAGGTTCGGGTCGTCGCGGCCCAGGTAAGCCACCGCGCGGCCGACGGCGACCAGGTCGCGCGCGGCCATGCGGCCGTTCACGGCGTTGTACGCATCGATGAGGCGGTCGAAGCCGCCCATCGCATCCCCGATGCGGCCCGTCATGAACGCCAGCTCGGCGAGGTTCACCTCCGCGACGAGCGACCATGGGCCGCCCGAACGCATCGATTCCGAGAAGGCGGCTTCTGCCTCTTCCAGGCGGCCCACGCGGAGCAGCGCTTCGCCGAGTGCATTGGCCACCGGCGCGGAGCTGGGAGCCTCGCGGCCGGCGGTGATGGCGTCCTCGTACTCGCCGGTGGCGAGGAGCGCTTGTATCAGGCCGATGCGTGCGTCCGCGAGAGAGGGGTCTGCACGGAGCGCACCCCGGTACTCGTCGATCGCGTCCTCGTACTCGCCGGAGCGGAGGGCCGCACGGGCCGCGCTCGGGTCTTGAGCTGAGAGCGGCGCGACCAGCGCACTCGCGGCGGTCACAATGGCCGCGGCCCACGACAGCGCGAGCACGTGCCGTGCGCGGCGCGTCGCTCCGCCGCCCCGCCCCGCGCGCCTCATACGCCTCCGGCTTCGCGGATCTCGCGGTTCTTGAGCGCCAGCTCGATCAGGAGGGGCTCCATGCGTTCCAGGAACTGGTCCTCGGTCAGGGCGGCGCGTACGACGCGGAGCTCGTCGATCTGGCGTTGGATCGCGTCGCGCTCGGAGTACAGCCGCGCCAGCACCGGGTTGTCCGAGGTGCGCGCCGCGGCAACGGCCTGCGGACCGCCGAGCGTGAACGTGGAGGCGAGCACTCCGTCGGGGCCTTCGGCCCCGGCATCCGCGCTCCCGGTACCGTCGCCGTTGTCGTCGAGCACGGCGTGCTCGACCAGCAACTCGTTCTGCTCTTCGTAGTACCGCTCGACTTCCTGCTTTGCGTACTGGAATGCCTCGAGCAGAGACACGCGCTCGTCGTGGTCGAGGTCGGCGCCCTCGCCAGCGAGCGCTTCGGCGAAGAACTGGCCGAACTCGGTGGCGTTCAGCTCGCGGGCCGTGCGCGTCGCTGCGATCACGATCCGGTTCGGGCCCGCCAGGGGTTGCACCCACCCACCGCTCGCGCTGCCCGTGTGCACGAGCGCGAGCGCCTGCGACGGGAAGGCCATGCCGGCCAGCTCGAAATCGCCAGGGGTGAGGTCGGGGCCCGAGACGTTGAACTGAGCGTCGCCGCCCTGATCGGTCCCGTGCCCGATCAGGATGACGAGGAGCCGGTCCGTGGGCCCCGCCTTTTGCGCGATCTCGCCCAGCACCTTAAGCACGTTCGCTCTCGTGGACACGTCCGAGATCATGTCCGGTGCCGTTGCGACGCGCTCGCCCAAGTAGACGACGTCGGCTTTCGAGAGCCCGTGCTGCGTGGTGAGCGCGGTGTAGATCTGCGAGGCCTCCGCATGGAAGCTCTCGCGGAACTCCGCTGTCCCGCCGATGCCGACCACGATCAGCGTGTAGGTGCGGCTCTGCGCGCTCGCTGGCTCGGGCCGCACACCGGCGAGCAGCGTCACGCATACCGCCAGAGAAAGCGCCAGCCTCAAACCAGCCCCCGGATGCGGCGGAAGCCCCACTCGGCCCCCATGAGCAGGAGCATGAGCAGGAAGAGCGCGGGCATGTCGAAGAGGTCGTACTCCTCGGCCAGGGTGACGCCAGCGCCCGTGACCGTGATGTCTTCGGCGAGTGAGGACACGTCGTCGGGTGTGTAGAACCGTCCGCCGGTGTCGTCCGCGATGCGCTGGAGCACGGGGGTGCGGCGGGCCGCACCGAAGAACTCGCGGTCGCTCGGCGCCGCGTGCAGGTAGGTCACGTCGCTGCCGAGCGCAGTGCCGTCCCGGTCCGCGTTGATCCTGACCTCGTAGTCGCCCAGCTCCGAGGGGCGGAACTCACCCGCGTACTCGCCGTCCTCCTCCACGGTCCACTCGAGCGGCACCGTCTCCTCGATCCCGCTGGGGCTCGTGATGGTCGCCGTCACCGAGGCGTCGTTCACCTCGATGAAGGTCGAGTCGGCAATGCTCGCGAGCACGCGCACCATTTCGCCGGGCTCCACCTGCTCTTGGTCCGTCGCGGCGGCCACCGCGTCCGGCACGCCGTCCACCACCCAGCGGAGCAGCTGCTTCCAGAACGTCTCGTGCGTCTGATCCTCGAGCGGGATGTCCGAGTGCATCTGCCAGAGCCACGAATCCTGCACCGTCAGCGCGATGGACGTGCCGCGCCCGTAACGCTGGAACGCCAGCACCACCTGGTCGGGGCCGCCGGTGCTGCGCACGCCGTTGAGCAGCGAGGTCGCACCCGGGCGGATCTCGTTGAGTGGGTTGACCGAGGTCAACGGCGGCAGCCCGTCCCACCGGTCCGCCACCTCCTCGGCCTCGGCGTCCAGCTGCACAGCGGGATGCGCGAGCCCCGCGGGCGTAGGCCGTACCGCGATCTCGGCGAAGAAGCCGTCCTCGCCGCCGTCCGGGGTGCCGAGCACCACGGGCATCAGCTCCTCCACCGCAGTGCCGCCCCAGCCTCCTTCTGCGAACGAGCTCTGCCCCCCCAGGAAGAGGACGCCGCCGCCCCGCTCGGACACGAAGTCCGCGATCATCTGGATCTGATCGTGCGTGAAGAACGACGCGTCCACGCTGCCGATCACCAGCCCGCGGTAGCGGTAGAGCTCCTCGCGCGTCGCGGGGAAGCCGAACTCGAGCTCGGTGCTGTCGCTCACGTCGAGCCGCAGGAACTTGTTCTCGGCGGTGCGCTGCAGGAGCACCAGCTGGAGGTTGTCGTCGTCCGCAACGGCGCGGCGCATGAACTTCACTTCCCAGCGCGGCTCGCCCTCGAAGTAGAGGATCTTCTCGCGCTCGCCGCGTACGTCGATCCACGCGTCCCGGGCGTTGTTGCGCTCCACGCGCTCGCCCTGCTGCGGGGGAATGCGGAAGCGCACGCGCTTGGCGCCCGCGTCCGGAAGCTCGAACGCGATGCGCGTGACCACAGGCTCCATGTCCGGCCCCAGCTCCACGCTCTCCTCGATCAGGATGCGCGTGTCGTCCTCGACGATCACCGGGACGGTCGTCCCCGCTCGGAAGCCGTCCTGCGTGACCACCACGTCGACCATGAGCGTGGAGCCGGCGAGAGCGCTGCGTGGCAGCTCGACTCGGCCCAGCTCGATGTCGGGTGCGATCGACTCGTCGCCCACGCCGACCGTGAACACCGGCACGCCAGCCGCCTGGAGCGGCACGATCGCTTCCGTGAGCGGTCGCTCGCCCGTGTCCGCCCCGTCGGTGACCATCACCAGGCCCGAGAGCGGGATGCCCGACATCTCCTCGCGTGCCGCGTCGAGCGCGTTCGCGAGGTTCGAGCGAGTCCCGTCGAACGTCATTTCGCCGAGGCCATCCATACGGCGCGCGACGTCCGAGAAGCGGAAGAAGCGCAGCACGAAGCGCTCGGAAAGGTCAGTGAGCAGCTGGCTCTGCCCCGGCGTGAACGCGTCCGCGATGAACTGATTGCGGGGAGCGCCGCTCTCGTCCTGGAGGAGCATGCTGCGCGAGTCGTCGAGCAGCACGCCCACGAAGTTCTGCTGGGGTACGACCGTGGACAGCGTCAACGTCGGCTGCATGAGGCAGAAGGCCAGCGTGCCGACGAGCGCGACGCGCAGCCCCGCCATGATGCCCCGGTCCAGGATGCTGCTCTTGCCGCGCGCGATCGTGTACGTCGCGATCGCGCTCGCCGCGATCACGGCTGCGATGCCCAGCCAAGTGCGGACCTGCGCAGGCGCGGCGAACGCGAAATCGCCCTGCTCGAAGACGATCTGGCGATACTTGAAGAGGACCTCGAACAGACTGTCCATGTCAGCGGCTCATCGCGTAGACGATGATGTTCGCGCCCATCTCGTACGCGTACGTAGACGTCTCGAGGGGATAGCTCGGGTCCTCCGCCCACTCCCAGGCGTCGCCGAGGTCGGTGTTGAAGTTCACCACCATCATCAGGCGTCCCTCGTCGTCGTACATGCCGCGAACCTGTGTCGTGCACGGACCACATTCGCTGCGATAGAGGGTGTTCCCGATCGCGGGCGTCATCTCCACGTGATCGATCGTGTAGTACGAGCGGTACAACGCGTGGTCGAGCGTGATGTCGATGAACTGCTTGTCGGGATACACGCGACGCATGTTCCACTCGAAGACATCCCACTCATCATTGCCCCAGAAGTCGTCGACGATGACGAAGCCACCTGCATCCATGTAGCCGCGCAGCCCATCGACCTCCTCGTCGGAGAGGTTCATGCCCCCCACTTCGAGCATGTAGATGAGCGGGAACTTCCGCAGGACCGGGTCGCCCAAGTAGACGGGGTTCTCCCAGTCGTAGGCGTTCAGGCGCATGAGCCGCTTGATGACGATGAGGAACTGCTGGTCGCTCTTCGGGAAGTCGACCGCCCAGCTGCCGCCGCCGAAGCCGCGACGGCCCCAGCCGGAGTAGATCGCTCGTGTCCAGTAGAAGGGCCAACGGCCGGCGGACGCGGTCACTTCGCCTCGTGTCCAGTTGAGGTACGGCCCGCGCGGGTCGTCGAACATGGTACGGTCGACCAGCGGCTGCTGCTGTCCCGGCACCTGCTGGGGCCCTGGCACCTGTTGGCGCGACCGCTGCGGCGCCTGCTGGGTCATGAGCCGGTGAGTGATCCCGATCACGTAGGGATGGTCCCCCTCGTTCCCGCCGCTGCGCACGACGGCGACCAGCGCCACCGCACCGAGGCCGAGGATCGTGCAGACTGTGAGGAAGCGCCTCATCGAGCAGCTCCGCGAGGGTGAGCGGGGAAGGGAATCATCCCCAGTTCCCCCATATGGTAGGGCGGGGGAAAGGTTCCTGGCCACCCGGCCCCCCGGCGCCGCGGAGTACGGCTGTGGTACGTCGCGCGGCATGCAGGGAAGGACACCTCGACCGCGGCGGTCGTTAGGTGCCGTTTCGGCGCCCGGTGCGCCTCATCGTGAATCCGCCGCCCTCCCGGGCCGTAGGGCGTTCCCACAGGCGGTTACCGAGCCGGCGCCGCCCACAGGCAGTCCCAGTTGCGATCTCCGAGTCGGCGCCACAGCCGAGGGAGTCCTACATTTCGCCCATGGTGCACAGACCTCGGATGGTCGCGACGCGGAAAGTCACGCTGCGCGACTTCGTCATCTTCCAAGTCAAGCTCGGATTGGAAGGCCTTGCGAGCATCCTCATCATCCAGCTGTCCGTGCTGGCGATGGTCGCCGATCTCTTCAGCGGCAAAGCGGCCGGCCCGCGGTTCTTCTATTCGGTCGTGCGAATGAGCGAGCGCTTCGACGCCTGGCTCAACCTCTACGGTGCGGTGAAGCGGCTGGAGGCGGGCGAGTCGGACGACGGTTTCTTCGGCGCGAGCGAGGCCGGCGCCGACTCACTGCTGGGGAAGTTGGAGGAGATTGTGCGTGGCGGCGACGAGCCCCGGCAGCGTCGCCCGCGGAACTGACGGCTAACGTCCGACGTTGGGCGGCTGTCTTGTAGGGCAGCTGCTGAAGGGCAGGTACCGCTCGCCCAGGAGGTTCTTCATGTCCGTACGCTCTGCTTTCTCCGCACTCCTCGCCGCCGCCGCGATCGCTGCTGCGCCAGCCTCCGCCCAGACCCTGACCGGCACGTGGCAGATCACGTCGGAAGGACGGCGGGGATCCGTGACCCAGACGCTCACGCTCACGCAGGACGGATCCGCGCTCACCGGCACGATTTAGTTCTCAGGTGGCGGCAGGCGTGGTGGCGGAGGCGGTGGCGGTGGGGGCCGGGGGCTCGGCGGGCCCATCGCCATCAGCAACGGCACGGTGACCGGCAACGCCTTCTCGTTCAGCATGACCATCGACTTCAACGGGAACACGTTCTCTCAGAGCTACTCCGGCACCTTCGACGGAGACACGATGCAGGGCACGGTCGAGGGCGCACGAGGCGGGGGCGGGCCCTTCACCGGCACGCGCGGGGGCTGACCGCTCGCGGCCTGGCGGGGCGGACGACGCCAGGCCTGTCGAACCCGTTGTGGGGGCCCCAGGTTGGGACGTATGTCCCGCGCCGGAAACCGGAAACCGCGTGACGACGAGATCGACGTCCACGCGCTGACGCATCCCGGGCTGGTTCGCACGGAGAACCAGGATCACTTCCTGATCTCCCAGCTCCGGCCTCGCATGGATGTCATGCTCACCAGCCTCCCGGAGCTCGGGCTCATGCCGCTCGACGCCGAGCGGCTCGCCTTTCTGGCCATGGTGGCCGACGGCGTCGGCAGTGGGCGGGGCGGTGAGACCGCGAGCCGTTCGGCGGTCGAGGCGGTCACGCGCTACGTGGGCGAGGCGATCCACACCTATTACACGGCTGACGCTTCCGACGAGGCCGAGTTCACGGCGTCCCTCTCCGAGGCGGCGCTGCGGGTCCACGAAGATCTCGTGCGGCTGGCGGCCGTGACCCCCGGCGTCGAGAAGCTCGCGACCACGCTCACGCTGTTCATCGGGCTCTGGCCCCGCGGTTACCTCGTGCAGGTCGGCGACAGTCGCTACTACCTCTTCAACAAGGGGAGTCTCCGGCAGATCTCGCGCGACCAGACCGTGGGGCAGGAGCTCGTGGACTCGGGCGCGGTGGCCCAGGGTCACCCGGCGCACGTGAAGTGGGCTCGCACGCTCTCCAGCGCGATCGGTGGGTCCGAGTCGAAGCCGGTCGTCACCAGCTTCGAGAGCGACTGGGACAACGTGCACCTCATGTGCAGCGATGGGCTCACGCGCCACGTGTCGGACGAGCGCATCCGTGAGCGCCTCGCGGGCATGACGTCAGCGAGGCAGGCCTGCGAGGCGCTACTGCAGGACGCGCTCGATGGTGGGGGCAAGGACAACATCACCATGATCGTAGCGCGTACGATTCGCCGCGACGCTCGCTAGCCCGCCGCGCGCAGTAGGCCCTCGAGCTCCAGACGCCGAGTGACCATCTGGAGCTTCCCCGCGGCGTCGCGCGGCCACTCGTGCTCCGGTCGATCGCAGTACAACTCGATCCCGTTCCCGTCCGGGTCGCGCAGATAGAGCGCCTCGCTCACCCCGTGGCCGGAAGCGCCGTCCAGCGGAATCGAGTGCTCGATCAAACGCTGGTACGCGCGCCCGAGCGCGGCGCGATCCGGATAGAGGAAAGCGACGTGGTAGAGCCCGGTCGTCCCCGGTGCTGGTGCCCTTCCCCCCAGGGACTCCCAGGTGTTCAGCCCGACGTGGTGATGGTATCCACCCGCCGACAGGAACGCGGCCTGGCTGTCGTAGAGCTGCATGACCTCGAAACCGAGTGCGTCCACGTAGAAGCGGATGGCGCGCTCGAGGTCCGAGACCTTGAGGTGCACGTGGCCGACCACGACGCGGGGATCGATCGGGGGGTGCATGCCCGAACATTCGGCGTCCGGAGGCAGGGGATCAAGCGACGTGGGGACGCGCTCCTGATCCTTATATATGTAGACGTGGGTGACGACAGCCGTACGCCCGGCCGCCCGCCGGCCCCGGTCGTCGCTCGAGCGACGACCTTCACCGTCGATCCCCCGCGCCCCCCACGGCCTGCTCGATTTCGCGCACGATAGTGAGGTGATGCGCCGTGTGAACCGCGCAGAAGCGCACCCACTCGGCGGCGGTCAGGTGACCGAGCACGAAGTGGGGGAATCGGCCAGGGGACTCGGCGATCGCCTGGGCGCGCGCGGCCAGCGCCGACCAGGCCTGCGTCGCCGGCTCCACCAGGGCGAGCATCTCCTCGCGGGTGCGTCCCGTCGGGTCGATTCGTTCGGGCGCCTTCACCACGCCACGCGGGAACGTGCCCGCCCGAAGTAGGGCGGCCGCCTCCTTGCGCGCCGACTCGTTCCGATCGCGCTCGGGATCCGCCAACGTGCGCTCGATGCCGCGCGCGATGCCGAAGGCCGCGATCACCGTATGCCCCGCGTGCTCGCCGCACCCCCAGCCTGAGGTGGCCGGGTGACGCACGCCGGCGCGGGCACCGTCGCCGAGGATCTCTCCCAGCGGTCCCCACTGCTGCTCGATCTTGCGCAGGTCGGCCGCCAGGTCCCAGGCGTCGACCTTCCAGGGGGGTGACGTCGCTTCCATGTCGACCGCCCTCCATGAGCGCCGCCGGTCTCTCCGATCAGCGGAGCGCCGACCGGACGGAGCTGGCCTCGCGCATGGCGGTTCGGGGTTCGTGCTGAGGTGGACTCCGAACCTTGGATCGGAGAGCGGGGCGCGGGAATGTCGGGTTGGGTCGTCTGCTGGGTCCCCGGGTGGGACGACGCTGGGAGGCTCCTCTTCTCGCAACTCGAGCCGGCGCCACCCAGATTGACCGCACTCTGACCGGGGGGTCCCGATGATGCGCTGGTCCCGCGCCTGCTGGCTCGCTACTGCAGCTGTCTCGTGCTTCGTGTCGAATCTGGTGGCCCAGGCAGATGAGCCGCGCGTCACGGTCGGTGGGCAGACGTACACACCCCGCTCGATCGTCGAGCGCAACATGGGCTCCGAGGCGGACCAGACGACGCCCTTCACGCCGCACCGCGTCATCGGGAACATCTACTACGTGGGAACTCGGACTCTGAGCTCGTTCCTGATCGTGACTCCCGCGGGGCATATGCTGCTGAACACGACGTACGAGCGGAACGTCGAAGGGATCCGGAGCTCGGCGGAGTCGCTGGGCTTCCGCTTCGGCGACGTGAAGCTGGTACTGGGGAACCACGCCCATGGCGATCACATGGAAGGGGATGCGCGCCTCCAGGAGCTGACGGGTGCGCAGGTGGTGGTGATGGCCGACGATCGGGCTGCGCTGGAAGGGATCAGACCCGGCGGGAAGCTCCATCCGGTGGATCGGACGGTCCGCGATGGCGAACGGGTCGAGCTAGGCGGAACGGTGCTCACGGCGCACCTCACGGCCGGCCATACGCCGGGGTGCACTGCCTGGACGACGACGGTTCAGGAGGGCGGGCGCGACTACGACGTGGTGTTCTTCTGCAGCCTACGCGCTCCGGCGCGGCTCACGCCCGAGACGACGGCCCAGCTTGAGCGGTCGTTCGCCTTGGTCCGCCGGCTGCCCTGCGACGTGCCGTTGGGCGATCACCCGGCTCAGTATCGCATGGAGGAGAAATACGGGCGGCTGATTGGCGGGAACGCGCTGGCGTTCGTGGAGCCTGCCGGGTGCATGACGGAGGTCGAGATCCAAGAGGCGATGTTCCGGGCGCTGCCGCCTGCGAGGTAGCAGCTGCGCTCGCATGGGGGCGCGTGGCCGGACTCGTCGACCGAAGCGCCCAGTTGGGCTAGCGCCAGTACGCCGGTGCGCCGTATCGGCAGCGGCCTTACGCGCTCTCCCCGCTCACGGTGACCTTCTTCATGACGACGTCCTGTACGGGCCGGTCGCCTCTCGCGGTCTGCACCTTGCCGATGGCCTTCACGACGTCCATCCCGACGGTGACTTTGCCGAAGATGGCGTGTTTGCCGTCGAGCCATGGTGTCGCGGCGAGCGTGATGAAGAACTGCGAGCCGCCGGTGTTGGGGCCGGCGTTGGCCATGGAGAAGAGGCCGGGGTGGGTGTGCCCGAGCCCGGCGCCGAACTCGTCCTTGATGGTGTAACCGGGCCCGCCCCGGCCGGTGCCGGTGGGGTCGCCGCCCTGGATCATGAATCCATCGATGACCCTGTGGAAGACGACCCCGTCGTAGAATCCCTTCTTCACGAGCTCGATGAAGTTGGCCGCGGTCTTGGGCGCCTTGTCCGCGAACATCTCGGCGGTGATGGTGCCGTGGTTGGTCTCGATGGTGACGGTCGGGTTAGCCATGGATCGCCGTGGGGCGCTCGGGTCCGGGGACATTTGGGGTGGGAGAACCTCGGGCCGCGGGGCGCCGGGGGGCAATAGGCGTAGGCGCATCCGGGCGCGGACGCGGTATTCCGCTCAGTCGTTTCCGCTCTCCCTCCGGTCGAGCACACCGCTCCGGTGGCACGCGGGGCACACGAGCCAGATGCGGTCCCGCACGTACGACACGTCGGGGCGGGGCGGAATGGCTCGCTGGTCGAGGACCGCGTCGCACACTGGGCACTGCAAGCGTCCCTCGTGGCGCGCGCGCCGCGCGAGCTCGGCGAGTTGATCCGGAGTGAAGGCGCCGGGTGTTCTCATGCGCGTCGTCCGGGCCTCGCGGATTGCCGGGTGGATCGGGGGGCTTTAAGGTACGCCCTCGACTTCTCGAACAGGATGTTCACAGGCGGGTGGCAAAACACGCGATAGAGCTGGAGGGCACGGTCTCCGAAGTCCTCCCGAACGCGACCTTCCGGGTCAAGCTGGAGAACAACCACGAGGTTCTCGCTTACCTCTCCGGAAAGATGCGCCAGAACTACATCCGGGTGCTGGAGGGGGATCGCGTGAAGGTGGAGATGTCGCCCTACGACCTCACCCGCGGCCGGGTCACCTACCGCTACAAGTAGTTGGCGCAGTTGGCGTAGTCGTGGGTCCGGGTCCACAGTATTGTGGGGCTGGGGGGGTGGTGGGGGCGCTGAAACTTCCCACCCCGTCCACCGTATGGAGAGCCGAGTAACCTGCCCGATTTCGGAGGAAACCCATGAGATACCTGGCTCCTGTGACCGTCGCCGCAATCTCCGGCGTGATCCTTTGGAAGCTGCTCGCGACGATCGTCCTGCCGCTGCTGGGGCTGCTCTTCGGCCTGCTGGCGGCTGCCGTGAAGATCGCCCTGATCGTGGCGGTGGGCTTCTTCATCTACTCTTTGATCAAGAAGCGTCGGGACGAGGTCAGCGCCACCTGAGGCTGGCGGTCTCCTGACGGGCGGCGTCCGTCCGCGTCCCGAAGCCGGGATCGCGAGTCGGCTCCCACGGGCTCGCGCGGGGGTCGTCGGGCGTACTGCTGCTTAGGCGCACCAGACTCTCACCGCCTCACCGACCGGAGGGTCGGACCCGTCAAGCAGCTAAGAAACAAGCCGTTTCTGGCCATTTGTTTCCCTTGACGCTCCCCAGGGTTGAGGCTTACCGTACCCCCAACACGTCACCCCCGTCGGGCGCGGCACACTCACCCGCTTCTCTCAGGAGCTGCTCATGAACAAGTCCGATCTCGTGGACGCCCTCGCCGGCCAGGCCGGCATGACGAAGGCCGATGCATCCCGAGCGGTAGACGCACTGTTCTCACCCTACGGCGGCGTAATCACGGCTGCATTGAAGGGTGGCAAGAGATTGCAGATCACGGGCTTCGGGACCTTCGAGGCCAAGCAGCGCAAGGCACGCGTGGGCCGCAACCCCCGCACTGGTCAGGCGATTCAGATCCGCGCGACGAAGACGCCCGTATTCCGCGGCGGCAAGGGCCTCAAGGACGCGATCCAGTAAGGCTCGCTTTCCACAGGTCGCTGACGTGGCTGCGTCGCCGAGTGCGACGCGGCCCTGTTCCTTTTCACCCTACCGTCGTGGCGCGCGCGGCGCGCGCGGGGTCCGGGGGGCCTTGTCGACGCGCCGGGGTCGGTCGAAGTCCGCGCGTACGGCGCGTCCTTTGATGGTGGTGCCGTTGAGCGCCTTGATGACTTTGCGGGCCACGACTTCGTGCACCTCGACCACGGTGTGGCTCTCACGGATGTCGATCTTGCCGACCTGACGTCCGTCGACCCCGGCCTCGCCGGTGATCGCGCCGACGAGGTCTCCGGGCTTGAGCCCATCGCGCTCGCCCACGCTCAGGAAGAGCTTCGACCAAGCGGGGGCCTCGGCCGGCTCGGCCACGGTCGGCGCGGCGCGCTCGGCCGGCGCCGGCGGCGCCTCGGGCTTCCGCTCCCGCAGGAGCGCGACCGCCGCCGCGGCCACCTCCGCGGGGTCGTAGCGCTCGAAGAGCGGTTCGAGCACGGCCAAGTAGGGCGCGCCGTCCTCTCCCTCGAGTGCGCGCTCGATTCGCGCGCGCAGCTGCTGGAGAGAGCTCGGCTCGCGAGCCGCCGGGGGCGGAAATGGAGTCGCCTCGTAGCCGGTGCGCCGCGCGAGACCCCTGAGGTGCGTGACTTCGCGCGCCAGCACCATGACGACGCCCTCGGCGGTGATGCCGTGTCTGCGGTCGAGGGTGTCCGGGTCGGCGGGCACGTCGAAGCTGACCACGCGCACGTCCTGGACCCGCTGCATAGGCGCGCGCGCGGCGAGCGCATCTACGCCGAGCCACACGGGCACGCTCTCGTCACCGGGTGCGCCGGCGACGTAGCCGTGCAGCGTGAGGAAGTCACCGAGGTCGGCGGCTCGGTCGTCGCTCCGGCAGAAGAAGAGCACATGGCGCGCGCCGGCATCGAGCAGCTCGGCCGCGAGCGCGAGCGCCGCGGTCTCGCGAGGCTCGGGCGCGACGCGGAAGCGCACTCTGCCGCGCGCTGGTACAGGCGCCGTATCGGCCGCGGGTAGGGTGAGTGCACGCTTGCAGTGGCGTTCGACGAAGTCGGCGACACCCGTTGTCACGGGGGACGCGCTCACCACCCGCTGCGCTTCGGCGGGTAGGTAGTCGATGACGCGCTCGACGTCGGCGAGTGCGCCGAGCCGCTCTAGCTGCTGTGCCTGATCGACCACGAGCGCCTGCACGCCGGTGAGGTCGAGCTCGCCCGCGGCCACGCGCGCGAGCACGTCTGCGGGGGTGCCGAGCACGACGTGCGCCCGCGCCGGGAGGAGCCACGGAGAGCCGAGCGCGGCCACGGCGTGTCCGGTCAGCGAGGCGAGCCGTGCGACGGACTCGGCGAGTTCGTCGGCACCCTCTGCGCTCGCCGTGAGCGCGAGCACGCGAGCCCCGGGTGTAACCGGGTCGGCACGCTCGAGCAGAGGCACGGCCCACGCGACGAGGAGCCCGCTCCCGGGCCCAGCCGCCAATACCAGGTTGTTGCCCCTGCGGAGCACGGGGATGGCGGCTAGCTGGAGCGGCGTGGGCCGCTCGATGCCTTCGGCCGCGAGCGCCTCGACGAGCTCGGGCGCGACGTCGATCTCCTCGAACGAGTCCACAGTCAGTCCTTGGGCTCGCCGGAGCCGGGGCCCCCGCGGTCGCCGGGCTCGTACGGGAGTCGGTTCAGGAAGCGCTGCACCTCGTAGTCGATGCGCGAGGTGCGCAGCTTGTCGGTCTTGGCGACGACGGTCGTGTACGCACCGTGTCGGTGTGCGTCGAGCTCGAGCGTCCCCTCGGCCCCCGCGTATTTCGCTTCGTGCGACGATCCGCCGGTGCGACTGAGTCCGATGGCTTCCGGCAGTAGCTTGGCTGCCTGCTCCATCACATCCTGCGGCGAGAGTGCCGTCTTCCTCGTGTATGCGCCCATGGCGTGGAGCCTGTCCGAGCTCGTGGGGACCAGAGAGTGAGAAAAAGCGCCCAGCGACACTGCGTGACCGACAGAACTAAGGTGAGATGGTCGGCGTAGTTATGGAAGGCCGGAGGGTTCCATGTCGGTCGCCGGGGACCTGCCCCCCGGAAGGGCCGGAACGGCCGGATCGGAGCCTTGGGATGTGCCCGGTCCGGGTACGATATTCGGGGCCGCCACCCTCGGGGACGTGAGGAGTCTCGAATGTCCAGCGTGCCGTTCAGCGAGAACATCAGGAAGCTGAAGCCCTCCGCCACGATGGCCGTGAGCGCGCTCGCGAAGCGACTCGCCGCCGAGGGGCGGGACATCCTCGACCTGAGCGCCGGCGAGCCCGACTTCGACACGCCGGCGTTCGTGCGCGACGCCGCGATCCGCGGCATCCAATCGGGGCAGACGCGCTACACGCCGCCGGCGGGCACGCCTGCGCTCCGCAAAGCGATCGCCGCGCGGCTGAGCGAGCGCGCCGGTCGCGACATGCATTGGGAAGGCGTGGTGGTCACGTCGGGCGCGAAGCAGGCGCTGTTCAACGCGATGTTCGCGCTCTTCGGACCGGGCGACGAGGTGCTGGTGCCGGCCCCCTACTGGACCACGTATCCCGATCTGGCGACGATCGCGCGCGCCGAGCCGGTCATCGTGATGGGGGACGCAGCCAGGAGCTTCAAGATCGGGCCGGACGACCTGGACAGAGCGGCTACGCCGCGCACGCGCGGCCTGGTGCTGAACAGCCCGTGCAACCCGACGGGCGCCGTGTACTCGCTGGCGGAGGTGCAGGCGATCGCCGAGTGGGCGCGCGACCGGGGTGTGTGGCTGCTCTCCGACGAGATCTACCGCGCCATCTACTACGGCGCGGAAGGGGATCATGCGCCGGGCCTGATCGAGCTGCCGCCGTCGAGCCTCGGCCACTTCGTGCTCGTCGACGGCGCCTCGAAGGCGTTCGCGATGACGGGGTGGCGCATCGGCTTCACTTGGGCGGATCCGGAGGTCTCGAAGCAGTTCGCCGCGCTGCAGAGCCAGATCACGTCCAACCCGACCACGCCTGCGCAGGTCGCGGCGCTGGAGGCGTACTCGAACGTGGCCGCCGCGGATGCGTCGGTCTCTCAGATGGCGCGTGCCTTCCGGCGGCGCCGAGACCTGGTCACCGCGCGCCTGCGCGAGTTGCTCCCCGGCGTACCGTTCGTGAGACCCGAGGGAGCGTTCTATCTCTACTTCCGCGTGGACGGATTCTTCGGCGCGGACGTGCAGAGCGCCACGGCGTGGTGCTCGCGCCTGCTCGAGAGCCAGGGCGTGGCGCTCGTGCCGGGGGCCGCGTTCGGCGACGACCGGTGGGTGCGGATGAGCTACGCGGCCGCCGACGAGGTGCTCGAGCGCGCGCTCGGCCGCATCGCCGCTCACGCGGGAGCTAGGTCAGCGACTCAGGTGAGCGCGGCCGCGACGCGCTGAGCGGCTCGCAGCGCGCTCGCTTCGTACGAGGCGCCGAACAAGTTCACGTGCACGAGCAGGTAGTAGAGCTGGTAGAGGTCGCGCCGATACGCCCGGTACTCCGCCGATATGCCGCGCACCTCGTGATAGGCATCGTAGAAAGCGCGCTCGAAACCGCCGAATAGCTCGCTCATGGTGAGGTCGACCTCGCCGTGGCCGAGGTACACGGCGGGATCGATGAGCACGGGCTCGCCACGCCGCAGCGGATCACGCCGCCCGTCATGTCCGCCACGTTGTGCGACGGTCCCGGGGCTCGGCTCCATGACCTCGGCGACCAGCCAGTTGCCGCCCCAGAGGTCGCCGTGCACCAGCTCGGGGCGCGTCACGTCCGCGAGCGCGGTCGGAATAACTTCGAGCACCGCGTCGAGGGCGCGCGTCGCCGTCGCGTCTTGCAGGTAGCCGCCCAGCCGCGCGCGCTCGAGCTGAGGCGCCAGGCGGCGGTCACGCCAGAAGTCCGCCCAGCTCGCGGCCGGGCGGTTGGCCTGCGGGAGCGAGCCGATCCAGTTGTCGCGGCGCCAGCCGAACGTGCGCTCGCTCGCGGACGTGTGCATCGCGGCGAGCCCCCGGCCGAGGCGCTCGTGCGTGTCGGCTGCAGGACGGGCTGTCGCGACGTACTCGAGCAGAAGCCAATCTTCGCCCCATGCGACGACCGAAGGAGCGCGTAGGCTACCGGAGGCGCGAATCGCCTGGAGCCCATCCGCCTCTGCTTCGAACATGCCCTGCGCGGCCGAGGCGTTCCACTTGAGGAAGTACGTGGTGCCGGCGTCGGTATCGATGCGCGCGCCGTGGTGGATGCAACCGCCGCCGATCGGCTGCTCCCGCACGATGCGCGCGCCGACGGCGTCGCTCACGGCTACCGCGACCTGCGCCGGAAGCGTCACTCGTTCGCCGTCAGCTCCGCGAGCAGCGCCGCGCAAGAGCGGTGCACCATCTCGTACACGAGATCGAAGCCGCTCGGGCCGCCGTAGTAGGGATCGGGCACGTCGCGGTCGGCCTCGCCTGCGGCTGCTGCATCGTGCGCGCGCAGCAGGCGGATGTTGGCACGCGCGCTCGCGCGCGCGAGGCGTCGCAGGTCGCGCAGGTTCTCGCGGTCCATCGCGAGCACGTGATCGAACGTGTCGAGGTCGTCCGGGGTGACCTGGCGGGCTCGGCTCGGCAGCTCGACGCCATGTTTGCGGGCGACGGCGGTGGCCCGCGCGTCGGGTCGCTCGCCGACGTGCCAGTCGCACGTGCCGGCCGAGTCGACCTCGAAGCGGTGGTCGAGCCCCGCCTCCCGCACCAGGTGCAGGAAGACCCCCTCGGCAAGCGGCGATCGGCAGATGTTGCCCAGGCAGACGAAGAGCACGCGCGTCCGCACCGCGTCGCGATCGGCATTGGCCATGACGCAACTTCACCGCCGTCCTACACCCCAGGCAACTGGCCCGGTTACCTTTCGCGCTCATCGAAACCTGGGTGACACCGACGCTTTGAGCTCTACCGGCTTCTCCGACCTGAACCTCTCGCCCTCGCGCCTCGCTGCGATCGAGGCCCTCGGCTGGACGACCCCGACGCCCATCCAGGCGAAGGCGATCCCGGCCGGACTCTCCGCCCAGGACGTGGTCGGCATCGCTCAGACGGGCACCGGCAAGACGGCCGCGTTCATGATTCCGGCTCTGGAGAAGATCCAGGCGGGCAAAGGCACGCAGGTGCTGGTGCTCTGCCCGACGCGCGAGCTCGCCCAGCAGGTCGCCGAGGACACCGAGTTGCTCGCCAAGGGGACGCGCATCAAGTCCCAAGCGATCTTCGGCGGCGTGAGCTACAAGGCCCAGATCGACGCACTCGAGCGCGGCGACGAGGTCATCGTGGCGACCCCGGGCCGCCTCATCGACCACCTGCAGTCGAAGCGGGGCGACCTGTCCGCCGTCCGCTATCTGGTGCTCGACGAGGCGGACCGCATGCTCGACATGGGGTTCCGGCCGCAGATCGAGCAGGTGCTCAAGGCGCTCCCGCGCGACCGCCAGACGATGCTCTTCAGCGCGACGATGCCGCACGGCGTGCACGACCTCGCGCTGCGCATAACCAAGGAAGCCCTCTGGATCGAGGCCGCACCGCCCGGAACCACGGCGTCGGGAATCGAGGAGTTCTTCTACTCGGTGAAGCCGGAGAAGAAGCCCGACCTCCTGTTCGAGCTGGTGAAGCGGCCGGAGTGGGCGCAGGTGCTGGTGTTCACGCGCACCAAAGCAGCGGCCGACGTGCTCGAGGGGCGCCTCCAGCGCGAAGGGATCCAGACCGACGCGCTCCACTCGGACCGCCAAATGAAAGAGCGGGCGCGCGCGCTCGAGCGCTTCGCCAGCGGCAAGATCCGCGTGTTGGTCGCGACCGACCTGGCGCAGCGCGGCCTGGACGTCGAGGGGATCAGCCACGTCGTGAACTACGATGTCCCGCTCGACCCCGAGGACTACGTGCACCGCATCGGCCGCACGGGCCGGGCGGGCGCGAAAGGCACCGCGGTGACGTTCGTCACTGCCGCCGACCTCGGCGCCATGAAGAGCCTCGAGCATCGGCTGGGTCGCGTGGTCGAGCGCGTGCATCTCCCGGAGTTCGACTATGCCGGGACGCCGCAGACCGAGCGCGGCTCCGCGGCTTCGCGCGGGCGCAACTCGCGTTCGCCGCGCGGCATGGGCGCGCGCTCCGCCGCCGACCTGACGCCCGAGGAGCTGAAGGCGCTCCTCGACCAGGGCTCCTGATCTCCCCCCGAAACCCTCGGACGTAACACACGATGATCTTCCGCCGATACGGCAACGCCTACCACAGCGTGGAGCTGAACTTCGACTCGAAGGCGCTCAACGAGATCGGCTTCCGCCGCGACCGCGTAGAGTCCATCGAGGCGGACCACTTCGCCTCGTTCACCAAGGTGGGCACGCACGAGCTGGTGGCTGAGGCGGAGGGCTCCGTGCAGGACGAGACCGAGGGCGTGCTCCTCGCACGACTCGCCGAGAAGCTCGTGGCCCTCGATCGGGCCCTGGGGGCGGGTGAGGTGCTCGTCGTCGACAACGACCAGGGCAACGACTGGCCGAAGACCAAGCAGACGACTACGAACGTCATCGTCGCGGGCGAGAACAAGCTGTACTTCCACTATTCGGTCGGTCCCGCGCTGCGCGCCAGCGTGTGGCGACGCGGGTCGTAGCCGCTATTCGGTCGGTCCCGCGCTGCGCGCCAGCGCGTGGCGATGCGCGTCGCAGCCGCCCCAGCGCGACCCCCCGCGGTGGCCCCCAATTGGTGACCCGCGGCGGAGTGACGGCCGGGTCCTTGTAGGGTTTTTCCCCACACGACGCTTCGGAACGTGCCTGACGGCTGGGGTCCCCGGGCCGGGCCTAGGTTCATCCCAGAGTTCGGGCCGAACCGGCAGCAGCTGCCGGAGAAGCCCAGGGGTTCCGCCGGAAGTTCAGGGCAGGGGCTTCCGGCGGGCCCACGCAGGCGAAGCGTCCTGTTGGCGGGAGGGTCACAGGCGCTTCCTACGGACCCGGTGAGACTTCGGTCTCGCCGGGTTCTTTTTTTTGGCGGGTTGCCGCACTCTCCCACGACGCCCCGGGCGGCCTGCTTTACGCGCCCGGCCCGACGGCCCAACTTCACGGCGCCTACTCCAGGAGGATGCGTCCGTGTCCGTCCGCAACGTCGACAGCTTCATCGCGGAACCCGTGTCCGCAGGGCGTGAGACCACGCGCCAGGTGCTCATCGGTCCCGACGTGGGCCCGAACTTCGCCCTGCGCCGCTTCATCATGCAGCCGGGCGGAGGCATGCCGCTGCACACGAACGAAGTGGAGCACGAGCAGTACGTGCTGCGTGGCAGCGCGAAGGTGCAGATCGGGGACGCAGTGCATCACGTGAAGGCAGGGGATGTGGTCTTCATCCCCGGCGGCGTGCCGCACAGTTACGACGCAGACGCGGGCGCCGAGCCGTTCGAGTTCCTGTGCATCGTGCCGAACCGCCCCGATCAAGTGAAGATCGTCGGCTGCTGATCCAGCCTCAGGCCATCTCTACCCCGCCGCCCGCGGCTTCGGCGGCGACGAGCACGCGGTCGGCCGCCTCGAGCAGCTCCGAAGGGTCGCGCATGCGGCGGTCGTACGCCGCGAGCCCGAACGCGATGGACGCCTGGGAGATCTCACCTAGTGCCATCTCGAGTCGGTCGGCGGCGATGCGCGCGCCCTGCAGGTTGGTGCCCAGCAGGAGCACGACGTAGCGACCTCCTCCCACGTGCGCGACGAGGTCCGAATCGCGCGTGGTCATCTGGACCATCTGGCCCACGGTTCTGAGCTGCTCCTTCGGGATGCCGTTCGCTCCGCCTACGGAGAGGAGCATGACCGTGAACGCCAGGCCGCGATCGCCCGCCGCGAACAGATAGGAGTAGACGAGCTCGAAGTGGAGCCCGTTCGCGAGCCCGGTTACGGAGTCGGTGAGCGCGGGGTGTCCGATCGCATGTTCTCTGCCCTGCGCGTGCTGCTTGGCAAGCATGTCGGCTCCGTAGCTCGCGGCGCGGGGGGGCGCACCGAGAATCTCGGGCACCACCCCCGTCCGTGACAACTACGGCGGCGGCACTCGGGCATCGAGTGCCGCTGCGACGTTACGGCAGCGTGAGCGCGACGAGCTCGGCGGGTCCCTGCTGGGGCGAGACCGACATCACCACGTACTGCTTGCCCTCGTGCATGAACGTCATGGGCTTGCCGACGGTGGTGCCCGGCAAGTCGAGGCGGGCGATACGCTCACCGGTCTGCTTGTTGAGGATCCACAGGTTCGGGCCGCCGTTCATGCCTTCACCCGCGAAGAGCACCGAGCGCGTCGCCAGCAGGCTCGCCCTCGACTGCACTCCTGTGGTCGGGATCAACGACGGATCGATCTGGAGCCGCTCGGCGACGTAGGACGGCGTGTCACCGTTCGGCACCATCCACATGTGGTCGCCGGTGTTCAGGTTGATCGCGGTAATGCGGCCCCACGGCGGCCGCACGATCGACACACCCGGGGCGAGCTGCCCGCGGCCGCCTCCGGCGATGTAGCGCATGTCGGACTGCTCGCCGCCCTCGACGAGCGCGAGGAACGACAGCGCGCTGACGGAGGGCACGAAGAGGATGCCGTTCTCTGCGTCGAACGCGCCACCTTCCCAGTTCGCTCCGCCGGTGGAAGCAGGCAGCGTGATCGTGCCGCGTGTGCCGTCACTGGCGTTCGCGAGCGACGGCGGCGTGTAGAGCGGACCCCACCGGTACGCGCTCGCGATCTCCTTGGCACGCTCGAAGATCTCCGGCGTGTAGTTTGCGAGGTCGGCCTCGCTGAAGCCCTGGCGCTCGAACGGGGCGGGCTTGGTGGGGAACGGCTGCGTCGGGCTGTACCACTCGCCGGGCACGTCACCGCGAGGAACGGGGCGGTCCTCGATGGGCCAGATCGGCTGGCCCGTCACGCGGTCCAGGACGAAGACGAAGCCCTGCTTGGTGATCTGCGCCACGATCTCGCGAGGACGTCCGTCGACGGTCACGTTGGCCAGGATGGGAGCGGTGGGCAGGTCCCAGTCCCAGATGTCGTGGCGGATGGTCTGGTAGTGCCAGAGGCGCTCCCCCGTGCGGGCGTTCAGCGCCATGAGGCTGGTCGAGAACAGGTTGTCGCCCGGGCGGTGCCCGCCGTAGTAGTCGCCGGTAGCGGCTTCCCCCGGTAGGTAGACGATGCCGCGGTCCGCATCCCACGAGATCTGTGCCCACACCGCGGCGTTGCCGGTGTACGACCAGGAGTCCTCGAGCCAGGTGTCGTTGCCGAACTCGCCCGGTTCCGGAATCGTGTGGAACGTCCACAGGAGCCTGCCCGTGCGCGCATCGAAGCCGCGCACGTCGCCGGGCGTGTTGGTCATCGACGGCGGACGCATGCCCACGTGCAGGGCCGCGCCCACCACGATGACGTCGCCGATGACGGCCGGTGGCGAGCTTGCGCCGATCGTGCCGACCAGCGAGACGCCCGGCCGGGTGCGGTGATTCAGGTTCAGGTCGAGAACGCCGTTCTCGCCGAAGCCGGGAACCGGGAGCCCGGTCTCCGCGTCGAGGGCGGCGAGGTGGTATCCGGGGGTGACTACCAGGATGCGGTCGTCGCCTCTACCGTCGCTCCAGTAGCCGAGGCCGCGTCCGGGGTTGAGGCGCGGGGCGTCCTCGATGCGATCGCCCTCGTCCATGCGCCACATCCACAGCGTCTCACCGGTCGACGGGTCGATGGCCACGACCGAGCGGCGGATGCCCGCGGTAGCGTAGAGCGTCCCGTCGATGTAGAGGGGAGTGGTCTGACTCTGGGCGAGGGGATTGGTTCCGAAGTTGCGAGCGCTCCAACGCCAGGCGACCTCCAGGGCGGAGGCGTTGCTCGCGTTGATCTGATCGAGCGTGGAGAAGTGCGTATGCCCGGGATCACCCCCGTAGACGCGCCACTCGTTGCCGGCGCCCCGCTGCGCCGTCGCGCCCGCTGGGAGCGCCAGCGCCGCAGACAGGAGGAGGGTGGCTGGCCAGAAAGTCGAGAGACGCGCCATCGTGCTACTCCATCGCTCAAGGAATCGAAAGCGGCAACAACCTGCTTGGAGGCCCTGGCCGCCGCCAGGGAGACCGGGCATCGTCGCCCCATGGACCGCCCAGCCCAGTGGATTGCTGAAACATGCTACTGAGTAGGAGTGCCGACCGTTCCGGGGGTTCCGGCGCGTGGCGGCGGCGTGGGCTCGTCTTCCTCGGTGTCGTGGCGGCGGCGGGTACCGCGTTCGCGTTGGGGCCGAGGCCGAGCGTGCGCGACGTCTGGATCGAGCCGTCGATGGGCGCCGATGCGGAGAGCTGGCTCGCGGGGCGCGAAGCCCAGGTGCCGGCGCTGCGCGCGGGCGAAGCGAAAGCGGTCTGGTGGATCGATTCCGTCAGGCGCGTACCGACGCCCCTCGCACTCGTCTACCTGCACGGATTCTCGGCCGACCGTCACGAGGTCGAGCCGCTCGTGAGCGACCTCGCGCAGGACCTGGGGGCGAACGTGTTCTTCTCCCGCCTGGCGGGACACGGCCAGGACGGGGAAGCCCTGGGCGGCGCGACCGTGGAGGACTGGCTGGCAGACGCGGCCGAGGCGGTCGCGGTCGGCGCGCGCATCGGCGAGCGCGTGGTCCTCGTGGGAACGTCCACGGGTGCGACGCTAGCGCTCTGGGCGGCGGCCCGGCCGGAGGCTCAGGGGCGCGTCGCGGCGCTCGTGCTGGTGTCGCCGAATCTGGGCCTGCGCGACCGCTCCGCCGCTCTCCTGGGTTGGCCGTGGGGCGGGCAGATCGCGAGGGTCGTCGTGGGCGCGGAGCGCTGCTTCGAGCCGGTGAGCGAAGAGCAGCGTCTGCATTGGACGACGTGCTATCCCACGCGGGCGCTCCTCCCCATGGCAGCGCTGGTGGCGCACGTGCGCTCGCTCGACCTGGAGAGAGTGCGCGCGCCGACGCTGGTAGTGTATTCGCCACACGACCAGGTCGTGGCTCCAGCGGCGACCGAGCGCGTGCTCGCCTCGCTCGGCTCCGATGGGCCGACGTATTTCGTGGTCGACGACTCGGGCGACCCGGCCCACCACGTAGTCGCCGGCGCGATCATGTCGCCGGGCACGACCGACCGCATCCGTGCGCGGATCGTCGAGTTCCTCGACGGAGCGGGTGTTCGCCAGAACTCGTCGGTGGTTCGCTAAGAGCTCGCTGGCGCTGTGCTGGGAGCTCGCAGGTGCTGTGCAGGGGCCTCGCAGGTGCTGTGCGGGAGCTCGCCGGTGCTGCGCCAGGAGCTCGCTGGCGCTTCGCTAAGAGCGCCCCGCCGTGCGGGCCAGCGCGGGCAGGCGCCCGAACCACGGCCGCGCGCTCTCCAGCTGCGACGCGAGCCGCAGCAGCGTGGCTTCGTCGCCGAAACGCGCAACGAAGTGCACGCCGACGGGGAGCCCGGCCGCGTTCCAGTGGAGCGGCACCGACATCGCCGGCTGGCCGGTGGCGTTGAAGATCGGCGTCCAGGGGAGCCACTCGAACGCCTCTCCCGCCAAGCGCTCGAGCAGGCCGACGGCCTCGATGAGCTTGCCTGAGCCGAACATGCCGAGCAGACGAAGCAGGAGCGTCTCGGCTGCGGTGGGCGCGAGGTCGCCGACGCGAGGGGGCGGAGACGCCACGGTCGGGGTGAGCAGCAGGTCGTGGTCGGTGAAGAAAGCCCCGATGCTGCGTCCGATGAGCTCCAGGCGGCGGAGCGCGTGCGCGTACTTGGCCGCAGACAGGCTGCGCCCGAGCAGCGCGAGCGCCCACGTGGGGGGCTCCAGGTCTGCACGTCGGGGCGTTCGTCCGATCAGGTCGCCAACGTCCTTCAGGTCGGCGGCCAGCTCCGAGGCCACCATCAGCATGAAGCTGCGCGCGAAGTCGGAGCCGTCGATGCGCGGGCTCGCCTCGACGAGGTCGTGGCCCAAGTCGCCGAGCAGCTGCACGGCGTCGTGCACGGCGGCCACGCAGTCGGGGTGCACGCTCCCTCCGAGCAAGGGCGCGGTGGTCCAGGCGATGCGCAGCCGCCCCGGACTCTCGCCGACCTCGGCCAGGACCGGCCGCAGTGGGGGTGCGATCTGGATGGGCGCACCTGGGTCGGACCCGTGTGTGGCATCGAGCATCGTCGCGCTGTCGCGTACGGACCGCGTGAGCACGTGCTCGACGACGGCGCCGCGCCAGAGCAGTCCGAGGTCGGGCCCGGTGGGCGTGCGCGCCCGGGTGGGCTTGAGGCCGAAGAGTCCGCAGCACGAGGCTGGAATGCGGATGGAGCCGCCGCCGTCTCCCCCGCCCGCCATGGGAACCATACCCGCAGCTACGGCAGCAGCCGAGCCGCCACTCGATCCGCCGGGCGTGTGGTCGATGGCCCACGGATTCCGGCACGCCCCCCACAGCTCGGACTCCGTGTAGGGGACGAGACCCCACTCCGGCAAGTTCGTCTTGCCGACGACCGTTACGCCCGTCGCGCGCACTCGGCGGACCAACTCGGAGTTGTGGTCGAAGACGTGCCGGGCGAGGAGCCGGCTGGCGCCGGAGGTCGGGTGGCCGGCGTACGTGCTCACCAGGTCTTTCGCCAGGAAAGGAACCCCGGCAAACAGGCCGAACGGGGGGCGCCGCGCATCGCGCCGCGCGTCGTCCTCCATGAGGCGCACCACCGCGTTCAAGGCGGGGTTGAGCCCGGCGATGCGCGCCAGTGCGATCTCGAGCAGCTCGGCGGGCGTCACCTCGCCGGCGCGCACGAGCTCCGCGAGCCGGGTGGCGTCGCAAGCGAGGTACTCGTCGTGCGTCACGGCCGGTGACAGGCGGGACGGGGCGCGCGATTGTCGGGCATGGCTGCGAAGATACTGCAGAGCGACGTAGCGCCGCTCCGGCGGGTACTCATGAAGCACGCCCGCGACGCGTTCGTGAGCCCCGCACGGATCGCCGAGCAATGGAGTGCGCTCGACTACTCCGCTCCGCCCGACTTCGATACGGCCTGCCGGGAGTCGGATGCGTTGGCGGCGCTCTTCGGCTCGCTGGGAGTCGAAGTGGTGTGGCTCCCGGCCATCGATGCGGGCCTCGACTCGATCTACTTGCGCGACGCCGGCGTGGTGAGCGACGCTGGCGCCGTGCTCGGACGCATGGGAAAGTCGGCGCGCGCAGCCGAACCCGCGCTGCTGGGGCACGGTCTCGTCGAAGTCGGCCTGTCGGTGCTCGGGCGCATCGAACCGCCCGGCACCCTCGAGGGCGGTGACGTGGTGTGGCTCGACTCGAGCACAGTGGCGGTGGGGCGGGGGAAGCGCACCAACGCCGAGGGCATCCGTCAGCTCGCCGGGCTGCTCCCGGGCGTCGAGGTGCTGAGCGTGCCGCTTCCGGACTGGACCGCTCCGGGGGACGTCTTCCATCTCATGTCCGCGCTCTCACCGGTGGCCGACGATCTGGCGCTCGTGGTGCCTCGGCTGCTCCCGCCGGCGTTCCTCGACGCCCTCGGTGCAAGAGGCATCGAGCTCGTCGAGGTGCCCGACGACGAGCTCGACACCATGGGCCCGAACGTGCTCGCCGTCGCGCCGCGACTGGTGGTCGCGCTCGAGCGGAGCCCGGAAACCCGGCGGCGGCTGGAGGGTGCCGGGGTCCAGGTGCTGACCTACCGCGGGGAAGAGATCAGCCGAAAGGGGTTCGGCGGGCCGACGTGCCTCACGCGTCCGCTGGAGCGGGAGGGGTAGGCGGACGGGGGGGCCGGCCGCGGCCGCAGGCTATGGTGGCCGACGTCGATTCCGTGCCGTATCATGCGCTCAAGCTTGATGGATCATCGAGCGACAGGTTCACCACTTGTTCACCCGGGATAAGGAGGAGGCAGGTATGGATCGTTCCTTCGTCAGACGGCGGGCCCGCTGGTTCGCGACGGTTTGGGCCGTCGTCGCTGCGGCTTGTGGTGGTGATGATTCGACCGGCCTTGGTGGCGGCGGTGGAGGAGGTGGAGGCGGCGGCGGGGGTGGGGGTGGGGGGCCGGTGATCACGACGTCCGTGACGGTGGGTCCGGGCATCTCGTTCAGCCCTGCCGACATTCAGGTGTCGCCCGGCGCGACGGTGAAGTGGACGTTCGCGGGTGGCCCGCACAACGTCACGTTCACGTCGCCCTCGATATCCTCGGGAAACATGAGCTCGGGGGAGTTCTCCGCGGCCATGCCCTCGGCGACGGGCACGTACAACTACGCGTGCACGCTCCACAGCGGCATGAACGGGTCCGTGAGGGTGCAGTAGCTCCCGGGGACCGGCCGGCCGCGCTCGCGGCGGCCGGTCCGTCCGTTCCTCCCCCCTTCGACTTCTCATCCCATGCGACCGATCACCATCGCGCCCCTCGTCCTGTCCTTCGCCGTGGCATCCGCGGCGCACGCCCAGGAAGTCTTCCGCTCGGTGCAGTCCGCGAACCTGCCCACGGCCGAGATCCTCGCACAGGGCTCGTGGCTCTTCGAGATCTCGCATCGCTTCAACACGCCGGTCTCCGAGGGCGCGAGCGCGCTGTGGGGATTCGACGGGCCGGTCTTCAATCGGCTCGGACTCGCCTACTCGGCGACGGACCGTGTGCAGCTGGGCATCCTCAGGACCAACGCCGAGGACAACGTCGAGCTGAACGCCAAGGTCGCCCTCTGGTCGAGCGGCGACGGCGGGGTCCCCACGAAGCTCGCGTTCATGGGCGGCGTCGCGTTCAATACGCAGCCGTTCCCGTTCCCAGGCGCGGAGGACAACGAGTCGCAGCAGTACGCGCAGCTGATCGTGAATGCGCTTCTGGGCGACCGCTTCGCGGTCGGCGTAGTGCCGACGTACCTCCGCAACCAGCGCCTGGCGGACTTCGATGTGCACCAGGCGGTGGCGGTCGGCTTGCACGGCCAGCTCTTCCTCTCGCCGGACCTGGGTCTGCTCGGTGAATGGCTCGTTACGCCTGAGCGGACAGACCTCGAGCACGACCCCGTCACGTTCGGTCTGGAGGCTACCACGCGCGGTCACGTGTTCAAGCTGGTCGTGACGAACCAGGCCCGTATGAACCCGACTCAGGTGCTCGCCGGCTCCGAAGTGGAGTTCACTCCGGACGAGTGGCGCGTGGGGTTCAACATCACGCGCTTGTTGCCGTTCTAGGGATCTTCGCAGCCGGGGGGCTCAGAGCCCCCCGCCGAAGTACTGCACCAGGAGCAGGTAGAGCCCGGCGGCGATCGCCAGGACGACGGCGAGCTTGAGCAGCTTCTTCAGGACGGCGAAGACCAGCATGGCCGCCATCAGCAGGATGGGGGCGAGGTAGATCGGGTTCGCCAACAGGTATTCGACGATGCCGGCCATGGGGTGTGGGCCTCTCGCGTAACGGGCGGGTCAACGCTCAATTGAAGGGAAGTGTCGGGCGTAGTACACACTTTCGATCCCCCTGGGAACCGGTTGTTTCCGACGCCGGTGCCCCTCCCCCCGCACCTTCGATACATGACCTCTGAAGTAGATACGAGGCAGGCGAGCGTCTCGCCGGCTGACCGCTTCCTGCCTCTGCTCGTGCTCCTCTTCATCGGGAGCGGTTGCGCCGCGCTGATCTACGAGATCGTGTGGTTCCAGGTTCTCTCGCTCATCGTCGGCTCTTCCGCGATCTCGCTCGGCGTGCTCCTGGCCACGTTCATGGGCGGCATGTGCATCGGCAGCGTCTCGCTGTCGCGCTTCGTGTCCGCCAGCCACCACCCTCTCAAGGTCTACGCCTACCTGGAGCTCGGGATCGGCGGCTTCGGGCTCCTGGTCCTCTGGCTGCTACCCTGGGTGGGGGGGCTCTACACGTCGCTCGGCGGACCGGGCATGGTCGGGATCGCGGTGCGGGCCGTCTTCTGCGCGCTCTTCCTGCTCCCGCCGACCATCATGATGGGCGCAACGCTGCCCGCGATCGCGCGTTGGGTGGAGGCGACGCCGCGCGGCGTGTCCTGGCTGGGGTTCTTCTACGGCGGCAACACGTTCGGCGCGGTGGCGGGGTGCCTGCTGGCTGGCTTCTACCTGCTGCGCGTCTACGACGTGGCGATCGCGACGTACGCCGCGGTGGGGCTGAACGTGCTCGTGGCGGTGGCCGGACTCGCGCTCGCGGGCGCGCTACCCTACTCACGCACGGACTCGCCTGAGTCCGGGGAGCCAGCGCGCATGGCGCCGGGGGCTGGGCTCGTCCTCTTCTCGATCGCGATCTCGGGCGCCACTGCGCTCGGGGCCGAGGTGGTATGGACGCGCCTCATGGCGCTGAACTTCGGTGGTACCACGTACACCTTTTCGCTGATCCTGGCTTCGTTCCTATTCGGCATCGGCATCGGCAGCGGCGTCGGCTCTGCGATGGCGCGTAATCTGAGTGATCCGCGCCGCGCGCTCGGTTGGGCACAGTTGCTCGTCGTAGCGGGCCTTGCGTGGGCAGCGTACGTGCTCCTGCGCGCGCTCCCGAACTGGCCGGTCAACCCTTCGATCGCGACACCCTGGTTCAACTTCCAGTTCGACTTCTTCCGTGCGGTACTGACCGCGCTCCCCGCGGCGGCGCTGTGGGGTGCGAGCTTCCCGCTCGCGCTGGCCGCCGTGGCAGCCAGGGGCTCCGACTCCGGTCGTCTGGTCGGACGCGTCTACGCTGCCAACACGGTGGGCGCGATCTTCGGCGCGCTGCTCAGCTCGGTCGTCATGATTGCGTGGGTCGGCACGCGCACCACGCAGCGCGTCATGATCGGCTTCGCGGCGCTGTCCGCGCTCCTCATGCTGGCGCTGGTGGTGGACGAGAACGGCAGGGTTCGGCTCGGCGGCCGCGGCGCGGCCCGGGGTGCGGTGGTGCTCGCCACCGCAGCGATCTTCGCCTGGACCGTTCCTGCGGTACCGGCGCTCCTCGTCGGATACGGGCGTTACGCGCCGACGTACCTGGATGCCGACTACCTCCGCTTCGTGTACGTGGGCGAGGGCATGAACTCGTCGATGGCCGTATCCGAGCTCGACAGCGGCTACCGCAACTACCACAACGCCGGAAAGGTGCAGGCCTCCAGCGAGCCCCAGGACATGCGCCTGCAGCGCATGCTCGGCCACCTGACGACTCTCCTGCCGACGCAGGCGACCTCGGTCATGTTGATCGGCTGCGGCGCGGGTGTCACGGCGGGCGCGGTCAGCATCGACCCCGCGGTGCGGGACCTCACCATCGTCGAGATCGAGCCGCTCGTGCCCGAGGTCGTGTCGCGCGAGTTCGGCATGCACAACTTCGAGGTGGTCGACAACCCCAAGACGACGGTCGTGATCGACGACGCGCGCCACTTTCTGCTCACCACCGACCGAATGTTCGACGCCATCACGTCGGATCCGTTCGACCCGTGGGTGAAAGGCGCGGCTACGCTGTACACCGTCGAGTTCTGGCGCGAGGCCAGGGCGCACCTGAACCCGGGCGGCGTGATCACCGTCTTCGTGCAGCTCTACGAGAGCAACCTGGAGGCGGTGAAGAGCGAAGTCGCTACGTTCTTCGAGGTGTTCCCCGAGGGCATGGTCTTCGCGAACCTCGCCTACGGGCAGGGCTACGACGTCGTGCTGGTGGGCCAGAACAACCCGGCCCCCATCGACCTGGACGCCATCGACGCCAAGCTCAACTCGCCCGAGTACGCGCGCGTGGCGCAGTCGCTCGGTGAGGTGGGCTTCTACTCCGCCGCGCAGCTGATGGCGACTTTCGCGGCCAAGAAGCCCGAGATCGATCCGTGGATCGCGGATGCGCAGCTCAACCGTGACCGCAACCTGCGGCTGCAATATCTGGCGGGGCTGGGTGTGAACCTCTACCAGGCCGACATGATCTACCGGGACATGGCTCGCTACCGCACGTATCCGACGGGCCTCTTCACGGGCTCGCCGGAGCGGATGGCTCAGGTCCAGCGCTTCTGGGAGTCCGTCGGAGAGTGACGACATGAGCACGAGCGCGCCCACCGCCGCCCATCCGCGCGGCCTCTCCACGCTCTTCTTCACGGAGATGTGGGAGCGCTTCTCGTACTACGGGATGCGCGCGCTCCTCGTGCTGTTCATGACCGGGGCCACCGCCGCGGCGAATCCCGGCCTCGGACTCGACGTCCCCACCGCCGGCGCGATCTACGGGCTCTACACGAGCCTCGTGTACATCCTCGCACTTCCGGGAGGCTGGGTCGCGGACAACTTGTGGGGACCGCGCAAGGCCGTCTGGGTCGGTGGGTGGGTCATCGCGATCGGTCACTTCACCATGGCTGTGCCGAGCAAGTTCACGTTCTTCCTCGGCATGGCCTTCATCATCTGCGGCACCGGGCTGCTCAAGCCCAACGTGAGCACGATGGTGGGGGAGCTCTATCCGGAGGGCGGCGCGCGCCGGGACGCTGGCTTCTCGATCTTCTACATGGGGATCAACCTGGGCGCGTTCTTCGGCCCGCTCGTCACCGGGTTCCTCGGCGAGCAGAACCACTGGCACTGGGGCTTCGGGGCCGCTGGCGTCGGCATGGTCCTGGGGCTGATCCAATACCGGCTCGGGGAAGAGCGGCTCGGGGACGTGGGCGTGCTCAAGGGCGACGCTACCGCTGAAGAAGTGGCGGCCAAGTCGAGAAAGTTTTTCGGCACCTTCTTCGCCGTGGTCGCCGCTGTGGTCGCGTTCGGCTACCTGGTCTCGCGCGGCGTCATTCCGGTCACGCTCACCCAGATCGCGCAGGCGCTCGGCTCGGCCGTCCTCGTCATCGTCGCGCTCTACTTCCTGTACGTATGGGCGTTCGGCCGGCACACCGCAGCCGAGAACAAGCGCATGGCGGTGATCTTCTGGCTCTTCCTGCTGGTCGCGGTGTTCTGGTCCGGCTTCGAGCAGGCCGGGACGTCGCTGAACATCTTCGCCCGCGACCTCACGGACCGCACCTTCGGCTCGTGGGAGCTGCCCGCTTCGTGGCTGCAGTCGGTGAACGCGCTCATGATCATCATCGGCGCGCCCATCTTCGGCGCGCTGTGGGTCTGGCTCGAGCGTCGGAGCGCCAACCCGTCCATTCCCATGAAGGCCGGACTCGGCCTCATGGGGCTCGCCGCTGGGTTCTTCGTGCTCGCTTGGGGCGCAGCCAACGCGACCACGGACTCCCTGGTGTCGCCATCGTGGCTGGTGGTCACCTACTTCCTGCACACGGTGGGCGAGCTGTGCATCTCGCCCATCGGCCTCTCGGCGATCACCAAGCTCTCGCCGGAGCGCCGCGTCGGTCAGATGATGGGCATCTGGTTCGTGGGCGCCGCGCTGGGCAACCTACTCGCGGGTCTGGTCGCGGGGCTGCTGGAGACCATGCTACCGGCTGACCTGTTCCGCACGGTCGCCATGATCATCGGCGGGGCAGGCCTGCTGGCGCTCCTGCTGGCGCCCCAGGTCAAGAAGCTCACGGGTGGCGCGAGCTGATCAGCCTCTTGTAGGTCACCAGGTGCGCGAGGGCGGAGGCCTCTTCGCCGCGCGCCTCGAGTAGCCGCGACAAGTTGAAGTGCGCGGGTGCGAGGTGCTCGTCCAGGCGGAGCGCCTCGCGATAGGCGGCCAGCGCGTCCCCAACGCGGCCGCGGTCTTCTGCGAGGACGCCCAAGTTGAAGTGCGCCCGCGCGCTCTCGGGCTCGGCCTCCGCCGCCGCACGGTAGTGAGCCTCGGCGTCGGCCAGCTCGCCCGCCTCATGTAGCAGGCGGCCGAGGTTCAGGTGCGCGTCCGCGTGCAGCGGATCGAACGCGAGTGCGTCGCGATAGGCCGCCATCGCGCGCTCGGGGTCCGTGCCCTCCAGGTCGAGGGCCGCGTTGTACGACTCGTCGGCCGAGGCCGCGGATCGTTCGCCGATCGTGGCCGCCGCGCCGATCTCGGCCGCCACGCCGATCCCGGCCGGCGCGACCGCAGGTACCTTGTCGGGCCCTGCCGACGGCGACGCACCCAGGTCCAGCAACGTCTGCCCGGAGTCCGGCTCCCACAAGTTGCTCTCGTCGCGCACCAGCACGCGGTCGCCGACCGCCGAGATGTGCACCGCGCTGAGCGGTCGTCCAGACGGGAGCTGCATACGCAGTGCCTCGAGGGCCGCGCGTACCTTGCGCGCAGGCACGTCGGACGCGAGCAGCTCGCGAGCGGAGCGGAGCAGGACGAAGATCCTGGAACGAGAAGACGTAGGCGCCGTCCTCGTCACGGACGGGAGTGAGCAGTCCTGCGCGCGCCCAGGCCAGGATCTTGGAGGTGGGGAGCCCCGACGCGTCCGCGACCTGCAGGGTCGTGAAGCCGTGCGCGCCGCCGACCGGCGGCGTCGACTCAGCCAGCGGCCTTGCGGCGCGCGGGCTTCTTCTTCGCGTCGGACTTGTCGGCACCGGTCGCCTTCTTGCCGGCGCGCGCGGCCGGCTTGCGCTCCTCGCCCTCGATGGACGCCTTCAGCGCGGCCATGAGGTCGATGATCTTGGTCTTCGACTCCTCGACGGGCGCGGCGGTGATCTCCTGGCCCTCGATCTTCCTGTTGATGAGCTCGAGCGTCTTCTCGCGTCACAGGAGGAGCGGCCGTTCTCCAAGAAGGGTTGGGTCTTCGAGCTCAAGTACGACGGCTATCGCTTGCTCGCGGAGCGCTCGGCACGAGAGGCGCACCTGCGCTCGCGCGCTGGGCACGACCTGACGATCACGTTTCCGGAGATCGCGCGCGCGGTGCGCGGGCTCCCCTACGAGGGGCTCATCCTCGACGGCGAGGTGGTGGTGCCCGACGCGGAGGGGCGTCCCTCGTTCGGGCGCCTGCAGGGGCGCGGCCGCATCCTGAACCGTGACGATGCGCTCAAGGCGAGCTTCGCACTGCCCGCGATCTACCACGCATTCGACATCCTGGCGTTGGAGGGCTTCGACCTGCGCCCGCTCCCGCTCGTCGAGCGCAAAACGATCCTGCGCGACGTGCACCCCACCGTCGGCCCCATCCGCTACGCCGACCACATCGCCGAGAAGGGCGAGGCGATGTACGCGCAGGTGGACCGCATGGGTCTCGAGGGCATCGTCGCCAAGAAGGCCGACTCTCCCTACAAAGGCGGGCGCTCGAAGAGCTGGATCAAAGTGCGCACGGTGAAGGTCGAGGACTTCGTCGTGGTCGGTTGGACGGAACCGAAGGGGTCGCGCGGCGGCTTTGGTGCGCTACACATCGCACGCTACGAAGGCGAGGACCTGGTCTACTCGGGGAGCGTCGGCACCGGCTTCACCGACTCGCAGCTCGACGACATCGTCGAGCGGCTCGAGAGGTTGGAGGTGAAGAAATGCCCGTGCGACCGCGGGCCGATTCCCGGCAGTGGGCTGAGAGGCAAGTCGCACCATTGGGTCCGTCCCGAGCTGGTCGTCGAAGTCGTCTACAAGGAGCTGACGGAGCAGGGCCTCGCTCGCCAACCGTCGTTCAGCCGCTTCCGCACCGACAAGAAGGCGAGCGAGTGCATCGTCGAGGGCCCGACCGAGGCCACCGAGGAGCCGCCACCACCGGCACCGCCAGCGCCACCCTCGGTCGCGGAAGAGCGCACGGTTACGTTCACGAACCTGGACAAGGTCTTCTGGCCGGACGAGGGCTACACCAAAGGCGATCTGATCGAGTACCACAGGCAGGTGGCGGAGTGGATGCTTCCGTACCTCCAGGACCGCCCACTGGTCATGACGCGCTACCCGGACGGCATCGAGGGAAAGTCCTTCTTCCAGAAGGATGCGCCGCCCTACGCTCCGGACTGGTTCCGGCGCGTCACGCTCTGGAGCGAAGGGAGCGAGCGGGAGCTGTCCTACTTCGTCGCCGAAGATCTCGACTCGCTCCTCTACGTGATCAACCTCGGCACCATCCCGCTGCACATCTGGTCGAGCCGCATCGAGACGTTGGCCACTCCGGACTGGTGCATCCTCGACCTCTATCCCAAGGAAGCGCCGTTCGAGGACGTGGTCGACATCGCGCGCCGGCTGCACGAGATCTGCGAGGAGATCGGGCTTCCGTCGTTCGCGAAGACGAGCGGCTCCTCGGGGATCCACGTGCTGGTGCCGCTCGGCCGGCAGCTCACCTACGAGCAGTCGCGCACACTCGCTCAGCTTCTGGGGCGCGTGCTCGTCGGCGAGATGCCGAGAGTCGCCACGCTCACGCGCAGCCCTAACCGGCGCGACGGCAAGGTCTACATCGACTTCGTGCAGAACGGGCACGGCCGTCTGCTCGCGGCGCCTTTCACGGTGCGGCCGCTCCCGGGCGCGACCGTGTCGGCGCCGCTGGAGTGGCGCGAGGTCACGAAGCGCCTGAAGATCTCGGACCACACCATCGTGAGCGTGCCGAAGCGCATGCGGCGCTTGGGCGAAGATCCGTTGCGGCCAGTGCTCGACCTCGAGCCGGATCTGCTGGGCGCGTTGGACCGCCTGACGCGCTGGTTCGACTGAGGAGTCGTCAGCGCGCCGCGCGGCTCGCCAGCAGCGCCCGTTCGGCCTCGTAGTGGAGCGCCTGGCCATCGCGCGCGTGATCCGGGCACGTCGCCGTACCCGCAGCCACGCTGATCGACACGTCCGCATTCACCGGTGGCTTGGCCTCTGCGACCAGGGTGACGAGTCGATTCGCGAGTTGGGCGGCAACCTCGGAGGACGTCCCTGGGCACAGGATCGTGAACGCGTCGTTCTCGAATCGGAACGCCACGTCCGACGCTCGCGTGTGCTCGTTCAACAGCCGGCCCACCCAGGCAAGCAGTCGATCCGCGAGCTCGACACCGTGCTTCTCGTTCACCGCGGCGAACTCATCGACATCCACGAGGATCAGGGAGAACGAGCCCCCGTACCGCCGCGCGCGTGAGGCCTCCTCCTCCAGTCGCTCCTCGAAGGAGAGCCGGTTGTGCAAGCCAGTCAGGGGATCCCTCATCGACTTGCTATTGAGGCTGCTGATATGCTCGTCGGCCTTTCGCATCCTGCGCGACATGACGCTCAGGAGGCGAAGCCAAACGTGGGGGTGGGCGAGCACCAGCTCGTGGAAGGCCACCTTGTCGAGCACGAGCGCTTCCACCTCGGACAGCGCCTTGGCGGTGGCGCTCCGCGGCGCATCGTCGAGCAGCGCCATCTCACCGAAGAACTCGCCCGGCCCGAAGCGCGCCAGCTGGAAGTGCGCGGCACGGTTGGGGTGGAGAACTTGCACGGTTCCGGCGGTCAGCACGAACAGTGAGCGTCCGGGCTCACCGATCTCGAAGAGGTTCTCCCCCCTCGGCGAACGTGCGCTGCTGAGCGGCGCCGGCGATCAAGGCGATCTCCTCGGACGTGAGGTCCTCGAAGAGGGAAACGCGCGCGAGCAGCTCGGGGAGCGATGCCATCCCCCGATAATAGAGGCGACCCCGGGGCGTGGCTACATTTCCCCCATGTGGACCCGTTCCGCCCTGTTCGCGCTCCTGCTCATCGGCCTCCTGGCCCCCGCAGCCTCGGCGCAATCCGCCTCTGTCCGAGGCCGTGTCTTGGACGACGAAGGACGTCCCGTGTCGGGTGCAGTGGTCACCCTGCTCGCGGACGAGGTGACGCTCGCCGGAGCGGACACGGACTCGCTGGGGGTGTTCACGGTCCAGCGCGTCTCTCCGGGGTCGCGCACACTGCGCATTCAAGGGCTCGGCTATGCCGAGTACACGCGCGAGGTGCGCCTCGAATCGGGGCAGGTGCTCGACGTGGATATCGAGCTGGAGCGGCGCGCGATCGAGCTTCCCGGCGTCTCGGTCGAGGCCGCCGGCAGCAGAGAACGGACCCGCTTCGAGGAGCTCGGAGGTCCGACCGTGCGCGAGATCCGGCTCGAAGAGCTGCGCGCGCTGCCAGGCGTCGCCGAGACGGACCCCATCCGCGCGATCGAGGTGCTCCCGGGCGTGGTGTCCACGTCGGACTTCTCGGCTGCGTTCCACGTGCGCGGCGGATCGCAGGATCAGAACCTGATCCTGTTGGATGGTGTGCCGGTGTTCAGCCCGTTCCACCTGGGCGGGCTCTTCTCGGTGTTCAACGCCGACATGATCGACCGCGTCGAGCTGTCGTCTGGCGGCTTTCCCGCAGAGCACGGGGGGCGCGTCTCCTCGGTGCTGGACATCGAGTCCGATCCCGGCGACGGCTCTTTCGGCGTCGATGCCGGTGTCTCGCTGCTCGCGACGCGACTGGCCGTGGGTGGCCGGCTCCCCACTTCGGTCGCGGACGCGCTCGGTCGTTCCAGTGTCCGCTACCGGTTCTCGGCCCGTCGCTCGTACTTCGACGTGCTCTTCAAGCCCGCGTTCGAGTTTCCGTATCACCTCACCGACTTCCAGGGGGTGATCGAGAGTCAAGGGAGAGGAGGCGACAGCTTCCTGATCACGGCGTATTCGGGCAAAGACGTTCTCGACTTCACGCAGCTCGACGACGAAGACTTCCCGCTGCGCATCGACTGGGACTGGGGGAACGACCTGGTGGGGGTCCGGTGGACGCGGCCACGCGCCGGCGGTGGCTCGCTCGACCTGCGCGCGAACTTCAGCCGCTTCGGGACCGGACTCTCGTTCCCCGACTTCGCGGACACTGAGTTCCTCAGCGGCATTCAGCAGGGGCAGGTGCGCGCGGACCTCGACCATCCTCTGTCCTCGCGGCTCTCGCTCCAGGTGGGGACGAGCGCCGAGCGCCTCTCCTATCGGAATCGCTTCGCCACCGGGGGCACCGAGTTCACGGGTGGGGCGGGCAAGGGGTGGCTGCTCGGCACGTTCGCGCAGGCGCGGTGGTCCGCGCCGGCCGCATGGCTCGTGGAGGCTGGCCTCCGCCTCGACGGTTGGGGCCCGGAACCGGGGTCGTGGACAGCGGAGCTGGCGCCTCGCCTCGCGGTCAAGCGCTTCTTCGCCGGGGGGGACGCGGCGCTGAAGCTCGCCGCCGGGCGTTATACGCAGTTCGTGCACTCGCTGCGCGACGAGGAGCTTCCCCTCGGACTCGACATCTGGATCCTCGCGGGCCAGCGTGCGCCCCACGTGGTCTCGAACCAGCTCCAGCTGGGCGTCGAGGGATTCCGCGACCTGGATTGGTTCTGGTCGGTCGAGGGGTACGTGCGCACGTTCGACGGGGTGGTGACGTTCAACCCGGCGGACGACCCCAACGACGAGCTCGACGACAACCTGAGCGGCGACGGGGTCTCGTACGGGGTCGACTTCATGGTGCGCAAGGAGACGGGCGCCATCACTGGTTGGGTAGCCGCGTCCATCTTACAGGCCGACCGCACGTTCCCCGATGCGCTCTCGCCGCTCCAGCCGACTCCGGAGATTACCTATCCACCGGTGTTCGATCGTCGCGTCGACATGGACATCGTCATGTCGTATCCCGCGCCGTGGGGTTGGGAGGGCGGGGTGCGGTGGAACTTCGGCAGCGGCATTCCCTACACCCGCGCGATCGGATCGTACGCGTACTACTCGCCGCGATTCGTGGGCGGAGGGACGCTCGCATGGAGCGGCGCCGAAGATGGCGGCGGCCTGATCGACGAGTACGGCGTGCTGCTCGAAGGCCGAAATCGATCGCGCTTTCCCACGTACCATCGGCTCGACGTGAGCTTCCGCAAGACGTTCGTGAAGGGGTGGGGCTCGCTCACGCCCTACGTGAACGTGCTCAACGTCTACAACCAACGTAATCCCCTCTTCTACTTCTTCGAGTACGAGAGCGCGCCGCCGGTGCGCTCCGGCGTGTCGATGTTCCCAGTGCTGCCGACGTTCGGACTCGAGGTGTCGTTCTGATGCGCCGGATCACGCGAAGTGCTGCGCTCCTGTTCGTGGTGGGCTCCACCGCGTGCGACCTCGAGGAGATCACGGTGATCGACTTCGTCGACGTCGTCGTCGCCGAGGTCTACGTCACGGTCGGTGATACGCCCGCCGATAACCGAGCGCTCGCCTTCCTGCACGGGACCGCGGCCGGAGGTGCACCCGACTCGGAGACGTTCGACGACGCGCGCGTGCGCATCACGCGCGGCACCGACACGCTGAACCTCACGCTCGGGCTCGTCACCGAATGCGTCGACTCGTTGCCGAAAGGGGCGTCGGGGAGCTGCTTCCTGGACGGTGGGTTGGCGTCGGCGCTCGCGCCCGGCGATGCGCTCGACCTGTCGATCCGCCTTGGGGACGGCCGCACCTTGCTGGGCGCCGCGCGTATCCCCGGGAATTTCCAGCTCGAGGTCATCGGGCCGTCGTGCCGCCTCCCGCCCGACACACTGATGGCTCTCCGGTGGACGCGCTCACAGGGCGCTTGGGCCTACGTGAACGAGACGGAGATCCACGGACTTCCTGCAGCGCTCGCCTCGGAGGGGATCGAGGTCGAGGACGACACGCTCTACCTGCTCGGGCTCTCGATCTCGGCAACGGACACGACCGTGATCTTCCCCAGCGAGTTCGGCGTCTTCGACCGCTTCGGCCTGGACCAGGACATCGCGGTTCGTTTGCAGAAGGGCCTGCCGAACGGGACCGACGCCGGCGTTTCGGTGACGGCGGTGGATCGCAACTACGTCAACTGGGTGCGCGGCGGGAACTTCAACCCGTCGGGCCAGGTGCGCGTCGCGAGCCTGCGCGGGGACGGGACGGGCATGTTCGGCGCGGCGGTGACGCGGCAGTTCACCGTAGTCGCGACCAGCGCGCCCGGCGGCCCGCCCGACTGCCCGCTTCCGTAGCTAGAGGTCCAAAGGGCGCGTCAGCCCTCGTCGGGCACGACGTAGATCTGGCGGGCGAGGTCGCCCTGCACGGCACGCGACCTCACCTCACTCCCGAGCCGGATCTCGACGGACCCTGCCACGTGCTGCGACTCGGCCACGCGCACGCGGGCACCCGGTACCAGGCCCTCGGCGGCCATGGAGCGCAGGTCGGCGGAGTCTTCGTCTCGCACGGCGCGGATACGGACGTGCGCGCCGGGCATCGCGTCGGCCAGCGTGGAGACGTCGGTGCTCTCGATGTACCCGCCCACGGTCGGGATGGGTGCGCCATGGGGGTCGTGGCGCGGAAACTCGAGGGCGGCCGCCATCTTCTCGATGAGCTCGTCCGAGGCTGCGTGCTCGAGCCGCTCCGCCTCGGAGTGCACGTCGTCCCAAGCGTAGCCCAGACGCTCGCACAGGTACGTCTCGAGGATGCGGTGCCGGCGCAGTACGCGCAGCGCCTCACGTCCCCCGAGCTTGGTGAGGCGCACGCCCCGATACGGCACGTGCTCGAGCAGGCCCGATTCGGCGAGGCGCTTCACCATGCCGGTCACCGATGCGGGCTGAATGTCCAGCGCCTCGGCGATAGCGGTCGTGGACGCCGCGTCGCCCGATTCGCACAGGCCGTAGATGGCCTTGAGATAGTCCTCGACCGATCGGGACAGAATGCGATCCGTCATCGCCCCGAAGCTATCCCAGTGGGGCAGGGCCGTCGACCCGACGCGGGATACCTCCGGGCGTCTGCCCTATCCTCGGGCCCGGGCTTGAATATCATCCCGACCTTCCGGCCTAGCTGCGCCGCGAACCGCTCGACACTCCGCATCCCAAGGACGTGCGCTGGTGACCGAAGGCCCTTCACACGATCGCCCGTCCGACCAGGACACGGTCAAGCCATTCCACGCCCGGGAAGTCGCCACCGGGCAGGAGGCTGCCGACGTCGTGGCCGCCGTGCTCAAGCACGCGCAGGAGCGGGACGAGGCGGCGAAGAAGAAGGTCGGCCCCAAGGCGCAGCCGATCTGGATGCTGCCGATGGGCCTCACGCTCGCGGTGCTCGCGACGTTCCTGCTCGTCGCGCCGCCTTCCTGGGTCGTCGTGAACCCGATCGCAGCGCAGGCGCCGGAGGAGTAGGTGCAGACGCTCGAGAACGCGATCTGGATCCGACTCAACATGATCGCGACCTATCGGGCCAGGAACGGCTCTCTCCCGCAGACGCTTGCCGAGGCTGGCGACGAGAGCGGACTGCTCGACTACACAGTCGTGGGACAGAACTACACGCTCTGCGGATCCGTGGGTCAGGAGCCCGTGTGCTTCAACTCCGCCGTGGAATCGGAGCGCGACTGGACTGCGAGAGAGCTGGGGAACGACATGACCCGCCGGATCGGAGGGTGACGACCATGAATGGCATCAGCGCGAAGTCGAGTGGACGTCGGCGCCTCGGACGCGGCGGCTTCACGCTCGTCGAGCTGCTCGTGACCGTGTCCATCGTCGGGATCCTCGCCGGCCTCGCGATCCCGAACATGCGCAACATGACGTTCCGGGCTCGCGCAACCAGTGTGGCGGGCGACCTCCAGGTCCTCCGTGTGGCCGTTCTCAACTACAACGGCGACTCGCAGGCCTGGCCGGCCGAGACGCCCTCTGGCACTGTACCGCCGGAGCTCACGGGGTACCTGCCCGACGGGTTCTCGTTCTCCGGGAACGGGTACGAGCTCGATTTCGAGAACATCCCGCTTCCGCTTGGGCTCCCCGGCGACCCGAATGCGAGTCTCCTGATCGGGGCTTCGGTGACCGCGCCGGACGATCGGCTGTCGAACGGCATCGCCGAGCTGCTCGGGGGCACCATCGTGTTCTCCGTCGGCAACACCCACACGGTCGTCATCAACGCGAGCTGACCGCCCGGGCTCCGGGGAACCCGCGACCCTAAGGGAACGGGCCCGTGTATGACGGGCCATGCGCTACGAGAAGGCGACCGAGGGGATCCTGGTGTGGGTGCGCCCGCGCTATTCGCTGGCGGAGTCCGACCCGGCGGAGGGGAACTTCGTTTTCTCCTACAAGGTCGGCCTGGCCAACGAGGGCGCCCAGACGGCCCAGCTGCTCTTCCGGCACTGGCGCATCCACGACTCCGCGGCGGGCGACTCGGTCGTCGACGGGGAGGGGGTGATCGGGCAGCAGCCCGTTCTGGCCCCCGGGGAGTCGCACGAGTACAGCAGCTACTGCGTGCTCAAGTCGCCGGCGGGCTACATGGAGGGGTACTACACCTTCGAGCGGCCCGATGGGAGCAGGTTCAAGGTGGAGGTTCCCCGCTTCCACCTGAGCGGGCCCCTAGTGCTTCCGACGACGGGGCGCGAGCCGCCGGATAAGGAAGACGATCCCGGCCTGATGAACTGATCTGGTAGGCCGGTAGCGGCGCTTCCCTGGATTGGCGCCAGGTGTTTCCATTATCCTTGGCCGTTTTTCCGCCCAGAGCTGAGACCGAGGACTTACGTGGCCGACCAGGTCGCCGTAGACGCGAAGCGCATCCTCCTCAGGTACGGCGCCCCGATCGCCGTACTGGACAAAGTGTCCACCTCACACCGCATCGAGTTCGCGCGGGAGATCGCCAAGACTCCCCTGGCGGACCGTGAGGACCGGCTCCGGGAGCTGCTCGTCCAGGGCGGCTACATCGACGCGGGTGTGAGGCCCAAGAAGCGTCGCCGCTCGGCGTCTTAGCGCTCTAGCGCGCCGCTGTGCCGGCGAAGTCGCCCGCTTGCACGGTCGTCATCTTCGATAGGTCGATGCGGGCCCGCGTGACCCTGTTCACTTCAGCGAGCGTGACCGCGCGCACGCGGTCCTCGAGCTGCTGGTCGAACGTGAGGGTGCGGTCGAAGTAGAGCCCTTGGGAGAGCTGTCCCGCGAGACTCGAGTCTTGCGCCCGCCCGTACTGGCGGCCTTCGAGCCACCCCTGCTTGGCGGTCTGCAGCTCCTCCTCGGTGAACCCGTCCCGCAGGATCGTCGTCATCTCTTCGATGAACGCACTCTGCACCGCCTCGGCGTTCTCGGGGGCGGAGATGGCGTAGACGATGAACTGGCCCGCCGCGTCGACCGGGTGCCCCGAGAGGGCACCCTGCACGGCGTAGCTCAGGCCGCGCTCCTCCCGGATCGTGCGCGTGAGCCGCGAGTTCAAGAAGCCGCCCCCGATCATGTACCCCGCCATGAGGAGCGCAGGATAGTCGGGATCGGACTCACGCAGCTCGAGGTTCTGTTGAACCATGAAGACCGCGTTGGCCTTGTCCGGCGTCTCGATCACGATCTCGCGTGCCGGTGGGTCGTAGAACGGCGTAACCACGCGCCGGAAGGGGTGCGGGCTCTCCCAGTCCCCGAACGCCTCTTCGATGACGCGGCGGATCCCCTGCTCGTCGAAGTCGCCCACCACCACCACGTTCCCGCTCTGGGGGCCGTAGAAGTCACGGTGGAAGGCGCGCACGTCCGCGAGTGTGGTCGCCTCGAGCGAGGCGCGCGACTCGTCGAACGTCTCCACGTAGTTCACGTGCCCGCGCGGCCAGTTGCTCATCGCGCGTGACAGCTCGAGACCGGCGAGCGCGTCCGGGTCCGTCCGCGCCTCGTCGATGGAGGCGAGGTTCTGCTCCTTCAGGACGTCGAACTCCGACTGGGGGAACGACGGCTCGCGCACCAGCTCGGACAAGAGACGCAGCACGTCGGCAACGTTCGTGCGCACCGTCTGGAACTGTCCGTTGCCGATCATGCCGCTGGCGCCGACCCGTCCTGACGCCTGTAGCCTGTCGAGCTCGTCCTGGATCTGCTGCCGGCTGCGGTTCGTCGTCCCCCGCATGAGCATCGCGCCCGCGAGGTCGCCGGCGGTGCCCCTGTTCATGAGCGAGGACTCGTCGCCGAACATGAAGCGCGTGCTGACCATCACGAGGTCACCCCGTGTCTGCTTCGGCAGGAGTGCCACCTCGAGGCCATTGGCGAGCGTGTAGCGGACCGTGCGTGACTCGATGTTGGCAGGGGAAGGGTCGAACGCCTCCCCTTCCGCCACGGCGGCACGGCCGCGGTACGAGCCGACCATCTCCTCGATGTCGGGCACCGCCGGAATCTCGGCTCGGTCGGGATTCTCCGTCGGGTAGAAGAGTCCCACCGTGCGGTTATCGGGCTTGAGGTACGCCCCGGCGACACGGTTCACGTCGGCGGCGGTGACGCCCTCGATCCGGTCCCGGCTCAGGAAGAAGAGCCTCCAGTCGCCCATCCCGATCCACTCCTGCAGCTCCAGCGCGATCCCGGTAGACGAGTTGAAGCGCTGGTTGATGCGCGAGAGCATGGCGGTGCGCGCTCGCTGGACTTCGTCCTCGGTGACGGGCACGGAGAGCACGCTCGCGACGGTCGCGTTCAGGGAGTCCAGCACCGCCGTCAGGTCACGGTCTCGGTCGACCGTGGCCGACATGGTGAGCGGGCTCGCCTCGCGGAGCTGGTAAGCGCCTGCGCTCGCCGAAGTCGCCAACTGCGTCTCGACCAGTGCGCGGTATAGCCGCCCCGAGGGGGTGTCGCCCAGGACGTACGCCAGCACTTCGACGGCGGCGAAGTCGGGGTGCGACCCCGGGGGCACGTGGTAGAGCGTGGTGACGTACTGCAGGTCGCCCACCCGGCGGAGCGTGACCCTGCGCTCACCATCCTGCGTCGGCTCCGCCGTATACGTCGGGTAGAGAATGTTCGGGCCCTCGCGCACGGGGCGCGGAATGGCCGCGAACTTCTCGACCACGAGGTCGAGCGCGGCCGGCGCGTCGAAGTTGCCCGCGACGAGCAGGACGGCGTTGTCGGGCTGGTAGTACTTCCGATAGAACGCCTGCAGGCGCTCGATGGGGACGTTCTCGACGTCGGAGCGCGCGCCGATGGTCGAGTTGCCGTAGTTGTGCCAGAGATACGCCGTCGAGAGAACCCGCTCGCCCAGGATCCGCGAAGGACTGTTCTCGCCGCTCTCCATCTCGTTGCGCACGACGGTCATCTCGGAGTCGAGATCGTCCCGCTCGACGCGGGAGCTGATCATGCGCTCGGCCTCGAGGTCCAGTGCCCATTCGAGGTTGTCGGCCGAGGCCGGGAAGACCTCGAAATAGTTCGTGCGGTCGTACCAGGTGGTGCCGTTCGGCTGCGCGCCCCGCTCGGCGAGCTCCTGCATGATGTCGGGGTGCCCTGGCGTGCCCTTGAAGAGCAGGTGCTCGAGTAGGTGCGCCATCCCGGTCTCGCCGTACCCCTCGTGCCGCGAACCCACGAGGTAGGTGATGTTCACCGTGATCTGCGGCTTGCTGGGGTCGGGGAAGAGGAGCACGCGCAGCCCGTTGTCGAGGCGATACTCCGTGATCCCCTCGACGCTCGCGACGGGCTCGAGATCGGCGCCAGACTGCTGAGCGACGACGGCACCCGCAATGAAGGCGCTCGTGGCGATTGCCCCAACCGCGGTGCCAACGGTGGCGCGCAACCAGCTACTGATCATCCCGACCTCCCCATGTCCGGTCCCGCCCCATGCGGGTGCGTGAAGGATACAGTACCGCCGGCCGAGGCGCCGGTTCGGTCGCTCGGCCGTCGTCCTCCCGCGGAAACGGGGCGTCCGGTCCCGGGGGGGCGACTCACTTCCCCGCGGAAGCGCGGCGCACTCCCTTCGCGCTTCGGGGCGAGCCCCTCGCGGAAGTCGTCGGAGGTGGCGCAGAGGTCGGCTCCGTGCCCTGGCCGCCGTCTCATCGACCGTGCCGGCGGCGGCGTCGAGCAGGATGCGCTTCATGCCCTGGCCGCGAGGCGCGCGAGGCCGGCGAGGTGGTCGGCGAGCTTGCCGCCGCCGCCGCGAGCTGCGGGGGTGCCATCAGGCGATGCAGGAAGCCGACGCGGAGCATCTCGTCCGCGTCGGTCTCCTCCGCTGCGAGCAGGAGGCGCGTCGCGGTCTCCGGGCCGAGCGCCGCCACGTACCTCGACTACCTGCGGAGGCCCCGAGGGGGTACGAAAGCCCTAGGCGTGCCGCGGGAATCGCCATACGAGATCCGGAGACGCCGTTGCGGAAGTCGCGGCACGGCCCGAGCTCCGCACCCCTTCGCTCGCGCTCGCGGCGAGTGCGCACACCGACGGAACGCGCACCGCGGAGAGGTCCTCGGCGAGGGCCTCGGACATGTCTGCGGTGAGCCCTCCGGACTCGCTCTGCGTGAGCGAGACCCCCGACGAGAAGGGGGTCCCGGTACCCGCGAGGAGGAGGACGCCAACAACTTCGTGCGCGCGCACGGTTGCGAGGTGGGCATGCAAGCGTGCAACGTCCTGCGCTTCGAGATTCACGCGGCCACATAACACAGGAGTGACTCCTTGGGCGCGATCCGCGACTTCATGGAGAAGCACTATCTCCACTTCAACGCCCGCGAGACACTGGACGCCGCGAAGGCGTACGAGGACCACCTGAAGGCAGGTGGCAAGATGATGCTCGCCATGGCCGGTGCGATGTCGACGGGCGAGTTCGGCATCGTGCTCGCCCGCATGATTCGCAAAGGCTACGTGCACGCGATCTCGTGTACCGGCGCGAATCTCGAGGAGGACGTCTTCAATCTCCTGGCGCACGCCGAGTACGAGATCATCCGCTCCTGGAAGGAATTATCGGCGGCCGACGAGGTGGCGCTGTACGAGCGCGGCTTCAATCGCGTCACGGACACGTGCATTCCCGAAACGGTCATGCGGCACATCGAGTCGCGTCTCGTCGCGTGTTGGAAGCGCGCGGCCGAAACGGGTGTGCGGAAGACCCCGGCCGAGTTTCTCTTCGAGGTGCTCGACGACCCGACGCTCGCCGAACACTACCAGATCGACCCCGCGCACTCCTGGATGCTCGCGGCCAAAGCGAAAGGCATCCCGGTCTACGCGCCCGGCTGGGAGGACTCGACCACGGGCAACATCTTCGCCGCCAACGTGATGATGGGGAACGTGGGCTCCCATCAGTGCGTGAAGACGGGAACCGAGCAGTTCCAGGCGCTGATCGAGTGGTACGAGAAGAACCATGGCGGGGGCAAGACGCCGTCCGTGGGCTTCTTCCAGATCGGAGGCGGCATAGCTGGCGACTTCGCCATCTGTGCGGTGCCCTGCATCACGCAGGACCTGCAGCGCGAGGTGCCGTACTGGGGGTATTTCTGCCAGATCACGGATGCCCGCCCGTCGTACGGCGGCTACTCGGGCGCCCCGGCCAACGAGAAGATCACCTGGGGCAAGCTGGCCTCGACCACGCCCCGCTTCGACATCAACTCCGACGCGGCGATCGTGGCCCCCCTGATTTTCGCGTACGTGCTGGGGGACTAGCGAGCCGGCGCCCCGCGAACGCGCGGCGCCGGCTCGGCCGATGTCCCCTACTCGCCCTCGAGCAGTCCCTTCAGCACCTCGAGCCGCTCCGTCCAGAACGTGCGTGTGCGCTCGGCGGTCTCGCGGTCGACGAGCTTCCGGTGCTGGACCGAAACGGACGCTCTCGCCGGGCCCTTGGCCATGAAGTAGGCCTCGAGCCGCGAGTCGTCGTCCAGCCGCATCCGAATCGACTTGGGTTTCGTGGCGGTGGTCACTCGGAGAGCGAGATCCGGGAGCCACTTCTTGCGCCGGCGAGTATCGGCGAATGCGTCGAAGACGTCGGCGACGGGCACCGCCAGCGTCTTCGACTTGTTGACCTCGTATGAACCGCCCCTTCTCTGGCCCACGTCGCGCAGGCCGCGCAGCCGCTCGTACCCGACCGTCACCATCTGCGTCCACCAGTCGGGCACGCCATGCACCTCCCGCAAGTGGTCGGCGATGGCTCGATGCTCCCACGCGGCCGCTCCCACGCCGTCCAGCGCCGCCGCCCACGCCGTCCAAGTCTTGCCCGTGGCCTTCTCGACCTTCTGGTCGCTCATCCCTGCGAGCTTCTCGTGGTGGGGGGGGATGGGCAGCGTGCGGTTCCCCGAGCCAGGAGGGTCAGTCGCGTCGAGGAGGTTCGCGCGGGCGGCGGTGTACGACTCCCCCGTCTTGGCCATGCGCGCCCGGACGCGGCGCTTGAAGTCCTTCTGCTTCGTCATCGGAATCTCCGGTGTACGCCGCGCGTCGTCGCTTCCCGGCCACGACCACACGCGGCAGACACGGGCTCCGTGACTGCGGATCCGAGGGTATGCCCCCCTTTGCCTCCATCCGCCGAAGGACGGTGGCCCCAGCCGGGTGGGGCCGTGGAGGTTCGGCGCGGACCTGTGCCGACGCCAACATGAAGGACGGGTCGGGCGGTCGCTAGCCCGGGCCGCTCACAGGCGGGGCGAGGGGTGCCAGCACGGCGGACGGCCTGGTTTGGTTACCTTTCCAGGCTATGCAGATCCGCAACATCGCCATCATCGCGCACGTCGACCACGGCAAGACGACCCTGGTCGACCAGATGTTCCGCCAGGCCGGCGTCTTCCGGGACAACCAGGCCGTGCAGGAGCGCGTCATGGACTCGAACCCGCTCGAACGCGAGCGCGGCATCACGATCCTGGCCAAGAACACCGCCGTCGAATGGCACGGCGTGAAGATCAACATCGTGGACACCCCCGGGCACGCCGACTTCGGGGGCGAGGTCGAGCGCATCCTCCGGATGGTGAACGGCGTGGTCCTGCTCGTGGATGCGGCGGAAGGGCCCATGCCGCAGACGCGCTTCGTGACGCGTAAGGCGCTCGAGCTGGGGCTGCTGCCGCTCGTCGTCATCAACAAGGTGGACCGGAGCGACGCGCGTCCCGCCGAGGTGCACGACGAGGTCCTGCAGCTCTTCATGGATCTCGAGGCCACCGACGCGCAGCTCGACGCGCCCTTCCTCTATGCCGTCGGCCGCGATGGATGGGCCGCGCGCGACGCAACGGCCACCGGCGGCGACCTCGCGCCGCTATTCGAGACGATCGTGTCGTATTTCCCGGCCCCCCGCGTGGACCGGGACGGGCCGTTCCAGATGCTGGTTTCGACGCTCGATCACTCGCCCTACGTGGGTCGTATTGCGATCGGGCGGATCGAGCGCGGCACCGTGCACGTGGGGGACCGCGTGTCGCTGCTCGCGCTAGGCCCCGAAGGCATGGTCGCGGATTCGGCCGAGGCGGAAGACTCGCGGGTTTCGAAGCTGTACACCTTCCGGGGGCTCGAGCGCATCGACGTGGAGGAGGCGCACGCCGGGGACATCGTCGCGCTGGCGGGGCTAGAGGGCGTCGAGATCGGCAAGACACTCACCGACCCCGAGCACCGTGAGCGCCTGAAAGGCATCGCGGTCGAGGAGCCGACGCTCTCCGTCGACTTCACCGTGAACAACTCGCCCTTCGCCGGGCAGGCCGGCACGTTCGTCACCACGCGACAGGTTCGCGACCGGCTCTTCCGCGAGCTCGAGCGCAACGTTGCCATGCGGGTCGAAGAGACGGATCAGCCCGACACGTTCACGGTGAGCGGGCGGGGTGAGCTGCACCTCTCGATCCTCATGGAGACGATGCGCCGAGAGGGGTACGAGTTCCAGGTGTCGCGGCCGCGCGTGATCACCAGGAAGGGACCCGGCGGCGAGGTGCAGGAACCGTACGAGGAGGCCATCGTCGAGGTACCGTCGGGGATGATCGGCATCGTCATCGAGAATCTGGGCTCACGCCGCGGCGAGATGACCGAGATGAGGCCCATGGGCGACTCGGGTGCGACCAGACTGCGCTTCGTCGTGCCCGCGCGAGGCCTCTTCGGGTACCGCTCCGAGTTCATGACTGAGACGAAGGGTGAGGGAATCTTGCACCACCAGTTCGACTCTTGGGGGCCGTGGGCTGGCCCTATCAAGGGCCGCACGCGCGGGGTTCTGGTTGCCGACCGGCTCGGCAAAGTGGTCGCGTTCGCGCTCGGCAGCCTGCAGGAGCGCGCGACCATGTTCGTCTCTCCAGGCGACGATGCCTACGGCGGCATGATCGTGGGGGAGAACTCTCGCACCGACGACATGGACGTGAACGTGAGCAGGGAGAAGAAGCTCACGAACATGCGTACCACCGCGTCGGACGAGAACATCAAGCTCGAGCCCCCGCGCAAGATCACGCTCGAGCTCGCGCTCGAGTTCATCGAGGACGACGAGCTCATCGAGGTCACGCCGGACTGCATCCGGCTGCGGAAGCGTGTGCTCGAGCCGCACCTGCGCAAGAAAGCCGCGAAGCGGGCGATGCAGCTGGCCTGAGACCGCTTGGACCTGCAACGCTACGAGCGCGCGCCGACGTTCGAGCAGTACCTCGAGGGCGTGGAGCGCAATCGGGAGCTCTGGCATGCCGTCTCGGATCGGGCGCAGGTGCCGGAGGAGCTCGTTGCCGCCGCGCGCGCGGCCGGCAGCGGATGGAAGTTGTTGGCGCTCTCGGAGGACTGGTGCGGAGACGCTGTGAATACGCTCCCCGTGATCGCTCGGCTCGCGCGTGAGGCGGGGTGGGACCTGCGGGTACTGCAGCGCGACGCCAACCCCGACCTGATGGACGCGCACCTGACGGACGGGCGGAGCCGGTCGATCCCGGTGGTCATCGTGTACGACCCGCAACTCCGCGAGGTGGGGTGGTGGGGACCGCGCCCCGAGGAGATCCAGAAGTGGATCCTCTCCGAGGGACTCTCGATGCCCTCGCCCGAGCGCTACAAGGTGGTGAGGCGCTGGTACGCCCAAGACCGCGGCCGGACGACGCTCGCGGAGCTGCTGGAGGTGGTCGGCCGTGCAGCCTGAGCAGGGCGGCGTGCCCGCGAGGGCGGGCGGCGAGGCGCCGAACGACGCTGGCGGTGCGCCCGGCGACGCGACGACGCCCCCGCGTCGCGCCGGCCTCTTCCTGCTCGCGTTCGCGTCCGGCTTCGCTGTGCTCACCATCGAGATTGCCGGCGCGCGGCTGATCGCACCCGTGTTCGGGCTCTCGGCGGTGCCGTGGACCGCGGTCATCGGCACGATCCTCGCTGCACTCGCGGTCGGCAGTCACCTGGGCGGGAGGCTCGCGGACTCGCGTGCGCTTCCGCTCTCCGCGGTGCTCGCGATCGCCGGGCTGACCGGCGTGTTGCCGGTGGTGGGCGAGGGCTTCCCCTGGATGGCGCGCGAGGTGCTCGGCTTCATTCCAGGAGCCGTGGTCAGCGCCCTCGTGCTCTTCGCGCCGCCGGTGCTCTGCCTCGGCGCCGTCGTGCCTTACCTGGTCCAGGCGGACACGGAGAGCTTGGCCGCAGTGGGCCGGCGTGCCGGGGACGTGAGCGCAGCGGCTACGGCGGGCTCGATCGTCGGAACGTTCGCGACCGGTTTCGTGCTCTTGCCCGCGTTTCCGCTTCCGTTGCTGCTCGGGCTCACGTCGGCTGGCCTGTTCATGCTCGCGTTGATCGCGGGGCGTCTGCTGGGCCGCGGTCCGCGCGAGGCGCACCTGGTGCTCGGGGCGCTCGCGATCGCAGGGTTGGGCGAAGTCGCCTCCCGGCTCCCCGAAGGGACGCTCGCCGCGCGGCAGACGCTCTACTCGTCGGTGCGCGTGACCGAGCGCGAGTGGGCGGGTGGGCGGCTCGTGCGCGAGATGTTCCAGAACGGTGGCTCCTCCTCGGCTGAGTACGTCGACACCGGTGAGGCGGCGCACGAGTACGTGACCGTCAGCGAGACACTGCTCGAGCCGGTGCTGGGCCGGGTGAACTCGATGCTGATGCTCGGCGGCGCGGCGCTCTCGCTACCGGTCTCGTTTCAGAAGCTCCGGCCGGACATGGACATCGTGGTGGTGGAGATCGATCCGGCGGTGACGGAGTTGGCTCGAGAGCACTTCGCGTACGGGGAGGCGGCGTACCCGCGCATCCATGTGGTGCACGAGGACGGCCGCGTGTATCTCCGCTCCTCGTCCGAGGAATTCGACGTCGTCTACCTGGATGTCTTCGACCACTTGCTGACGGTGCCCTGGACGATGGTCACGCGCGAAGCGCTCACGGACATGGCGGCGCGCCTGCGGCCCGACGGCCTCTTCGTGGCCAATGTCCTCTCGCCGCTCGACGGCCCCGGCGTCGGATTCCTGGAGCGCTTCCGCGCCACGCTGGACGGCGTGTTCGCCGAGACGCGGGTGTACGTGGCCGACCCGGGGACCGCGCTGGACGTCACGCAGAACCTCGTCATCGTCGCCGCGATGGACCCGACGGCGCTTCCGGTGGTGACCTGGCCCCAGACCTCGATCGGCGCGGCGGGCCGGCCGCTCACGGACGCCTGGGCGCCCGTCGAGTACCTTCAGGCCAAGGTCTTTCTGCGCGGACTCGGGTGGAGCTAGGACGAACGCCATGCCGCTGATCTACAAGGACGGGGTATCCGCCAACACTCATCCTCTGAACCTGCTGGAGGTGCCGGACGACTACGTTGCCTCGATCGGCGAGGTTACGCGCCCGCCTCTCTTCGAGGTGTACATGCGAATGGCGGAGGAGCTCGCCAATCGGTCGACATGCTCCAGGCTCCAGGTCGGAACCGTGCTCACGGACGCCAGTCTGGAGCACGTGGTGGCGATCGGCTATAACGGGAACGTGCGGGGCTTCCCGAACCGGTGCGACTCCGACGAGGTCGGCCGCTGCGGGTGTATCCACTCGGAGATGAACGCGCTGGTGAAGTCGCCAGGGGACCTTCCCGACAAAGTGGCGTTCGTGACGGCCAGCCCATGCGTGATGTGCGCGAAGCTCATGGTGCAGGCCAAGGTCTCCTGCCTGTTTTACCGGCAGGCTTACCGCGACGCGGCCGGCCTCGACGTGCTCGAGCGTGCCGGGGTGGTCACGGTCCACTATACCCGCTGGCAGAACGCCTGGCGGGAGGGGTAGACCGCCCCCGCGGGGGCTCTGGCGGCCGTCGGAACCGCCGCCCGAAAGCCCTCTTGGCGAAAGCCCACCTCGGGGCGCCGCCCGCCGTTCCGCCGGAGCCCGTGCGGAAGCCTTCCGACCCCCCAGGAACCCACGGGAACGCTGGAAATCACAGGGAGGGTCGTTAGCTTGTTATTTCTTTCACAAGCGGGCTGCGTCCCCAAAACCGGTCGTTATATCCTTGAGCAAACCGTCCTCCGGCCCCGGCTCCAAGCCCCTGGGCCGGTTCTTCCTTCCTGGCCCCACGGAAGTCTATCCCGAGGTGATGGAGGCGCAGCTGCGCCCCATGATCAGCCACCGCGGGTCGGCCATGACCGAGATCCTGCAAGAGCTCCAGGCGGGACTCGAGGTCCTCTTCTGCACCAAGCGGCCGGTCTACATCTCGACGTCCTCGGCGACGGGCCTCATGGAGGCAGCCGTCCGCAATGGCGTGCGCAGCAAGTTGCTCGCGTGCGTGAATGGCGCCTTCAGCAAGCGCTTCGGCGAGATCGCGGCTGCCTGCGGCCACCAGGTCGACACCTACGACGTACCGTGGGGCGCCGCGCACGATCCGGCCGAGCTCCGCAATCGCCTGAAGAAGGGCGGATACGATGCGGTCACGATGGTGCACTCCGAGACATCGACCGGCGTGCTCAACGACATCAAGACGCTCGCCGCCGTAGTGCGCGAGTTCGACGACGTGCTGGTGCTGGTCGACTCCGTGTCGGGCTTCGGCGGGGCCGAGGTCAGGCCGGACGAATGGGGGCTCGACTTCTTGCTGACCGGCTCCCAGAAGGCGCTCGCCCTCCCGCCGGGTCTGGCGTTCGGCGTCGCCTCCGCGCGCATGCTGGAGCGCTCGGCCAAGGCCGAGCGGAAGGGCTTCTACTTCGACCTCCTGAAGTTCCAGGAGGGGCACGAGAAGTTCTCCCCGCACATCACGCCGGCGCTGTCGACGATCTTCGCGCTCCAGGTCCAGGTGAAGCGCATGTTGGCCGAGACGATGGCGGTGCGCTGGGCCCGCCATCAGAAGATGGCGGAGCGCACCTGGGCGTGGGTGGACGAGATGAAGGGGAAGAAGGCTGGCCTTTCCGTGCTCGCGCCGAAGGGGTTCCGCTCGCCGTGCGTGACCACCGTCGCGGTTGCCACGCCCGACTTGGCGCCGACGATCGTCAAGGCGGTGTCGGCCAAGGGGTGGACGGTCGGCGGTGGCTACGGGAAGCTCAAGCCCAGCTCGTTCCGCGTCGGCCACATGGGTGACCACACACTCGCCGAGCTGAACGACGTGCTGAACGTGCTCGCCGAGGTGATCGAGTGAGCGCGCCCTACAAGGTCCTCGTCACGGACAAGGTGAAAGGGCCGGCGCTGGGCGCGCTCAAGGACGACAGGCGCTTCGACGTCGTGCTGGTCGACGACTCGAAGGATCAGAAGTTCCTCGAGGAGCTCGCCACCGCGCACGGCCTGATCGTGCGCAGCGCCACCAAGGTGAAGGGCGACATGCTCGCCAAGGCACCCCTGTTGAAGGTGGTGGGGCGCGCGGGCGTCGGCGTCGACAACATCGACCTGGTGGCGGCGACGGAGAAGGGCGTCGCGGTGCTCAACGCCCCTGCCGGCAACACGGTTTCTGCGGCCGAGCTGACGATGGCGCTCATACTCGCCATGGTGCGCCGCGTGTCCGAGGCGGATGCGGCCATGCGGAAGGGCACCTGGTCGAAGGTGCAGGGCGTGGAGCTGCGCGGGCGCACACTCGGCCTGGTGGGCGCGGGTCGCATCGGTGGTGAGGTCGCCAAGCGCTGCAAGGCGTTCGGCATGGACGTGATCGCGTACGATCCGTACCTCACCGACGAGCGGGCGGCCGAGCTGGGCGCCCAGCGCGCGTCGCTCGACGAGGTGCTCGAGCGTGGCGACATCATCTCGCTGCACGTGCCGCTTACAGATGCCACGAAGAACATGATCGGCACCGAGGCGCTCGCGAAGATGAAGAAGGGGAGCTTCCTCGTGAACGTCGCCCGCGGCGGCGTGGTCGACGAAACGGCGCTCGCGAAGTCGCTCGAGGCGAAGCACCTCGCGGGCGCGGCGCTCGACGTCTACGTCAACGAGCCGCTCGAGAAGGAGTCGCCGCTCCTGAACGCGCCGAACATCTTGCTCACTCCCCACCTCGGGGCGTCCACGAGCGAGGCGCAGGACCTGGTGGCCAGCGAGATCGCCGAGGGTGTGCGCAGGGCGCTGGCCGACGGCGACCTCACGACGGCCCTCAACGCGCCGGCCATCGGCGGCGACGTGCTCAAGAAGCTGACCCCACTCCTCGAGCTTGCCCGGGCCCTCGGGTACGTCGGCTGCGGGCTGGCGCCCGGCGGTGTGCAGGCGGTGGAGGTGAAGTACTCCGGCGACTCCGATGAGGCGCTCAAGCCGCTCACGTCGTATGTGCTCATGGGGCTGCTGGAGCAAGTGCTCGGCCGCGATCAGGTGAATTTCGTGAGCGCGGGTTATCTGGCCTCTCAGCGCGGGATCCGCGTGGCCCGCACCCAGCTCTCGCAGAAGTCGGACTACACGGAGCACGTCGAGCTCATCCTGCAGGCGGAGCGTGGCGAGCTGCGGTTGGCCGGGGCCCTCCTGGGCGACGCACACCCGCGCATCGTGCAGATCGACGATTATCGAGTGAACATCATCCCGACCGGGTCGCTCATCATCCTGAAGAACCACGACGTGCCGGGAGTGATCGGGCGCGTGGGCACGCTGCTGGGCAACTACAAGATCAACATCGCGGAATACCAGCAGGCGCGACTGTCCAAGGGTGGCCAGGCCCTGGCGGCCATATCGGTCGATGGCGACGTGGGCGAGTCCGTTCGCGAGGCGCTCCTACAGCTGCCAGAGGTGTCCTCGGCCGTCGTGGTCCGACTGGGGTAGGCCGCCGACCTAGACACGCGATGGCAGCCTCGCACACCTGGTGAGGCTCACGTTCTGGGGTGCGGCGCAGACCGTCACCGGCTCGATGCACATGCTCGAGCTGGGCGGTCGGCGCGTACTGCTCGACTGTGGGCTCTTCCAGGGGCGGCGGGCCGAAGCCAGCCGCATCAACCGCGAGTTTCCGGCGTCGCCATCGAGCATCGATGTGGTGCTGCTCTCGCATGCGCACATCGACCACTCGGGGCTCCTGCCCCGGCTCTATCGAGACGGGTTTCGAGGTCGCGTCTTCGCGACTCGCGCGACGGTCGATCTCTGCGAGGCGATGCTCGCCGACAGCGCGCACATCCAGGAGAAAGACGTCGAGTGGGTGAATAGACGGGAGCACCGGCGCGGGAGTGATCGCATCGAGCCGCTCTACTCTGCCGAGGATGTGGAGGGGCTGCTCGGGTGCTTCGAGGGCGTCGACTACCGCGAGAGCTTCTCTCCCTTCGCCGGGCTCCAGGTCGAGTACCGGGACGCGGGCCACATCCTCGGCTCGGCGTCGATGACGCTCACGGTGGCCGGGGGCGGGCGCACGCAGCGGCTCGGGTTCACCGGGGACGTGGGCCGAGCGCATCGTCCGATTCTGCGGGACCCCGATCCGATGCCGGATTGCGACTGGCTCATCAGCGAGTCGACGCACGGCGGGCGCGTGCACGAGCCCGCCGAGCAGGCCAAGGAGCACCTGGCTCGCGTGGTCGGCGAGACGGCGGCGCGAGGCGGAAAGGTGATCATTCCGGCGTTCGCGGTCGGCCGCACGCAGGAGATCGTGCACGAACTCGACGGGCTCCAGCACAAGGGGAAGCTTCCCCCCATCCCCGTCTACGTCGACAGCCCGCTCGCCGTAGACGTAACCGAGGTCTTCCGCGCGCACCCTGAGTGCTTCGACGAGCCCATGCGCGCCCACATCCAGAGAGACGCGAACCCATTCGGCTTCGCACGGCTGACGTACATTCGCGACGCTGAGGAGTCGAAGAAGCTCAACGCGTCGCGCTTGCCCATGGTCATTCTCTCGGCTTCAGGGATGTGCGAGGCGGGTAGGGTGCTGCATCACCTCCGGAACAACGTCGCCGACCCGCGCAACACCGTCATGATCGTCGGATACTGCGCGCCCCACACGCTGGGCCGGCGCATCGTCGAGCGAGAGCGCGAGGTGCGCATCTTCGGCGAGTCGCACCCGCTGCGCGCGCACGTGGAGGTCATGAACGCCTATTCGGCGCACGCGGATCAGCCCGAGTTGGTCGACTTCATAGGTCGCATGGATCGCGATCGCCTGCATCGGATCTTCCTGGTCCACGGCGACCCTTCTGCGCAGCTCGCGCTGGCGGACGCGCTCGTCGCCGCAGGTACCGTGCGGCCCGAGGCGCCGGGCCGGGGAGAGAGCGTGGAGCTGTGAGGCGGTAGTGTTCGCCGTCGATCTGTACATTCGTCGCGAGAACGCCTCCTCGCGAGGTTGCCTATTCCCGGAGTTCCTTCGTCGAGCGCCTGACCGAGGATGCCCTTCTCGACGCGCAGGAGTATGCGCGCCTCGAGGGAGCTTTGCAGGCGTCGTGGCCGGAACTAGGGGCGCCCGCCCGGCCCCACCGCCCCGTGCAACACCATCGCCGCATGCACGGCGCGCCTGCCCGTCCCGTCCATGATCTGCGCTCGGCAGCTCGTCCCGTCGGCAACGATCGTCGCGTTCTCAGCTGCAGAGCGGACCGCCGGAAAGAGCGACAGCTCACCCATGGCGATCGAGACGTCGTAGTGCTCCCTGTGGTACCCGAACGACCCTGCCATGCCGCAGCAGCTCGACTCGATGGCGGTCACCTTTGCTCCGGGGATGCGGCCGAGCATCCGCAACGTGGCCGCCGCGCCACCGGCGGCCTTCTGGTGGCAGTGTCCGTGTACGTGAATCGCCGTCGGGCCGCCCTGAGACGCCAACGGTAGCTCGCGCCCCTCACCCCACGCCCTGTCGAGCAGCTCCTCGAGCAGCACGGCACGGCTCGCCACCGCGCGGGCCGCTGGCGTAGGCACGAGGTCTGGCACCTCGTCCTTGAGCGTGTACAGGCATGAAGGCTCGACGCCGACGATGGCGACGCCGCGCTCCGCGAGTGGTGCCAGCGCTTCGACCGTGCGGCGCGCTTCGGCGCGCGCCTCGTCGAGCATCCCCGCGCTCAGATACGTGCGCCCGCAACACAGAGGGCGTCCTCTCTTCGGCGCGGCCGCAGACATCGCTGACCAGCCACCAGCGGCGAGCACGCGAGCTGCGGCGCGCGCGTTCTCCGGCTCGAGCCATCGGGTGAACGTGTCCACGAAGAGCACGGCCTCGGGAGAACCAGCGAGCGTCAGCTCGTCGTCTCGCCAGGGGCGCTTTGCCCAGCGCGGCAAGGTGCGTTTGCGCGCCAGACCGAGAGCGCCACCGAATGGCCCGTTCGCGCCGAGGTTGGCGAGTGACGCCACGCGCGACACCAGTGGCGCCACCCGCGGCAGCGCCGCGAGCGCCTGCTCGCGTAGCGGGACACCGTGCAGTTGGTTCTGGCGGTGCTGCCACTCGAGCTTGATGCGGGCCATGTCGACACTGGTTGGACACTCGCGCTTGCATGCCTTGCACGAGACGCACAGCGACAGTGCTTCCGCCATCTCCGGAGAGTCGAGCCCGTCGGTGCCGTTTCCGAGCTGACCGGTGAGCGCGAGCCTGAGCGCATTCGCCCGCCCGCGCGTGCTGTGCCACTCGTCTTGCGTCACGCGAAAGGACGGGCACATGACCCCCGGGTTCGACTTCCGGCAGGTGCCGTTGTTGTCGCAGCGCTCGACCGCCCCCAGCAGCCCACCCGTCGCGCTCCAGTCCAGCACGACCGGCAGCGCCCGGCCCGCGTAGCCAGGATGGAACCGGAAGAGCGACCGGTCGTCCATACGCGGCGGGTCCACGATCTTGCCGGGGTTCAGGAGTCCGTGCGGATCGAACGTGCGCTTCACCTCGTCGTAGGCGCGAACGAGACGGTCGCCGAGCATCGTCTTCAAGAACTCCGAGCGGACGATGCCATCTCCGTGCTCACCCGAGTGCGTTCCGCCGAGGTCCCGCACCACCACGTGCACGGCATCTGCGATGGTTCGCACGCGCGCCACGTCCTCCGGGTCCTTCAGGTTGAGCGCGGGGCGCACGTGCAGGCATCCCACCGACGCGTGCGCGTACCACGTGCCGTCGACGCCGTGGCGGGCGAAGATCTCGTCCACGCGGCGCGCGTACTCAGCGAGGTGCTCGAGGGGTACGGCGCAGTCCTCGATGAACGAGACCGGCCGTCGGGGGCCCGCCATCGACATGACGATGCTGAGTCCTCCCTGCCGCACGCTCCACAGCTCCGCCTGCGCGCCGCCGTCCTCGACCCGCACAACGGCGTCCGGGTAGCCCAGGTCACCGAGCAAGGCTGCGAGGTCGTCGAGCCGGCGACCGAGGTCCGCGGTGCTGGACTCCGCTGCGAACTCCACCAAGAGCAGCGCTCCCGGTGCGCCGCGCACGAAGCGGCGGAGTACCTCCCGGTAGTCGGGTCGCTCGCTCGCCAGCTGCAGCACGGTCCGGTCCACGAGCTCGACCGCGGTTGGCCCGAGCGCGACCATGTGCTGGACCGTGTCGAGCGCCTCGAGCAGGCCCGGGAAGTGACACACGCCGACGACGCGTCGCGTCGGCAAGGGCGCGAGCGCGAGTCGCAGTCGCGTGAAGAACGCGAGCGTACCCTCCGATCCCACCAGGAGCTGCGCGATATTCTCACGGTCGGGATGCAAGCGGTCGAGCGCGTACCCCGCCACGTTGCGCAGCACGCGCGGCGTACGGCGGGCGATCTCGTCTGCCTCCTGCGCGAAGAGCGCGCGCAAGGCATGCACTTCGGCCGGGAAGCTATGCGCGCTCAGTGCGCCATTGCCGAGCCAGAGGCGACGTCCGTCCGCGAGCACGACCTCCAGCGCGGAGACGTTGTCGACCATCATCCCGTAGCGGAGCGAGCGCGTCCCCGCGCTGTTGTTGCCAGCCATCCCCCCGAGCGTCGCGCGGCTGCTCGTCGACGGATCGACCGGGAACCAGAGGCCGGAAGACTTCAGGCGTGCGTTGAGCTGGTCGAGCACGACCCCAGGCTCGACTTCGACCTCGTGCCCGCCGGACTCGGTGCGCCCGACCTCGCCGACCCCAGTGAGCCAGCGGCTCGTATCGACGACGACGGCTCGGCCGATCGTCTGCCCGCACTGCGACGTCCCACCCCCGCGCGGGAGCACCGGGACGCCTTCCGTGCGTGCGATCTCCATGACCGCCTCGACATCGGTCGTCGACCGCGGGAAGACCACCCCGAGCGGCTCGATCTGATAGTGCGACGCGTCCGTCGAGTAGAGCCCGCGTGTGAACGCGTCGAAGCGCACCTCACCCGCGAGCGCACGCGCGAGTTTGCGAGCGAGTGCCGAGTCACCAGGACTGTGCGTGGAAGCGGTCACGAGGAAGCGAAGGGGGATGCCGCCGCGGAAGGGGCCGCAAGATTGTAGTGGCGTTCGACCCGCATCGCACCAGACATTGGAGACATGGGCTCACGCATCCGCGTCGACGTTACGCGACCTCTCGCGACGGTTCTGCTGGAGCCGGCTGGGGCGCCGGAGGATGTGGAGGACGGGGGGTGGCGCACCCTCGCCGCAGCGTTCCATGCACTCTCCCTGCGCAGGGATGTCCATGCGGTCGTCGTTCGCGGAACGCTTGGACGAGCACCCGCGGCTCGGCAGAATGATCGGGATGCCGAGGGAACGGGTGCCGACCGCACCCCACTACCGTCCGAGGAGGTCGACGCCGCGCTCGCGGCCGTGCGTTCTTGCCGACACCCCACGGTGGCGGTCATCGAGGGACTCTGCGTAGGCGCTGACCTCGAGCTCGCGGCGTGCTGTGATCTGCGCGTTTGCGGCGAGTCGAGTCGGCTCGGGGCCCCGATCGATCGAGGGGAGACGAACGGCACCTTCATGGGATTGTCTCAGCTCCTGGGTGCGAGCCCGGCGCTCGAAGCCCTCCAGGGCGGTGACATGCTGGATGCCGAGCGCGCCCGGGCGTACGGCCTCGTCAGCCACGTGCACCCCGACGCAGCGGTGGTCGAGCACGCCTATCGCCTCGCCGCGGGTGCCCCCTTGGTGAACCGCTGGCACAAGAGTGTCGTGCAACGTCTACATGATAGGACTACGCCGCCCGTAACTTAGACGCGGACGGCGTCGAAGAACATGAAGCCCAGCAGGATCGGGTGATAGACGAGCGAAGCCAGGAAGAGCTTGCGTGCTGCTCCCTCCGACATGTCCCGTGCCGTCCGGACCGCCACCCCCAGGAACCCGAGGGACGCGGCCAGCGCCGCGCCCAAATACCAGAGCCCGGTAATCCCGAGGAGCGTGGGAGTGAGCGAGACCGGAACGAGCAACAGCGTCGCAGCGATCATATGGGCTCCGATCAGCCGTCCGCCTCCTGCAGGGATGAGCTTGAAGCCGACGCGGGCGTAATCGTCCTTGAGCATCCACGCGAGGCCGAGGACGTGCGGGAGCTGCCACAGGTACGCGATCGCGAACAGCGCCAGCGCCCCGCTGTCGAGCGAGCCGCTTGCGGCGGTCCAGCCGATGAGCGTGGGGAGCGCGCCCGGGACGGCGCCCGCGAGCGTCGCTGCGTACGACCTGCTCTTGAGCGGAGTGTACACGCCGAGGTAGGCGAGCCCCGACAGCGCTGCCACGGTGGCGGGCAGCCAACCGCTCGCAACTGCCAACCACGCGAGACCCGAGGCCAGCATGCCTACCCCGAACACCAAGGCTTGCCCGGGGCGCAAGCGACCCGAGGGGAGGGGGCGGTTGCGAGTGCGCGTCATCACCGCGTCGACCTCGCGCTCGAAGTACTGGTTGAGCGCCAGCGCGCCAGCCGTCGAGATACCGGTGCCGCCCACCGCGTGGAGGGCAGTCAGAGGCGCCAACGCTCCACCCGCCGCGACGACGGCGCTGACTCCTGCGGTGACCATGACGTAGCCCGTGATGCCCGGCTTGGTCAGCTCGTAGTAGGCGGCGGCGCTCATGGGGCGCTCAAGATAGCGCCTCGGCCCTTCCGCCTTCTCGAAACACTCCCCCGGCCGCGGCAGTAGTATCCGTTGCATGGAAGAGGCGATGAGCGGAACCGCGAGGGATCGTCGGCGCCGGGAGCGCAGCATCTGGCGCACGGGATTGTTCGTGTCGGTGCTCATCCACTTGCTGGTGGTCTTGTCGTGGCGCGGAACGGTGATTCCTCCGTCGCCGCTGGCCGCGGCCGGCCCCCGCACCGGGGACGATCGGGCGGCGCCGGGCACGCTCCAGGCCATGAACGTCCGCACCCCGACCACGATTCCGCGGGTGCCGCCCCCGGTGCTGGTGCCGACGGAGATCGTGCTCGACTCGATCCTCCTCGCCGACCTGGACGAGGTGTCGAACTTCGATCCTGCGTCGGTGCTCGGCGATCAGCCCGGTCTCCCTGGGCCCCCGGGGCTGCCCGGGGGGACCGGGACGGGTGACGGAGGCAACGCCGAGAGCGGCCGCGATCGGCTCGAGCCCGCCTCGCCGCGTGGCATATTCATGCCGCCGGCGAATCGTGACCTCCGCGGCACCGACGTGCAGGTGTGGGTCTTCGTGGACGAGGCCGGTCGCGTGGTCGCGGATTCGACGCGGTTGGAGCCGCCCACCCGCGACCGCGACTTCAATCGGCGGCTCATCCGCGAAGCAGCGGAGTGGGTCTTCCGCCCGGCTCAGCAAGACGGTAAGGCCGTGGCGTCCTGGTTCCCCTACCGGATCGGCATCGGCATGTAGGGCAGGCGTCGCGTGTTCGGCTCACGTGCCGACGAGCGCGTCGAGCTTGAGCACCGTATTCCAGTTGCGCCCGGTCACGCGCGTACCGAGGTGCCTTTCGACGAGCGCCGTGGTCAGCTTCGAGCGTCCCACACCGTCGGGATAGAGTGCGTACAGCTGACGCCCGACGGCACGGATGACCTCGCGACCCGAGATCGCCTTCGTCAACGCCGACACGCGTGTCGAGCTCGCCGCGTCCTTCGCCGCCAGAACCAGGAGGTGCCCCGGATCGTCGCGCGCTGCGTCCGGGAACGGATTCTCGGCCACGATATCGTGCCATTCAGCTGTGGTGCGCACGAAGAAGTCGGTGAAGAGTCCGAGCTGCTCGGCTGCCCCGCGCTCCAGCTCGGCTTCGAGCTTGGCCGGCGAGCGCCGCTCCGCATCGAAGACCAGGTTGCCGCTCTGGAGCAGCGACTGCGGGCGCTCGAAGCCCATGTCCTCGAGGAGCGCCCGCAGTGCTTTCATGGCCACCTTGTTGTGGCCGGCTACGTTCACCGCGCGAAGCAGCGCGACGTACCTCATCGTCTGGCCAGCGGCTAATCCGCCCGCAGCGCCCGCGCGGGATCGACCGCGGCGGTCCGCGTCGCCGGAAGCCACGTGGCCGCCAGCGACACGGCCACGAGCACGACGGCGACCGCGCCATACGTGGGGGGATCCGTCGGGCTCACGCCGTACAGCAGCGACGCCATCACCGAGCTCAGAGCGCCCGCGCCGATCAAGCCCGTGACCACGCCCGCGCCCGCTAGCAGGAGACCGTGGCGCACGACCATGGCGCGCACCGACGGGGCGGTGGCGCCGAGTGCCATGCGGACGCCGATCTCGCGCGTGCGCTGGCTCACCACGTAGGACACGACGCCGTAGATGCCCACGAGGCCGAGCAGCAGAGCGATCCCCGAGGCCGCCCCGAGGAGCGCCATGGTGAAAGACGTGCGCGAAGTGGCGGCGGCGAAGACGTCGTCCATGGTCCGCGGATTGGAGAGCGGTATACGCGCGTTCAGGGCCTCGGCTTCGCGTCGGAGGATGGGGAGGAGGGCGAGCGGGTCGGTGCGCGCTTTGAGCACCACCTGGACGCCCCGCGCCGCCTGCGGTGTCGCGGCGGCGCCGATGGTGCTCGGCCAATAGACCATCTCCTCGGCGTCCCCCTCGAGGCTCTCATACTTCGCGTCAGCCACGACGCCGACGATCTGAAACCACTCCTCGTTCGGTTGGCCCATCCGCACGCGCCGGCCGAGCGGACTCGCGTCGGGCCACCAATGGCGCGCGAACGACTCGGAGACGACCACGGAGCGCGCGCCCTCGGCGCCGTCGCCCGGCTCCGGCGAGCGGCCCTCCAGGAGGTCGATGCCGATGGCCTCGAAGTAGCCGGGCTCGACCTGGTTGTGGCTGGCGAGCACCGGCAGCTCTCCATCTGAGCGCGGGTGATCCTCGATCTCCATCGTGAAGAACGGGCCACCCCCGGCGAGCGGAACGACCTGGGCGAAACCGACGGCCTCGACACCCGCCTGCGCTCGCAGCGCATCTCCGAGTTGCCGATAGAAGCCCGCGACCTCGGCCCAACCCTGGATCTCGCCGGGAGGGATGTTGAAGCCGGCGGTGAGGATGCGCTCGGAGTCGAAGCCCGGGTCGACCGCGCGGAGTGCCTGGAAGCTCCGGAGCATCAGGCCCGAACCCGCGAGGAGGACGAGCGCCAGCGCCATCTGCACCACGACGAGCGAGTTGCGCAGCGCGTGGCGCGCTCGTCCACTGGTCGCACCATGGGCGGCGCCCTCGCGCAACCCGCCCACGAGGCTCGCGCGGCGTAAACGCAATAGCGGGACGAGCCCGAAGAACAGAGCGCACGCCAGCGAGATTCCGGCCGTGAAGGCGAGGACCCGCAGGTCGACCCCGATCTCCGCGGCGCGTGGGAGCGCCGAGGGCAGGAACCCCATGGCGGCGCGCAGCGCCAGGATCGCGACGGCCACGCCGAGCAGCGCGCCCGCGACCGACAAGACGAAGCTCTCGCCCATACTGGCGCGCAGCACGTCGGCCCGGCTCGCCCCTATGGCCAGGCGCATCGCCATTTCGCGCTGGCGGGCCTCCGCGCGCACGAGCAACAAGTTCGCCACGTTGGCGCACGCGATCAGCAGGACGAAGCCCACGGTTCCGAGCAGGATCCAGAGCGTGGTGTCGACGTCGCCCACCATCGACTCCTTCAGCGGCGTGACCACCGCGCGCAGCTCGACCTGCTCGAGGAAGGCGGGCGCGCCCGACTCGGGGAAGATCTCCCGCAGCCGCCCGATCAGGCCGGTCAACTCGGTCAGGGCGCTCTCGACGCTCGCCCCCTCGGCCAGCCGTGCCACGCCGTCCGCTCCGAACGCGGCGAGCGGCGCGTTGGTGGGGTTCACGGGCATCGGCAGCCAGAGGCGAGCTTCCCGATTCGGGTGACCGAAGTCCGGCGGCATGACCCCAACGATCTCGCGGACCGTGCCGTTGAGGTCGACCGTCCGGCCGAGGATCGACGGATCGGCGCCGAAGGTGTCACGCCAGAGCCCGTCGCTCAGGATGACCACGGGGTCGGCGCCCGGCGCGCCCTCCTCCTCGCTGAACGTCCGGCCGATCGCGGCGTCCACCCCCAGGACTCCGAAGAACGACGGCGTGACGGTCTGGGCAGTGACGCGCTGCGCCTCGCCATCGGTCACCAGGTTCGGTGCCGCGGGCCCGTAGAGCGCGATCTCGTCGAGCGACGCAGCCTGCTCGCGGTAGAGGACGTAGAGCCCCTGAGACATCGGCAGCTGGTCGGCGCCGCCGCGCCCCAGGTGGCGGAGGGTGACCAGCTCGTCCGAGTCGCGGAAGGGCAGGGGGGAGAGCATGACGCCGTCCACCAGGGTGAACACGGCCGTATTCGCGCCGATGCCGAGCGCGAGGGTGACGATCGCGACCAGGGCGAACGTCGGATGGCGGGCGAGCGTCCGCGGCGCGAGGCGCAGGTCGGGGAGGAGTCTGCTCATGATGTTGGCTCGGCGCTTGGGGGGACGTCTTGGGCTCGACGTCTTGGGCTCGACTTCTTGGGGTGGACGTTCTGGGGTCGACTTCTCGCCTCGGAAGTGCAGGAGGACCGTGGGTAGGATGGCACCACGGGCGGAACCGTTGCCAAGGCGGACAGCGCGCGTTCCTGGGCGTCAGGGGTATGCTTCGTCGTCCGAACCCCTACTTTCTCCCGATGCAGCCGTCCGCGCGCGCTCCCAAGCGCATCCTCTGGGTCGACGACGAGGTCGACCTGCTCAAGCCGCACCTGCTCTTCTTGCAGGCGCGCGGCTACCACGTCGATGCCATCACGAACGGCGACGACGCACTCGAGCTCATGCGGGGGTCGCCGTACGACCTGGTCCTGCTCGACGAACAAATGCCGGGACGACGGGGACTCGAGATCCTGGAGCTGCTCCGGCGTGAGGATCCGCACCAGCGCGTGGTCATGGTGAGCAAGTCCGAAGAGGACCACACCATGACCGAGGCGATCGGCCGGCGGGTGGACGACTACCTCGTGAAGCCGACGAGCCCCCGGCAGGTGCTGTCGGTGGTGACGCGTGTGCTCGAAGGCACGTCCATCCGTCAGCAGCGCGTCGCGCAGGACCTGGCCGCCCGCTTTCCCGCGCTGTCGCGACTCTGTCAGGAAGCGCGTACTGCCGACGAGTTCGCGGAGGCGTACACCGAGCTGGTGGACTGGCAGCTCCTACTCGAGGATGCGGGCGAGCAGGGACTGCTGGACACCGTTCGGGCGCTCGTGGTCGATCTGCGCCGCGACTTCGGCGTCTGGGTGATGCGGGAGTACCCGAAATGGGTCCGGGGTGCCGCGGACCGGCCGCGGCTATCGGTGGACGTCGTACGAGACTTCCTGGTCCCGAGATTGGGCACGGACCCCATGTATTTCGTCGTGCTCGACTGTATGCGACTCGATCAGTGGCGGGCGATCGCCCCGTTGCTCGCGCAGCACTTCGAGATCGAGGAATCGTTTCACTACTCGATCCTGCCGACTGCCACACCCTACGCGCGTAACGCGATCTTCTCGGGACGCTTTCCTGACGAGATCGCGAAAGATCGCCCCGACTGGTGGGACTCGTCCGACGACGAAGGGAGCCTGAACGCGTTCGAAGACCAGCTTCTCGTCGAGCAGCTGAAGCGGCTCACGCGGCGCGACGTCTCGGTCCACTACGACAAGATCTTCTCGGACCGCCAGAGCGAGCACGTGCGCGCGAGGGTCAATTCGGCGCTCAAGGTGCAGGGTGCCGTGATCGCGCTGGTGTTCAACTTCGTGGACCTCATGACGCACGGCCGCTCCGAGTCCCCGATCCTCATGGAGGTCGCGCGCGACGAGGCAGCGCTGCGGGACCTGACGCGCTCGTGGTTCGAGCGCTCGACGGCGTACGAGGTCCTGCGGGAAGCCGCGCGCCAGGGGCATCAGGTGCTGCTCACCACCGATCACGGCTCGATCCTCTGCCATCATCCGACGACCGTGTTCGCGCGCAAGGACGTCACCAGCAACTTGAGGTACAAGTTCGGGCAGGACCTGCGCGCCGAAGTGCCGTCCACCGCATTCAACACCCATGACGAGAAGGACCTCCGCCTCCCGGGCGGGCGCCTGGGCATGTCGTACCTGCTGGCGCTCGAGGACTACTTCTTCGTCTATCCCACCAAGTTGCGGGAGTATCAGGCGCGCTACCGGAACGCCTTCCTGCACGGTGGCATCAGCCCGGAGGAGATGATCGTCCCCGTGGCGAGCCTCACGCCTCGGCCCTAGGCCGGGGGACAAGGGGCGCCCCACCGTGACGGTGTTCGCCAGGCTGCTCGGGTATCTGAGGCCGTACCGGGCCATAGTTGCGGCAGCGACGTGCGCTACTGCGCTCTTCGCGCTCCTGGACGCCGCGGTCTTCGTGCTCCTCATCCCCTTCGTCGAGACGCTGTTCGTGGAGGGCGGGGCGGGACGCATGGGCGGTGACACCGCGATGACTAGACTCCTCGAGGCCAGCGTTTACCGGTGGGTCGATCCGGTGGGCGACCCGGTGGCCGCGACTGGCCGCGTCATCGTGCTCATCCTGCTCGCGTTCCTGCTCAAGAACGCCTTCCAGTTCGCACGGATCTACCTACTGGCGCGCGTGGAGCAGGGCGTCAATCGGGACCTGCGGAACGCGGTCTATGATCGATTGGTCGGACTCGATCTCGCGTTCTTCGCGCGGGTGCGCGCCGGGCAGATCATCAGCCGCCTCACCACCGAGATCGAGCAGATCCGCATGCTGGTGACCGCCGAGCTCTCGAGGTTGCTCGCGGCCGTCTTCGAGTTCGGCGCCGCGTTTGCGGCGATGCTCCTCATTTCGTGGAAGCTCACGCTCGCCGCGTTCGTCGTGGTGCCCATCGCGATGGCCGTGTGGGGGCCGCTCGTCGCGGTTCTCCGCCGCCGAGATCGCGGCGTGCTCCACCTCGGTGGCGAAGTGAACGCGCACGTTTCGGAGACCGTGTCCGGGATCCGGCTGGTGAAGGCGGCATCGGCCGAAGGGCTGGAGCGGATGCGCTTCCGTGGGCTGACTGGAGCGTACTTCGAGCACATCATGCGCGCAGAGCGTGCCCGCGCGCTCGCCTTGCCGATGACCGAGATGCTCGCGGCTGCGGGGACCGCCGTACTGCTCTGGTACGGTGCGCGACTGGTGGCGGCGGGGGAGCTGTCGGGTGCCCAGTTCGTCGGGTTCCTGGCCCTGTCGCTCAAGCTGTACTCGCCCGTGAAGAACGTGGCCAAGTTCCCCGCGACGGCGCTCCCTGGCCTGGTCGCGGCCGAGCGCGTGTTCGAGTTCCTGGACACGCCCGCCGAGATCACGGACGCAGTGGATGCCCGTGCCAAGGCCAGCTTCGACGACGCGATCGCGTTCGAGCGTGTGTCTTTCGCCTACCGGGAGGGCGAGCCCGCGCTGCACGACGTCTCGTTCCAGGTGCCCAAGGGCTCGTTGGTCGCCCTGGTCGGCCCGAGTGGGTCCGGCAAGAGCACGATCGTGGATTTGCTGGCCCGCTTCTTCGACGTCAGCGACGGTGCCATCACCATCGACGGGACCGACGTACGGAGGCTACGCATCGCCGACCTGCGTCGCCTCATGGGTGTGGTGTCCCAGGAGACCATCCTCTTTCACGACAGCGTACGCGCCAACATCGCGTATGGCCGCCCCGACGCGACGCCCGCGCAGGTCGAGGCGGCTGCACGTGCCGCCCACGCCCACGAGTTCGTCGCGAAGCTGCCGCGCGGTTACGAAACGGTGGTGGGCGAGCGCGGCCTGCAGCTGTCCGGCGGGCAGCGACAGCGGATCGCGATCGCCCGGGCCCTGCTCAGCGATCCGCCGATCCTGATCCTGGACGAGGCAACGAGCTCACTCGACTCCGAGTCGGAGCGCGTGATCCAGGACGCGGTAGAGAAGCTGCTCGTCGGCCGGACCGTCTTCGTCATCGCGCACCGCTTGTCGACGGTGCAGCGCGCAGACCAGATCCTGGTCGTCGACCGAGGACGCATCGTGGAGCGGGGCACGCATGCGTCGCTGCTCGCCCTGGGCGGCACGTACCGCCGTCTGCACGAGCTCCAGTTCGACGACTCGCCGTCAGCGGAGGGCGTCGGCATCCGCGTCCCGTGAGTGGACCCACACCGAGGCATCGCATCGAGTATCTAGCCTTCCGCGGCGCGCGATGGGCCACGTCGGTGCTTCCCGAGCACAGCGCTCTGAACGCGGGCACGACGTTCGGCCGTGCCGTCGGCAGCGCGGTCCGCTTCCGACGTGCAGACGTCGACCAGCATCTCGTGTGGGCGTTCCCCGATGCCGACCCCGCTTGGCGGCACCACGTTGCGCGCGCGAGCTACGCGCACTTGGGGCGAGAGGCGGCGGTGCTGCTCCGGGCCGGTCGCTGGACGGCCGCCGAAGTGCGCGCGCGCACGCGCATGGTCGGCTTCGAGCCGTTCCGCGAGGCGGCCGCTGCGGGGCGCGGCGCCGTGCTGCTCACCGGACACCTCGGCAACTGGGAGATGGGGGGCGCCGCGATCGCCGCACACGGGTTGGGGTTGGACGTCGTCGGCAAAGGGATGTCGAACCGACTCTTCCAGGAGGACCTCTTCGCGGCGCGGGCCCGCTTGGGCATGCGCGTCATCGCCATGGGCGACGCCTCACGCGAGGCCCCGCGGTCGCTCGCGGCGGGGCGCGTGGTCGCGCTGCTCGGCGATCAACGCGCGCACCGCGGTGGGATCCCCGTGCCGTTCTTCGGGCGCCCCGCCTCGACCGCCCGGGGGCCCGCGCTCTTCGCGCTCCGCTCGGGCGCGCCCGTGTTCGTGGCGTTCTGCGTCGCCGAGGGCGGCGGCACGGCCCGGTACACCGTGACGTTCGAGCCGCTCGCGTTCGCGTCCGCAGGCGACACCGACACGGACGTGCTCGCGTTCCTCCGAGCCTACAACGCGGCGCTCGAAGCCGCCGTGCGCGCCTCCCCGGAGCAGTATTTCTGGCAGCATCGACGCTGGAAGGAGGCCCCCACGTCGACAGAACGGAACACCGGGAACCCACCGGAACTGCCTCTCGCAGGCTAGGTTACTACCCGTCGAAGACCCCTAGCGACCGGTTCCGGAGTCTGCCCGCGTGATCTACGTCTGCATCCCGACCCACAACGAGGCCGCCACTGTCGGCGTTCTCATGTGGAAGGTGCGTAAGGTGCTCGGCGAGATCGACCGCCCGTTCACGATCGTGGTGCACGACGACGCGTCAACCGACGATACGCCGCAGGTGCTCGCCCGCTACAAGGGCATGCTCCCGCTGACCGTGATCCGCTCGGAGCAGCGCCTCGGGTACGGCCGTTCCGTCGAAGTCCTGCTGCGCCACGTCCAGGCCGAGGCGCCGTACCCCAAGCGCGACTGCGCCGTGGTGATGCAGGCCGACTTCACCGAGGACCCGAAGGACATGGTGCCGCTCGTGAAGCTGGTCGAGGGAGGCGCGGACATCGTTGCGGGGTGCGTGTCCGGCGGCGAGGGCGAGCCCCCGAAGGGAACCAAGATGGTCCGGTGGGTCACGGACAAGCTGCTCAAGCGTGTCCTGAAAGGGGCACCCGTCTCGGATCCTCTGGGCGGGCTGCGCGCGTATCGTGTGATCGTGCTCAAGAAGGCGCTCCGCGAGCGCGCCGAGTCGCTGATTACCAGCGACGGGTGGGCGGCCAACGTGGAGCTGCTCGGCAAGCTCGCTCCGCACGCGCGCCGTGTGGCCGAAGCACCGCTCGCGCTGCGCTACGACTTGCAGATGCGTCCGTCGCGCTTCCGTCCGGTGCGCACGATCTGGGCGCTCGCGCGGTTGGGCTCGTCACTGTGGGCGGCGCCGCCGAGCGTGGAGGCCGCGTGATCCGGCGGCTGTCGTTCGCGCTCGTCACCGGCTCGATGCTGGCCGCGACGCTTCCTGGCGCGGCGTCCGCGCAGGGGTCGGGATGGACGGCCGAACTGGTGCCTACCGACTCGCTCGCGGCGCCGGCCCCGTTCGGCCCGGGCGAGCACCTCGTCTATGGGGTGAAGCTCGGCTGGTTCAACGTCGGCCAGGGGCACCTCACGGTGGAGGGGCTCGATTGGGTGAGGGGCAATCAGACCTATCGATTCGTGATGGGGATGCAGGGCGGTAGGCTCGGCTTCAGCATCAATGACCGTTACACGTCGTGGACGGACCTGCACGCCTTCCAGAGCTGGCGCTTCATCCGCGAGTACGGCGGGACCTACACGAGCAGGCGCCACTACGAGTTCTATCCCGACCGCGACATGTGGGACCGGGAGGACAACGACGAGTTCGGTCCCATGCCGACCGACGCGCCGCTCGACGACATCGCCTTCGTGTATTTCCTGCGCACCCTGCCGCTCCAGGTCGGTGACCACTACAGCTTCGACCGCTACTTCAAGGTCGAGGGCAACCCGGTCACGGTGGACGTGGTCCGCAAGGACCGGCGCAAGACCGACGCAGGGACGTTCAACACGATCGTCGTGCGTCCTTCGTTCCAGAGCGAGGGACTCTTTTCCGAGGACGGAGAAGCCGAGCTCCACTTCACGGACGACGATCGCCGGATCCTCGTCTACATGAAGGTCGACCTGCCCCGCTTTCCGGGCGGGATTTCGCTCCACCTCCGCTCCATCCAGGAGGGCTTCCCGGTCAACCCGGAGTCGCGGGCGGCGGTGCTGTCGGCGCGCGAGGCCCGCGGCCAGAGCGGGCGCCCGAACCGGTGAGCCCGGCGGGCCGGCGGCCGGAGCCTCCCGAGGAGGCCGACGTCGCCAGTCTGCGCACCGTCGGCATCCAGGGTCGCCTCAACAAGGTCGCGTCCGTGGACTTCGCCGCCGAGCCCGGCGCGGGGCGATCGTTCCGCGACTTCCTCGACGGCCTTCCTCACGTCCTGGCTGCCGATACACTGCGTACGGTTGCCCGCGGGGTCGCCTCCGCCATGCAGGCACGCAAGGGCGTGGTGTGGCTGCTGGGAGGACACGTCATCAAGACAGGTCTCTCGCCCATTCTCATCCGCATGATCGAGCGTGGAGGCGCGACCTTCGTGGCGGGGAACGGCGCGGTGGCCATCCACGACTACGAGATCGCGCGTTGGGGTGCGACGTCCGAGGACGTGGAGGCGGGACTCGTCGACGGGACCTTCGGCATGGCGGAGGAGACCGGCCGCGAGATGAACGAGGCCATCGTTGCCGGGGCTGAGCAGGGGATGGGGATGGGCGAGGCGCTGGGATGGGCGTTGTCCCAACGAGACGACCTCGCCGCGCCGGGCCGGTCGATTTTGTTGGCGTCCTACTTGGGGGGCGTGGGGTGCGCGATCCACGCGGCGATCGGAGCCGAGATCATCCATCAGCATCCAGCCGCCAACGGAGCGGCGATCGGGGACACGTCGCTGAGAGATTTCCGCCGGCTGGCGGCGCACCTGCCCAAGCTGCACGAGGGCGGCTTCGTGCTCAACGTGGGCTCCGCCGTGGTGATGCCGGAGGTGTTCCTGAAGGCGCTCGCGGTTGCGCGCAACCTCCACGACGGCGCGCCGCGCGGGTTCGACAGCGCCGACTTCGACATGATCCGGCACTACCGCCCGCGCATGAACGTGGTGGAGCGGCCTACGCGCACTGGTGGGGGGAACGGCTACCAGGTCACGGGGCACCACGAGCTGATGATCCCGCTCCTGGCGTGGGCCATCGAGGAGTGCCTCGCCGGGGATGCGGCCGACGTTGGCTGATCCGCTCCGCATCGGATCCGGGCTGCGCACGAAGTCGGCGTGGGTGATCGTGGTCCCGTTCTTCCTTCTGGCAGGGCCGTCGGGTGCGAGCCTCGCCGCCGGGGCGACGCTCGCGCTCCTCGGGCTGGCTCTGCGTGGCTGGTCCGCGGGCACCATACAGAAGGGCGAGGTCCTGACCGTTTCAGGCCCCTACGCCCATGTACGCAACCCGCTCTACGTGGGCAGCTTCCTGATCGGCGCTGGGCTCGCGGTGGCAGGCGGCAGCGTGCTCTGGCTCCTGCTCTTCTTGCTCTTCTTCGCGGCCCTCTACGGCCCCACGGTCGCGTCCGAGGCAGCGCGCCTCACCGAGCAGTTCGGTCACCGGTACGTCGAGTATGCAGGCGAGGTGCCGGCGTTCATCCCTCGGCTCAAGCCCTACAAGGGCGGCGGCGTGCCTGCGCCGTTCCGTTGGAGTCAATACGAGCGCAACCGCGAGTGGGAGGCGATGCTCGGCGCAGCGGCTGCGTTCGCGCTACTCTGGCTCAAGATGGTGTGGCTGGGCTGATCGGCTGGGCGCCGACGTACTTCGACATGGCGAGGTCGATCTTGGCGAGCACGGCCTCGACCGTAACGCGGTGCATGCCGTCGCGGGGAGCTGCAGAGATCGGGTACTCCTCGCCCGCGGACGCCGCGTAGCCGTCGACCACGAGGTCTTCGAAGCCGCGGTACGGCCCCGAGCGCTTGGGGTTCGTGCGCCCGAAGAGGCTGACGACGGGTGTGCCGAGCGCCCGAGCGATGTGCAATGGCCCGGTGTCGGGCGTCACCACGAGCGCGCTTCCCTGCAGGATCCAGATCAGCCGCCGGACGTCGTCGGCCAGCGCGTCGACCGCACGCGCGCGCGTCTGGGTCACGATCGCGTCCGCGATGCTGCGCTCTTCGAGAGAGGGCCCGCCTACGAGCACAGGTCGCAGGCGGTGCTTCGCCTCGACGGCCTCCAGCACGCGGGCGTAGCGGTCGGCGCTCCAGTTCTTATCGGGCCGGCTGGTGCCGACCACGACCGCGCAGGCGTGACGATCCAGCTCGGCGAAGAACTCGTGCTGTGCCGCGCGCTCGGTGTCCGTGAGCGTGAGGCCCCATGTGACGGGCTCCGGGTCGACTCCGAGGTACGCGAGGAACTCGAAGTACTGGTCCTGCACGTGCTGCGCCGCGCGCGCAGGAATTCGCGCATTGGTGAACAACCATTGTGCGTCGCGCGCGCGGCGCACGTCGAAGCCGAGCTTCACAGGGGCTCGCGTCAGCGCCGTGATCAAGCCGGCCTTGAGGTAGACCTGGAGGCCCAGGACGAGGTCGAAGCGCCGCCGACGCAGGTCCGACGCCACGTCGCGAAAGGCTCGCCACGCCCCCGGGCCACGGCGTCGGCGGAAGACCACGAAGTCGTCGATGGCGGGGTGCCCGGCGACCAGCGCGCGCGCTGCCGGCTGAACGACCCACGTGATGCGGCACTCCGGCCAGGCCCGTTTCAATGCGTTCGCGACGGGGAGGACGTGCACCGCGTCGCCGAGCGCCGACAGCATGACGATGCAGATCTCGCGCGGCGGTGGGCCGCTCCAGCCTCGGGCCATCGCAGTCACGCGCCGTCCTCGTACCCGCGGCGCAGGGGCTCCCAAGCGTCACTCCTCCATGAAGCGCGGTGGCGGCGACCAAGCTTGACCAGGGACCGTTCGAGACGCCTGCGCATCGGGCCCGCCGGGGGAGGGGCGTGCGGTGGGAGGACGGTGCAGCGGTCGAGGTCGACTACCCAGAAGTCGGGCGCGAAGGGCTCGGCGGGCACCAGGATGTTGGTCGCGTTCAGGTCCCGGTGCATCACGCGCGCGCGCTCGAGCGACGCCAAGAGCCTGCCGGCGCCGATCAAGAGCTCGCTCGGCGGGGCTACCGGCTCGGCGGCGAACAGGGCATCGGCGAGCGTCCGTACTCGGGGTACGCGCTCGGTGACGAGGTCGGCGCGGTAGAATGGGCCCGCAAGGTAGACCGCAGCCGCGACCACGGCCGGCGTTCGCACACCACGCGCGCGCGCGGCGCTCGAGGCTCGCAGCTCGGCGAAAGGCCGGGGCTCTCCCGCTCGCAGGTAACGGTCGCCGAGCAGCAGAGCGGCGGCGCCCCCTCGGCGGTACGCGCGGCACACCCAGTCGGTGGCGCCGCCGGGCCCGTTCACGGGGGCGGGCAGCGCGCGCGCGGTGGTCCGTCCGCCCCCGAGCGGTGTCCCGGAGCTCGCCCACGCCCGCAGGGTGCCTTGATGCCGGAGGGTCGCCTCGAGCCAAGGAGCCGCGGCTGCGTACGCGAAGCCGCGCGTCTTCTCCTGCTCGAGTGGCAGGTAGTCTGCGACCAGTTCGGCGCTCACGCCGGAGCAGGGGCTCCGGCCAACTCCATGAGGTAGAGGCTGGGGCCGTCGAAGGTCTGTCCCTTCATCCTCACCTTGAACTGGTACTGGCCTGCCCGCGGAAAGACGACATTGTCGAGGGGCATGATCAGCTGGCTGCGTGCCGGCGGCGACCCGGGCGCCGGGTGGTGCACCTCGGTTTCGCCCTCCACCGTGAGCGATGCCTTGCCTCGCTCGTCCTCGAGGTTGGCCTTGAACAGGTACCGTCCGTGGTCGCTTCGGTCCCACTCGAGCACGAGCACCAGAACCAGGTGGTCCTGGCGCGCTGGGAAGCTGGGCGCCGAGAGGTCGTGGTACACCCCGTGGACGTCGAGCCGCCCGTCGGGCGTCGGGCGCGCGTCCTCGCAGATCGCGGAGAATCGGAGTTGCATGAAGCTCCTGGGGTTCTGGGCTGGTCGCGGCGGAGGCCGACGTCCCTACTCGGGCGCGCCCCAACCACCGCCGCCGGGCGAGCGCACGCTCACCACGTCGCCGGCCGCGATGACGAAGGTCGCCTTGCCCGGAAGGGGCTCCTCTACACCGGCTCGAATCACGACGTTCGCACCCGTCGCCCCGTCGCGGCCGCCGCGCGCTCCCCGGGGCTCGACCGTGCGGCGTTCCGAGAGCAGGGCGACACGAGCCGGCGCGAGCACCATCACATCGCGGCGGAGGCCGTCACCGCCGCGGTGCTTGCCTGCTCCTCCCGACCCGCGCCGGAGCTGGTAGCGCGTCACGCGGAACGGGTAGGCGTGCTCGAGAGCCTCGACCGGCGTGTTGAGCGAGTTCGACATGTGCACGTGCACGCCCGAAAGTCCGTCGCGCTCGGGACCTGCGCCCATCCCGCCGCCCACGGTCTCGTAGTAGGCGAACGGCTCTCCGGTGCGCGGATCCGTGCCTCCGAGCGTCGTGTTGTTCATCGTCCCTTGGGAAAGCGCAGGCATGAGGTCGGGGAGCGCCTCCGCGAAGGCGGAGAGCACCACGTCCGTGACGCGCTGACTCGTCTCGACGTTGCCCGCTGCGACCGCAGCGGGGGGGCGGGCGTGGACGACGCTCGCCTCGGGAAGGAGCAGCTGCACCGCCCTCATCGATCCGCCTCCCGCGGGGAGTTCCTCGCCGACGAGCGCCTCGACCACGCAGCGCACCGCGTAGCGGACAGCCGAGGCGGTGATCGCAGCCACCGCGTTCACGCCCCCGGGGACCTGAGCGGACGTGCCGGTGAAGTCGACCGTGGCCTCCGACCCGGAGATCGTGAGCGTGACGCAAATCGGGATGGGACCCGAGCCGAACCCATCGTCCTCGAGGAAGTCCTCCGCAACGTATCGGCCGTCCGGTACAAAGTCGATGCCCGCGGCGACCAGTCGGTCCGCATAGGCCACCAGACCGTGCATGGCGGCCAGTGTGTCCTCGACGCCGCGCCTGGCCGCGATCTCCAGCAGTCGACGCGCGCCGGTATGGAGTGCGGCCAGCTGAGCGTCTAGATCCCCGGCGCGCTCGCGCGGCGTGCGCACGTTGGCGAGGAGCAGACGCCACAGGTCCTCGTTCCGGGCACCGGCGCGGTGGAGCCTCACCGGCGGGATGCGTAGCCCCTCTTCGTAGATCTCCCGCGCGAGCGGCATGGAGCCCGGTGTCGATCCACCCATGTCACTGTGGTGCGCGCGAGACGCCACGTAACCCAGCAGGGTGCCTGAGGGTGCATGCACTGCAGAGACGAGCGTCACGTCCGGAAGGTGCGTTCCCCCGTGGAACGGGTCATTGAGGCATGCGACGTCGCCCGGCGCGAGTTCGCCCAGCTCCGCGAGCGCCGCTTCGACGCTCATGGGCATCGCTCCCAAGTGGACCGGCATGTGGTCGCCGACCGAGACGGCCACTCCGGCGGGGTCGAAGAGGGCGCAGGAGTAGTCGCGCCGCTCCTTGATGTTGGGTGAGAACGCGGCCCGACGGAGCGCGGCCCCCATCTCCTCGGCAATGGCCGTGAAGAGGTGGCGGAAGACCTCCAGCTCCACCGCGCTGGGGCCCTTTTCGTTCCGCCCCCCTCCGGTTTGTCGCAAGTCGTTTCTCGGTTACGTTATACGGCTGAAGGCGCCAAGGCGTGCCGAGGGCACGCGACTACGCCGGACTGAGTAGGCTGTACCAATGGACCACGACGGAGAGTGCCATTGTCCAAAGAGAAGCTCCTAGACCGCGCGCGCGACGAACTGTTCAGCCACATCAATCGGTGTGGGGTTCTCGACGCAGCGGAGCAGGACCAGAATCACTGGATGGAAGAGACGATCGACTACATCGGTGAGCGGTATCCCGACCTGAGCGACGGGGACCTCAAGGGTCTGTGGGAGATCGGCATCCGGTTCTGCAAGCCGGCCATCGCGAACCGCCGCGAGAATACCGCCAAGAAGATGGCCGACGCAACGGCCGTCTAGGTGATGGGCCCGCAAGGGCTTAGAGCGATCTTCGGAGCGGGCGGCCCGGGTGGCTGCCGGCTCCGTGCCGTTTCGGACGTGGCCCAGTCGGTTGGGGCTGCGGGACCCCGCCGACCCGTGGCGGTAAAGCGGTACCCCGTCTATACTTCCGCCCACTTTTTTCCCGGCTCCGCGGGGGAATCGTCCCCCACCCCCTCTCACCAGGTGCACCCCGCTTGGCGAAGAAGCGCGACCCTAAGGCCCCCCTCAAGCTGGACAACGAAAAACAGCTCCTGAAGCACTACTATGCCGGCCAGCGCATGGAGTCGCCGATGGGGGGCTATCTGATGCTGCTCGGTCTCAGGCAGGGGGAAGATGGGGACTCCGTCGGCATCTTCGAGTGCAGCGCCTCTTCCCTTCGCTACGCGATGGTCATCCCAGCGGCGACTCGCGGGGAGCGGAAGAAGGTCAAGGACGCGATGGACGACGGCGACGACCCTGACTGCCCCCGTCACGGTCACGGAACGCGGCTCGTCCGGGCCGGCCGCGACCTGGTGTGCATGGCCTGCGGAGTGGCTTACGGGAAGGCTCAGTAGCGTCCATTTTCAGGGTGGTACGCCCCCTACTGCCGCATTATAGTTGTCCGACTCAGTCCACCGGCCGACAGCGGCGGTCGCCAGGGAGCTACGATAGATGCCCGAGCGGTTCCGCAGTTCCGAGGAATACGACGAGCAGGCGCACAAGCTCTACAACGATGGTGACTACGAAGGGGCCATCGAGATGCTCAAAGAGGGCCTCTCGCTCTATCCCAATGCGGTGGAGCTCTACGTGGGGCTCGGGTACGCCCGTCTCGCCCGTGAGGAGTTCGCCTGGGCGAGGCACGCCTTCGAGCGCTCCGTGGCGTGGGACCCGACGCACGAGGACGCGCAAGTAGGCCTCGGTGAGGTGCTCCTGAAGTTCGGCGAGAAGGAGCAAGCTCTCCGTCTCTTTCGGGACGTCGCCTCGCGTGGGTACGACGACGACATCGAGCTGATGCTGACCATCGGCCGCGCGCTCTACCGCTCGGCGATGTACTCGGACTGCCGGGACATCTTCGCTCAAGCCGCGGCAGGAAGGCCCGACAGCGCGGACGCAGCAGCGTCCTTGGGCTACGCCCTGCACCGTCTCGGTGACGAGGTAGGCGCCGGCCGGCAGATTCGGCGAGCGCTCCGCTTGGACCCCGACCTGTACGAGGCCCGCGTCTATCTCGGGCACTTGCTCTACGCCCGAGGCGACTGGGAGGCGGCCCTCCGGGAATTCGAGAGGGTCCCCCCGCAGGAGCACTGGGACGCCCTCGGAGTCTGGCGCCTCGTCGAGCTGAAGCGAACGCTCTGGCAGATGGAGTCCGGGGACGCCCGGCTCGCTCCCTGGGAACAGCGTCTGCGTGAGCTGGAGGAGCTCGACGATCCGATCGATCGGCTGCTCGCGGAGGTAGAGACTCGCATGGGCAGCTCGGACGGCGAGGTCCGCTACGATCCGAGTCAGTTGGAGCTCTTCGAGCGCGCCCTGTCCGGGGAGAAGGGCTCGTATGTCGCTCGGCTGAGCGATGGGACGAAGCTGCGCGGTACGTGCTACGAGATCGTGAGGCAGATGAGGGATCACGCCGGCTTCTCGCACGAGTCGACGGCGCAGTACATGAGGCGGCTCGCCGAGCGGTGGCACGAGCAGAGCGGCGCCGAGGTACCATTCACGGACCCAGAGACATTCTTGCGCGCCGCGCTCGCGGCCGGCTTGGTGCGGCTGGAACGGGAGGATCAGGCGGGCACATGAGCGATCCGACGCAGGTCCTCGAGCTCTTCCACCGGGCGCTGGTCGAGGAGATCCAGACGCAGCGACCCGCGTATCTCACGGGTCCGTTCACCGTGGCCGAGATCTATCAGAACCTCGTTCCCTACAGCTCGCATCGGGATCGTCTCGGCGTGCGCATGAATGGCGACTACGAGGACGCGCTCCTCCGGCTCCTGGCCGGGGAAGGCGACTATCTGATCCTCGAGTCCGAGCCCGCGCTTCGGGACCTCCGCGCCGAGCTCGCGACCGCGAACCCCAACACTGGGCTTTACCGAGAGTACGCTGCGGTCGACGTGCGGCTGAACCAGGCGCAGCTCGACCTGATGCTGGTCGCGTATGGAGTGGAAGAGCTGGCTGCGGTCGGCGAGGTGCCCGAGGCGATGTCCGTGGCGGAGTTGGCGCCTTCGGAGACTACCGCAGAGTCATTGGCCATCGTGCCGCCGGGTGTCGAGGTCTTTCAGGAGAGTACTGTCGTGAGAGCGCCTGCTCCCCCGCCGACCGCGTGCTCGTGGTGCAGGGCCGAGCTGCCCACGCGCGGCAACCTCAACTTCTGCCCGTTCTGCGGAACGGACCTCAAGGTGGTGCCCTGTCAGCAGTGTGGAGAGGAGCTCGACCCCGAGTGGCGCTTCTGTATCGCGTGTGGAGTCGAGGTGATTCGTTGAGGGTCGGCTTCGGCCGGCGCCCCCTCACCTCGTCGCTAGCCGCGGTGGTGCTTGGCGCGGCTTGCGCTCCCGAGCCGGACCCCACGCTCCAGCCCGACGAGGTGCTCCAGGCCGAGCTCGGCCTGAGTCTGGAGGACCGGGTGTACCGCGTCGCGATCACGGGCGGCCCTGTCGAGCGTGCCGAGCCGGCGGCGATCTCGATCGAGCCGGGCGCATACGTGGAGTTCATCACCACCGATTGGCTGATTCACGAGGTGCTCTTCGAGACGGACAGCCTCGGCACCGCCGAGCGCTCCTTCCTCGAGCGAACGGACCAAGTGGCGTCGCCACCCCTGATCGAGCGGGAGAGTCGATACGTGCTGTCCTTCGCTGGGGCCCCTCCCGGTCGATACACGTACCGGCTCGAGGGAAACGGGCGGTCGGCGCGCGGAGTCATCGTGGTAGCAGCACCGCCGGAGACAACGGGAGCGCGCTAGCGCCGCGTTCCAGCTGTCCCTAATCTCGGAGGCCCCTCGCGGGAGCGCAGGTCACCCGGTCCGCGAAGCCTCTTCCCCCCCGCTGCTTGGAGTCAGCATGACGCAACGACGCGCGCTCGGAGAGATCCTGGTCCGGAGCGGGCGGATCACCGAGGCCGACGTCGCCAAGGCTCTCGAGTACCAGCGGGTCAGCGGCGGCTTCTTCGGCGCGGCGTTGGTCGCGTGTGGCCTGGTGTCCGAGAAGGAGATCGATGGAGTTCCTCATGATGGGCAAGATCACTCCCGAAGAGGCGTACATGCGGGCGAACAACAAGCAGGCCTTCCGCGAGCACCTGAAAGAGGCCCCGCCCTCGGAGTTCGTGTAGAGTCTGGTGGAGCGGGTCTGAAGGGAGAGCATGGACGAGACGAAGGGCCGTAGCCTCACGCGTCGCGAGTTCGATGCCGTCATCCGGCGTGCGGCGGAGCTGGCTTCGTCGGACCCGGACGCCGCCGAGGGTGCGCTCACCGAGGCGGAGGTCTTCCGCATTGCTGGGGAGGTAGGGCTCTCGGAGGGCCACGTTCGGATGGCGTTGGCCGAGGTGCGCAGCGGGCTCGACGACGGCGGCGGCTTCCTCGACCATGTGTTCGGCCCGGCGCTCATCCGGGCTTCGCGCGTCGTACCGGGCACGCCCGACAAGCTCTCACAGAGCGTGGACGAGTTCCTGGTGAGTACGCAGCTCCTGCAACGAGTGCGTCGCACCGGCGGATTGCTGAGCTATCGCCCCGCGGAAGACTGGGCTTCGCAGGTGGCGCGCGCTGCGAGCTTCAGCTCCCGGAAGTACTTCATTGCCTCGGCTCGATTGGTGGAAGTGCAAATAGAGCCCGTGTCGGCCGATCGGACGCTCGTCCAGCTCCTGGTCGATCCCGGCACACGCACCAACGATGTTTTGGCGGCGACCATAGGAGGAGCGCTGGCGTCGGCTGCGGCTGGGACCGGGTCAGCGATCGGGCTCTCCATGCTGGGTCCGTTGGCCGTCGCCGTTCCGGTCGGCGCGTTGATCGCCGGCGGAGTCTGGTCGGCCATCTTCTTCGGTACCGGGGGGGCGCACCGCCGGAAGGTGCGCGACGTGCAAGCCGAGGTCGAAGGCGTGCTGGACTCGCTCGAGTCGGGCGCGTCCCTCGAGCCGCCTCCGCCCGCATGGCGCAAATGGGTCAAGCGCCACTTCCACGGGGTAGCGCTGGACATTCTGGGAGAGGAGGAGGGGAAGACGGCGAAGACCGGAAACGGTTGACGGTCGAAGTTCACCTCCTTCAAATTGAAAAAGTCGACTTCGCCCCCCGGCAATCCCTCCCCCATGATCGCCGCACGCTGTCACGACCCCGTTTTGCGCAGGGCGCTGCTCGACGCGGCACCCGCGGACGAGGACGTGGTGACGGAGGTGGAGCTGGTCGCCGAAGCGCTGCAGATGCAGTGGGCTCGGCTGCTCGTGCGTGACGACGGTTTCATCGCCCGCGACCGGCCCCCCAAGGTCGCCGTGTTGGATCTGGACGACGCGACGCTGCGTCGGTGGGAGACTGAACGACGTAGTGTGCCGGTCCCGCTCTCCAGACTCGACTTCCTCACGCGCCGCTTGCGGGTCTTGACCGAGCCGTCGAGCGCCGACGCATCCTGGGTAGACGCGGCGTTGGCAGATCTGAGCCACGCAGCGGGTGCCAGGTTACCGATGCCGCTGCGGGCGTTCGCGCGGCGGGTGATGGAGTACCCCACTCGCTACCGGAGCTTGCACGAGGTCGCCCGAGCCTGCTGTATGAGCCGAGGTGCCTTGAAGGCGAGGTTCCGGCGTCGCGGACTTGCGTCGCCGTCGGTCTATTTGCGCTGGTTCCGCCTCATGGCTGCGGCCGAGCTGCTGTCCGATCGGTCGACGACGGTGTCCAGCGCCGCACATCGGGTCGGGTTCACATCCGCCGGCAACTTCTGTCGAACGATGGCGACTCTCGCCCAGCTGACCACGACCGAGGTCCGCGCGGTGCACGGCTGGAACAAGCTGCTCATCACCTTCGCGTGGAACCACCTGACGCCCGCGGCCCTAGACGCCTGGGCGGGCCTGGATCAGCTATTCCCAGCGGCGCTCGGCCTGAGGGCACGCGCGCGAGCGCTTATCCGACGCGTGCGGCTCTGGCGCCGGCGCTCTCTACGGATGGCTGCCTCGCGCTTCCGCTTCCGCTGGGCGCTCGGCTTCTCGTAGTAGCGGCGCTTGCGGAGCTCGGAGTAGAGCCCCGAACGCTGCACCTTGCGCTTGAACCGGCGCAGGGCGCGGTCGAGACTCTCGTTGTCCTGGATGACGACTTCCAAGCGGCGGCACCTCTGAATGGCGAAAAATGAGCGTGAAAAGGTAAACGGGGGTGCCCAGGGTAGCAACATCGGGGCGCCCCACGATTTGCTTGCGACCGGCTCGAATCGGGGATTATCGTAGCACTCCACATACCGTCAGGACGCGCGGGACGGGCGAGGAACCTACGCCCGCTCCACGTGAGCACGACCCACCCGGCTCCGGCCGGGTTTCTCGTCGAAAGGGGGCAGGTCCGATGCTGCAGAACGTGCATACCGACGCTCGCCCTGAGGCAATGGGCGATGTTCCCGGCATCTGCGAGCTCTCGCTCACTCGGGCCATCGTCCAGTATCGAGACGTCCACGAGATGGACACCCCTGGTGGCCGCATAGAGGACATCGGACTCGCCTTGGTCGTCGAAGGTCGTTATGCGGCCAGCGCGGAAGCGCTGGACCTCGGTAGCGGTCAGGTGAAGGTGCTCGACTTGAGCACCGAGCTCGTCGTGTTGGATTGGGTCTACGAGCCGACGCTGCAGCACGTCTCGGAGCTGATTACCGCCACCGCCGCCGCCCGCGATGACGAGTCCCTGAGGCGGTACGGATTCCAGCTTGGGCTGAGGGTTCTCGAGCGGATCGGGTTCGGCCCGCTCACGCGCGCGACGTTCCTGCGGCTCGGATATCGAGACATTTGCAGGGATCTCGATCTGCACGAGGGCACGTCCATACGATTCGTGCTCGGACCGGGGCGCCTGACGCGGGCCCACTTGGACTACGACGCGTGCGCGCTCGTATTCCGCACGGCGTTCGCCGAGCCGGACACCCACTTGGAGCACGCGCTCACCGAGGCATTCCTGACCGCCGACGTTCGCCGGGTCGAGCCGAGTGAGGTCGGAGGTACCGTCGAGTACCACGTGCGCTATCCGTTGCCGACCTCCCTCGGTGAGGCGCGAGTGAGTCTCGCGCAGATGCGTCGCGGGCTTCTGTCCATGCTCGCGCGCTTCGAGCCCGACCGTTTGGCCTCGTTGGCACCCGTCATGGACACGTTCGGCGAGCGCGAGACGCTCGGTGGTCTGAAGATCCACGAGCCGCTGTCGCGGGTCGCGTCCGTTCCGCCGCCGTTCGCGGGCTCCCACGTGGTTCACTAGTCGGATCCGGCACCCCTTGGTCTTCGAGGATCTCCGCGCGCTCGACACCGAGCACCGGCGGCTCGCCATCGACGAGCTACTGCTGCAATACCAAGCGTATCGGAAGCGGCAGGCACGGGGCCTCGTGCGCCTTCTCCCCCGCGAAGCCGTCAGGCCCCTCTACCGGCGAGCGCTCTTGGCCGGGTTCGGAGAGCGGGTTCCGGCTGATCCGCTCGCAGCCTTGGTCGACTACTGCGAGTGCATACTTCCGCTGCCGCCGTTCGAGGCATGGTGCGACGACCTCGCCCGCTATCCGGTCGCCCACTTGCGCGATCTCGACGACTCGGCAGCTGCGCCGACGGCGGAGGCGCCGACCACGGTCGAGGCCCGCTTGTTCGAGTTCGGAGGCGATCCGTGGATCGCGTATCTGCGTTCGTTCCGTGACGGAGGAGCGTGGCGAGGCTACATCGCGTTCGAGGAGCGGCAGTCGCGCCGCATCCATCGCACCGCGCTCATCTTCCGCGAAAGCGATCCAGCCGACCTGCGTGAACGCTTTCTCGGCTTCGAGTCCGTGGCGCTCGAAGCGTTTCTTCGCTCTGCGCTTCCCTGACCGAATTTTCGTGAAAAACCGGAGAGGTCTGCGGCGATGGCTGCGGCGTCACGCTTCGCGCAAACTCCCTGAGTCACACGCACTTCCGGTCCGCACTCCAAAGGGCGTATAAGCTGCTTGTGCTCGCAGGAACACTTGGATTGTCGCGAGAAGCCGTAGCGTAAATCGTTGCTATTGAACGACTTACGATATGAGCCCTTTTCTTGCCGCGTGCGCAACAAGGGGTTGCGCCTGCTCTGGGCACTCTTTAGTGTACCGTCCGCTCGAGGACTGCTAGCACCTCGTCAGCGGATCGGCGCGCGGCTCCATGCGCCCGAGCCGGTGTCCCAGAACGTGTAACTTTTTCCACAATTCTTCCCGGGCGAGGTGTGCGCATGTGGGAAACGCGTTCCGTACAGCTGTCCGTGCGCTTGCCACGAGACATCGCGGCCCAGGCGGAAGAGGTCCAGCAGACCGATCCGGAGTTCTTGAGCCGTGTAGTGTTGTACGGACTTACGCGTCGCTCGATCTACAGGCACCTGCGCGAGACCGACGACTCGGACTCCGTCGCAGCCGACTCCGAGCAGCCTCGCCTGATCCCGTGAGGGGAACCGCCTCGTAGTCTTGCGTTTCTCGACATTCGGGGTGCATACCTTCGGCGGTTCTTGAGGCTCGTTCACTCCCGATGGGAGGGAGACCCCCGGTGGACGGCGGCCAGCAAGGCCCGGAGGAGCCGCTACACGTCCTGCGCGCCAAGTATCACGACTACTGTTCGGCGCAGGTCGCAGATCTTCTCGTCTACATGAGTCCCGACGAGATCTATCTCCTCGCGCATCGGGCGTACCGGGAGGGCGGCGGCCAGGGCGACATCTCGTACGTGGAGATGGTGCGCGTCGCCACCGATTGGCTGTCGCGCCGAATCGCGCTCCCGCCCTTCGAGGTGTGGCTGGACGACTACCGCGCCCACCCGGACAAGTACGAGGAGTACTTCATGGGCTTGTGGGAATCCGAGGCCAAGAAGTCCGGCGACGACTAGAGAAGCCGCTCCGGCTAGAACGGAAGATCGTCGTCCGGCTCGCTGGCGGGTGGCTCGCGGCTGGGGCCGCCTGACTCCGAGAACCCGCCCCCCCGGCGGCCGCCCCCGCCACCTCCGCCACCTCCCCCGCCCGAGCCGAGCATGACCATCTCGTTCACGATGATGTCGGTCCAGTACTTCGGACCGCCGTCGCCTTCGGTCTGCGAATACTCGATGCGACCCTCGACGTAGAGCCGGTCGCCCTTCTTCACCCACTGCTCGACCACGTCGACGAGGCGGCCGAACACGGTGAGACGGTGCCACTCGGTCTTCTCCTGCTGCTGACCGGAGCGGTCGGGCCATGAGCGATTGGTCGCGAGCGAAAGCTTCGCAACCCGAGTGCCGCCGCTGGTCGCGCGAATCTCGGGGTCGTTACCCACGTTGCCGATCAGCATGACCTTGTTGAGGGACCGACTCATCGGTGCGTGGCTCCTGGTTCGCGGCGGATTGGGGCCAGAAGTTAAGCCTCGGGTTGGCTTTTTTCCATTTCACAATCGGCCACTATTCCGACGTCCTGGGACGAGGAGAGCAGCATGTCCGACCTCAAGTACATCCGGGTGGAGTGGGACGGCGAGATCGCCGTCGTGACGGTCGACCGCCAGGACAAGCTGAACGCGCTGAACGCGGACGTGCTCCGCGAGCTCGTCGAGGTGATCGAGAGTCTCGGGGCGGACGCTGGCGTGCGAGCCGTGATTCTCACCGGTGCGGGCGAGCGTGCCTTCGTCGCCGGTGCGGACATCGGCGAGCTGGCCCGCCTGGACGCAGTGGCAGCGGTGCGCGTAAGTCGCGACGGGCAGCGAGTCTTCGACGTCATCGAGAGGCTACCGAAGCCCGTCGTTGCGGCGGTGGGAGGGGTTGCCCTCGGCGGCGGTCTGGAGCTGGCACTGGCCTGCCATCTACGGGTCGCGGCGACGCGCGCGCGCTTCGGCCTTCCCGAGGTCGGGCTCGGCCTCATGCCCGGCTTCGGCGGCACGGTCCGACTCTCCCGCCTGATCGGGCTGGGGCGTGCCATCGAGCTGACGCTGACCGGTGAGCCGATCGACGCGGGGCGCGCCCGCGACATCGGTCTCGTGTCCGCGGTGGTGGAGCCCGCGACTCTCCTCGCCGAAGCGAAGGCGCTCGCGAAACGCATCACCAGACATGGCCCCCTCGCCGTGCGCACGGCGCTGGAGTCGATCTACCGTGGCCTCGACACGACTTCCGCGGACGCGCAGGACTTCGAGTCCGTGCTCTTCGGATTGCTCGTCTCGACGCAGGACGCCAGGGAAGGAATGCGCGCGTTCCTGGAGAAGCGGAAGCCGGAATTCAGGGGCGTGTGATCGTCCCGGCGGTCTCCTCGTCGGGGGGAGTCGCCGGGTCGGGTTTTTCGCGGTTTCGGGGTCGCTCGACCTGGCCCGCCGAATCAGCCGAAAAGCCTTACCGCACAAGCGCTTTCTGGCCATCGCGAGGGGTAGTCCGACCGGCTCCGAACGGTTAGCTTTGCCCATGCTTTTTGGGCCCCTCCCCAGCGGCGCTCCGTGCGCCTGAGCGCGCTGACCCTGCGCCACTTCAGGAACCTCTGCGATCAGGATCTGGAGCTTCCGCCGGAAGGGGTGGCGCTCATCGGGGACAACGCCCAGGGGAAGTCGAACTTTCTCGAGGCGATCTACTACCTGGAGACGTTTCGGTCGTACCGCGGGGCGCCCGACGAGCAGCTCGTTCGCTTCGGATCGGATGTGTTCAGGGTGGTGGGGGACACCGCGTCCGTTGGGGCGCCGGCGGGAGTGGCTCGGGTGACTGCGGCGTTCGAGCGAAAGGGGAAGCGCAAGAAGGTCTGCTTGGACGGTGCCGAGCAGGAGCGGCTGGGCTCGGCGTTGGGGCGGCTCGCCGCCGTGATCTTCTCTCCCTCGGACCTGGATTTGGTCAGCGGAGGGCCGAAGGAGCGGAGGCGCTTCCTCGACATCGTGCTCTCGCTGAACGTGCCGGGCTACCTGGGGTCGCTCCAGGAATACCGGCACGTGCTGGGGCAGCGGAATGCGGCGTTGCGCGACGCGCTGCCGCTATCGGTGGTGCAGGCTTGGGATCCGGGGTTGGTGAACAGTGGCGCCGAGGTGATTGCCGCGCGCAGTCACTGGCTCCAGGGTGTGAGCAAGGGCTTCGGAGATTACTACGAACGTGTGTCGAACGACGGGCGGGCGCGGATCACGTACGAGTCGAGCCCGGACCTGAGCGCGGGCACGAGCCTCGATGCCGTGCGCGACGCTTTTCGCGCGGCATTGGTGCGCGCCGGCGATCGCGACCGCCGCATGGGCACGACGACCGTCGGCCCGCATCGGGACGAGGTGCGGCTCGCGCTCGAAGACGCGAACGAGGCACTCGACCTGCGCGACTATGGGTCCGGGGGGCAGCGACGCACGGCGGCTCTCGCTCTGCGGCTGGTGGAGGCCGACACGGTCCGCGATCGCCGCGGCGAGTCGCCGCTGATTCTGGTGGACGACGCGTTCGCCGAGCTGGACGAGGGGCGTAGCGAGCGCGTGCTCGACCTGATGGAGGCGACCGAGTCTGGCCAGGTGGTGCTGACGGCTCCCAAGGAGACGGACGTGCGGCTGAAGCGACAGTCGCTGGCGCGCTGGCGCATCAAGGCCGGCAGGGTGGCGACGTGAAGGCAGGTCCGGTTCGTGTCGATGCCGTGTTGGCGCAGGTCCTCGAGCAGCACGGCGTGCAGAAGACGGTGCAGCGGATCGGGATCTTCGAGTGCTGGCCCGAGATCGTCGGCGAGAGGATCGGGGGAGTCTCGAAGGTGAAGGGGTTGGACGGCGACGTGCTCTTCGTGGAGGTGCGGAGCAGCGCGTGGCTGACGGAGCTGAGCATGCTGAGGGGTGAGGTCCTCGAGCGAGTGAACGCGCGGCTCGCGGACGCGCCCCTCGAGCGCATCGTGTTCGTACTGGCAGAGACGGCGTAGCCGCGCGGCGCGTCCGCGCATCCACGCTTTCGGAGCGATCATGGCGAAGAAGAAACAAGAGCAGGCGGGCAGCGAATACACCGCGGGCCAAATCCAAGTCCTCAAAGGGCTGGAGGCGGTACGCAAGCGGCCGGGCATGTACATCGGGTCGACGTCGGCCCGGGGTCTGCATCACCTGGTCTACGAGGTGGTCGACAACGCCATCGACGAGGCGATGGCCGGCTATTGCACCGAGGTGGAAACCACCGTGCACGCGGACAACTCGATCACCGTCGAGGACAACGGCCGCGGCATTCCGGTGGACATCCACCCGACCGAGAAGATCCCCGGTGTCGAGCTCGCCATGACGGTCCTGCATGCCGGTGGCAAGTTCGACAAGAACACCTACAAGGTCTCGGGCGGACTGCACGGCGTGGGCGTGAGCGTGGTGAATGCGCTCTCTGAGTACCTCGAGGTCGAGATCAAGCGGCAGGGGACGATCTACCACCAGCGGTACGAGCGCGGCGTGAAGGCCACCGAGCTGAAGAAGCTCGGCAAGGCCAAGGGGACGGGCACCAAGGTCACGTTCAAGCCTGACGGGGAGATCTTCACCGAGCTGGTCTACTCCTTCGAGGTGCTCTCCAACCGACTGCGCGAGATCGCGTTCCTGAACAAGGGGCTCGACATCATCCTGATCGACGAGCGGGACGGGGGGCACAAGGAGAAGTACCGCTACGACGGCGGCATCGCCGAGTACGTGACGTTCTTGCGAGGCGCGCGCCCGCCCGTGCACGACAAGGTCTGCTACTTCGAGAGCTCGAGGCCCGAGGCCGAGATCGAGCTCGCGCTCCAGTACGACCAGGGCTTCAGCGAGAACACGCACACCTTCGTGAACAACATCAACACGCACGAAGGCGGCATGCACCTCACGGGCCTCAAGGCCGCGCTCACGCGCACCATCAACGATTATGCGCGCAGGAACGGCATCTTCAAGAAGGACGAGAGCCTTTCCGGCGACGACGTGCGCGAGGGACTGACCTGCGTGCTGTCGGTGCGTGTGCGCGAACCGCAGTTCGAGGGACAGACCAAGACCAAGCTCGGCAACTCCGAGGTGAAGGGCGCGGTCGAGGCCGCCGTCAACGAGCATCTGTCGACGTTCCTCGACGAGAACCCCAGGGCCGCTCGGGGCATCATCGAGAAGTCTCTGCAGGCCGCGCGCGCGCGCGAAGCGGCGCGCAAGGCACGCGACCTGGCCCGCAAGAAGAGTGCGCTCGAGGGGGGCATCCTGCCGGGCAAGCTCGCCGATTGCTCCATCTCCGACCCGGCCATGTGCGAGCTGTACCTGGTCGAGGGCGACTCCGCCGGCGGCTCCGCGAAGCAGGGCAGGGACCGCGGCTACCAGGCGATCCTTCCCCTGCGCGGCAAGATCCTGAACGTCGAGCGCGCTCGCATCGACAAGATCCTCTCGAACGAGGAGATCCGCGCGATCATCACCGCGATCGGCACCGGCATCAAGGAGGAGTTCGAGATCGAGGGCGCGCGCTACCACAAGATCCTCATCATGACCGACGCCGACGTGGACGGCGCTCACATCCGCACGCTGCTGCTCACGTTCTTCTTCCGGCAGATGCCGGAGCTCATCGAGGCGGGGTACGTCTACATCGCGCAGCCGCCCCTCTATCGCGTGGCCAAGGGCAAGTCGGAGTTCTATGCCTACGACGAGCAGGAGCGCGACGAGTACGTGAAGCGCCTGGGCGGTGACGGCGATGGCGAGGGGAAGGGCGTGCGCATTCAGCGCTACAAGGGTCTCGGTGAGATGAACCCCGACCAGCTCTGGAAGACCACCATGGACCCGGATACGCGCACGATCCTGAAGGTCCAGATCGAGGACGCCGCGATCGCCTCGAACCTGTTCGACCGGCTCATGGGCGACGAGGTCGAGCCGCGCCGGGAATTCATCGAGAAGAACGCGAAGTACGTGAAGAACCTGGACGTCTGAGGCGTCTCGCCACCCCGGTGCGCCGCCACTCGGTGGCACCGGGCCACGCCCGCCGGGGAAGCCATGCCCGCCATTGAGCCGAGCGGTCCGCCCAAGCTCGTCGAGGCCCTCGCGCGCATAGCCGGTCGGAACGTTGCAGCCCGTAAGCTGCTGGTAGCGAAGACGGCTGCCGCGGGCCGGGAGCTCCTGCATCGAGTCGCTTTGGGCGGGAACGGGTGGATTGGGTTCGAGGTGATCACCCTACGGCCGCTGGCACTTCGCCTCGCCCGACCCGCGATGGAGGGCGCCGACCAGACACTGCTCGATGCGTTCGAGAGCCGCGCGCTCATGGACGAGGCCATGGACCACGCGCTCCTGCGCGAAGGGGCGCGTTTCGCCGCGCTGGCGGACGGTGTGGGCTTCCGCGAGCACGCCCAGGGTGCGGTCGAGGCCCTGCGACTGGCAGGCGTGGGTGTGCGTGAGCTCGAGCGGGCGCGCAGCATCGATGCCGCCAAGCGCCGGTTCCTCGCCCACATGCTGCGGCGCTACGAGGAGTCGCTCGTGGCGCGCCGGCGCGCGGACACCGCCGAGATCATCCGGCTCGCGCTCGCCGCGCTCGAGGCCGAGGGAGCGCGCCTGCCGACGTCACTGGAGTTCGATGCGATCTACTTGCTGCCGGGCCTCGGCAACAGAGGGCTCACGGGACAGCTGCTCGCGGCGCTGACCGCGCGCGGCGCGAAGGTCGTCGAAACCGACGCGGTGATCGGCCTCGAGGCGCCGCGTCGCCTGCTTTGGCGGCCGGCCAAAGAAGCGGCCGCACGGTCGTACCTGTACGCGCCGGGCGAGCTGGGCGAGCGTGCTCCGCCGAGCACGGAGATGTTCCGCGCGGCGTCCGTACACGAAGAAGTACGGGAGGTGCTCCGGCGCGCGGCGGCCCGGGGGCTGCGCTGGGACCAGGTCGAGATCGTCACACCGGATCCAGCCGCCTACGGCTCGGCCCTGCACGCGATCGCGGTCAGGCTCGGCATCCCCGTGACCTATGCGGTGGGGCTTCCCATCGAACGTACGCGCACGGGACGCGTCGTCCGCACCTATCTGGAGTGGATCGAGGAGGGCTTCCATGCGGACCCGATCCGACGCTTGCTGGAGGCGGGCGACCTGAGGCCGCGCGACCCCGCCCATCGCCACCACTCCGGCGCCGCGCTGGCACGACGGTTCCGTGCGCTCCGCGTCGGCTGGGGGCGACAGCGCTATCGCACGCAAATCAAGGAGGCGCTGGCCGGTCTCGCTGATGCCAGGCCCGGCAGGCACGAATCGATCGAGGGCTTCCGGCGCGGCCGCGAGCGCACGCAGAGCGAGCTCGAGGCACTGCGCTCCATCCTCTTCCCGACGCTGAAGGCGACGCCTTCGGTGCCCGATCACATGGGACTCTCGGGCGGACGGGTGTCGCCGTCGGAGCTCGCGCGTGGACTGCAAGCGTTCTTGCGGCGCGTGCCGAGGGGGACGGGGGTCGAGCGCAGTGCCCGAGAGGAAGTGGACCGGGTGCTGGACCGCGTGGAAGCGACGCTCGTGAGGCGAACGGCGTTCGGCTCCGCCGTAACCGGCCTGCGGCGGCACTTGGAGGTGCGCGTCGGAGTGGACGCCGGCGACGCAGCGTCGCGCACCGGAGCCGCTCCCTGGATGTCGGAGGGGGGGCACCTGCATCTGACGGACCTGGAGCACGGTGGGTTCACGGGGAGGGAGGCGGTCTTCCTGCTCGGGATGGACGTGGAGCGGACAGCAGGAGATCGCGGCCAAGACCCCGTGCTGCTCAACAGCGACCGGCGCGTGCTCGGCGAGGAGCTGCCCACCTCGATGGACCTCGCGCGCGAGCGCGCGTTCGACTTCGCGGCTCTCTACGCGCGCCTACGCGGCTCGGTCTCCCTGAGCTTCGCGGCGTGGGACGCCACGGAAGCCCGGGCCGTCGGGCCGTCTCCTCTTCTGGTGCAGGCGCTGAGGCTCGCGCGCGCCGACGAGTCGCTCACGTTTCGGGACCTCGAGGCCACGCTCGGACGAGTCGCGTCGGCGGCTCCGCACGGCGCCAGGCTCGCGCTCGATCGTGACGACGCCTGGATGGCCGAGATCGCGGACGCGGGTGTACTCCGCTCGGGCGTGGAACGCGTCGCCGCCTCTTATCCGGCGATGCTGCCGGGGATTGCCGCCCGTGCCGCTCGGGCAGGTGAGCCGGGGCCGCATCACGGTGTGGTGGAGCCCCGTCCGCTGACCTTGGACCCACGGCACAATCCTGCGCTCGTGGTTTCGGCGGCTCGCCTGCAGGCCCTGGGTACCTGTCCGCTGCGCTACCTGCAGAGCGCCGTACTGGGACTCCATCCGCCCGACGATCCGGAGTTCGACCCTGGGCGCTGGCTCGACGCGCTGCGGGTGGGGACGTTGCTGCACGAGGTATACGAGCGGACGCTGCGCGAGGCCAAGGAGCGCGGCGTACCCGCGAACGACGCGGCCTTCGAGACGTTGGCCATGAGCCACCTGGAGCAGGCCATCGGTCGCATGAGAGCCGTCACGCCGGTTCCGGGCGAGGGCGCGCTGCAGCGTGAGCGGGCCGGGCTGGCCGGGGACGTCCGCTCCTTCGTCCGCATGGTGCGAGAGAGAGGAGCGCCCTGGATCGCCCTGGAGCTGAAGTTCGGCTTGGGCGACGACGAGCCGGCTGTGCTGCCACTGGGCGAAAGGGCGCTGCGTCTGCGCGGTGCGATCGACCGAGTCGACGAGGACCTGCACGGGCTCACGGTCGTCGACTACAAGACGGGTACCCTGCGGGACTCGGAGCGAAAGGGGCCGTTCAATGGCGGTCGGCGGCTCCAGCACGCGCTCTATGCCTTGGTCGCGGAAGCGCGGCTGCAAGGAAGGGTGGTCCGGGGCGAGTACCACTACGCGACCACGCGGGGGCAGAACGGAGTGGTCGGGTTCGACCGCCTGAGCATCGAAAGCGTGGGCGGGCTGCTCGACCTCATGCTGGACTGCGTCTCGACCGGGAGCTTCGTGCCCACCGAGAGCGCCGACGACTGCCGGTTCTGCGACTACGCATCGATCTGTCGCGTGCAGGAAACGAGTCGCGGCAAGGTGTCGTCACCGCTGGCTGCCTGGTCGGAGGAGTGGACGAATACCGGGATGTGGCCTGCGCTCATGCAGCTGAAGAAGGTGCGGAGCTTCTCATGACCGCAGCGGACGTCCTGGAGCTCCCGCTCCGCGACGCGGCAGCTCGCGAGAAGATCGGCCGTGACCTGGACCGCAACCTGCTCGTCGAGGCCGGTGCGGGCTCAGGCAAGACCGCTGAGATGGTGGGTCGCATGGTGGCTCTCATCGAGACTGGTACGGCGACCGCGGACGAGATCGCTGCAGTGACGTTCACCAGGAAGGCAGCGGGTGAGCTCCGCGTTCGCTTCCAGGAACGCATGGAGGAGCGGCTGGCCGAGCACCGGAACCGCGGCGCCTCGAGCGACGCGGCCTGCGAGAGGCTCGCCCTGGGTCTGGACGAGATCGATCGCGCGTTCATCGGCACGATCCACGCGTTCTGCGCACGACTCCTCAGGGAGAGGCCGCTCGAGATCGGCCTCGACCCCGGGTTCGAGGAGATGGAGGTGGAGGAGCGCATTACGCTGCGGCGTCGCTTCTGGCAGTCCTATCTCGAACGGCTCGCACGCGAGAGCGATCCGGTGCTCGAGGAGCTCGCGCTCGCCGGCCTGCGGCCGGGGTCGCTCCACGAGCTGTTCGACCAGGTGGTAGAGAATCCGGACGTGGACTTCGAGGCGGACGCGGTGTCCCCGGGGTCTCACGAGGATTTGGCCACGGTCAGGTCAGAGCTCGAGTCCCTCGTCGAGCGGGGGTGGGAGCTGATGCCGGCGCGAGAGCCCGACCCGGAGTGGGACTCCCTCCAGAAGAAGCTACGCACGCTGCACTTCACGCGAGACGTGACGGGATGGCGGGATCTCTCCGACCTCTACGAGGCCATCGGAGCGCTCTGCAAGGAGGGCCCGAACGGCCACCGCATCGTGCAGAAGCGTTGGCGCCACGCCGCACAGTCGAAGGTGCTCAAGGAGGATGTCGATGCATTCGGCGTCGGCGACACCCCGGCCCATCGCCTGTATATGCGCTGGCTCGCGCATCGATATGGTCTCGCGATCCGGCTGGCCCGCAGCGCCGCGGCCGAGTTCGCAGCCCACCGCCGACGCATCGGCAAGCTCGACTTCCAGGACCTGCTGGTTCTCGCCGCCGACCTGTTGCGCGGGAACCCAGTGGTGCGGCGGGATCTGGGCGCTCGCTACCGGCGCCTGCTGGTCGACGAATTCCAGGACACCGATCCGCTGCAGGCCGAGATCATGCTCTTGCTGGCCTCCGAGCCCGAGGGCGACGCGGGGGCCGGGAGGCATGCCGGCAATGCGGTGGTCACGGTTGCCGATGCTGCGGTGGTCGATGCCGGCGATGCGGTCGTCGCGGGTGCCGATGCTGTGGTGGTCGCGGGTGCCGCCGACGGGCGCTCGCACTCCCCAGAGTGGATGCGCGTGACGCCGCGGCCGGGTGCGCTCTTCGTGGTGGGGGACCCGAAGCAGAGCATCTATCGCTTCCGTCGTGCGGATATCCAGCTGTACGGACTCGTGAAGGATCGGTTTCGCGAGTTCGGAGAGACGGTGGAGCTGACCACGAACTTTCGGTCACGGCCGCCGATTGGCGATCTCGTCAACGAGCATTTCGCGACGGACGGGTTCTTCCCGAGCGCCGCGACGCCCGAGCAGGCCGCGTTCGAGAGGCTGAACACGCGACCTCCGTCGGCGTCGGCCCCGGCGGAGGGGGTGTTCACGTACCAGGTCGCGCCTCTGGAGGCGAACACGAACGCGGCGGCGAGAGACGACGCCGAGCGGCTTGCGTCGTGGATCCGCGCGCGGGTGGATCGCGGAGAACGCCAGCCGGGCGACTTCCTGATCCTGACCCGTGTGAAGGCCCGCCTCGAGGCGTATGCGCGCGCGCTCGAGTCGTATGGCCTCCCGGTCGAGGTGACCGGGGCGGGTATCGGCGCGGAGGAGGAGATCCGCGAGCTCGAGGTCGTGTTGCAGTGTCTGATCGATCCCGGCAACCCCGTGCGGGTCACGGCGGCCTTGGTGGGGATCTGCTTCGGGCTGGATTTCGAGCGCCTGCTCGCTCATCGCATCGACGGGGGCGGCTTCGATGTGATGCGACCGGGCGACCGTGGGCATGCGGACGTGCTGGCGGCGCTCCGGACGCTGCATGCCTGGTGGCGCGCCGCAGCCCGTGAGCCGGCGGACGTCTTCGTTCCCAGGCTCGTGAGCGAGATCGGTTTGCTGCCCCTGGCAGCGGCGCGCGACCTGGGCGCGGAGCGAGCGGGTGCCTTGGTATTCGCGCTCGACGCGGTGCGCGCGGCCGCACTCGGAGGCGATGCGTCGCTTCCGGGCGCGATCACCGCCATCGACTCGGCGCTCGCCTTGGCGGAAGCGGAGGCGCCGCTCGAGCCCGCGCGTCCCGATGTCGTCCGCCTGATGAACCTCCACCAGGCCAAGGGCCTCGAGGCGACGGTCGTCGTGCTGGCCGATCCGAGCGGTAGCAGACCCCACCAACCCGAGCTCCACGTCGAGCGGCGCGCGGACGGGCGGGCTGTCGGTTTCGCGCGGCTGTTCGAGACGGGCGAGGGGTGGAGCTCGGGGAGGGACCTGGCCAGGCCGGAGCAATGGGGAGCGATGGCGGATGTCGAGAGGCGCTTCGCCGCGGCCGAGGAAGTGCGGCTCCTCTACGTGGCCGTGACCCGCGCGAAAGAGGAGCTGGTGGTCGCGACCTGGCCCGACAAGCCGGACGAATCGTTCTGGAGCGCGCTGCATCCGTGGCTGGAGCGGCGGGCGACGCGCCTCGAGATCGAGGTCGCCGATCCACCCGCGCGCGCCGAGGTCGGGACGGACGTCGTGGAGGCCGTGGAGCGCTCGGTGGCGGCCTCGGCGCGGGCGCTCACCGCGATGCGTGGCCCCACCTACCTCCGCCGCACCGTCACCGAGGTCGCCAAGCCCGAAGGTACGGGCGCACGAGCGACGGAACCCGCGCCGCCAGTAGGAGCCCCGACGGACGAGCTGCGCGGCTTCTCTTGGGGGAGCGCGGTGCACGGCGCGCTGGCTGCGGCCGCGCGCGCCCCGGGCGTCGAGCCGCTGCGGGCAACTTGCCGAGACTTGCTCGTGGAGTACGGCAGGCCGGTCGACGACCACGGCGAGCCGGTCGAGCTCGAGGAGCTGGCCGCGCTCGTGCGCACGGTTCAGGGCTCGGAGCTCTGGGCTCGCGCCATGCGCGCCGAGCGCGTCTTGGCCGAAGTCTCCTTCGCGGTACCGCAGTGGCGATCGGCCCCGACGGCCGAGAGCGGCGCAGACCAGGACGACCCGTCCACCGAGCTCCGCCAGCTCGACCTCTTCGGCGGTGGCGCGGCTGCGCGGGAAGAAGTGGATCCGTCGTCGAGGGCGTCCGAGGGCGACGAAGGACCTCCGGTCGTGCTGGAGGGCGTGATCGACCTCGCCTTCCTCGAAACTGGTGGCTGGGTGATCGCCGACTACAAGACCGACATCGGCACCGACCCCGAGTTCGCGAGTCGATCGACGGCCTACAGACGGCAGGTCGACCTCTACGCCGCCGCATGGTCGGCGCTGACGTCGGCTCCCGTAAAGCAGCGCGTTCTCTTCTTCACCGCGCAGGGGCGCGAGGTGCGTTGGTGACGGGCAGGGTCAGTTAGCTAGCTTCACTCATGAACCTCTTCGACGCGATTCGAGCTCGCCGCTCGATCAAGGACTTCACGCCGCGCCCCGTCTCTCGCGAGCAGATCGAGCAGTTGCTCGAGGCCGCGGTGCAGGCGCCGAATCATCGCTTGACCGAGCCGTGGCGGTTCTACGTGCTCGGGGCTCAGGCCAGACGCGCGTACGGTGCTGCTCTCGGCGCGCGCAAAGCGAAGCGCGCCGAGGACCCGGCCGCTGCTGCGGAAGTCATCAGGAAGGTCGAAGAGAAGCACGCCGCGCTGCCCGCGATGCTTGCGGTGAGTGTCGTGCTCGCACAAGACCCCGAGGTCCGTGAGGAGGATCTCGCGGCTACCTACATGGCCGTCCAGAACCTGCTGCTCGCTGCGCCCGCCCTCGGGCTCGGGACTCACCTGAAGACCGGCGCGATCATGCAGGACCCACGCGCGCGCGCCGCCGTCGGCGTGCCCGAGGCGGAGCGCATCATCGCGATCGTGGAGCTCGGCGAGCCCGCGGCGCAACCGGCGGCCAAGGCGCGGAAGCCGGCGCCGGCGCTGACCACGTGGGTGCCGTGACGCGGTCGATGGTTGCTCCGCGGCCGCGATCGCCAGCCTGGTGAGTGCCCCCGCTCGACCGTCCCTGGCCGTCGCGCTCGCGCGAATGGTGACCGTGGCTGTGCTCGATGAGCGCGAGGCATTGCGCCTCTGGCGCTGACCCGCGCTGGCACGTTTCTCCGCAGCCTGGTTACGTTGGATCGATGACGCGCCCCACCGCACACCGGCTCTGGCTCACCGCGGTCGCGGCTGCCGCGTTGCTCGCTCCGGCTTCCGCCGGTGCGCAGACCGTGCTCGTGCGCGTATTCTCCAGTGACACGTCTCAGCCGCTGTTCGGGGCGCTGGCGTACCTCATCGACGACGAAGGGCGGGCGATTCGGACCGTGCTCACCGACGAGCGGGGCAGGGCGCTCTTCGTCACCGTGCCGCCTGCCCGGTACCGGGTCCGCGCCGAGATGATCGGGATGGCCACCCGAGACACGGATGCGTTCGTGGTGGCTCAGGGCCCCACGGATCTGGGAGAGCTGACGCTGGATCCGCGCCCGATCGACCTGGAGCGCATCGACGTCACGGCGGAGCGGCGCCGCTGCACCTCGAACCCAGCAGCGGAGGGCCTGGTGATGGCTACGCTGTGGGAGGAGGCGCGCAAGGCGCTCTCCGCAGCCGACCTGACCGACAGACAGGGGCTCTATCGCTACGAGACGATGGTCTACGAGCGCGACCTGGCTCCGGACCGCCGCATGGTGCTGCGGGAGGAGGAGTCACGCCGCGAAGGCTTCATGAGGAGCCCGTTCGAGAGCCTGACTCCCGAAGACTTCGCACAGGGCGGCTTCGTCAGGCGCGACGGACTCGAGTTGGTGTACCACGCTCCCGACGCTCGCGCGCTCCTCTCCGAGTCGTTTCAGGAAACGCACTGCTTCAGGGTGACGGCGGGAGAGGAAGGGTCGGACGTGATCGGTCTCAGCTTCGAGCCCGTCGGCAGGCGCGGAAACCTCGTGGACATCTCTGGCACGCTCTGGCTCAGCGAGCAAACCGCCGAGCTCCGTTGGCTCGAGTACGTGTACGCGAACCTCGAACTGCCGACTGCTGCGCCGCCAGCAGGCGGGCGCGTCGAGTTTCAGCGGATGGAGGGCGGGACCTGGATCATTCCGGAGTGGTGGATCGAGATGCCCGTCTTCGACATGCGCCTCCTGGACGACCGCACCTCGCGCCCGGCTCTCCGAGCAATGCGACGCTCCGGGGGCCGCGTGCTCGCCGTGCACGAGGGGGGCGGGAGGACTCTGACCGGGCGCCGGCAGACGGGAGGCATCGAGGGCATCGTGGTCGACAGCGCGGGTGCTCCCATCGTCGGGGCACGCGTCGGCGTTCTGGGTGGGAGTCAGGAGATCTTCACCGACGAGAGCGGAAGCTTCGGGCTCCTCGGGTTGAGTGGCGGCACACAGCAGGTCTACTTCGTCGATCCGCGCCTAGGCGATGCGGGACTCCTGCCGCCGTTGGTCGAGCGCGAAGTGATCGTCGGAGAGGTGTCGTATCTCGAGCTGCACATGCCCTCCGTGGGCGAGCTGCTCCGAGCAGCGTGCAGCGCCGAGCCGCTCGAGTCGGGGAGAGGCGTGCTCCTGGGCCGGGTCGTGGACGAGGCCGGTGCGCCTTGGCCGGGGGCGACCGTCCGTGTGTCCTGGTCCGACCGCCAAGCGCTGGACTCCTCCGTGCAGACGCGCGTGCTCCTGCAGGAGCGGGGCGGCGGGTTGCAGGTGACCAGCGCCGCTGACGGTACCTACCGGGTGTGCGGAGTGCCGCGCGCCGAGCCGCTCACGCTCTCGACCATCGTCGACGGCAACGATCGTGCGGCAGGGTCCGCGTCCATCGGCGCGGACGACGTGGGGCTCGTGCACGAGATCCGCAGGCCGCGATAGGTGGTTCGGGTCCGCCGCGGAGTGGAACGGCTGCTGTCGGGCGATGCGCCCCATCTGCGCACATGTTCGCTCGGACTCATTGCGCACCCGGCCTCAGTGACGGACGACCTGACCCACTCTGCGACCGCGCTACTCGACCGAGGCTGGAAGCTCAGGGCGCTCTTCGGCCCCCAGCACGGGGCCAGGGGCGAGAAGCAGGACAACATGGTGGAGTCCGCGCCCTACACGGACCCCGTGAGCGGACTTCCGGTGCACTCTCTCTACGGAGACGTGCGCAAGCCCACGCCAGACATGCTGCGTGGCCTCGACGCCGTGCTCTTCGACCTGCAGGACGTGGGCGTGCGTGTCTACACCTTCGTATGGACGATGGCGCTCGCCATGGAGGCGTGCGCCGAGGCGGGAGTGCGCTTCGTGGTGCTCGACCGCCCGAACCCCATCGGCGGGGAGAAGCGCGAAGGGCCGGTGCTGCGCGCCGGCTACGAGTCGTTCGTCGGACTGCACCCGGTGCCGCTGCGGCACGGGCTCACGTGCGGTGAGATGGCGCAGTGGCTGAACGCAGAGAGGCGTATAGGATGCGACCTGGAGGTCATCGCCTGCCAGGGATGGCGTCGCTCCATGACGTGGACGGAGACCCGCCTCCCCTGGGTCATGCCCAGTCCCAACCTGCCCACGCCCGAATCGTGTGCGGTCTACCCGGGCATGGTCCTGCTCGAGGGCACGAACCTCTCCGAAGGGAGGGGGACGACGCGGCCGTTCGAGCTCTTCGGCGCGCCGTTCGTCGACGCGTATGCGCTCGAGCGGCGCCTCGGCGATACGCTCGGGGCCGGCGTGAGGGTGCGCCCTTGCCACTTCGAGCCCACCTTCCAGAAGCACGCGGGGCGCATGTGCGGCGGTGGGCAGATCCACGTGACCGACCAGGGTGCGTTTCGTCCCGTGCATACGGCGGTCGCGATTCTCGCGGCGGTGCAGGCGGTGTCGGCGGGTCAGTTCTCGTGGCGCGCTCCGCCGTACGAGTACGAGACCGTGAAGCCGCCCATCGACATCTTGTGGGGCAGCGACGCCCTGCGCACGGCAATCGACCGAGGTGCTTCGGCGGACGAGATTCTGTCCGGTGACGAGGCCGGACAGGAGGCCTTCTCGACCAACGTGGCGCCTTACCTGTTATACGACTAGCCGGGGTTCAGCGGCAGGTAGTGGCGGTCCGGAAGTCGGGCGGGATATCGAGGTTGACGGTCTCGCCGGGGCTCACGGTGATGACGTCCGTGACGCAGGAAGGGCCCGCGAGCAGGTCGATCTGGATGCGCAGGGAGCTCGTGAAGCTCCACGGCGTGGTGAACACAGCGCTCGAGTTACCGCCGACGTTGCCCAGCCGCCGCTCGCCGGTGTCACTGATCGCGGTGAGTGAGGCGTCGTAGAAGTTCTGATTCCGCACGCGAATGCGGATGTCGGCGGCCACCACACCCCCGGGAGCGAACGGATCGGACCCGGCCAGAGGACGCCCGGTGCGCCCACAGGCGGTGGCGGTCGCGGCCAGCCCGGCGGCGAGCAGGCAAGTGGCGAATCTCGTCTTCCGAGTCATCAGGGCTCCTACCCGGCTCACGGTCTTCCAGGTCCGCGGGTTGGTCAGGTTCCGGGCGGCCCTTCGAAGAGCGCACGCACCGACGGCTTCGTCACCTTTCCCATCGGGTTGCGGGGCAGCTCGGGCATGAAGAGGATCTGCTTGGGCACCTTGTAAGGAGCCAGCCGATCTTTGGCGTAGGCGCGCAGCTCCGCCTCCGAGAGTTGGGCGTTCGGTCGGGTCACCACGGCGGCACAAACGCGCTCGCCCCAGTCGGAGTCGGCCACGCCGACCACTGCGCAGTCCGCGACGGCTGCGTGGGTCCGTAGGACGTCCTCGATCTCCAGGGCCGAGACCTTTTCGCCCCCGGTCTTGAGAATGTCCACACTGGAGCGCCCGAGGATACGCCAGGCGCCGTGGTCGACGACGGCCAGGTCCCCGGTGCGGAACCACCCGTCGGCCGTGAACGCAGCCGCAGTCTCACGGGGGCGCTCCCAGTACGAGGCGAAGACGGTCGGCCCGTACACTTGGACTTCACCTGGCGTGCCCGCCGGAACAGGCGCGTCTGTGTCATCGGCGAGACGGACCCCCACGCCCGGCAGCGGTGCACCGACGAAGCCCGGCCGACGCTCCCCCACGAGGGGGTTGGACAGTGCCATGCCGATCTCCGTCATGCCGTACCGCTCGAGCAGGCGATGGCCGGTAATCTGCTCCCACCGTTCCAGCGTCGGGACGGGCAGCGCAGCGGAGCCCGAGACCATGAGGCGGCACGCGCGCGCTCCGTCGGACCAGGCCGTACGCACCTCGGGGGGAGCTGCGTCCCATGCGTCGATGAGGCGCGCGTATACGGTGGGCACAGCCATGTAGAGCGTCAGACTGTTCGAAGCGAGCCGCTCCCAGACCGGGGTGGGGGTGAAGCTCGGCATGATCTCGCAGAGCGCGCCGTTCCAGAGTGCCGACGTGAGCACGTTGACGATGCCGTGCACGTGGTGCAGCGGTAAGTGCAGCAGCACCCGATCATCTGCGGTCCACGCCCACGCAGCGCTGAGCGACTCCACCTGAGCCTGGATGTTGCCGTGCGTGAGCAGCGCGCCCTTGGGCCGTCCCGTGGTGCCTGACGTGTAGAGGATCAGGCACGCGCGCTCGCGCGTGAGGTCCGGCAGGACTTCCGTCCGAGCGGCGCGAGGGACGTCCGTGGTTAGGATCACGGGGATCCGCCGCGCCGCCGCCGAGGCCGCGACTCGGGCCGCGAGCTCGGGGTGGGCGATGACGGCGGCGGCACCTGCGTCGTCGAGCACGTGCTCGAGCTCCGCGGTGGGGTGTGAAACTGCCATCGGAACGGCGATTCCTCCGGCCCGCCAGATGGCCCACTGGGCGGTGACGTACGCCCAGCCCGGAGGGGCCAAGAGGCAGATGCGGTCTTCCGCGAGATCGCGCCGGTCGCCGAGCAGTCGAGACGCGACCGCCGCGGACGTGGCGAGCAGGTCGGCATACGAGAACCGACCTTCGGGGGCTACGATCGCGGTGCGCGCGCCGAACCCGAGGGCGCGCGTGAAGAGGGGGAGCGTCACGTGGCTGGGGCTTCAGGACCGACCGAGTCGGGCGGATGTTGGGATGCGGTCACACGTAACGAAACCGAGGGGCCGCGCTCGGTGCAACTCTTGCCGCGGGAGACGAGAGCGTCTTGTCCTCGGCCCGCCTGCGAGGTAGCGTCGATTTCCTTCGACCAAGCCTGACTCCATGTCCCATCCGCATTTCGAGCATGTGGCCGAGCATCTGGCTCGGGTCCGTGACGGCTACCAGTTCATTCCCGACCCCGACCAGGTGTACCTGGGCCGGCAGGAGAAGGAACACCTGTGGGAGCTCGTCGGGCTTCGGCTACAGGGATGCCCCGTGGTGGTGCTGGCCGCCCTCCGCTTCCCACGCTTGGACCGCAAGGGTGTCGCGGACTCGCGCGAGTCTCTCGCCACCTACCTGTCGACGCCGGCGCCTGGGACGACCGGCGAGCGACGCCTCACGGCGCTCCTGCCCCACAAGGACCAGAAGATCCCACAGTTCCTCACCGGATTGCGTGCGGGTCGCGAATTCGCTCCGGTGAGCATCGACCGTGTGCGCGTCGAGGTCGCCTTCGATTTCCGGGCCGACAACCATTCGACGCTCAAGGAAAGAAAGGACGCTGCGGGTCCGTTGCGCCAGCACTACTACCGGACCTCCGAGGGTCACGTGCTGCGCGGCGAGTCCCATGAGCTCAAGCCCATCGAGGGTGCGGAGCATCGCTTCGTCGCAGTGCGCTCGCCCGAGCAACTCTTGCCCGAGGGAGTGATCGCGCTGCCGACGATGTTTCTGGCCCACCGCTTCGTGGGCCTCCAGGTGGACGTGACCGACGAGGCTGCTCGCCTGGCGGTGCGGAACTGGGTGCCTTTCTTGCCGGCCACCGCCTCGCCGGACTCACTGATTCCGATGGGGCGGAAGAAGAAGGCAGGGGCCTAGCCGCGGACCCTTCGGGCGAGACGGCGCCGCACCACGCCCCGCAGGGCTCGCAGCGTGGCGACCGTGTTCCACCACGCCAGCGTCACGACTTGGGCCGCCCGGCTGCGTCGCCACACGCCGTCGGCTGTGCGGAGCACCAGAGGCCAGAGTGATGGGCCGATCGGCATCAGGTAGCGGATCTGCCCGATCCACCAGCGCCGTTCAGCATCGCGCCACCGCCCTGGTCCGCGCACGCCGTGATCGGCCGGCTCCACCCGCTCGCGCACGAAGCGCAGGAAACGAGCGCCCGCTTCGAGCTTCTCACGTTGGTTCCTGCGCTTCGCGTCCGTGATGTTCAAGCCGCTCGCCCGCCAGCGCACGAGCCCCCTGCTCAGCGTGCGGATCTTGCCGCTCTCCGAGGACGAGAACCAGGCTACGTCGTCCGAGCACCATGCGACCGGGTAGTCCGGAAAGCCGCCCGCCCGATCGAAGGCGGCGCGCCGGAACACGTACTCGACCACGTAGCTGTTACGTTCGCCCCGGAGTCGGGAGTGGATGAAGTCGACCCCCGTTTCCTCGACGGGATGCAGCGCGTTGACTGCGATGGTCTCGCCATGCCCATCGATCACTTCGGTGTTGAAGCGGAGCACGTTTTCGGGGCCCGCTGCGGCCAGCTGTTCGTGAACGGCGGCCACGCAGTCGGGAGTCATCAAGTCGTCGTCCGAGAAGAGCCACACCCACGGCTCGCCCGACAGCGCGACACACCGGTTCCAGTGCGCGGGCAGCGAGCGACCCCCGAGGTTCTCCGCGAACCTGTGGTAGACGATGTCCACGCCTGACCCCGCGAGCTCGGTACAGATGCGCCCGATCTCGGGCGGCCCGGCGTCGTCGCCGACGTAGACCTTGAAGCGGCGGTCCGTCTGCGCGACCACGGACGCGAGCGCGGCGCGGAAGAAGTCCGGCTTGTAGGCGGGGATCACGATGGCGAGGACATTCATGGTGGGGAGACGCTATACTCTGGACATGACCCCGCAGGCAAGCCCCAGCCGTGCCACGCCTTACGGCGTCCTGCGCCACTATTGGCGCGTCGCGGGGGTGCGCCCCTGGCACATCGTATTGCCGACGGTGCTGGTGCTCATCGCCGGTCTGTTCGAGGCCGCGTCGTTCTCGTTGCTGCTCCCGCTCACGAACGCCGTCGCCGAGAACTCGTTCGACTTCCTGAACGACTCTCGCCCGTTCGGGTGGATCCTGGCGCTCGTGCCGGAGTCGCTCGAGGGCTCGCCCGCCCGCGACGCCTTCCTCGTCGTGGTGACCGTCGCGCTCATCGTGCTGGGGCGCATCGGCAAGCTCGTCTTCGAGTACGTGCGCAGGCTCTACGTCGTCGAGCGCACCGAGCGGTACCGCGTCGCGGTCGGGGAGGAGACGTTCGGCCGGGTGCTGCAGTTCGGCCGTCAGTACTTCGAGGGCCACTCGCTCGGCAAGGTCGACGCGGAGATCGGGTGGTCGAGCTCGGTCATCGGCTTGCTGACCGCCGCAGAGGAAGTCTTCCGTTTCGTCATCGGGTTGGTGACGAAAGCGTTCGTGATGCTCGCGATCTCGCTGCCGCTCTCGATCGCGTTCGTGGTCACGCTCCCGTTCGTGCAGTGGTTCATGACCACGATCAACAGCCGGGTCCGCCGCATCTCGGCGCAGGGTGTCGAAGTCGACCGGCGCGTACGCGCGAGCATCTTGGACATCCTCGGCTCGACCCCGCTTGTGAAGGCGTACTCCCAGGAGAAGGCAGCGGCGGACGCGTACGTCCACGTCCTACACGAGGCCCGGGACGTGGCGGTGCGCCGCGACCGGGTCATCAGCCTGCGTTATCCCGTGGAGGAGATGGTCGTCCTCCTCGTCATGGTGCTCGTGCAGGGGGCTGTCATCTACGCGGCTGGTGACTTCCGGCCCGGAGACCTGGCCTCGTTCGGTGCCTTCCTGCTGATTCTCCAGCAGTCACTCCCCGACTACAAGCACATGAGCATGTTCTCGGTGAAGCTGGCGGAGGAGTGGCCGCGCCTCGAGGCGGTGGCCGGGCTCTTCACGGACGAGGGGAAGTTCATGGTGCCCTCGGGGCCGAGGACGTTCTCGCACCTCGAGCGCGAAGTGTCGGTGCGAGGGCTGTCGTTCCAGTATCAGCCGGGGGTCGACACGCTCGTGGACATCCACACCTCGCTCGCCGCGGGCAAGGTAACCGCGATCGTCGGGCGCACCGGCGCGGGCAAGACCACGTTCGTGGATCTGATCGCGCGCTTCTACGACTGCGAGCCCGGGCGCGTCCTCCTCGATGGCGTCGACATCCGCGAGTACTCGCTCCCCTCACTGCACGCCAAGATGGCGATCGTGAGCCAGGAGGTCTGGCTCCTCAACCGCACGCTCCGCGACAACCTCACCTTCGGTCTGGCGCGAAGGGCCAGCGACGCTGAGCTGGGCGCGGCTCTCCAGGACGTGGAACTGGGCGAGTTCGTGGCCGGGCTCCGCGAGGGACTCGACACGGAGATCGGCGACCGCGGCGTGCGTCTCTCCGGGGGACAGCGCCAGCGCGTCGCCCTGGCTCGCGCGCTCCTGCGCGACCCCGACATCCTGATTCTCGACGAGGCGACGTCTGCGCTGGACAGCCTGGTGGAGCAGCGCGTGGCGCGGGCCATCCAGCAGCGCGCCAAGGGGCGGACGCTCATCGTCATCGCTCACCGCCTGTCCACCATCCGCGACGCGGACCTCATCCTGGTGATGCACGAAGGACGCGTGGTGGAGCAGGGCTCCTGGGACGAGCTACTACGCAAGGAAGGCGCTTTCTACCGCCTTCACCAGGCCCAGTACGCCAAGGACGCGACCGTCGGCGCATAGCAGGTCGGCGCGCGATGCCAGAGCTCGGGGCGGCAGCTCACCGTCAACCCCGCAGCCGTTCCAGCCGCCTCGACTCCTCGCGCCAGTGGGCGGCGGCGTCGCCGGGCACCCCCGCTGCCGCTCTCCGCATGGAGGTTACGGCCACCAGCTGTTCGAGCTGACGCTCCTCGAGCGGCCAGAGCATGTGCAGGAGCGGTTTGGTGGGGCGTGACAGGTCGAGCGTTGCGATCTCCGTCGGCCAGTACATCGCGTCGGGCTTTGGGAGCGTGCCGAGCCCGCGGCGCCCGCCGACGATCCCGAAGGCGAGCTCGTCGCCCAGCCAGCGGCCGAGGAGCGTCTGCCAGCGGAGCTGACGCAGCACCTCCGTCTCGTGGCAGACCCGGCACTCCTCCATGATCGCGAGCGCCGGAGCGCGCTCGAAGCAGAAGAGTCCGCTGTTCGTCTTCAGGTACGTGTTCAGGTCGAAGCGGTGGATGAGCGCCCGCGTGGAGAAGCCATGGTGAGTGCGATCGTCCCCGGCAGTCAGGTGCTCTCCGATCATGGCCATGTCGGCCGTGTCGAGCGCCGTCCAGAGGTGATCGAGGGTCCCGAGTACGATGCAGTCGGCGTCGACAAACATGGTCGCCTCGAAGGGACTGGCCGCTGCCGTGCCGAACTTGAGCGCGCGGCCCCGGCGGAAGCGCGCCGGCACCAGCGTGATCTCGTCGAAGGCGCGCGCGTAGCGCGCCCGCGCGACACCGGCTAGCGCATCGTCCGCGGCCAGCGCGATGGGAAGCGACGTGTGCGCGCGCAGCGAGAGCGCCATGTCCACGGCCATCTCGAGGTAGCGCGGGTCGCGCGCCGCCAGAGTCAGGTAGCCGCGACTCGGCGTTGACACCCGTGTCCTCGCTCGCCGGCGATCAGGCCAGCTTGGGGGACATCTGCATCTGCGCGACGAGCCCGAGGCACATCGCCCAGAAGACCAGCGGCACCGCCCACAGCCCTTCGCCGCGGCTCATCAGCACCGCCGTGGTCATGAGGCAGTAGCCGATGACGGCGAGCTCCGCGAAGAAGGTCCAGTGCAGCGGGCTCGCATATGCACGCGCGGCAGTCTTCGCCGCGGGCGCGCCGGGAGGGCGATTCGACTTGGGAGTGCGCACGAACTCGCCTCCGGCCTCCAGGAAGCCCTGCACTTGGCCGGCGGAGTTGTTCACCATGAGCCCGATGCCGACGCAGATGCCGGCCACGATCTCGCCGATCGAGGCGAGCGACCAGCGGCCGTCGCGCTCCACGACGGTGATCGCGAAGCTGAGCGGCGCGACCAGGATCGCGACACCCATGAACATCTGCAGGATCCAGAAGAGGGTGCGGTCCATGTACAAGACCGCCCACGGCCAGAGAAGCAGGTTGGTGAGCAGGATCGGGTGGATCGCGTACCCCGCGAGCAGGAAGGCTTCCTCCCAGCGGTCGTGCAGGATGCCCTTGGCGGCCATCACCCGTCCGGTCAGGCTCTTGAAGCACTGCGCGTTCCCCTTGGCCCAGCGGTGCTGCTGCGCCTTGAATGCGCGCATGTGCCCGGGGATTTCGTTGACGACGGCTACGCGGTGCACGTAGTCGCCCCGCCAGCCGCGGAGCGCGCACCGATAGCTCAGGTCGAGATCCTCGGTGAGGGTGTCCGCCGACCACCCGCCGGCTTCCTCGACCGCCTTGCGGCGCCAGATGCCCGCCGACCCGTTGAACGTGGTCACGTCGCCGACGAACGCGCGCGTCGGCTTCTGCACGAAGAAGTGACGGTCGATGAGGAGCGCGAGCGCCGAGGAGAAGAGGTTCTTCACGGGTCCACCGAACGACCAGCGCGCTTGCACGAACGCGACCTTCGGGTCATCGAACGCGCGCTCCTCGACGAGCAAGCGACGGAGGAAGCTGGGCTCGGGCACGAAGTCCGCATCGAAGACCGCGAAGAACTCCGCTTCGGTATGCTCGAGCCCGGCCGCGAGCGCTCCCGCCTTGTAGCCCTGACGGTTGTCGCGGTGGAGGTGCTCGATACGGACGCCCGTCTTCTGCATTTCCTCGACGACCTCGGCGACGATGTGCCGGGTCTCGTCGGTGGAGTCGTCGAGCACCTGCACGTCGAACCGATCCCGCGGGTAGTCCTGCGCGGCAGCCGCCCGGATGATCTGCTCGGCCGTGGTCCGCTCGTTGTAGAGCGGGATCTGGATGGTGACCGTCGGCGCCGCCGCGTCACCCCGTGCGGTCTGGCCCTGCGGGGCTCCCTCGAACGTGGCGTGGATGGCCGCCCGATTCCTCAGGAACCGCCACAGCATGCGCAGCTCGATGAAGGCGAACGCCGACGCGAGCAACGCGGCTAGGGCATAGAGGAGGGTGAGGGCGACCTGCATCGTCTCGTGGGCGCGAGTTACCCTTCGGGACGCAACACCGATGGGCGGGAAACGGTATCCAAGTTCGGGCGACGATGGAACCCTAGTGGTCGAGCCACTATGCCGAGTCGTCGACCCAACCTGCCATGCCCGTGCCCACGGGCTTACATCTATCTTTCGTTCCATGCCCGCAACCCAGCTGGATACTTCGGCACGCCCGGTGCGCCACCTACTGGCACGAACGGCTAGTCCGCTGCGCCGAATCACAGGCCTGGGCGTTGCGCTCTTGGCTTGGGCGTGGCCTGCCGCCGCGCAGGATGCTCCCCCCGACACGACGGCGACGGAGCTCTGCACCAACGGGATCATCACCGCGATCGACGTGGAGAGCCGCTCGGTCTACGACCCCGAGTCGACGAGGATCGGCCCGCTCGCCTGGACCTACCGCTTCCTCAACTTGCTGCACGTCAACACGAACCAGTCGTTCATTCGGCGGGAGCTGCTATTCAAGGAGGGCGACTGCTTCGATCCGTTCCTGCTGCAGGAGTCATTCCGACTGATCGATTCGTACGGCTTCATGATGGTGGAGGACATCTCGGAATTCGACGACGGGCAGGGCGGACACCGCGTCACCGTCATCACCCGTGACGAGTGGTCTACGAAGGTCGACATCGGCCCGGCGTACGACGACAACCTCTACATCGAGCGAGCCCAGGTCACCGAGGAGAACTTCCTCGGCAACGGCATCTTCGCCGAGTTCACGCACTACGCGCGGCGCGAGACCAAGACCCAGTCGTTCGGCCTGCGCACACCGCGCTTCTTCGGCCGCTCCGACGCAGGGATCGCCGCGGGACGCACGCGCTCGGGCAAGTTCATCGACCAGTACTGGCGCTACCCATTCCTGGGCGAAGCGAATCGCGTCGCGGTGCGTCAGGGGTACACGTACGGAACGGACTTCTTCGCCTACGCGACCGACGGTGCCGCGCCGTACACGCAGGTGCTGCTGCCGGTGCGCCGCGAGCTCGCCGAGCTCTCGGGCGCGTACCGCTTCGGCGATCCGGGCGCGTCCGTCATTCTGGGCGCGAGTCTTACCCGCGACGTGGTTACCTATCCGCTGCCGATCGAGGTCACGTACGGCGACTGGGACGTGCGCGAACCCGTCTCGCGCGACAGCGTGCCGACCCGGCTCGTGGACCAGCTGCGCGAGTTCTCGGCCACGCGCGTTGCGCTGCACCTCGGCACGCGCCGTCTGCGGTACGCCGAGTACGTCGGACTGGATGCACTCCGGGAGACGACGCTGACCGGACTGGGCATCTATGCCGGGGCGACCTTCGGCCGCACCCTGCCGATCCTGGCTGCCGGGCGCGCCCCCCGGGAGAACGACTGGTACGCGCGCGGGCACGTCAGCTTCACGCAGCCCCTGGGCGCGTCATTGGTTCACGGAAGCGTCTCGCTCGAGGCCCGACACATCGCGGCGGGGTGGCGTGACTTCTTGGCCGAGGGCGAGCTGGTGGCCTACGGCCGCGCGTCGTGGCTTCCTTGGCAGACGTGGTTCTTCCGCGCGTCGACGGCGAGCGCCTGGGATACGACGCTCCCCTACCAGCTGAGCCTCGGTGGTCGCGAGGGAGTTCGCTCACTCACGGAAGACCGGTATCCCGGGGGGCGCATGCTGCGGTTCATCGCCGAGAACCGGATCGTCTTCCCGCGGCCCACCGATACGGCCGACCTGGGCATGACCCTCTTCGGCGACCTGGGGCAGGTGTGGGCGGGCGAGGCGCCCTTCGGCGTGGACTCCGGATGGCAGGCCGCGCTCGGCGTGGGGCTTCGCATCGGGCTTCCAAACGGCACCCGTAACGTTTGGCGGACGGACCTCGCCTTTCCGGTTCATGGCGGGGGGAGCGGACCGATCTTCCGCGTCAATCTCGAGCTCAACCGCCTGCGCTCCGGGTTCCAGACCCCGGAAGTGATTCGGAGCCACCGCTTCCGCGTGGGGGCGGAGACTTTCTAGGCCGGCACTCGGGCGGGCTATATTCGTCGTTCCGCACCGCCGCCCTTCCGCCGCACACGCCATGGACACCAAGCGATCGACGATTCCCGCGGCCGAGGAGATCCTGGGGAAGTACTACCGCGTTCTCGACCATGGCTTCGTGGCGCTCGTCGACTACATGGGCTCCGATGAGGCGGTCGAGCAGGCCGCGCGCGTAAGTTACGGTGCCGGGACGCGCAAGGTGTCGGAGACGCGCGGGCTCATCCGTTACCTGCGCCGACACCGGCACACGACGCCCTCGGAGATGGTCGAGTTCAAGTTCCATTGCGCGATGCCGATGTTCGTCGCACGTCAGTGGATTCGGCACCGGACGGCCTCCGTGAATGAGTTGTCCGCAAGGTATTCGCTGATGCCGTTGCTCTTCTATACGCCCAAGGCCGAGCAGTTCGAGCTGCAGAGCCGCTCCAACAAGCAGGGGAGGGAAGGGGGCGCACCCGCGGAGGTCTACCGTGAGGCCATTGAGCGATGGGAGCGTCTACGGGCCGACGCGAGCGATACCTACCGGTGGATGGTCGAGGAAGACGTCGCGCGCGAGCTCGCGCGCATCGACCTGCCGGTGTCCATGTATACGCAGTGGTACTGGAAGGTGGACTTGCACAACCTCCTGCACTTCCTGTCGCTCAGGGTCGATCCACGCGCGCAGTGGGAGATCCAGGAGTTCGCACGGGCGATCGCGGGTATGGTGAAGCGCGTGGCTCCGCTCTCCTACGAGGCCTGGGTGGACTACGACTTGGAGGCACGGCCGCTCACGCGAGCCGAGCGAGACATCCTCTCGCGGCTGGTGGACGCCTCGAGCGAGGCCATCGCGGCACGCGGGGGGGCGCGCGTCTCCAAGGACGACATGAAGCAGGCCGGCCTCGCTCCACGCGAGGTCCGCGAGCTGCTGGAAAAGCTCCAGGCCCCGGCCCGGCCCGACTTCGAGCTCGACCTGGCGCGGTTCCGTTCCGCCGAGGAGGTCTCAGCGGAGATGTACCAGGCAGTGCCGGGCGACTTCCAGTAGAGTCACAGGGGATACTCCGTGTCGGCGGTGAGAAGCGGACCGATCAGGCTCTTCGTCACCGGTGGGACGTTCGACAGGGAGTACGACGAGATCCACGGAAGACTCGAGTTCCGAGACACGCATCTGCCCGAGATGCTCCAGCTGGGTAGGTCTCGGCTGGACGTGCGCGTGCGCACGCTCATGATGGTCGACTCGCTCGACATGACGGACGCAGACCGCGATCTCATCGCGAGCAATTGCCGTGAGGCGCCCGAAGCCAACATCGTGATCACGCACGGCACGGATACCATGGTCGTAACGGCGCGCCTGCTTGCGGAGCAGGTACCCGACAAGACGATCGTGCTCACCGGTGCGATGATACCCATCGCCTTCGGCAGCTCCGACGGGCTGTTCAACCTCGGAGGCGCGCTCTCCGTGGTCCAGCTACTGCCGCCGGGCGTCTATATTGCGATGAACGGACGCGTGTTCGATTGGGACAACGTCGCGAAGAACCGGGATACCGGGGTGTTCGAGGCGCTGGAGGCACGCCGTCGCGCTTGACGCCTCAGCGTGCCTCCGGGCGCCCTCTCCGACCCATGTAGCTCACGGCCGGCGCGAAGCGCATGAGCATCGCCTGGCGCTCGATATCACGGAAGCGACGGTCCCCACGAAGTTCGTCCCACACAGGATCCGTGCGGAGCGCGGCGAGGTCGCGTTCCCGACGTTCCACGGCCTCGGTGAGCAGAGTGAGTGCTTCGTCGGTATGCCCCAGGGCTGCGTGGGCAGCAGCCAGTTCGGTGCGCGCGACAGCCCGACCCGAGGTCTCGGCATCCTCGAGCTCTGCGAGCCTCCACGTCCAGTAGCCGGCTTCGCCGTCGTCGGCCACGGCGTCGCTCAAGCGTGCGACGCTCTGTGCGGTCGGCGCACCGAGAGCTCCGGTCGTGCTCCAGCGGCGGGCAGCTTCAGCGGCCGCGGTGGGGTCGCCCGCTCCTACGTAGGCCTTCGTCAGTAGCTCCCAAGTAGGCGAAGCGTCCGGAGCCGCGCTCACCAGATCCTCGAGCTTCGGCGCGGCCTCCGCATACCGACCACCGACCATCAGCTGTCGGACTTCGAGGGCCTGCCGCCCGAACGGTGCTTGCTCCGTCGCCCCCGCGGGCACCCGCATCATGCGCTGCTCGATACGCTGGCCGAGACCCGTCATGGCGGTGATCCAGGTCGAATCGGGCATCGCGGGAGTAACGGGGGAGCGAGGCTGTGGCACCTCCGCGCGCGCCCCCCCCGGCAACACCCCCGGGAAGCTGCGATCGATCAGCTCGAGGACTTCGCGGACTTCGAGCGACGTCGAATCCATCTCGAGCGCAGAAATGGCTTCCTCGCGCGCCTGCACCAGCTGGGCGGCACCGGTCGTTGGGTCGTCGATACCAAGCAGGAAACGCGCTCCGGCGAGGCCAGCCATCGCGGGTGCGAAGGACGAATCCAAGGCGAGCGCATCCTGGAAGTAGTCGAGCGCCGCGCGATACCCTTCCGTGGTGCCGCGCTCGTACTCGTGTTTGCCGCGGAAGTAGGCCTCCTGAGCCACCGGGGAGACATCGGCTGCCGCCAGTGTGAACGTCGACTCCTCGTGCCCGCTCTGGAGCTCGTGCACGACGGCGTGCGCGACTTCCGTCTGTAGCGCCAAGACGTCACCTGCCTCGCGGTCGAACTGGAGCGTGGTGATGTGGGAGTCGCTCGCGGCGTGAATGACCTGCAGCGTAATGCGCACGCGCTCGCCGGAGCGGTTCACGGAGCCCTCGACGAGAACGTCCACACCCAGCTCCCGCCCGATCTTCGGAATCGACAGCGTCGTACCCGCGTAGCGCATGACGCTCGTCCGCGACACCACGCGCACGCCCTCCAGCATGCTCAGCCGCGCGATGAGCTCCTCGTGCATGCCGGCCGCGAAGTATTCCTGGTCCCGTCCCGCCGAGAAGTCGTCCAAGGGGAGCACCGCCAGCGAGCGGATGGGCTCGGTCGGATCGAACGTTACACGGCTGTCCGCCAGCGTTTGTATGACTTCCTGATCGAGGACGTACCAGGTCACGCCGCCGACCACTCCCAGCGCGACGACTGCAAACGCCAACACGCTCAGGCGGCGCGGCTCGGGCTCCCCAGTCATCTCCTGCGTTCGCCGAATGCCCTGGGAGGTGACGTCGTAGAGCCACGCGAGCACGACTGCGGGGAGGAAACCGAGCGCAGCCAGGACCACGAGGAGGCGTATCGCGCCCTCTCCGATGCCGAATGCGGGAAATACGATCTCGGCCAACTGGAGGGCGACGAACGCCGCGGCGGCGTAGCCCAGGGAGAACCGCCCCACGCGGCGCCTCTGGATCTCGGCCAGGAAGCGGCCGAAATCGGATCGCGGTGCGGTGTTGGACATGGTACGCGTGAGACCTCGCGGTCGAGACGAGCGTTAGGTACACGATCTCCTGATCGTAGTTCGATCGCCAGCGGAAACGTGGGGCCTGTGCCGTGCAGGCCCGGCCCCTCCTAGATTGCATCCCCATGCAGGTCCGCTACTTGGACGGTCCCCGCCTTCGGAGCGCGCTCCTGGCTGCGTGCGAGTACGCACAGCGCCAACGAGCCGAGCTCAACCGCATCAACGTGTTTCCCGTGCCGGATGGAGACACGGGCACCAACCTGGCCCTGACGCTGCAAGCGATCGCGGACCATCTTCGCCCCGCGCACGACGCCGACGTTGGGCGCGTGGCGCTTCAGGCCGCCGAGGGTGCCGTGTTGGGAGCGCGGGGCAACTGCGGCATGATGCTCAGTCACTTCCTGCTGGGCTTCGCGGAAGACCTCGCCTCCCGCGCGCGGGTCACCACGGAGGAGTTCGGGGCGGCGATGGTCGCGGGCTCCGCGAAGCTGGAGGCCGCGCTGGAGCGCCCGGTCGAGGGAACAATTCTCACGGTCATGCGGGATTCCGCCGCCGCCGTGCGCGCCTCGTCGGTCACGGATTTCGTCCCTCTCGTGACCGACATGGTGGGCGCCGCCCGCAGCTCGCTCGCATCCACGCCCGACCTGCTTCCTGTCCTCAAGAAGGCGGGGGTGGTGGACGCGGGCGCGAAGGGATTCGTCTCCCTCCTCGAGGGCGTGCTCCTGTTCGTGCGCGGTGATGTGGTGGCCGCGGAGCCGGCGGGGACGAACGGCCACGAGATCTCGGCGGAGGTCACCAGCCCCGAATATCCGTCGGCGGACGAGCACTTCCGCTTCTGCACGGAGGCGCTCGTGCGCGGGCCGAGCCTCCCCTCCCAGGACTCGGTCCGGGGCGCGCTGCGTGACCTCGGGGATTCGCTGATCGTCATCCGAGCCGGAGACGTGTTGAAGGTACACGTCCACTCCGACCACCCGGAGCGGGTCTTCGAATACCTCCGCGGTGTGGGCAAGCTCGTCACGCACAAGGCGGAGGACATGCGCGCGCAGCATGCCACGGTGGAGAGAGGCGCCGGCAGCCATGTGCGCCTTGCGCGCCGACCGGTGGCCGTGGTGACCGACTCGGCCTGCGACCTCTCCGAGGAGGTGGTGCGCGCGCACGGCATTCACGTGGCACCCATGAGCCTGGTCGAGGCCGATCGTACGTACCTGGATGGGATCGACATCACCGCGACCGAGTTCCACGAACGACTGCGCTCGCAAGCAGCGCTGCCGACGACCAGCCAGCCATCACCACAGGCGTTCCTCGACACCTACGCGCGCGCTTTCGAGGAGGGCGAGGTGGTGGTCGGGGTCATGGTGAGCTCGACGCTCTCGGGCACCCTTCGCTCGGCGGAGGCCGCTGCCGGGCGTAGCTCCCAGCTCGGAAGGGTGTTCCTGATCGATTCCTTGGGCGCGTCGCTGCTCGAGGGCCTGCTCGTGCTCAAGGCCGTAGAGCTGGCGGAGCTCGGTCGAGCCCCCGAGCAAATCGTCGATGAGGTCCGCAGGGTCAGGTCGCAGTCGGGGCTGCTCTTCACCGTCGAAACGCTCGATCGCCTGCTGGCGTCGGGCCGCGTCACGCGAGCCCAGGCACTCGTCGGCCGCATGCTCGACCTCAAGCCGATTCTCGGGCTCTATCCCGACGGGAGAGTTACGAGGTTCGGAAAGGCATTGGGGAGCGCCAAGGCACGGGCCACGCTGCTGGCTGAGCTGCGCCGTCAGATTCCCCACGGCGTGAAGAAGCTCCGCCTCGGCATCGTTCACGTCGGCGCGCCGACCCTCGCCGACGAGCTCGCGGAGGAGTTGCACGCGGTCTACGGGCGAGACGTCGAGATCCACACAGCGCCCGCGACACCGGTGATCGCGACGCACCTCGGCATCGGTGCGTGGGGTGTGGCCTACATGGTCGAGGACTGAACTGCCCCGAAACGACTACTCGGGAAGCTCGACGTCTGCGCTCGTTCGCTGCTTGCCCGCCACCAACACGTCGTACGTCGCGCGCTGTTCCGCGGTGAGCGACTTGGGGAGAGCCACCAGCAGCGCCTTTGCGCCCTTGTCGTCCGGCAAGTGCAGGATGAGCCCGGCCGACGCGGTCGGCTCGTACGGCCGTGCCCGTCCGGACGCGTCGATGGCGACCGTGCGCCCAGGCGCCAGCGCCTCCGCCAGACGGCGCCCGTAGTCGGTCCAGGCCACGAGCGGGTCTCGCCTGCGCTCGGCGACCTCCGGGAGCAGCGTCTGAGCGTAGTACGTGACAGCCCGCTGGTACTCATCGGGGCTCAGTCGCTTGAGCTCCCGCAGCCGATCCCGATAGAACTCGCGCGGGTCCCGCGCCCCGGATTCCGTGAGCGCGGCCTCGAGCACCTTCTCGGCGGCTTCGGCGAGGGGCTCGGTGGGCATGTCGGGAACGGTGGGGAGGGCGCTCGGCCCGGTCAACGGCGCGCGTCGGGTGTCCGAGACCCCACTCCCGGCTTACCTTCCGACCATGCCCCAGCCTGGTTACTTCATGAACAAGCCGCAGCCCGCCCCGTCCGAGTTCCTCGATCTCGACTGGGCCATGTTCGGTGAGCTCTGCCGGGCCCTCGCGCTGAAGGTGGCGCGTGACTACGACCCCGAGGTCGTGATCGGTATCGCGCGGGCCGGCGTGATCCCCGCGGCGGTGGTCGCCTCGATCCTCGGTATCGACTTCTACTCCCTGCAGATCACGCGACGCGAGGGAGACGAGCAGGTGAGGGATCGGCCAGAGATCTTCTCCGAGGTGCCACGCGAGGTGCGCGGCAAGCGCGTGCTCATCGTCGACGAAATCACCAGCTCGGGGGATACGCTGAGGCTAGCGCTCGCTGCGGTCCGCGACGCGCGGCCGGCGGAGGTGCGGACGGCCACGAGCTTCGCCAGGATCGGTGGCTACAAGCCCGACTACTCGGCGCTGACCATGGACGCAGAGGTCGTCTTCCCGTGGGACCGCAAGGTCTTCGAAGGAGACGACCTGGTCGTGAATCCGCGCTACCGCGAGGTCATCGAGTAACGGTCGGTCGTCGCGGACTTGAGAAGCGAAGAGGCCCCGTCCACCGGGTGGTGGGCGGGGCCTCTTGCTACCTGAGGGTCGTTCGCGAACTACGGCACCATGAGGTGAGCGCCGACGCCGAAGGTCGTCACGCTGGGGTCAGTGGCCATGATGTCGATCGCGGCGTGGAGGCCGAAGCCGCCCGCCGTCGTGAAGCTGGCGCCGCCCGACGCGCCGAAATCGGTATTCGTCGAGCTGAAGCCGAGGACCTTGGCGCGCGAGAGGTGAACGCGCGGCATGACCCACGGGGTGAAGCTGCCCGAGCCCGCGGCCATGTTGGCCTTGAGGGCCACGCCGATCGGGAAGTTCATCATGTTGACGTCGGTCGCCAGCGAGATGTAGCCGATGCCGGTCTGGACGGACACCTGCGTCTAGCCTCCGGCCGGCAGCACGTCCACCGCGCCCGCCACGCCGAACGTGTACTTGGCGTCTGGGTCGTAATTCACCATGCCGAAGCCTACCGCGGCCGTGATGCTGCCGCCCAAGCCGGTCCGGCCGACCGAGGCGCCGAACGCGTTGATCCTGCCCGAGGCGTTGTTCAGCCCGCGGCCCATATGGGCGCCGATGAAGGTAGCGGGTGCGTCGCCGACGGACGGCAGGGCCAGGACGGGGAAGTTCATGAGTTGGGCTTCGGCGGCTGCGGCGCTCACCGCGACCAGCCCAACTGCGACCAGCACGAGCTACCCTTGAGGAGCGGGTGACAAGTCCAAAAGCGTACTATCGCGACATATGTTTACGGGGCCAATTCGCACTCTAGCCCGGCGCCTGTCAACAGAAAAATTGCCCCGGGCCTTCCCTGCGGCCGGGGGGTGGGCCGGCGCCACCTCCCTCCTTGCCTACTCCCCTCGGGTCATGGAGTCCAGGAACTCCTTGTTGCTCCTGGTCTTCTCCATGCGGGCGAGCAGGAACTCGATCGCCTCGGCCGGCGGCATGTCCGCGAGGAAGTTCCGCAGCAGGTAAACCCGGTTGAGCTCGATATCGCTGAGGAGCAGCTCTTCTTTCCGCGTGCCCGACTTGTTGAGGTCGATCGCTGGGAAGATCCTCCGGTCCGAGATCTCACGATCGAGGATCAGCTCCATGTTCCCGGTCCCCTTGAACTCCTCGAAGATGACCTCGTCCATGCGGCTCCCGGTGTCGATGAGCGCCGTCGCGACGATGGTGAGCGAGCCGCCCCCTTCGATATTTCTTGCCGAGCCGAAGAACCGCTTCGGCCTGTGCAGCGCGTTTGCGTCGACTCCGCCCGACAGAATGCGGCCCGAGTGAGGCATGGTGGTGTTGTACGCTCGGGCCAGCCGCGTGATCGAATCGAGCAGGATGACGACGTCGTCGCCTTGTTCGACGAGCCGCTTCGCCCTCTCGAGCACGATCTCGGCAACCTGCACATGTCGTTCCGCCGACTCGTCGAAGGTCGAGGCGACCACCTCGGCTTTCACGTGCTCGCGCATTTCCGCCACCTCTTCGGGGCGCTCGTCGATGAGCAGCACGATGAGGTGGACGTCGGGTGCGTTGCGCGTGATGGAGTTGGCCATCTGACGGAGGATGGTCGTCTTTCCTGCCTTCGGCGGGGACACGATCAGCCCTCGCTGCCCCTTTCCGAGGGGCGCGATGAGGTCGACGACGCGCATGGCGAGCGTGTCTCCGGCGCCCTCGACCTCCAGCCGCAAACGCGCCTCGGGATACTTGGGGCGCAGACTGTCGAAGTCGACGCGGTTCTGAGCGAGGTCCGGGTCTCGCCCGTTGATCGACTCCACCTTCAGCAGCGCCAGATACTTCTCACCCGCCTTGGGAGGACGTACCTCCCCGCTCACCGAATCACCCGTGCGGAGCGCGAACCGCTTTATCTGCGAAGGGCTGACGTAGACGTCGTCGGGGCCGTGGAGGTAGCTCCAGTCAGCCGAGCGCAGGAACCCGTAGCCCTCGGGAAGGAGCTCGAGCACGGCGTCAGCGCGTAGAGCGACTTCCGCGTTGGCCAGGTTCTGCTCGATCCGAAAGATCAGATCCTGGCGCCGCAGCTCGGTGAAGTCGCTGATGTGCAGCTCTTCAGCGAGGTCATGGAGCTCCGCGACGTTCTTGCTCTTGAGCTCTGCGATGTCCACGGGGAGGGGTGATGGAGGTGCCGGCGGGACGAGCCGGTGGGCCGCCGAAATCGCAGCGGCCGAAATCGAGGAGCGACGCTGGTGTCCTCACTCGGATGTTCGCTGTCGCCTCCGAACGCAAGCGAACTACCGATTCAGGACACTGGGTCGTCGTACGCGGATTCAATGCGGGCCGACTCACATTCCACAGCGGGGAACGGGGCGGCGCGCGGATCCTGGGGGACCCAGGGGTGCAGAAACGCGGCGATAGTAATGGGGGGGTCCAAGACGGTCAAGCCGAGGGCGGCAGGGGACAGAGGCTCTGCGCCGGTGGCCCCCCCGCGGCTCGAGCTGGAGGCCGGTTCCGAGACGGGCTCAAGGTGAGGAACCAGGGCGACCTGCCCCTTCGATTCAACAGGTTTTCCCCTCTTCTCAGCGCGGGCACGGCTCCCGATTGTTTGCCAATATCCATGGAGGCTATGCCGGGGAATACGGCTCCGTAGTAGGCAGTTGGCCAGGCGCCGTCGGGGAAAAACTTGACTTTCGGATGTACCGACTGCAACATTCGCTCCCTTCGTTTTCCCAAAAATCCGCGGTACCGAGGGGTTCCGAGTGGCACGACACAACCGCGAGGGGAGTGGCGCCGATCAACGCGGCCACGAGTACGGAGTCAGCTATCAACCGGACTGGCTCCGGTTGGTGAAGGTCACCCGCCAGCTGGAGAGCGGGCGCCAATCGACGAAGACTCTCTTCCGCAATCCTGCGGCGGAGCCCGAGGCACAACCCGGCGACCGCGTCCGCACGCGCATCACGTCCGTGGATCAAGTGCTCGACTTCGAAGTGGCCGTCACCGACCCGCGCGCGGCGGTCAAGCGCGTGCGCGTCGCCTACATCGTTGCGGGAGAGAACGGGCACCCAGAAGAGGTCGAATTCACGCTCGAGAGCGAGGACATCCCGGACGAGGAGTAGTTCCGCGCGGCCTGCGCGCACCACGAGCGACATCCCCCGCTCCCAACCGGGATTCGGGATGGTAGATTCGGAGATGTCAGAGTCACGCGCGCGCGTCGGGTTTGCTGCGGTCGCGGCAGGCTGCCCCCTCGGGCCCAGCAGCACGTGACCAAGAGGCGGCGCGGGCAGGTCGTGAGGACTGCTGGTGGTGCGGTCGTGCGCATCATCGATGGCCTCCCGCATCTCTTGCTCATACGCGATCCCTACGAGAAGTGGGGATTTCCCAAGGGTCATGCGGAGAACGGTGAGGCGCCCCATCAGACCGCGCTGCGGGAGGTCTCGGAGGAGACCGGGCTCACCGACCTCGAGCTCGGGCCCGAGCTGGCGACCATCGAGTGGACGTTCCGGGCCCGCGGGAAGGAGTTCCGCAAGTTCGCGACCTTCTACCTCATGTATTCGCGTGAGGGGGTGCCGAGGCCCGAGGTCAGCGAGGGCATCACCGAGATCGAGTGGGTGCGCCTCGACACGGCACACGAGCGGCTGTCGTATGCCAATGCCGTGGCGGTCGTCCAGGCTGCCCAAATGATCGTCCTCGACGGGAAGGGCACCGCACCGCAGACTGGTCGGTCCCAGGATTGAGCTCGCGAGGCCTCACATGATCGATTCACCGCGTACGACCCTCTGGCGGGGCATCGAAGCCGCTGCCGTCGTGCTCGTGCTGGCCTTCTTCCTGTACGCGACGCGGGACATCCTGAACCCCGTCCTCCTGTTTGCGCTGCTGTGGGCCGTGCTGCTCCCGTTCCGTGGCAGCGAGGGATACGGCGCTCTGATCGGTGTCTCCGGGACAGTAGCCCTGGTGTGGGCTCTGTCGACCACGGGCTCGCTGCTCGCGCCGTTCGTGCTCGCGGTCATGCTTGCCTACGTGCTGGATCCGCTCGTTGATCGCTTGGCTCGACGGGGGATCTCACGCACGATTGCGATCATGCTGCTGGCTTTGCCGGCGTTCTGGCTGCTCGCGGTGGCGTTCCTTCTCGTCGTTCCAGCCGCCATCCGCGAGCTGGGAGACGTGGCCCAACAGGCTCCCGTGCTCTTGCAGAGGCTCGGCACTTGGCTGGCCGCGCTGCGGGAGCGGGCGCTGACCGCGGACGTCCCGCTCATCGACGAGGATGCGCTTCTCGCTCGCCTTCAGGCTGTGGACTCCAACGCCGTGGTTGCCTTCCTGCAGGAGCGACGGGAGGCTCTGGCTGCCAGCGTCTGGAGCGGCGTGCTCGGTCTCGGCAGAGGGCTGGGCACGGCCTTCACGGTGCTCGGTTACGTCGCGCTGACGCCGGTACTCACGTTCTACCTGTTGCGCGACTGGGATCGCCTGACCGCGGCAGCCGCCGACCTCCTCCCCGAGGGGCGACGAGCGGCGATCGTGAGCCTCGCCTCCGAGTGCGATCGCATGGTGTCCAAGTACCTGCGCGGGCAGGTGACCGTCGCCATCGCGATGGGGGTCGTGACGGGCGTCGGACTGTGGGTGGCGCGCTTCCCCTATGCCGGCACGCTCGGGCTCATCATGGGGATCTTATCGGTGGTCCCGTACCTGGGCATCGTGCTCAGCCTCGTTCCTGCGATCTTCATCGCCTTGGTGAGCGGGAGCGTAGGGGTGTCGTTGTTGAAGGTCGCGCTCGTGTACGGGCTAGCGCAGCTGCTCGAGATGGCGGTGATCAGCCCGCGGATCGTGGGTGAGTCCGTCGGGCTGCACCCGGTGCTGGTGTTGCTCGCGCTCGCGCTCGGCGGCTTCTTCTTCGGCTTCGTCGGTCTGCTCATCGGAGTGCCGGCCGCGGCGATCGGGAAGCTCCTAGTGAGTCGCGGTCTGCAGCGATACAAAGCATCGGATTTCTACCGTGGCAGGGAGGCTGCGCCCAACTGATGTCGAAAGAGACGATCGTGATCGTGGGCTCCGGGCCGGCGGGCTGGACCGCGGCGGTCTATGCCGCGCGGGCGGAGCTCAATCCTCTGGTCATCGAGGGCTCGTTCCACCGGACCATGATCCCGGGCGGACAGCTGATGTTCACCACCGAGGTCGAGAACTACCCGGGCTTCAAGGATGGCGTGGACGGCCAGACCCTCATGCTCGACATGAAGGCGCAGGCTGTACGCTTCGGCACGCGCGTCCTCACCGAGGACGTGCTCGCGCTCGACGTCGGGCAGCGGCCCTTCCGGCTCTCGACCACGTCGGGCGGAGAGGTGCTCGCCGACGCCGTGATCATCGCGACGGGCGCGAACGCGAAATGGCTCGGTCTCCCCAGCGAGCAGCGACTGGCGCAGTCTGGCGGTGGGGTCAGCGCATGCGCTGTGTGCGACGGCGCGCTTCCGCACTTCCGGGGGAAGACGCTGGCGGTCATCGGTGGCGGCGATACCGCGGTGGAGGACGCGCTCTACCTGACGAAGTTCGCCAAGGAGGTGGTGATCGTGCACCGCCGGTCCGAGCTGCGGGCCTCGAAGGTGATGGCCGAGCGCGCCCATACGAACGAGAAGATCCGCTTCGAGTGGAACACCGTCGTGACCGATGTTCACGGCGACGACGTGATCACTGGCATCCGTCTCCAGAACAACGTGACCGGGGTGCAGCGTGACCTGGAGGTCGGCGGCCTCTTCGTCGCGATCGGGCACGAGCCGAACACCGGCTTCCTGAAGGGTGTGATCGACCTCAAGCCCAACGGTTACGTCAAGACGCCTACGACTTGGCGCACGCAGACATCCGTGCCCGGCATCTTCGCGGCGGGCGACGTCATGGACGACTACTACCGTCAGGCGGTCACCGCGGCCGGAACCGGGTGCATGGCCGCGCTGGAGGCCGAGCGCTGGCTCGCGCACGGGGGTGCGAGCGGCCTTCCATGACCAGGAAGCGCGTGGCGGTGGTGGGCGGGTGTGGGCACGTGGGGCTTCCGCTCTCGATCGCGCTGGCCGAACACCACGATGTGCTCGTCTACGACATCGATACTGCTGCCGCCGAGCGCGTCCGGCGCGGCGAGCTCCCCTTCAAGGACGAGGGCGCCGGGCCCGGGTTGGCCGCCGCCCTGAAGCGGGGCATGCAGGTGAGCACGACGCCGGAGGGCCTCGCCGGATGCGACACGGTGGTCTTCGTGATCGGCACCCCGGTGGATGAGCACCTGAACCCGTCGTTCACACTCTTCGACCGTGTGTTGGCCGAGCTGTTCGAGTGGCTGCGCGCAGGCCAGACTCTGGTGCTCAGGTCCACGGTGCTCCCGGGCACGTCCGAGCGCGTGCATCGCATGCTGGCGCGACGTGGCCTCGGGGTCGACGTGGCGTTCTGCCCGGAGCGGGTCGCGGAAGGGCACGCGCTCGTCGAGATACGGTCGCTCCCACAGATCGTGTCTAGCTTCTCCGCCGCTGGCTTACGCGCTGCGAGGGAGTTGTTCGAGCCGCTCGGGGTGTAGCTAATCGAGCTGACGCCGCTCGAGGCCGAGCTCGCGAAGCTGTTCACCAATACCTATCGGTACATCACGTTCGCGGTCGCGAACCAGTTCTACATGGTGGCGTGCGAGTACGGCCTCGACTTCTACAAGATCCTGCACGCGGTGACGCACAACTACCCGCGGGGTGCGGACATGCCGAGCGCGGGGTTCGCCGCGGGCCCGTGCCTGTTCAAGGACACCATGCAGATGCTGTCCTTCAACGACAATCAGTTCTTCCTCGGCCACTCCGCCATGTTGGTCAACGAAGGACTGCCGAAGTTCGTCGTGAATCGCATGAAGAAGCGCTGGCCCGATCTCGATCGGAAGACCGTCGGGCTGCTCGGCATGGCCTTCAAGGCGGAGAGCGACGACACGCGCGAATCGCTCTCGTACAAGTTGAAGAAGATCCTGCAGATCAACGCGCTGGACGTGCTCACGTGCGACCCCGAGGTCGATGACGAGAGCTTGCTGCCTGAAGCGGAGGTGCTGGCCAGGGCCGACATCCTCGTCATCGGTGCGCCGCACCGGCGGTACACGACTCTGGACTACCGCGGCAAGCCTGTGGTGGACGTCTGGAACTTGCTCGGTCAGGGCGGTGCGATTTGAAGGCCCTGGTCACGGGCTCCTCGGGATTCATCGCCGGCTACTTGGTCGAGGAGCTGCTCGCGGCCGGATACGAGGTCATGGGCCTCGACAACCACTCGAAGTACGGTGAGGTCGAGAAGAGCTACTCGTCACATCCGAGGTACCGGCTCGTGGTCCGTGACGCCAAGGACGTCGACCTGCTGAGGCGGCTCGTGGCCGACTGCGACCATCTCGTCGCGGGCGCCGCGATGATCGGGGGCATCAGCTACTTCCACGAGTTCGCGTACGACCTGATCGCCGAGAACGAGCGCATCATCGCGTCGACCTTCGACGCGGCCATCTGGGCGCACCGTGCGAAGAAGCCTCTGCGGAAGATCACCGTGCTCTCGAGCTCCATGGTCTACGAGAGCACCGATCGCTACCCGACCCCCGAGGGCGAGCAGTTCCGCTGCCCGCCGCCGCGGTCGACCTACGGATTCCAGAAGCTGGCGTGCGAGTACTTCGCGAAGGGCGCGCACGAGCAGTACGGGCTCCCCTTCACGATCGTGCGCCCGTTCAATTGCGTGGGCATCGGCGAGAAGCGCGCCAAGAGCGATCGCGAGATCATGAGCGGCAACGTCAAGCTGGCGATGAGCCATGTCGTGCCGGATCTGGTGCTCAAAGTCATGAAGGGTCAGGACCCGCTGCACCTGCTCGGCGCAGGAGATCAGGTGCGGCACTACACCTACGGCGGAGACCTCGCCAAAGGGATCCGCACGTGCATGGAGCACCCGGCGGCGCTGAACGAAGACTTCAACGTCTCGACCGCGCGGTCCACCACGGTCGTGGAGCTCGCCGAGGTGATCTGGCGGAAGATCCGGCCCGGCACGCAGTTCCGGTTCGTCTCGGACGAGCCCTTCGAGCACGACGTGCAGAAGCGAGTTCCCGACGTCGCGAAGGCGAAGCGGATGCTCGGCGTGAGCTGCGACACGTCGCTGGAGACGATGCTCGACGAAGTGATCCCCTGGATTCGTCAGCAGTTCGAGATTGGGGCGATGTGACGGGCAAGCCCAGCGCTGGTGCCGCAGGTGACGCCGTGGGGCCGACGCCCGAGCTGCACCTCGTAGTGCCGGTCTACAACGAGGCGGGGAACTTCGCGGCCTTCCACGAGAGCCTGAAGCGAAGTGTCCGTACGCCGTACCGGCTGGTGGTCGTCTACGACCTGGACGAGGACACCACCCTGCCCGTGGCGCGGCGGCTCGCGGCGAATGACTCGTCTCTGGTGCTGGTCAAGAACCCGAAGCGGGGCGTGCTGGGTGCGTTGGTCACCGGGCTCCGCTACCCGAAGAGTGGCGCCATCGTGGTGTCGATGGCCGATCTCTCCGACGACCACGCCCAGATCGACGAGATGTTCGCTCTCTACCGCTCGGGGTGTGGGGTGGTGGCGGCAAGTCGGTACAGCAAGAGAGGCCGACAGCTCGGTGGACCGCCGTTGAAGCGCGTGCTCTCGCGCCTTGCCGGGATGTCGCTCCGCTGGCTCGGCGGCATCCCCACCTACGATCCCACCAACAACTTCAAGTTGTACAGCGCCGCCCTCGTCGATGCCGTCGAGATCGAGTCCACGGGGGGCTTCGAGGTGGCGCTAGAGCTCACAGTGAAGGCGCACCGGCTCGGCTTCCGCATCGGGGAGGTGGGGACGACCTGGACCGACCGAGTGGCCGGCAAGAGCAACTTCAAGCTGATGAAGTGGCTGCCGTCGTACCTGCGGTGGTACGGGGCTGCGATCCGTTGGAACCTCGCGGGCCGCTTCGGAGCGGGCCGAGCGGCATCACGATCCGCGACGCACTAGCAGCTGATAAGGTCCGGCCCGCTCGGCAACCTCGAACTCCGTGCGGAAGTATTCGTCCAGGAACGTCGAGCCGGCGACGGCGCTCTCGTTCGGCTCCACCATGTCGCTGAAGCGCGACGACAGCACGGCCACTCGCGTGCGGGTCGCGTCCAGCTCGGTCGCCATCTGTCGCTGCACGTCCGCGCGGTTCACCACGTTGGGATCGAACTGCATGATGCGCGTTCCGCCCGGCCGACCGGAGAGGTAGTAGAGGTCCATCTCGCTGACGAAGATACGAGAGTGGTCGGCCTGGCCGACGTAGATGGGTTCACCTGGAGCGGTGCGGTCCTCGATGAAGGCGAGCACCCGTTCGCGCGACCCCTCCGGCTCGGGGATCTTCCCATAGCGGGGGTAGGCCCGCTGCCACTCCGACGACGGCTGCGCAGCGGGAATGTCGAGCTGCTTGCCGATCGGGATTCCCATGACGCCGAACCATGCGGCCACGGCGACCGCCCGCGGCCAACCGCCGGCTCGGGCCAGGGACTCCACGACAGCGCATAGGATGAGGAGGCCGGGGGCGGCAGTCAGGAACGAGTGGTAGGGGTCCGATCGGCCGACCATCTGGGGCACGACCGCTGCGCCCAGCGCGATGAGCAACGCCGGGCCGAGTCGTCCGCGCCAGCCGAGCCGAGGCGCGAGCCCCAGCGCGAGCAGCGCGAGGACTGGCGCCGTGAGCGTGAGCGCGACCGCCCCCTCGTAGCCACGCCCGATGAACGCCGGCACGGGGAAGGGGAGGGGCGGAAGCGAAACCAGGGGCGTCAGCTCCGGCATGGGGAGCACCCGCGCGGGCATCACGCGGCGCACCTGAGTCAGGTAGAGGTCGTCGACCACCGGCCGCACGCCCGCGAGCGCGAGCGTCGGAAGCCAGACCAGCGCCAGCGGGAGCGCCGCGCCGAGCGTCAGCCAGCCGACCGACGTCCGTTCGGCGCGTGTGAACGTGAGCCGGCGCACGACCACTGCCCAAAGCAGGGCGAGCGCGAACAGTCCGGCGACGAGGTAGACGAAGAGGTCGTGGCGGAAGCACCCGACGGTGCCGAGCGCGACGCCCGCGACGATCCAAGCGCCGCGGGTGCCGCGCTCGGACGCGCGCAGCGCGAGGCCGCAGGCGAGCACGCCACAGCCGAGTGCGAGCAGCCATGCGTACGCGGGCGTGCCGAGCCATGCCAACCAGATGAGCACCACGCCGGCGGTCGGCGCAGAGAAGCGCGTGCCGCGCATGAGTGCCGCGACCCATCCCGACCCGAGGGCGATCGCGAGATGCGCCGCGACGCCCAGCGCGCGCTCCACGCCGACCGACACGCCGAAGACCTTCCAGAGTCCCGCGATCGCGAGGAACGCGCCGGGAGGGTAGTTGCTGTAGAAGTCGCGATACGGCACTTGGCCGATCGAGATGAGGTGGGCACCCGAGAGGAGGATGCCCTCGTCGTATGGGCCGGGGGGGCGGCCGAGGCCGCGCAGGGTCGACCACAGGCCGAGCGCGAGCAGGATGCAGCCGACGGCCCAGAGGAAGCGGTCGGCAACCCGGCTTCCTGGCGTGCGCGGTTCGATCACACGTGCGTCGCTTGTCCGGCGATGATGTACCACGTCACCAGCAGACCACAGATCAGGGCTCCGGTGAGCGCCCCGTTCGTGCGTCTCCAGGCGAACACGGAGATGACCCCGGTTGCCGCGAGCACCGGCTTGAATTGAATCGCGATGACGGCGAAGAGCGCGTTGATGCCCCACACGCCAGGCAGGTGACCGGCGGAGAAGAGGTAGGCGTACAGCCCTGCCAGCATGACCGCGAACCCTCCGGCGGTTGCGACCATGCCGGTGGCGTAGTGGGCCCAGGGCCCCGCAGCGCGCAACGAGAGGGTGCGATGCATCGCAGTGTGCACGACGTAGAAGAACGCGGTGAACGGCACCAGGTACGCCAAAAAGAGCGGCACATGATGCGGCGCCATGGGCTTCAGCGCCACGACCCAGATGCGCAGGTCGGTGGTGAAGACTCTGTCGGCGACGGTCACGGCCAGATAGAGGCACCCGACGGCCCCCAGTGCCACGAGCACCTTGTCCGCGATGTGTTCTTCTCGCGCACCTCGCACGAGCCAGAGCACCGGCAGCGAGAGCAATGCGGTGCCGAGCGCCCACACGAGGATCTGGTTCGTGACGCCCTGCGGCAGGATGGCGTTCGCCGCGAGGGCGGAGCCCCACCCCGTGAACGGGAAGTAGGTGACGGCGGGGATCACCGCGGTGGCTGCGAGCGTGAGCCACCAGCGGCCGCTCACCCGCTCCACCGTACCGACCCCCGTCTGGGCCGCTGCGGCGAAGCGGGGAAGGGAGAGCAGGAGGTCGAGCGCGCCGAGCAGCAGCGCGAGCCCGCCGAGCAATGCGATCAGCGTCCCGGCCTCCTTCCAGTACCAGACCTGGTCGGTGACCGCGAGCTCGTGCTCGCCCTCCAGCGTGGTGTCGAGCCAATGGACCGCGTAGCCGATCGCTTGGCGCGAGATGTGTTCGCCAGGATGAGTCGTGTTCGGCACGGCCAGCCAGCGAGCCGTCCCCTCGGGCACTGATCCGTAGGCCTGGCCTGCCACGACGTCTCCCTCGACGCCGAACACGGACTTGAGCTTGTCGCTGTAAGTGATGCTCGAGGCGTCACGGACGCCCCACATCAGCTGCGAGAACTCGTCGTAGCGGCTGAAGACGACCCCGAGGTTGCGCGGGTAGGTCGGCGAACCCGCGGCGGCGAAGCCAGGTCCCGTCGCGGAGCCGACGAGCACCATCGAACGGTAGCCGTCGGGAAACGCCGTGGCCGCCGCGAGGACGGCCCACCCGCCCATGCTGTGTCCCTCGAGCCCGATGTTGTCCACGTCGACGAAGGGGAGCCCCCGCAGGTAAGCGAGGCCCGCCGGCCCACCGAAGCCCTGTGACATCGCGCGGCCGCCGCTGAACCCGTGACCCGTCTGGTCCAGCGCCAGCACCACGTAGCCGCGGCGGGCCAACTCGATCGCGAAGCCGCTCTGCGTCTCGCGGGAGTTGATGTAGCCGTGAATGGCCAGCACGGCCGGGGCGGGCGACTCGGGTGTCGCGCTCGGCGGCACGTACAGCAGGGCCGACAGTCTCTCGCCGGTCTCTGTGTCGATGCGGATGTCGCGGACCTCCACGCCGCCGGACGTCTGCACCAGATACGCCAACTCGCTGCCCGCGAGGACCAGGGCCCATCCGGCAGCCAGGAGCTTCCATCTTGGTTGCATGGGGCCTCCGCGCGGGGCTCGAAGCCCTTGGGGAGCGGTCGCCGGCGTCAGCCCTTCAGCGCGGCAGCCACCTCGGCTCGAGTCACCAACTTGGCGCGTGGACGTCCTGCCCGCTCGCCGGCGGCGACCTCCAGCGCGTCCAGCCGGCTCCAGTCCGCGTAGGAGACCAGGTCTGGGCGCCGAACACGCACGAGCGCGTCGATGGCGACGGCGTCCTTCGTCGGCGACAGCAACCTGGACGCCGCCGCGTCCTCGAGCATGGCCGCAGCGGTCTCGGTTCCGTCCTTCTTGTTCGTGCCGATGACACCGCTCGGCCCGCGCTTGATCCAGCCGCTCACGTACGTCCCAAGCGCCGGGGCTTTGGTCGCCGGATCGGTCACGCGCCCTTGCTGGTTCGGGATCACGCCGGCGCGGTCATCGAAGGGCACGCCCGCGACGGGCACGCCCCGGTAGCCTACCGACCGGAAGACCAGGTCGACCGGGAGCTCTTCGACCTCGCCGGTCGGGCGAGACTGCAGTCTCCCGCCTTCGGCGTAGATCTCGTTCTTCGCCAGACGCATCGCGCGCACGCCACCGTCCGGCCCTGCGATCAGCTCGGTGGGTGACACGAGGAAGCGCAGGGTGAGCAGGTGCGACTTACCTGCCCTCGGCTGCTGGGCGAACTCCTGCAGGATGGACACTTTCTTCTTGACGGTGTCGTCGTCGGACCCGTCTACGTCCGCTTGGCTCGCGGGGTCCAGCCGCACCTCCTCGGTC
>Ga0194132_10000077_pt1 | contig 176890 bp, 142 predicted proteins | sample TA2KigOf80mmetaG_FD_148612 | JGI IMG/M metagenome (GOLD analysis project Ga0194132, IMG submission 148612) | Freshwater microbial communities from Lake Tanganyika, Tanzania - TA2015054 Kigoma Offshore 80m | ecosystem: Environmental > Aquatic > Freshwater > Lake | place: Tanzania: Lake...
GGCTCAGGGCAGGCTCTGAGCCAGTCGAAGGGCTCCGAAGAGCTTTTCAGGAGCCCGCTAGGCTAGACCAACATCGTCAGGGCCGCCGCGGCCAACCCTAAGCGAGAGTGGCAGAGTCTCCGTAAACTGTGACTTTAAATAGGAGTGAGAAAACATGGCCCAGCACAATGCCAGCAACGAACGAATTAAGCGGCGATATTTCGTGTACCTGAAAGAAGCCAAGCGCCACAGCGAGGCCACCGTGGACGCGGCGGCTAAGGCGCTGGCGCGGTTCGAGTCCTACACCAAGTTTCGCGACTTCAAGGCTTTTCATTACGAGCAGGCGGTGGCTTTCAAAAAGCGCCTATCAGAGCAGGACAGCCAGACGACTGGCGAAAAACTGAGCAAGGCGACACTGCACGCCACCCTCGCCGACCTCAAACGGTTCTTTCAATGGCTTTCGGATAAGCGAGGTTACAAGTCCCGGTTCAGCTATTCGGACGCCGACTATTTCAATCTGTCCGACAAGGACACGAAGGTGGCGACCGCGCGGCGGGAAAAGCCATTTCCAACCATCGAGCAGGTCAAGCACGTCATCGCGGCGATGCCGAGCAACTCCGAGATCGAGCGGCGCGATCGGGCGGTAATCGCCTTCACCCTGCTCACCGGCGCCCGGGACAGCGCCATCGCGTCGATAAAACTGAAGCACGTCGATCTAACGGCGGGTTGCGTCTATCAGGATGCCCGCGAAGTGCGGACCAAGTTTAGCAAGACGTTCACGACATACTTCTTCCCGGTCGGTGACGAGATTCGGCGCATTGTCGAGGAGTGGCTGGGCTACCTGCGGGAAACCAAACTGTGGGGCAACGACGACCCACTGTTTTCCGCGACCCGTATTGCGGTCGGTGACGAACACCGGTTCCAGGTGGCTGGCCTGGACCGTAGACATTGGAGCAACGCGACCGCGATCCGCAAGATTTTTCGCAGCGCGTTCCAAGTTGCCGGCTTGCCTTACTTCAATCCGCACAGCCTGCGGAACACGCTGGTTCAACTCGGCGAGAAGGTTTGCAAGTCGCCCGAAGAGTTCAAAGCCTGGAGCCAGAATCTCGGCCACGAACAAGTGCTGACAACGTTTAGCAGTTACGGGCAGGTCGCCGGCGTGCGGCAGGCGGAGATCATTCGCGATCTGGCCAAGCCGCGGCAGGTGGGAACTGTCGATGTGGAAGAACTCGCCAAGGCAGTCGCGCATGTGAGAGCCGCAGCAGTACGGGAGTAGAGCTTAGGCAACGCGCCGGACTTTAATCTTGTCGCTCTCTTTTTCGAGCTGGGCGAGGTCGTAGGTCATCTGCATGCCGAGCCATACCTCGGGGCTCGATCCAAAAGCTTTTGACAGCCTAATGGCCATCTCCGGCGAAATGCCCGCCTTTAAATTAACCAGGTTGTTGAGCGCCTGGCGCGTGACGCCGAGGATTTCGGCGCCCTTGGTGACCGTTAGGCCGAGCGGGTCAAGGCAGTCTTGGCGGACCAGCCGGCCGGGGTGGGGTGGATTTTTCATCTTCATTGTTTGTCTCCTAATGGTAATCGATCAAATCGACATCCCAAACATGTCCTTCACGAAACCGGAATATCACCCGCCAGTTCGCCCGAACCGTGACGCTCCAGAAACCCTCGAGCCGGCCCTTGAGCGGATGGAGTCTGAAACCGGGGAGACTCGCATCCGACGGAACCCTAGCGCGGCTTAGAACGGCGAGGATGTTTTCTAACTTCTCGATCATGTCAGCCTGAAGCCCTCTGGGGTCGCCGTCGACATAAAGCCGTTGCAGTCCCTTGTGTCGAAAACTTTGGATCATGTTAGCGCCGTTAGGCCTTTACTGGACTAGCCTACTGTGACAAGTGGGGCTTTGCAATTGCAATTGGCCGATGACTCAACGGGAGTCCATGTGGACGGACGGGGGCGCTGGTGTCTGGCGCAGCGGAGCGCAGTCAGTCGGCGGCGCCATGGGCGGGCAGGAGATCAACAACCGCCGTGGCGCTGGAGTGGAGCGGAGCGAGGGCTACCAAGTGGAGTGCAGCGCAAGCGCGACGGCGTACCGCAGATGACCGGAGTTCCCCGCGCGAGCGTTCCGAGGGCGCCCTGAGAAAATCGCACTACGGCAGACACTCCGATGAGCGGGCCTCCGAGCGAAGCGCTTGAGACTTGGCCCGCGCGCCCGCAATCTGAAAAGCGGTGAGGCGGGGCGGGTGTCGGCGGCGTGGTGGTCCCGAGCGAGCGCTCGGCGCGGCCTTAGCGAGCGGTCCCATGGCGGAGTGGGAGCCCAGAGCGATGCGGGTGGTTGGGTGCCCGGTAGTGGGTGGCGGCGGCAAAGAGCCCTCGTCTCGCCCTTGAGCGTCTCCAGTGTAATCCCTCCGCTTCGCCTTCGCCGACAGGCATCGGGGGAAAGAGTGGGAGGCCAGAGGTCTGGAGAGCGCCGGGCGAGAAGGGGGCGGCGTCGCGGCGGGCTCGGCGGAGTGGGTGTAGTGCAGTTCAGGGTGCCCGTTGAATTAACCATTCACGATGAGTTGCCCGGTTGTCACGTTAGGTATGTGAGAGGGTCAAAACAATGCGCATGGATATGCCTAAGGCGGCGCAGAAATTTTAACTCGCTGGAATTCAGAACGTAATCGCGGGGGCAACTTTAGGGGCAACACCATTTTTTTGAACTAAGGAAACTGTTTCTTCTTGAATACTTGTGCGGCAAAGTCGATACCGGCGGGTGCTCCATTCTCTAGGCGGGGTTTGATTGATTGATCGGTCTGGGTTCGTTTGATACTGGGCGTCCAGCATCGTTATGCAAGTCGCTTGGCTCAGCTTTCGTGCTTTCATGCGCCGCCTGAGTTTTTTGCAATGCGCGCTGCCGCTGCCAATAACTCCCTACCGACAACGAGATCATGGTCGATGGCTCGCGGCTCGCGTCGACTTCACGGTTCGGTTGCCGCGGCGACTCAGGCGTGCCGGTTGTCTAGCGATCCAAGCATTCTTTCAGCTTGGCGCCCAAGATTTTTACTTCCTGGCGGAACAGCGTGATGTGCGTCCCTGGCAGCCAATGAACCTCGATACCCCCGCGCGCCAGGTTTTCCCAGCCTAAAGTGCCATTAGTTTGCGTAGCCAGCTCCGCGGCATTGATTAAAGTCACTTTGCCATGATACTTGCGGGGCCGGTGTTTTCGCAGCGCCTTGATGTAAGCACGTTTGAAAGCTCCGATCGAAGCGCTGACGTCATTTGAATGCTGCGTTCTCCCAACCGTAACCGGCTGCTGCACGCCCTGTGCAAGCTCGCCTGTTTTCAAATCGGCAAAGGCCGCCATACCCCGGTGTGAGAAATAGCCTGGAAGGTCTGCCCAACTGAGATTCGTGACTTCATCCCAATGATAGCGCGCTCGTTGAACGTAATAGTTTTCCGCCCATCGTTTGGTGGCTTGTTGCCATCGTTCGACGACCGGCTCCGCAAGAAAATAAAGATAATCTGACAACTTTGGGAATTCCGTGTCGAGCAACCCCAAGAACGCCACTTGGTCGCCGCATCGTTCCAGCTGACACGCCATTTCGTAGGCCAAAACTCCGCCGATACAGGCACCCGTCAGATAATAGGGACCATTCGGCTGAAACTCCTTGATTTCAGCCAAGTAGTCCCGTGCCATTTGCGCAACGTTAGCGTGCGGAGCCTCCAACCCCTCCGCACCTTTTGGCCGCAGGCCGAAAATTGGATACTCAGCGCCGACGTAGTGCGCTAGACGAGCGTAGAAGAAAAGCTCGACGTCAACTTCGCCGCCCATTCCTCCAGGAACCATATAGATCGGACTCTTCCCGTTGCCGGCTTGAAATTGACGGAGGTACTGCCAACCCGTGGTTCCGACCTGACTCGACGAGTATCTCTGCCGCTGCGCATCGGCAACTGGCCGGGCCAGTTGTTCGATAGTCGGGTAGCGAAATAAGGTCACCATCGGTAGATCGATTTGAAACTCTTCGCGCATTCGCGCGTAAATCTGAACCGCCAGCAATGAATGACCCCCAAGGTCAAAAAAATTGTCGCGCACACTGACCTTTTCTTGCCGCAGCACAGTTTTCCAGATGCGCTCCATGGTTTCTTCGATCTCGCCACTCGGCCCGATGTATTCCGTTGACAAGTCGCGCTGGATTGGATTGGGAGCGGGCAGCGCTTTGCGGTCAATCTTGCCATTGGGCGTCAAGGGCAGTGCCGCCAGCACGACAAACTGTGACGGCACCATGTAATCCGGCAAGGTCGCGCGCGCGTGCGCGCGCAATTCATCAGCGCTGGGCGCCGGTTCAGCTGCGATGTAGGCCACCACGCGGCGATCGCCCGGGCTATCTTCTCTGACTATGGCGGCGGTTTCTTTGATCGCGGGATGACGCGCTAGTGTCGCTTCGATTTCGCCCAGCTCAATGCGAAAACCACGCAACTTGACCTGATTATCGATTCCCCCAAGTAGTCTATCTGCCCGTCGGGCCGATAGCGCGCCAGATCACCCGTCCTATACAGCCGCCGCTGGGAATCGGCGCTGAATGGATTGGTGACAAACTTCTCCGCCGTCAGCTCCGGCCGGTTGTGATAGCCCTGAGCCAGTCCTTCGCCGCCGAGGTAGAGCTCGCCGGCAACTCCGATCGGCACCGGATTGAGCCAGCGGTCGAGTATATACGCTTGGGTATTGTGGATTGGCCGGCCAATGCTTGGCGCCGCGCCGCGCTGTCGCAGCGTGAAAGTTGAATAGGTTGTATCTTCCGTCGGCCCGTAAAGGTCGTAAACTCGCTCCACCGAGGTGCTCTCGTAGATCCGATCCACCAGCTCGGTTTTGAGCGGTTCGCCTGCTAAGTTGACCGTCCGCACCGAAACCGGAATCTGGCCGCCGCGCACCAGTTCGGCCATCGCCGACGGCACCGTGTTGACCAGCGTCACCTCGCCGGCTGCAGGCAAGTTGGGCAGCTGCAATGCGTCTTGAGCCAGGATTACTGCACCACCGCTTCCTAGCGTGACAAATAGTTCGAAGATTGATAGATCGAAGCAAATCGACGTCGCCGCCAACACGCCGCGCAGCTCCTCTGCACCGAAGACCGACTTGGCCCAGTGAATGAACGCCACGGCGCTCCGGTGTTCGATCGCCACGCCCTTCGGTTGTCCGGTGGAACCCGAAGTGTAGATCAGATACGCAAGATCGTTGGACCCGCCTGACCGGCTTAGATTTTCATTACTGTCGGACTCAGTGCGCTGCCCATCGCTATCGACGCAAATCTTGCGCACCGACGACTCGGCAAACTGCCCGATCAGCTCACTTTGAGTCACCAGAACGCTGGCGCCGCTATCGCGCAGCATGAAATTCAGCCGCTCGCGCGGATACTTTGGGTCGAGCGGCACATAGGCTCCACCAGCCTTGAGGATCGCCAGCAGCGCAGCCACCATTTCGACCGATCGGTTCAGGCAGACCGCCACCATACCGCCAGAGCCGATGCCGAGCGTTCTGAGATGATGCGCTAACTGATTGGCGCGCTCGTTGAGATTGCGATAGCTAACCCGCTCCGCTTCATAGATCAGCGCCACCGCATCCGGCCTGCCCTCGGCCTGGATCTCGAAGAGCTCGTGGATCAGTTGGTCTTTGGGATATTCGATGCGATTGTCGTTCCAGATATGAAGCAACTGCTCGCGCTCCGGCGCCGACAGCATCGGCAGCTGGCCCAGCTCCTTGCCCCCGTCCGTAGCGACGGCCTCGATCAACGTTTGGTAATGTCCCAGCCAGCGCCGGATGGTCGCCGCGTCGAAGATTGCGCTGTTGAACTGCCACTGCAACGTAATATCGCTGCCAGTGTCGATAACGTTGAACTCGCTGTCGAGGCTCACCCCCGCACGCGGCACACTGTCCTGGCTAACGTCCAGTCCACGAAAGCTACCTTTGTATTCTACTTTATCGACGTTGGAACTAACCGCCACGAGCGGAGCTCGGCTCGCGTCGCGCGGCAGTTTTAGCTTCTGCAGTAAACTTCCATAGGTGCAATTCTGATGTTCGAAGGCATCGAGAACCGCTGTTCGCAACGCTGTGAGATAATCGACAAACTTTGTTTCAGCAGTGAGGCGAGTGCGCAGCGGCAGGAAGTTGACGCAATGACCGACTAGGTCCGGGCTTCCATAAGAGATTTGACCCGCGGCTGAAATGGCAACCGCAAATTCTTGCTGGCCGCTCAGTCTATGGAGCAAGACGTTGAATGCCGCCAGGCCGGTCGCGAACAGTGTTGCGCGTCGCTCGGCCATAAACCGTCGCAAGCGATCAGCGAGCTGCTCCGGGAGCTTGAGACACTCTTGAGCGCCTGAGTAACTTCGCGTCGCCGGACGGGGCCGGTCGGTTGGCAAGTCGAGCAGCGGCACCGGTTGTTCGTACTGAGCTAGCCAGTACGCTTCGGCTTCGGATGATTTCCCCTCTTGCCGCTGGCGTTCTTGCCAAGACGCATAGTCGCCAAACTGCGTTGCCGTCGCTAACGAGGGCGTTTCGCCGTTGCAGAAAGCCGAGTAGAGCGCGCCGAGCTCCGCAAACAGCACGCCGTGCGACCAGCCATCGACTGCGATGTGGTGGGTGGTCAACACCAGCTTATGGTCTTCGGGAGCGCACTTAACGATGCGGGCGCGCAAGAGCGGCCCGCCATCGAGCGCGAACCGTTCGCGGTTGTCCGCTTCCGCCAACTTGCGGAGCTGCTCGGCTTGCAGCGTTTGATCCAAATGCGACAGATCCTCGAGCGGTACCGCGATATCGACTTTGCTCCTGGTCGTGACTTCGCGCCCTTCCGCATCGAAGACCGCGCGCAGTGCATCGTGGCGCGCGACGATTTCATTGATGGCTTTCACCAAGGCCTGACAATCCAAACCCCCGCGCAAGCGCAGCAGGGCCGTGTCGGCGAAAGCCAGGGAAGCCTCGTCGCTCAGCTGCGCCGCCAACCAGAGCTCGCGTTGGCCCTCGGTCATAGAAAATTGCGCCGGCGTCTTGCTTCCTCCGTCAAGAGTAGCTTTCAGCGGCGGCGTCCCACTGGACGAGGTTGGCAGAAAACCCGCCGCCTGCATGGCCGCAAGGCTGTCGCGAAACGCCGCGACGATGCGTTCTACGTCGGCGTCGCTGTGCGCCGCCGTCAAAATCCAACTGCGCCCTTCCCAGACATGGATGCCCCTGTCCCGCATGTGCACATAGAAAAGCCCCGCGTGGGTGCAGTCCGGCGGGAACTCCACGGCAAATACCGAACTGAAGTGCGGTATGCGCACCGGCACTCGTGCCGTTTCGGCCTCTGCACGCAGAGCGTTCACGAGTCGCTCCGTGCGTTGATTCACAGTTTCCTGCAATTGCGGACCCTGCTCTTTTAAGTAGTTCAAACAAGCCCACGCTGCCGCCAGTGCAAGCGGGTGGCGCACGAAGGTGCCGGCGAAGTAGGTCATGCCGACTTCCGGCGCCGAATCGTCACCGTACTGCCAAGGGCCGCCATCCAACGCGTCCATGTATTGCGCGTTGCCCGCTACCACACCGATAGGAAAGCCGCCGCCGATCACTTTGCCGTAGGTCGCGATATCGGCGCGGATGCCGTAGACTGCCTGCATGCCTCCTAGGTGAGTGCGAAATCCGGTAATCACCTCGTCGAAGATCAGCGCGCTACCAGATTCTTCGGTGAATTCTCTGATTTGCTGAAAGAGCTCCTTCGGTTGAAAATCGACGCGCCGTCCTTGCACCGGCTCGACGATAACGGCGGCAAGCTCGTGGGCGTGAGCGCGCAGGATTTCCAAACAGCGCGGATCTTCATGATCCAATACGAGCATATTCTGGGTTGCGCTCGCGGGAATGCCCGGCGCGGCTGGAATCGATTTCAGCTCACCGCTACGGTTGACACCGCGCACGACCACTTCATCAAAGATACCGTGGTAGTCACCGCTGAACGTCGCGATCTTGTCGCGGCCAGTGACCGTGCGCGCCATCCGCATCGCCGCGAGCACCGCTTCAGAGCCGGTATTGCAAAACGCGGCGCGCTCCATGCCCGTTAGCTCGCACAAAAGCTTGGCCACTTTCCCTGCCAGCGGTGACTGCGGGCCGATTTCCATGCCCTGTTCCAACTGTTTGTGCAGTGCTTCGGTGACAAAGGCCGGTGCGTGGCCGAAGAAAATCGCGCCAAAGCCGCTGGTCAAATCGATGTATTCATTGCCGTCAACGTCCCATAGCTTGGCGCCGGCAGACCGTTCGGTAACGATCGGGTAGACTAACTCTTTCCACCACGCGCGAAAGCCGGATACCGCGCGGGGGTCGGCGAGGTAAGAGCGATACTCGGCGGTGAGCTCCTTCGATTTTCTGGTCTTTGCCAGATAACTCGCGCTCAGCTCTTTGAGTGCCTCCACCTGGCGCGCGCTCAGGCCGCCGCTGCTGCCTTTGTTGACCGGCTTGTAGGGGCCGAAGCCGCGCGTTTCGCTAGTGATCGTCTCCGGCTTGATTGCCGGTGTTGTCGGCGCTGCCGCTATGACTACAGGTTGAGTATTCTGCGCTTTCACTGTCGTGGACACTGCCGCGGCGCCGCGCAGCATGTCGAGCTGTTGCTGCATCAAGTCTAGCTGCCTAGCGAAAATCCGTTCCAAAGCGTCATGATCGGTCACGCCGTGGATCGCTAGGTTACCGACCGTATTCTGATCACCGATGGGTTGGCACACTTGGGACTCAACGTCGTGATCCGTCGCCGCCTCGCTATTTTCAACGACCGACACGGGTGGTGGAGGTATTAGCGTCACAAGATGATCCGCCAGGCTATTTAGCGAGTCGTACTCTTCCAACAATTGGCGGAATTTGATGTTGATCGCGAATCTCTTATGGATAGCGGTGCTCGCCTGGGTGAGAATCAAGGAATCGAGACCGAGCTCGAGAAAAGCGACGGTCGGTGCGAAATCAGCTAGCGGGATACCGGAGATCTCGCTGAACAACGCTTGCAACTCACCTAAGATGCGCGCACGGTGGGCAGCTCCATCCACCGCCGCTGGTTTTGACGATTGTTTAACGATCGGGTTCATAGCCGGTTTGCTCGCCTCATTGAGTTTTGCAACGGTCGGTGGGGCATCGACCCAATATCGCTTCCGTTCGAATGGGTAGGTCGGCAGCGGCACTTTGCGGCGCGGTCGGTGATCGTGCACCTCTTGCCAATCGACCGCAGCGCCTGCGCACCACAGACGGCCGAGCGCCTGCAGCAATGCATCAAGGTCACGCTCGCTGGCGCCGTCGCCCGCCAACGAGGTCAAGAACTCTATTTGCGTTTCTCGCTCGGCTTGCTGGCGCGCAAAAGTGCCTAAAGCTCGACCAGGACCCACTTCCAGCAGATGCGTCGGTAGAGCGCTCAACAATGTGCGCAGCGCGTCACTGAAACGCACGGCCTGGCGCATCTGTCGAACCCAATAATCGGCGGCGATTGGGCGATCGTTGGCGATCCAATCACCGGTCAATGAAGAAACCCAAGGGATTTGCGGAGCGTCGAATTTCACGCGCCGCACTATTTCGCCAAAGGGCGCAAGAATCGGATCGAGCATCGCCGAGTGAAACGCGTGCGATGTGCCAAGACGTTTGCAAACTACTTTTTCTTCGCCGAGCTGTGCCTCTAGTGCTTCGATCGCTTCATGGGGACCCGCAACCATCGTCAGCTTTGGGCTATTGATCGCTGCAATCGACAAAGCTGCGCCAAGGCGCGGCGCGAGCTTGTCCTCCGCCAATCGCACCGCCAGCATCACGCCGCAGGGCAGCGCTTGCATCAGCCGCGCGCGCTCGGCGAGCAGCATCAACGCATCGTCGCGCGACATCACGCCGGCGAGACACGCCGCGACGTACTCGCCCAAACTGTGGCCGATGAGCGCTCGCGGACGCACACCCCAGCGCAGCCACTGCTGCGCCAAGGCATATCCGACGGCGAACAGCACCGGCTGGGTGATCAGAGTGGCGTTGATATCGGGATGCGATTTTTCGTCATCGGTTGAGTCGGGATACAAAACCTCGCGTATGTCGAGGCCGAGTCGAGGTGTGAGAAATTCGGCGCAGGCGCTGAGCTCAGTGTAAAAGAGTCCCTTCTCATCGTACAAGCCGCGCGCCATGTTAACGTATTGCGCGCCTTGGCCAGGAAACATGAAAGCCACGCCCGACGTCTCGCTGAGCGGCTTTCCTTTCGGATCAGCCGTGGTTAGCACCGTGATGGCTTCGCTCCGGTCGCGGCACACGACTGCCCGGCGGTGCGCGAAATCGCGCCGGCCGGTTTGCAGCGTGTGCGCTACATCGGCGAGGTTTAGATCGGGATTTTGTTCAAGACGAGTAGCAAGATTGATCGACGCTTGAGCGAGGGCGGCCTCGCTCCGTGCCGATAGCACGAGGAGCTGCGGAGCACGCGCCGGCGCCGCGACCCCACGCTCCGGTGCTTCTTCGAGCACGACATGCGCGTTGGTGCTGCCCGTGCCAAAGGAGCTGACTCCAGCGCGCCGCAGTGTGCTACCCTGCGTCCACGGCTTGAGTTTCGTGTTGACATAAAATGGACTATTGGCGAAATCAATTTTCGGATTGGGTTTTTCGAAGTGCAGACTCGGCGGCAGCTGCTTGTGCCAAAGCGCCAGCGAGGTTTTGATCAATCCCGCGACTCCGGCAGCGACATCGAGATGACCGAGGTTCGTCTTGACCGAACCGATGGCGCAAAAGTTAGTCGCCTCGGTGGACGCTCGAAACGCCTGGGTTAGAGCGGCAATTTCGATAGGATCGCCCAGCGGCGTCGCGGTGCCATGGGCTTCGACGTACGAGATTGTCGCGGCGTCGACGCCGGCGACGGCCTGTGCCAAGCTGATGACCTCCGCCTGTCCGTCAACGCTGGGGGCGGCAAAGCTCACCTTCGCCGAACCGTCGTTGTTGACGGCTGCGCCTTTGATCACCGCCCAGATGTGATCGCCGGCGGCCAGTGCTTCCGACAGCCGTTTGAGAACTACAATACCGACGCCATTGCTGAACAAGGTTCCCTGCGCGTTGGCATCGAAGCTACGGCAGTGACCATCCGGCGAAGCAATGTTGCCTTCCTGATAAAAATACCCCCGCTCCTGTGGCACCGAGATAGAGACCCCGCCCGCCAACGCGACATCGCATTGATAGTTCAACAGGCTCTGCCAAGCTTGACAGACCGCGACCAGCGAGGTCGAACAGGCATTGCTGACGTTAACGCTCGGTCCTTTTAGATTCAGTTTGTAGGAAACTCTGGTTGTCAAGTAGTCTTTGTCATTGCCAAGAAAGATCAAACCATCGCCGGCTTGGGCTGCAACGTCGGCACGACCGAAAAGATAGTTCAAGAAGTAGCTGCTTTTGGTCATTCCGCCGAACACACCGACGACGCCGGAGTGCTTTTCCGGATCACAGCCGGCGCTTTCCAAAGCCTCCCACGCGGTTTCGAGAAAGATGCGCTGTTGCGGGTCCATCACCTCCGCTTCTTTGGGTTGGATGCCGAAGAAGGCAGCGTCGAACCATTCCGGCCCTGGCTCGCTCAGGATGCCGCGAGCTCGGACATATGCCTCATTGCCGATGGTGCCTGCATCGACTCCCGCGGCGGCCAGTTCGGCGTCGCTAAAAAAGCGAATCGACTCGACGCCGCTTTGCAGGTTACGCCAAAACTCGTCAATACGATTCGCGCCGGGAAAGCGACCCGCCATACCGACGATGGCAACCGCTTCAGCGTCTGCTTGGATTTCAGAGTCCGCCATGCGGCCGCCTCATCCCCTGTGATTTCTTACCGAAGAAGAACTTTTGTTTCTGTGCCCTTTCCCGCGCTTGATCGAGAATTGGTTTGCCGCCAGGTTCACCCTCTAAAAATTTCGCCATGGCGCGAATGGTTGGATATTGGAACATCTTGACTATGGGTAAATCACGGCCCAGCACCTCGCACAGCCGTTTGTGCGCCTGCACCATCAGCACCGAATGGCCGCCGAGATCGAAGAAATTCGCCTCGGGATCCACCGCCTCGAGTTGAAACAGACTCTGCCAGACCGCCGCGATGCTCAGCTCTAAATCCGTGGCAAGCAGAACTTGCGCATCGCTTCGCAAAGGCGGGACGTTGTCTCGCCGCGGCGTTGTGTATTCCGGCGCGAGCTCCGGTAGCTCAGCCACAAGTTCGCCGACCGAGTATTGTGGGTTGGCGCACATCGCTTCCAGCACTAGTTGCAGCTCGCCGAGCAGGCGGCGAATGTTTTCTTTTGAGTATTCGGCGTCGCGAAAGAGGATTTTTATGCGCAGATCGCGCGCTGGAGTCACCATTAACGTGAGCGGATAGTTGGTGGTCTCCGGAACCGCGACAGGCTGTACTACAATGTCCGCGCCCAGCCGCTGAGTGCCAGTGCCGACGAGATAGTTCTGAAACACCAACAGGCTTTCGAATAGCCGGTGGCGTGCCGGCACCTCCGACCAACGCTGAATCTCTTCCGGGGAACAACACTGGTGCTCGCTTGCGGCAAATTGCTTTTGCTGCACGGCCGCGAGGAAATCACAGAGTGGAGCGCTCCTGTCCACCTGTACGCGGATCGGTAGATTGTTGACGCAAGGACCCACCATCGCTTCGATGCCGCGCAGCTCGGCTGGGCGGCCGGAAAGAGCCGCGCCGAAGATCACGTCTTGCGCGCCGCTGCGGCGGCTCAAGAGCATTGCCCAAGCGGCTAGGACCAGCGTATTGAGCGTCAGTCGGTGCGAGCGCGCCAGCGTTTGCAGCGAGGCCATCGTGCTTTCGGAGAGACGGCCGGACTCTTCGCAAAAAGCATTTGAAGCGCTCGCCCCGGGCACCGCGTTGCGGTGTAAGCCAAAGCGTGTCGGCTGGGTGATGCCTTTTAACTCTTCACGCCAGAAGTTTTCGCTGCTCCCGGCCGCTTGGCACTGCAGCCAATGGACATAGTCGCGAAACTGGCACGCGTAGGGCAGATTTTCCGAAGCGCCGCCGCACACCGCGCTGTACTCAGCCGACAGCTCTTGGAAGACCAGTGGCCAGGACCAACCATCGATCAACAAATGATGCGTCGTCCAAATGAAATAATGGGTCTCTTCGGCAGTGCGAATGAGCGAGAGTCGCAAGAGCGGCGCGGCTGCCAAGTTGAGCCCTACCTCTCGGTCCTCGCGCAGCAGGGCGACGAGCTTTTCTTCCTGCTTGGCGGGCGGATCAGCGCGCCAATCGGCGTCGAGCCAAGGAATCGAGGCATTGGCAAGCACATATTGCAGCGGCTCCGGCAGATCGAAAGTAACAAAGCCACTGCGCAAGACCGCGTGGTGCGCCACCACCCGTTCCCATGCTTTTCTGAAAGCGGTTTTGTTTAGTGGACCACGCAAAATGTAGTGCCACTGCTCAAAGCCGAGTTTGCCGCTGACGCCGTCCATCGCATAAAACAATCTCTGCATCGGCGTCAGGGGATAGAGATCCTCAACGGCACCGTGTTGTGAAACCAGACGATCCAGCCACGGCTGATCGACGTCGGCCAGAGGAAAATCTTCCGGCACCAGGACGGACTCGCCGGCGCCGGCAGAGAGTTCGAGCGCACTTCGCAGCGCCGTGAGAAATTTGCCGGCGAGGGCTTCTACCGTTGCCCGTTGGTGCAAGTGCTCACAGAAGATCCAGCGCACTTCAAAGCATCCGTCTTGCACCGCGCAAACGATTTCGAACTGATAGCGCGGCTGCGCTTTGGCGCTGTGCCATGAGCCGGTGGATTCCTTGGCGAAACGAAACAGCGTCGAGTGCGCCAGCCATTGATCCACCTGCCCAAGATAGTTAAAGGCTACCCGCGCTTGGGGTAGAGACGCTAGCTCACGACGCACGTTCTCGTCATTGCAGAGATAGCGCAGCGCGCCATAGCCAATGCCGTGGCGCGGCTGTGCGCGCAGCAGGCGCTTTGCCCGGCGTAACGATTCCGCTAGAGCACCGGCTGCGGGCAGTTCCAGGCGCACTGGGGAGATGGCAGTAAACCAGCCGATCGTGCGAGATACGTCAGCATCCGCAACTAACTCATCGCGGCCATGCCCTTCGAGATCGACGAGCAGCGAGTCGCTGGCGATCCAACCTGCGAATGCCGTCGCCAGGGCACCGAGCAGGATTTCATTGATTGGCGCGCGCAGCGATCGAGGTGCCGCCTGCAGCAGGCGGCGCGTGTCGTCAGCGCTCAGCCGCATCGTGACGGTTTTGGTTGCAGAATCGCCACTGGACGCGGCTGTAGTATGATCGATCGGCAACTCTGCCGTAGCGCGGCTCGCGACGCTGCGCCAATAGTCGACTTCAGCTGCGACGACTTCGCTTTGCGCATAGTCGCGCAACGACGCCGACCACTTTTGATAAGAAGATGTTCGGCCTGGGAATGTCGGTTGTTGATTGGCACGCAGCGCCAGGTAAGCGGTCTCCCAATCTTCCATGAGGATGTGCCACGACACGCCGTCGATCACCAGGTGGTGGACAATGACAAGCAAACGCCCGGCGCATTCATGACCCGGCCGAATATGCGCGGCGCAGACAATTGGTCCGGCACTGATATCGAGCGATGTTTGTAAAGACTCGGCTAGCTGGGTCAACGCCGTTTCTTGGGCAATACTAGAAAGGCTGCGTAGATCTTTTCTGTGGATGGCGACGCGGTCGACATGCGTGGAATAGTTTTGCTCCCAGCCACTGGCATTTTTCTCAAAGCGCAGGCGCAAACTGTCGTGCTGCGCAACAACCTGCTGCAACGCCGCTTCCAAGATCTCCACATCGATATCTGCGGGCGTCTCGAAGAAAAACGCTTGGTTCCAGTGGTGCTGCTCGGCCAACTCTTGCTCGACGAACCAGTGCTGAATCAGCGTCAGCAAGACAGCGCCGCTAGCGTGCATGTGTTCAGCAGTCACAGTGGCTGTGCTCTCGGCGGTGACCGCCAAGGCAGCGATGGTTGGACGCTTGAACAAGTCTCGCGTCGCCAGTTTGAGCCCAGCCTGGCGCGCTTTACTGATGACTTGGATGCTAAGAATCGAATCGCCACCCAACTCAAAAAAGTTATCATCGATACCGACGCGGGACACACCGAGGACCGTGCGCCAGATCTCACATAAAGTCGCTTCATCCTCCGAGCGTGGCGGCCGGTAGTCCTGGCACAGCTCCGTTCGCAGCGGGTCAGGAGGCGGCAAGGCTTGCCGATCCAGTTTGCCGTTGGCCGTCAGCGGCAGCCTTTCGAGCCGGACAAATGCGGCGGGAATCATATGCTCCGGTAGGTGCGCGCGTAAACGATCACGCAGCTCTTCGCTGCCAATGTCTCGGTCTGCAACAAAATAACCGACCAAGCGCTTATCGCCCGGCTTGTCTTGCCGCGCTATGACCGCGGCTTCTTTGACTTCGCATTGCTGCTGCAGCACCGCTTCGATTTCACCTAACTCAATGCGAAAGCCGCGAATCTTCACCTGCTGGTCAATCCTGCCGAGATATTCGAGATCACCGTTGGGCAGCCAGCGCGCCAGATCGCCGCTGCGGTAGAGCTTTGCTTGCGGATCGGTACTGAACGGATCGGCAATAAATCTCTCGGCGGTTAGTGCCTCACGCCGCAAATAGCCACGGGCAACTCCACCACCACCCACGTGGATCTCGCCCGGAACGGCGATGGGAACCAATTGTCGGTATTGGTTAAGTAGGCGGATGTTAAGATCGGCAATCGCCTTGCCAATGATGCTGCTCGAACCGGCGTTGAGATCGGCTTTCACAACCCGCCGATGGGTCACATGCACCGTGGTTTCCGTGATGCCGTACATGTTCACCAGATGCGGCCGCTCATCGCCGTAGTAGTCAAACCACGGCTGCAAACTTTGAAACTCCAGCGCTTCACCGCCAAAAATGACCGCGCGCAGCGGCATCTCCGCAGACCGCACCTGCGCGATCATCGGATCTATCAATTGGCGAAACGCCGAAGGAGTTTGATTCAGCACAGTGACGCCGTGCTTTCTGATCAACCCGGCAAACTCCTCGGGTGATCGGCTCACCTCGTGCGGCACCACTACTAACTTGCCGCCGTGCAGCAAGGCGCCCCAGATTTCCCAGACCGAAAAGTCGAAGGCGTAGGAATGAAATAGCGTCCAGACATCCTTCGAGTCGAAGCCGAACTGCGCCTCGGTAGCCTGGAACAATCGCGCCACGTTGCGGTGCGTCACCAACACGCCTTTGGGCTTGCCCGTGGGGCCTGACGTGTAAATCACGTAGGCCAGATTGTCAGGCGTGGCTCCACTGGCAAGGTTGTTTTGTTCCCCAGTACTAGGGGAAGAAACTGCAGTATCGTCCTGCTCGATCAGCAGTGTCGTAACCGATGAGACACTATGGAAGTTTTCTAAACCGGGTTGCACTAACAGAACCGTTGCTTGAGCGTCCTCAAGCATGAATTGACTGCGCTCCGCCGGATATTTCGGATCGAGCGGCAAATACGCGCCGCCCGCCTTGAGGATCGCTAACATGGCAACGATCAACGCCAGCGACCTTTCGGCGCACAGACCGACTAAGACGTCTGGGCCGACGCCTGCGGCGCGCAGGCGGTGCGCCAACAGATTGGCGCGCTCGTTCAACTCGCGGTAGCTAAGATGCTGCCCTTCACAGGAAACCGCGATATTGCTTGGCGTCCGTTCGACCTGCGCTTCGAAGGATTCGTGCAGGCAATCGCCGCGCGCGTATCGGTTTGTGCTTTGTCCAAAACTCGTGGTTAGTTCCTGCTTTTCTTCGTGGGTCAGGAGGGGCACATCCGATAGCTTCCGCTCCGGCGCGCCGATCATTCCTTCGAGCAGATTTTGTAAGTGGCGGAGCATGCGCTGGCACCCGTCGTCACAGTAGCGAGCGCGATCGTATTCGAGGCGCAGAAGAAGGCATTGATCGTTGTAAGCGATGACCGTGAGTGGGTAGTTTGTCTGGCCGCGATGCTCGAAATGACGATGCTGCCATCCATTGCTCTCGGCGCTCATCACGCCGTCGAGGGAACGGTTTTCGAAAACCAAAAGACTCTCAAAAAGCGGCGTGCCTGCTAGAACTTCACTCCATTCCTGCACCTTGACCAATGGGGTGTGCTCATAAGCACGCAGCGCGAGCTGCTGATCTCGCAAATCACGGAGCCAAGGGAGCAGAGAGGCTTGCGAATCGATACGTGCCCGCAGCGGTAGTGTGTTAATCAGTAGCCCGACCATGTCGTGCGCGCCATTTAGAGCGGAATGGCGGCAGGCGCGGGTTGCCCCGAAGATGACATCGTCCGAGCGAGTATAATGATGCAGCAGGAGCGCCCACGCTCCTTGTAGGAGCGTGTTGACGGTCAACCCATGTTCGCCGGCGAAAGCGCGGAGCGTATTTGCAGACCCACTCGATAGCCGTGTCTCGACTACGCCTTGCCGTCGTTCTAATTCAATAGTTGGAGCAATGCCGCGTGGTAGATTGATGCTCGGCGGCGCGTGTAGCCCTTTTAGATGGTTACGCCAATAGCGTTCTGCACTGCCGAAGTCTTGTTTCCCGAGCCAATCTATAAAATCTTTGTGGGGACGAACTGGAGGCAACTCAATTGCTTGGCCGGCGCGCAATGCCGCGTAGAACGTGAACACATCGCGGAGCACAATCGGAAATGAGCGACCGTCCATTAAGATGTGGTGGAAAGTCCAAAGCAGTCTGAATTGCCGCTCACCGAGAGTAACGAGTTTCAGCCGCATGAGTGGCAGTTGTGTGAGATCGAAGCCGCTGCTTCGATCGTCCACAAGCAAGCGTTCCCAGCGGATTTCTTGTTCGTTCGCGGCGCAGTCGTGCCAGTCGAGCGTTGCGAAACTGAGCGTTGTTTCCGAACAGACTTCTTGACGAGGTTCACCCGCACCATCAAGAACAAAACGAGTTCGGAGAACGGCGTGTCTCTCGACGACTCGTTGCCAGGCTTCACGTAGGCACGCTAGATCCAGATCTTCGCTAAACGTACAGACGATTTGTTCGACGTCGACGCCGGAGATGCTTGTATCGAGGCTATGAAATAGCATCCCTGCTTGCAGCGGCGAGAGCGGGTATGAATCCTCGACAAATGGGTTCGATACCACCTGTTGCAGCGTATTGGTTAAGGTCGACTCGGACATGACAGCTCGGTTCTCGATAAACTCTGGCGCGGGTCTCCGGCCTTGAAGGCGAAACCTCCCGATAGTCGAATCGGCCACTGCGAAGTAGAACTAAAGGGTGACAACGTGAAGGGTTTTTCAGAGACGTCAGCGCAAAATCAGGCACACAAATAATACGAAGGTCGCAGACAGCAACGTGCCTGGCGAAACCGCGCCGTTGGCCGTTTGACAACGGTTAACGCGAACTGTTAACAAGGCGATTAATCCGGCGCTTATCTGAAATGCGAGCTATCTAACAACCAACCAAACCAGGAGGTAAGTCATGCTATCGGCAAGTGATCTTAAAGGCGTTTTGGGGATGATGCCGGCGTTTGCGACCCCGGACGCGACCGACATTCGGTCGACGCAGACCATCGCCGTGGACAATCTCAAAGAGGGCGTCGACAAAATCATTAAAGACGGCGTCAACAACATCGCGACGACAGGCACCTACGGTGAGTGCTACAATCTTTTGTTCGATGAATTTAAAACCTTGGCTGTGGCCGCGGTCGACGCGGTCAAGAAGCGCGTGCCGCTTTTCATTGGCGTGACCAGCCCCAATCCGCGCGAAGTCATTCAAAAGATGAACTTCGTCAAGGACACCGGAGCGGACGGCGTGTTACTCGGTGTGCCTTATTATGAGACTTTGCATCCACAGGACGCGGTCAAATTTTATCACGACATCGCCGATCTGTTTCCGACGCTGAACATCCTCATTTACCACAACCCCGACAACCATAAATTTAGCATCCCGGTGGCGATCTTCCCGGAACTGGTCAAAAAGCCCAATATCATCGGCATGAAGGACAGCCATCGCACGACCCAAGCATTCATGAATCTGCAAAAGATCGTCAAGGGCAAAATCAGCGTGTTTGTTAACCAGACGCAGATCTATCCTTACTACGAGCTCGGCGCTGCCGGCTGCTGGTCCACCGAAGTTTGGATGGGGCCATGGCCGATTCTTTATCTCTTGGAACAGGCACGTAAGGGTGACGTCCAAAAGATGATCGAAGTAATCGGTGACTTGGGGGGTATCGGCTCAGGCAAACCCGTGCCGGGCGCTGGTAACAAGCGGCCGCAGGAATTCGGCGATTATTGCAAGGTCGGCCCGACCCGCGTACCCTTTGTCACCTTCCCGGAAACCGAGCTCGCAAAAGCAAAAGCGCGCGCGGCGCACTGGAAGGAACTCAACGCGAAATATCGTCCGCTCGTCGAAGCGCTGCGCTCGAAATCGGCAGCGTAAAGAAACATACCTCTAGCAAAAAACCCCCGAGAGACCGGGGGTTTTTTTTGGCCCTAGGTGCTCGCTCACTACTGCGGCAGCGCAGTTTCTTCCACCTGATACATCTCGAGAGAATCCTGTCTCGAGCCGCGCGTGCGGCGCCCGAGCGCAAGTCATGGCATTGATGGATGTGACGATCGGCTGCGCATACTTTTTGCGCTCATCCTGCAGTCGCTCTTGCAGTTGTTTGAGTAGCACTCCGGCAGCCGTCGTGTCAATGCTCGGCAGCAACGCGGCAAACGTCGTCCCGCCAACCCGCCCGATCAGGTCCGGTCGCGGTAAGTGACTTCCCAATAGTTCAGCGATCACACATAATAGATGATCGCCTGCGACGTAGCCGAAGCGGTTGTTGATCCAATCGATGCCATCGCAATCGAGGTAAACCAACGTGAGCGGCTCATCGCCGTGGTGGTCTTTCATCTCGCGCGCCACCAAATCATCGAAGGCGCGGCGATTCGGCAAGCCGGTGAGCGGGTCCTTCGATGCCAACCCCACGATTTCATCGAACTGGCTGCGCAGCTGAGCCAGCACCACCCCTTCCATGACAAGCAAAGTCGCTCGCGCAAGAAAGCGCCAACCGAGCAGGGCAGGATCGCTCGTCGTGCCGGCTGCAAGCTCTTCGACAGTCAACCAAAGTGCCGCGCACAAGATTGCCAACGACACCGAGGCACGCCGGCCAACATACCAGGCGACTAGCGCCACCGGCACAACGTAAAAAAAACCGGCCTGCAACGCCGACCCCACATGGAGATTGAACCCGGTGACAAGAATAGCCAGAGTCACCGCGAGAATCACGACTTGAAACTGGGATTGGGAATCTAGGATTCGGATGAGCGGTCGCAGGTTCATAGAATCGACACAGCCCTGAGATGAGAAGCCGATGAGCGACAAATTTTTGTCGGTACGACTTGCATCTGACCCGGCACGCTTTTCCTAGCGGATCACGAGAAAGATGATCAGACCGCCGATGGTTCCCGTGGCGCAGGCCAAAACGAATTTGGCGGCGATCAAGTAGTGGTACGATTCGCGAACTCTCGGGGGCGGATTGTCAGGCTTTAGGATTTTTTTGTAGCGCGGCTTGTGCTCCATGCACATCGAAAAAGCAGAAATTGTGCCACCCGTTCTCAGCCAGCAGATCGTTCTGATCCGGTGTACCCGGCAGCACCTTTTAACGCCTCAGTGGCACCCAAATTGTATTACTGCCAAGGCAATGAATGAGGCCGCCGGAACTAGTGATGACTTCATCATTCTGATCCCCATCTACAACGACTGGCACGCGGTTCGTTTGCTGCTGCCGGCTCTAGACGAAGAGTTGACTGCAAACGGCATGTCCGCGGACATCCTTATCGTCGACGATGGTTCTACGGCGGCGCAACAAGGTTCACTAACGCCGTTAGTCGAGTTTGAGGCCATCAGAGCGATCGACATTTTGTCACTGCGTCGGAACCTCGGTCATCAACGTGCGATCGCCGTTGGCCTTTCGTTCATTGAAAGCAACCGGCGCGGCCGCTCAGTGCTCGTAATGGATGGCGATGGTGAAGACGACCCTGCGGACGTTCCCCGCTTGATTCGCGAGTGCGTTGCCAAAAATATGACGCGCATCATATTCGCGGCACGTATCAGACGCTCAGAAAATTGGCTGTTCAAAGTCTGCTATCACTCGTACCGCTTGCTTCACTACCTTCTGACCGGAGTCAGCGTTCGGGTTGGCAACTTTAGCGCCATTCCTGCCTCGATACTGCGGCGTTTGGTCGCCGTGTCGGAACTCTGGAACCACTACGCAGCAGCCGTGTACAAAGCGCGTTTGCCTTCGGACGGGATTCCAACTTCTCGTGGCCAGCGCTTAAATGGCCAACCTCATATGAGCTTGGTTGCGTTGGTCGTGCATGGATTGAGCGCGATGGCGGTGTTTGGCGATCGTATCGGCGTTCGTCTCTTGATCGTTTTGGGCGCCGCCATGAGCTGTTTAGCCGCGGTGATTTTTATCGTTTTCGGCGTGAGAGCATTTACCACATTGGCGATTCCGGGCTGGGCAACGTATGTCACCGGGCTTTTGATCGTCATGCTAATGCAAATGCTTCTAGTAGTATTGGTCTTCGCGTTTGTCATTCTTGCCGCACGCGATAACGCCAGCATCGTGCCCAGTCGAGACTACGTCCATTTTGTGGACAGCATTGAGCGTGTCTATGAACCAATCCACGAGTCGGTACATTGGCGAAGAGCTGGATCTTTTCGCGCTGGCGACGCACTGGAAATGCTACGTTAAGGAACAGATCGGCGACTATCTGATCGGCGATGTGCTTGAGGTTGGCGCCGGTATCGGTGGCACAACGGCGGCTTTGCACGACGGTTCGGCACGCCGCTGGGTGTGCTTGGAGCCTGATCCGGAACAAGCGCGGCGACTGCGGCAAATGGCTTTCGGCCTCTCGTCACCCGCCTCCCCGCTTGTCGTTGCAGGTTCATTGACATCACTGGCCGAGCGGCCCTGTTTCGATTGTATTCTGTACATCGATGTCCTGGAGCATATTTCCAGAGATGTCGACGAGCTGGCATCAGCCGCAAAAAGGCTGCGAAGAAATGGCCATCTTGTGGTGCTTTCTCCCGCACATCAGTGGCTCTTTAGTGAATTCGATCGCAGCATCGGCCATATCCGCCGATACGATAAGGACAGCATGCGGCGCGTTGGGCCGCTCGGCTGCAGTGAAAAGAAAGTAGCGTACCTCGACGCTTTGGGTCTCTTTCTCTCGCTCGGAAACACCCTGGCTCTTAAACAGAGAACACCGTCTCACTGGCAAATCCGCGTTTGGGATCGAATATGCATTCCGATCTCACGCTGGGTCGATCCGATCTTGCTAGGACATTTCGGCAAATCGATCCTCGGGGTGTGGCAAAAGCTCGACTAGGATCTAGCGACACGCACGCTGACACAAGAAAAAGATGCCCATGGAAGAACAGTCCAGCCCAAGCAGTATTAAACGATGGTGTCTTGCGCTTGCATTATTCATAGCGACCCTGCTCATCGTCGGCGCAACGCTGCGCGACTACGGTGTTAGCTGGGACGAGCCACCCTACTATCATGCGTCTGATCTGCACGCGCAGTGGTTGGCACAACTGCCAGGCAATCTTCTGGCCGGGAAACTCAAGGAATCCATCGACGACAAAAATGTCGTGGCCGCTTGGCATTGGAATCCGTACCATGTGCCACATCCGCCCTTTTCACGCATCGTGTCTGGTTTGCTGAAGCACTGGTTGCACCCGACCCTGGATAAAGTCACTGCCTACCGGCTCGCTCCCGCTTTGTTTTTTGCGGTTCTTGTTACCGTGATGTTTCTTTGGATGAGCGCTGTTTTTGATGTAAGCACCGGGTTGTTTTCCGCGCTAGCGCTTATTCTTGTGCCGAACCTCTTTGGCTATGCGCACCTCGCGGTCACCGACATGCCGCTCGCTATGCTTTGGTTCCTAGTAGCTCTTTGCTTTTACAAGGGCTTGGGAGATTGGCGCTGGAGCGTGTGTTTCGGTGTCGCTTGGGGTTTGGCGCTGGCTACCAAGTTCCCGGCCTTGCTCATCCCGGTTCCGCTAATTCTTTGGACCCATGTTTTTCATCGTCACAGATATTCCAACAACGTGTTCTGCATGCTCTTTATCGCGCCGATCGTCATGATCGCTGTTCAACCCTATCTATGGCATCAGACCGGCGTGAGACTTGTGGAGTTTCTTTATGAAGGTTTCAGTCGGGGCTACCGTCCGGAAACCAGTTTTACGGTCTTCTACGATGGACAGTATTTTCTGAGCCATCAGCTACCGCGCTATTATCCTTTCTTGGTCGTCGCTATCACCACACCGCTGCCCCATCTTCTGCTTGCCGCGATCGCCCCTATACGCTTGCCCGGCCATAGAGAACAGCGCAACGCGGTTGGTTTTTTTGCACTGAACGCTCTTTTTGTTTTGAGCTTAGGCTTAATGCCGGGCGCGGTGTTGCACGACGGCGTACGCCAGTTGCTTTCTGCCCTTCCGTTTCTCGTTGCTCTTTCCGGTGTTGGGTTTTTTGTTTCGGTGCAACAGGTGTCGAGCGTTTGCAAGCGGCTGAAACTCGAAACGCGCATGCGGGTCACCAGACCTTCGGTTGCAGGTATTCTTTTGGCCGTTCTTTGTTTGAGTCCCGGGCTCGATGTGCTTTTGACCCACCCGTACCAGCTTAGTTATTACAACAGTTTGGTGGGGGGAGTTCGGGGTGCGTATCGACGAGGCTTGGAAATGAGCTACTTTATGGAGGCGATTAACGAAGATTTCCTCCGCCAGATGAACGAAACACTCCCCAAGAATGCGGTCGTTTATGGATCGTTCGCCACTTTCATGTTCGAGTATTACCAGAGAGAGCAGATTCTGAGAGACGATCTACGCTTCGTCGAGAAAGGGCCGTTCGATTTCATGGCGCTCCTTAACCGCCGCAGCCAACTCCAACCGAAGGAGCTCGTAATGATGAATGGTTCGAGCCAACCGATTTTTTGGGCTGGCGTCGGCCCCGTGCCGCTGGTGAGTGTATTCGACGCGCGGAAATAAAGCGTGGTTTGATTGCGACAGTATCACGCGGCCAGTGGATGTAGACGCGACCGGGCGCGAAGCGACTGAATTTGCCTGCGGGTTCGCAGCAATAAGATCAGCGTTACAACAACCAGCAACAACGTCGTTGAAAGCGATATCCACAAGCCGATTTTGAATGGCGTTGGTTCGTAGCGGAACATGACGTCATGTTCGCCGGGTTCGACAGCAACACCGCGGAAGAAGTAATTCACTCTCAGGACGTTGGTCTCCTTCCCGTCGACATAGGCCCGCCAGCCGGGGAAATATGAATCTGCCATGACCAGGACCCCTCGGTTATTGGAAGTTACCTTTAGAGTGACCGATCGCTGGCCGTACTCTGTGATGGTCGTACTAGCCAAAAAATCTTTTCTTGGCTGGTTAATTACTGGGCTATCGACAAAGACTTCCGTCGCGGGGTTGAATCGCTGGCTAGACAGTTCCGTTAGCATTTCGCGGGGGTGAATCTCTTTGTGTGTTTTTTGAACCACGTACGCGCGGGGCACGAAGCAATCCACTTGATACAGCCAAGAGGGGATCTCGGGAAAGTGTCGTGAGAGAGTGAGCCCCTTGAGTTCGAGGCGGTGAAAACTCATTACGTGGCGGATGTTGAGGGCGCCCATCAAGGTCGCTCTTTTGTCGAAATCAAGACGGTTGATGAAAAACAGAAACTCGCTATAGGTCATCTTCGCCATCGCATTGATGTCTTGCATGTGATCAAATCCGTGCATTGCACCCGTGTTGGGCAATAAGTTCTTGGCGATCCGAGTTGAAATCTCGCTGTACGTAGTGGGTTTTGGCGTATGGACAACGTAGGAACTTGGATGAGTATTGGTATTTTGGGGGTAGTAAAAGAGCCGAGTGGGGGGATTGTCAGGACTGCTGAGCACTTTTGGAGAGTTGACGATAGGCTGTGGGTCGACAAGGTACTGTAAATCTCTGTGCGCTGAATAAAGATCGAGAAACACGAAAGCTACCAATAGCGACCTAAATAGCGCCGGACGCAGGTAGCCAGCCTTTCCAAAAACGAAAAGTACCAGCAGGATCGACAGAAGTCCTAGCTGACGTTCGACACTTACCATTGCCGACGCGGTAAACTCCAAAGTGGTGCCAACCTGCGTCGAGACTATGTTTTGTTGAGCAACGAAGTTCCACAAAGCTGACGGAGTCAGGCGCAGCAGCCCATACACGACGGCGATTACGGCCCATAGAGAGCCTAAGATGATCAGCCCTCTACGGGCGGCAACCCTATCGGTTTGCTTGAAAAGAGTTATGCCGCGCAGAACTGCGATGAGAAAAAATACCTGTGTCAGAAAGAAAAACTTCTCAGGATAGCGAAAGGATCCCAGTCCACCGATGTGCTCATATAACAATCGGTACACAGGTGTGTAACTACCAAACGCGAGAACCAGTGTGCTCGCCAGAAGCAGGCAAATAATGAGTTTTTCTTTCACCCTGGCGTAGCAAAGCCAAAGGCTAGTCCCGGCAAGGGCGATAGCACCGAAGTAATAGCTGATGAAAAACGGCGTTTCCAAGCTGAAGAACATACGGAGTGAGTTACTTAGATCCAAATCAACCCGTTTATCGAGGACGAACAGATTGAGCAATCTCCACGGATTCAGCGACCACATAGTGGCTTCGACAAACGGAATTGATAGTTGCCGTCTGGATAACTTACCAAGCTCCCACATCGGTAGCAGTTGTACCATCGTGAGTAACAGCACCAACAGGTTCGCGGCGAGCAAACACACACTGGGTTTCAGCAATTTTTTGAGGCCGTGCGCCGGATCGCGATAAATCCCTTGCAACCAAAGCAATGCCGCACTCATGGCGAAGATTTCCGGTGAACCGGCGAGGAGCTGGCACAGCAACGCCAGAACGAATAGAACGAATTGGCTCCAGCAAGTGCGCTCAAGGCAGCGGTCCCAGAGGATTGCAATCCACGGCAGCCAGACCGCGCTCTGGAAGTGGTTGAGCAAATTGGTCAAGGAGACCATTGTACCGCCGAGCGTGAAGAGAAACGCGCCGATGAGAGCCTGTTCGACCGGAAGAGCCCAGCGCCGCAAGAGCAGATAGCACCCCGACGCTGCGATCATGTAATGCAGCAGAAACACCACCCGCACGGCGTCAAACAAAGGCAGTACACAAAAGAATAGATGAGGCGGGTAAAAGACACCCATCTGAATGTCGGCAAGCAACGGAAAGCCCATTCCCATGTGCCGGTTCCAAAGGGGGATTTCGCCGGCGGTACATGCCTCGCCCAAGCTATGGCGCAATGGGTAGAAATAATAGTGCAGATCACGAAAGAACGGGACTTTGGAGTCCCATACCATTTCGCCGCCGAAGAATAGCACGCCCAATATGAGGACTGTGAGGGCAGTGAGATCTGAGGAAAAGACTCTAAAAAATCGTTTGGCCATCGTGGCTTAAGGGGCTGAAGCTTCCTCCATGAAGCTTAGAAAGAACGACGAGGGAAGGGGTGAGCACCCCTTCCCTCGTTTGAGTTAGGACGATATCGAGCTGAGAGTTACGGACACGCGGTTCCGGTTGTTTGACCGTTGACGCTTTGGAAGCTCCAGGTACTCGAGCCGCAATTGCTGTGGGACGCGGTGATTACGAACGTGCCGGTACCAACCGCCGCTGTGATTGCCGAGATGTCAGGACTCTTGTTATAGCCAGAGTTGCTCCATGATGCGAGGCTGCCTGGCTTATATGTTTGGTTTGCTGCGAAGTAGGCTTCTTGCGCGGTCGCCGCGTTTCTCAAGTCAGCTTTGAGCGTTGCCTCATAGCCGCGTTTCCGATAAGCCGCGAATTGCGGGATCGCGATCGCCGCCAAGATACCGATGATCGCCACGACGACCAATAGTTCGATAAGCGTAAAGCCTTCTTCGTTACGGAGTCTCAATCTGTCCATTTTGAATAAACTCCCTTCTTCTTTCTGTCTATTTTTTGACCTTGTATTGTTAATCATTTGGCTGCCCTCATCCGCAGCGTTTTTGCCTGGTTTAGTTTCACCTGTTCCGGTCTTCTATCCTTGGTGCTTTCACCTCCTTTACGACGCTATTGGAACCAGTGACTTGCTGACCGGTTTCAAAAGCAAAGCTGGGGCCATTTGTGTCGGCACCGCTTAAGTAGCCGAGCTTCGGGCTCAAGCTGAAACGTGCACCGACGCTGACCCAAAGAGTCCTTTCATTTCCGTTCGATGCGCTCAGGCGCTTAAGAGCGTTCTTTCGTCAGTGACAACTTTCTGCATTTCGCCCAGTAACAAAATGTGTTACTGGCCGCTGGCCAATTCTTCGCCGCCGTTTTGTTTCGACGGCGACATGTCATATTTTTCCAGCCGGTGGCGCAGCGAGCGGTAATTTATTCCGAGTATTTCCGCCGCGCGCTTTTGCACGCCGTTGGCGCGCTTGAGCGCTGCCACGAGAATCAGACGCTCATGAGTTTCCAATTCGGCGTCGAGTGACAATCCTTTACCAAAAAATTGATCCGCGCCGCCGGATACGCCTTTTTCAAGCAGGTCTGGGTCCATAGCGATGACGTTGTTTCCACGCAAATTTGCCGGTAGGTCTTCTTCGCCCAGGATATTGCTATTCGCGATTGCAACGGCGTGTTCAATAATATTTTCGAGCTCGCGGACGTTGCCCGGATAGTGGTGGTTCATTAGGCGCAGCAGCGCCGCTTTGGAGATTTCTTCGACCTTTTTGGCGTGGGATGTCGCGAATTTCCGCAAGAAGTAGTGAGCTAGCGCTGGGATGTCTTCCCTGCGATTGCGCAACGGCGGCATGACCATCTGGACGACGTTCAAGCGATAGAACAAGTCCTCACGAAAACGACCGGCCTCGGTTTCCTTGCGTAAGTCGCGATTGGTTGCTGAGATCACACGCACGTCGACTTTGATCGGCTTGCTGCCGCCCACCGGAGTAAAGGTCTTTTCCTGAAGCACACGCAGCAGTTTGACTTGAAGATGCAACAGTAGTTCACCGACTTCGTCAAGAAAGATGGTGCCCTGATCCGCTTGCTTGAAGAGGCCGTTGTGATCGGTCACGGCGCCCGTGAAGGCGCCGCGCACGTGGCCGAAGAGTTCGCTCTCAATGAGATTTTCGGGTATGGCGCCGCAATTGACTGCCACAAAGGGTTTTTCACAGCGCGCGCCATTGTAGTGAATCGCTCGCGCCACCAGCTCTTTGCCAGTGCCACTCTCGCCGGTTATCAGGACATTGGTCGCGCCGGCGGCAACCTTCTGAATCAGGCGGTAAATATTCTCCATGCCGCCGCTTTTTCCAACCACGCCCTCAAAACGAAACTCGGCCTCGGTGGGCGCCGCGGCTTGTGGCGCTAATGCGAACTCACGCGCCCGGCGCAGCTCTTCTTCAACGCGGGCGTTTTCCTCGAGCTGGCGCTGCTTGGTGATGTCCTCGAAAATCGCTGCATAGCCAACAATTTGGTGGTTAGGATCGCTTAGTGGAGCTACCGTTAAACGCAGTTGCTTGGATTCGCCGGAAGAACAGACAAATGGGAATTCATCTGTGTAAATCTTACCGTTTGCGCCGTCGAATCGATGGCTACAATCAGGAAATATCTCTTTGAATATCTTACCTTTGACGACGGCTTCATTGAGGGCAGTCAATTGCTGCGCATGCACATTGAAGTACTCAATGGACCCTGTAACGTCCGTGACGGCAACACCGCTGGCGACCCCTTGCAGAAGGCCGTTCTTGAGCGCTTCGACGCGCTGATACTCTGCTCGTTGGTCTTTCAGCCTCTCCTCGGCTTCGCCGAGTTTCTGTGCCAGGTAACCGCTCAGAGCCGCGATCGCGAAAAAGCTCCCGATGTTCCACACCAACGGCGCCAGCAAAGACCACGCAAACGCAGCTGGACCTGAGATGCCCCAGCCATTGACGACCAACCATAGCGCCGTGTAGCAAGCACTGGAAAACGCCGCCGTCTGGAACGCGCCCCGATAGAACAGCAAGATGGCGCCGTTCATCACCGCAAGGTTGTAGAGGAAGGAAAAAGGACTGACGGTATCACCCGTGATCCAGATCGTGCCGGTTATAAGCAGCACGTCAAAGTCTATTTGGGTGTGGGCAAACCACCGCTCATTGCCGAAGCGATTGAGAACCAGGCCTGAACCGAAAGAAATAAGATATGCTACGCCCAAGGGGGCGATGAGCGCATAAAGATTGAGCGGTTCGCTGTCACTGCGGAGGAAGTGCAGTAACGCTGCCGCGCAGAAGAAAAACGTCAGGGTCACCACGCGCAGGCACAGGAGCCATTTGATTTTTTCTGCGAGGTTTCGTGGTTCGCCGTTCCCAGCCATGGCCTCGTCTTTCAAAGCGTTTTCGCGCTGCGTCTCTTAACCGACCAGGGAACCCAACTGGAAAATTGGCAAATACATCGAGATAACCAAACCGCCAAGGATAACGCCGAGGATCACCATGATCATTGGCTCCATCAACGCGGTGAGATTCGCGACCGCATCGTCAACTTCATCTTCGTAGAGTTCAGAGACCTTTTTCAACATCGTGTCCAGGCCGCCAGTGTTCTCACCAACAGCGACCATTTGGCAGACCATTGCCGGGAACACGCCGCTTTCCTTCAGCGGTTCAGCAACGGTTTTGCCTTGGCTGATGCTGGTGCGCGCCTCCATAATCGCTTTCTCTACGACTTTGTTTCCGGCAGTTCTCGAGGTGATGGCTAGCCCGTCAAGAATCGGAACGCCGGAACTGAGTAGAATCGCCATGTTTTGCGAGAAACGCGCCACTGCAACTTTGCGTAGCAGGTCACCGATTATCGGCATACGCAGCAACAGGCGGTCGATGGTCATGCGTCCGTGCGGCGTTTTGTAATAGGCAGAGATCGCCACGCAAACACCGACTATACCGAGAAACATGAGCCACCAATTTTTGACAAACCAGTTGCTGATATTGATGGTGATTTGAGTCGGCGCGGGCAGCGCTTTGCCCATGCTGCCGTAAAGCTCGGCGAAGACGGGAATAACGAAGATCAACAAGATAGCCACGACGATCACCGCCACACCGACAATGGTTGACGGATAGATCATCGCGCCTTTGACTTTCTTTTTGAGCTTGGTGGCTTTTTCGATGAACAACGCGATCCGGTTTAAGATTGTGTTGAGCGCGCCGCCCATCTCGCCGGCCTCGACCATGTTGACGTAAAGGTCGTCGAAAATCTTCGGGTGTTTTTTCAAGGACTCGGCCAGCGTCGAGCCGCCTTCAACGTTTTTGCGCACTGTTTTGAGTGTGTTGCCAAAAGTCTTGTTGGAGGTCTGTTCACTGAGAATGCTGAGACATTGCACGATCGGCAAACCGGCATCGATCATGGTGGCGAATTGCCGGGTAAAGACCGACACGTCGCGCGGTTTTACCGTTTCGCCGAAACCGGGGATCTTGAGCTCCCTTTCCATCCCGACGCCCTTTTCGTGAATGCGTGCGGGAATGGGCCGAATCCGTCGCTCGCGCAAGATCGCAAAAACGACATCGACGCTTGGCGCATCGAGTTCGCCCTTCATTACTTTTCCCTGGGAGGTCTTACCCTCCCAAACGAATGTCGCCATAAATTTCTCTCTTCCTCGGCACGCTCTGAGAACTCGCGCCCTGAAATCTCGCCGTCCCCAGCCCGGGCCTGGGCAAGCTTAGACGAAATACTAGAACCCCAAAGAGAAAACCGAGCTAAAGCCCTTGTCCGCGTCGGTGACACGCACTGTCTCGGCAATGGTCGTCAGTCCTTGGCGCACTTTTTCCAGCGCAGCCATGCGCAACGTACTCATACCCAGCTTGACGGCTTCGCGCTTCATGTCGGCAGCCGAGGATCCCTTCAGGATGAGCTCTTTTAGCCCCTCGTGCATCACCATGACTTCGTAAATCGCCAAGCGTCCGCGATAGCCAGTTTCGTTGCACTGTGCGCAGCCTTTGCCTTCAAAGGTGTCATAGCCCATGCTCAGTTCTGATGGATCCACGCCCAAATTAATCAGCACCTCGTCGGGGGTTTCCACTTGCTCCTTGCAATTCACGCAGATCTTACGCACTAGCCGTTGCGCCAGAATAAGGTTGATGGCCGATGTCAGCAGAAACGGCTCCACACCCATGTTCAACAGCCGGTCGACCGTTGCTGGCGCGTCATTGGTGTGCAGCGTGCTCAACACCAGATGGCCTGTCAGGGCGGCTTTGATACCGATTTGAGCGGTTTCGAGATCGCGAATTTCGCCGACCATGATGACGTCGGGGTCTTGACGCAGGAACGAACGCAGCGCGGCAGCGAAATTAAGGCCGATTTGATCGCGCACCTGGACTTGATTGATGCCCATCAAGTTATATTCGACCGGATCCTCAGCCGTTGAGATATTCACGTCGGGCTTGTTTAACTCGGAGAGCGCCGAATATAGGGTGGTAGATTTACCGCTGCCCGTCGGGCCGGTGATGAGCACCATCCCGTAGGGCTTGTGAATCGCTTCTTGAAAATCTTTCTGGCTTTGCGGTGAAAACCCAAGTTTGGCCATGTCCAATTGCAGATTGGACTTGTCCAACAAACGCATGACGATTTTCTCGCCAAACAAGGTCGGCAGCACCGAGACGCGGATGTCGAGCTCGCCGCCCATGCCCATCTTGAGTTTGATACGGCCGTCCTGGGTCAGGCGGCGCTCGGCGATGTCGAGGCCGGCCATGACTTTGAGGCGTGAGACCAGCGCGTTCTTCAAACGCAGCGGCGGACTCATGATCTCGTGCAGCACGCCGTCGACGCGAAAGCGCACGCGGAATAGTTTCTCGTAGGGCTCGATGTGAATGTCGCTGGCACGCCGCTTGGCCGCGTCGGCCAAAATCGCATTGACCAGAGTGACAACCGGCGCTTCCCTGGTCGCCTGCTGCAGCTCTTGCAGGCTAACGTCATCCTGTTCGTGGATGACCTCCATGTCGCCGTCGCCGAATTTGCGCAGCACCTCGTCGTAGCTGACGCCGCCAAAGCGATGCTCGAGTGCTTTCTTGATGGCGGTGGGATACGCAGCGACAACGCGAATGCCGTAGCCAGTGATGAACTTGACTTCGTTGGTGGCGACCAAGTCGGTGGGATCGGCCATCGCAACGGTGAGATTGGAGCCTAAAAGTTTGAGCGGGATGATCTGATGTTTTTGTACGAGCTGCGGCGGCACTAGGCTGAAGACCGAGTCCTCGATCTCTGCTGGATTGATGTCAACTCGTTCGATGCCAAACTGATTGGCAAGGAAATCGGTGAGCTTTTCCTCAGTGGTAAAGCCCAGGCGCACCAGTTCTTTCGTAGGACTGGCGCCTTCCTTCTCTTTTTCCTGTGCCTTGGCGAGTTGCTCTTTGGTGACCAGTCCGCCCCGGACGAGTAATTCTGCGATGCGTGGTTCCATCCCAATTTAGCAATCGGAACGAACCTAATGATCTTAAGAAATTACCAGTCTATCGAAGCCGGTCAAAATACTGACATGTTGTCCCCGGAGTGTGGAACAGAAGTGCTGGAGGAAAGAGAGAGTATTAGGTTCTTTAGACCCAATACTCCAGTACTCCAGCGAAATTCTAGCCCGAATTATTCATGCGACGGGGAAAACCCATGACACTGTGTCGATCGAAGTGGAACTCTGGAGGAGCGAAGGCATCAGCGTAGATCGTTCGGTTTGATTCGCCGATGCTGGGCATCTCTTCGACCTTTCCACTGCGATTCGCAGAGCAGGGCGACCGCCGGTCGCCCCTACAAGGCGGCGTCGAAGCGGATATCTGTTGCCTTCGCTCCGGAAGAGTTTCACTTCGATCACGCCGCAGCGATGAATAATCCGGGCTAGCGGTCTATGCTCGCAACGCCGCTTGCGCCGCGGCGAGCTTGGCGATCGGAATGCGATAAGGCGAGCAACTGACGTAATCCAAACCGATTTCGTGGCAAAAATGTACCGATTTGGGATCGCCGCCATGTTCGCCGCAGATGCCCATCTCGAGACCTTTGCGACTCTTGCGCCCCTTGGCAACCGCGATACGCATCAGCGAGCCGACGCCGTCGCGATCGATGCTGACGAACGGATCTTCGGGTAAGAGACCATGCAGCACGTAGCTCGGTAAAAACTTGCCCGCGTCGTCGCGCGATAAGCCGAGACAGGTCTGCGTCAAATCGTTTGTGCCAAAGGAGAAAAACTCAGCTTCATGGGCGATCTCATCGGCCACTAAACAGGCGCGCGGCAACTCGATCATAGTGCCGATCAGGTAGCGCACCTTGACGCCGTAGGTCTGCATGGTCTGCTTGGCGATGCGCTCGACGATCGCTTTTTGTTCGTGCAGCTCCTGGCGCGAGCCGACCAGCGGAATCATCACTTCTGGAAAAGGGTTCTTGCCTTCTTGGCGGAGCTCGCAAGCAGCTTCAAAAATCGCCTGCGCCTGCATCTCGGTTATTTCGGGATATGAAATGCCCAAGCGACAGCCGCGGTGGCCTAACATTGGGTTGAACTCTTGCAGCACGTCGACCTTGTCCTGTAGAAAACCCGCCGATACTCCCATGACCTGTGCCAAATCGGCGACTTCATCAGCGCTTTTGGGCAGAAACTCGTGCAGCGGCGGATCGAGGGTGCGAATCGTCACCGGCAGGCCGCCCATAATGTCGAGGATGCCTTTGAAGTCGCGCTTTTGCATCGGCAACAGCTTCTTGAGCGCGCGCCGGCGGCCGACTTCGTCTTCTGCCAGAATCATTTCGCGCACCGCCTGAATGCGGTCGCCTTGAAAAAACATGTGTTCGGTGCGGCACAGGCCGATGCCCTCGCCGCCGAACGCTTTGGCGATCTCCGCCTGATCCGGCTGGTCGGCATTCGTGCGCACGCCAAGGTTGCGTGTCTGATCGGCCCAGGTCATCAGTTTGGCATACTGTTGATACACGCGTGATTTCTTGGGCTCAAGGGTCTTGTTGAGCAGCACTTGTAATACTTCCGATGGTAGCGTGCGAATCTCGCCTTGAATGACCTCGCCGGTGCTGCCGTCGACTGAAATCCAATCGCCCTCTTTGAGTACCGTGGCACCAACGCGCAACGTGTGTTCGGCGTAGTCGATGTTCAATGCTTCACAACCGGCAACGCAGACTTTACCCATCTGGCGCGCGACCAACGCGGCGTGGGAGGTCATGCCGCCGCGCGTGGTAAGAATGCCCTGGGCGGCCTCCATACCGCGAATGTCATCGGGGCTGGTTTCCACACGGCACAAGATCACGCGCTCGCCGTTTTTCTGCCACGCCACTGCGTCTTCCGCATGAAAAACGATGCGCCCCGTGGCGGCGCCCGGGCCGGCCGGTAAACCTTTGGCCAACACGCGCCCTTCTTTGCTGGCTTGCTCCTTGTCTTTGCTGTCGAAGATCGGCCGCAACAGTTGATTCAAATGATCGGGCTCGATACGCAGTAGTGCCTGCTTCCTGCTGATGATGCGTTCTTCGACCATGTCGACCGCGATGCGCACGGCGGCAAAGCCGGTGCGTTTGCCGGCGCGGGTCTGCAGCATCCAGAGCTTGTTGTCTTCGATGGTAAACTCGATGTCCTGCATCTCCTGGTAATGTTTTTCCAAGGTCTGCGACACCTTGCGCAGTTCGGCAAACGCTCTGGGCATGACATTTTTCAATTCGGCGATGGGCCGCGGCGTGCGAATGCCGGCGACGACATCTTCGCCCTGCGCGTTGACCAGAAACTCACCATTAAAAGCGTTCTCGCCGGTGGACGGGTTGCGCGTGAACGCAACACCGGTGGCGCACTGCTCGCCCAAGTTGCCAAACACCATCGCTTGCACGTTCACGGCGGTGCCCCAGTTGTGCGGGATTTTGTACATCTGGCGATACGCGATCGCCCGGTCATTGTTCCAGGAACCGAACACCGCACCGATGGCGCCCCAGAGTTGGTCGTGCGGGTTCTCGGGAAATTCTTTGCCGGCGCGCAGACGTACTTCGGCTTTGAAGGCAGCGACGATCTCGCGCAGATCTTCAGCGTTGAGCTCCGTATCGAAGCGCACGCCGCGGCTCGCTTTCTTCCGTTCGATAATCGTCTCGAAGGGATCATGCTCGTTGCGCTCCTTGGGCTTGAGTCCCATGACCACGTCCGCATACATCTGCACGAAGCGGCGATAAGCATCATAGGCGAAGCGCGGATTTTGCGTGCGCCGAATCAGTCCCTGCACCGTGCTGTCGTTGAGACCCAAATTGAGAACCGTATCCATCATGCCGGGCATCGATTCGCGGGCGCCGGAACGTACCGACACCAATAGCGGATTGTCGGCGTCGCCAAAGCGCCGCCCGAGAATTCTTTCGATGCGCCCAAGCGAGGCGAGCACTTGCGCCTCTAACCCTTTGGGATACCGGCCATTGTGATCGTAAAAGTAAGTGCAGACATCGGTGGTAATGGTGAACCCGGGTGGCACCGGCACCCGCAGACGTGTCATCTCATGCAGCCCAGCGCCCTTGCCGCCGAGCAGTTCGCGCATCTTCGCGCTCCCCTCGGCTTTGCCGTTGCCAAAGAAGTAAATCGCTTTTTTCTGCTGCGCCATTGTTACCTATCCTTGTTCCAGTACTCTGTTGTCGATCGAGTTGTCCGTCACTGAGTCTAGTCATCGGCGAAACAATGCTATTTTGTACCTTGCTATTTTGAACCTTATACCGCGAAATAGCCGCGAAGAAAGGGCGCCGACTTGATTTCGTGGTCGATGTGATGCTGCAGAAAACCGGAAAGCGTCCGGCGGATCTCGTGCACGACCCGCGCCGGAAGCACTACCGGTTCCGCCGCCAGTGCGTTCTCGTCTTGCAGCTGTGTCAACATCTTGACCGCGCTCGCGCCCAAAGGCACGAGCTCTTTGCGCGCGCCGCAGCACGCCGCACAGAGAACACCGCCCTCCATTAGGCTGAAATACCACTGCGACTCCGTGAAATCCTGCGCGGCGCAGCTTTTGCAGTGATCTAAAATGGGTTGATACCCAGCCAGCCGGAGCAATTTGAGCTCGTAGCTCGAGACAAATCGGAGCGACGGACCGCTTTCTTCGAGATGACACAAGCCGGCGCGCAGGTGCTCGAATAGCCGCCGGTTCTCTTCGCGCTCACCAATCAGGCCGTCGGTGATTTCGATGAGGTAGGCGGCATAGGCGATGCGGTCGAGATCTTGACTCAATTGCTTGTAGGCGAGCTGCAGCTCGGCGCTCAAAAGAAAAACCAATTTGCCTGCTGGCCGGTCTTCAAAATGGAGCCGCACCTGAGCGAAGGGCTCGAGCGAGTTGACGAAGCGGCGCCGCGAATTTTTTGCTCCTTTGGCGATGCCGGTGATTTTGCCGTGGTCTTCAGTGAGAAACGTAACGATCTTATCGGACTCGCCGAACAGGCGCGCCCGTAGGACAATCGCTGCGGTGGTAAGGCTGGGGCGCATGATTGTTCCACTGGCCCATGAAAGAACTTCAAAGCTCTTAACATTTTCCTGTCCTCGCGACAACAACTATCGAGATTACCGAGGTTTTTTACGCTAAGGAAACTTGACAGCCAGCTCCGTCGTGCTTAAGTTTCCTCGCGCTTGGTAAGGACCAAAGTGAGCACGCCCTATGACCGAAGAAAATAAAAAGAACCAAGAAGAAAAACCGCAGGAAGCGCCTCCAGCAGAGTCCAGCGAGACCTCCGGTGATGGCGCCGAGCCCGAGCTGCACCAACTGCGCCAGACACTGGAAGCTAAAGAGAAAGAAGCCAAAGACAACTACGACCGCTTTGTGCGCCAGGTGGCTGAGTCGGAGAATTTGAAAAAGCGCGTCGCCCGCGAAAAAGAAGAGGCGATTCGCTTCGCTAACGAAGGATTGGTCCGCGACCTCTTGCCAGTTGTAGATAACCTCGAACGCGCCGTCAGCCACGCCCAAGGGGGTGGCAATGGCAAACCTTTGGTCGAAGGCGTGGAGATGGTGCTGAAAGGTCTGAGCGATGTGTTGACGAAGCATGGCGTCGTGCAAATTTCAGCCGTTGGCTTACCCTTCGATCCAGCCAAACATGAAGCCATGGCGCAAATCGAGACCTCGGCGCAGGAACCCAACACTGTTGTGGTAGAGTTTCACAAAGGCTATTTGCTCCGCGACCGGCTCCTCCGTCCCGCCCTGGTGAGTGTAGCTAAAACACCGATAACAAAAGAGAAAAAAAACAACGGGGGCGAGGTTGAAAACGGCCAAGGCGATGATTAGCTTTCGCGGTGAATCTGAAAACTGGTCTGAGGAGTAGCTAAGATGGCAAAAGTTATCGGTATCGACCTTGGGACAACGAACTCATGTGTCGCAATCATGGAGAGCGGCGATCCCAACGTGCTCGCCAACGCTGAGGGCAGCCGCACCACTCCATCGGTGGTCGCATTTACCGATTCCGGCGAGCGCCTCGTCGGTCAGATCGCCCGGCGCCAGGCGATTACCAATCCCGAAAACACGATTTTCGCAGTCAAACGTTTGATCGGCCGACGCCATGACGATCCGCTGGTGCAAAAGGCAACCAAGGTTTTGCCGTACCAGGTGGCCCGCAATGAAAACGGCGATGCCTGGGTCGAAATCCGCGGCAAACAATATAGCCCGGCGGAGATCTCCGCGTTCATCCTGCAGAAAATGAAACAGACCGCCGAAGACTTCCTCGGCGAGAAAGTGACAGAAGCGGTTATCACCGTACCCGCCTATTTCAACGACAGTCAAAGACAAGCGACCAAGGACGCCGGTCGCATCGCTGGTTTGAACGTCCTGCGCATCATCAACGAACCTACGGCAGCATCGCTGGCCTACGGCTTGGACAAAAAGAAAGATGAAAAAATCGCGGTCTTCGACCTTGGCGGCGGCACCTTTGACGTTTCCATTCTAGAGCTGGGCGAAGGTGTTTTCGAAGTTAAGGCGACCAACGGCGATACGTTCCTCGGCGGTGAAGACTTCGACCAACGGGTCATCGATTATTTGGCCGATGAATTCAAGAAAGATCAAGGTATCGACCTGCGCAAAGATCGCATGGCGCTGCAACGGCTCAAAGAGGCCGCAGAAAAAGCCAAATGTGAGCTGTCATCGTCGATGGAAACCGACATCAACCTGCCCTTCATCACCGCGGACCAGCAGGGTCCCAAGCACTTGAACATGAAGCTGTCCCGCTCCAAGCTGGAAGCTCTTTGCGCCGACTTGATCGATCGCACCGAGGGGCCGTGCCGTCAGGCGCTAAAAGACGCTGGGCTATCCGCGAGTGATATCAATGAGGTTATCCTCGTCGGCGGCATGACCCGCATGCCGGCGGTGCAAGAGCGCGTGCGCAAGATCTTCGGCAAAGAGCCGCACAAGGGGGTTAACCCCGACGAAGTCGTCGCCGTCGGCGCGGCGATTCAAGGCGCCGTGCTTAAAGGCGAAGTGAAGGACGTCTTGCTGCTCGACGTCACGCCGTTGTCCCTCGGCATTGAAACGCTCGGCGGTGTTTTTACCAAGTTGATCGACCGCAACACCACGATTCCGACGAAAAAGAGCCAGGTTTTCTCCACGGCGCAGGATAATCAGACCGCCGTTTCGATCCGAGTTTTTCAAGGCGAGCGCGAGATGGCCGCCGACAACAAACTCCTTGGCCAATTTGATCTGGTCGGCATTCCAGTGGCGCCCCGCGGCATGCCGCAGATCGAAGTCACTTTCGACATCGACGCCAACGGCATCGTCCATGTCGCGGCCAAAGACCTTGGCACCGGCAAAGAGCAGTCGATCAAGATCACTGCATCGAGCGGTCTTAACGAAGAAGAGATCAAAAAGATGGTGCGCGACGCGGAAGCGCACGCCGCTGACGACAAGAAACGCAAAGAAACGGTCGAGGCGCGCAATAACCTGGACTCGTTGATTTACTCCACTGAGAAGTCCCTCAACGAACATGGCGCCGACCTCGACGCCGGCGTCAAAGATAATATCGAAGCGGCGCTCAAGAAAGCCAAAGAAGCCCTCGACGGTCAGGATCCCGCGGTCATGCGTACTGCCGGCGATGAGTTGAGCCAAGCATCTCATAAGTTGGCTGAGGCGATGTATGCCAAAGCCTCACAGCAGCAAAATGCCCAAGCCGGCGGCCAAAAGACCGATGGCCAGGCGAGCGGCGATAGCGGCAAGAAAAAAGAGGACGTGGTCGATGCCGATTTCACCGAGGTAAAGGACTAATTTCTTAGTTGACGATTGCCAGGAAATGCCCCTGCTCCTAATTTGTTGAGGAGAGGGGCTTTCTTGCTTATACAGCGAAAGAAATTTTGAGGTCTTAGTTGGCTAGCAAGAATGACTATTACGAACTGCTAGGGGTTCAGCGCAACGCTAGCGAAGATGATATTAAAAAGGCCTATCGCAAGATGGCGCTGCAATATCATCCGGACCGCAATCCCGGGGATAAACAGGCCGAAGAAAAATTTAAAGAAGTCTCCGAAGCCTATCAGATTCTATCCGACCCGCAGAAGCGCGCTCAATACGATCAGTTTGGCCACGCGGCGTTCGGTGACGGCGGTCCCGGCGCCGGCGGTTTCGATTTCACCTCCGGCTTCGAGGATGTTTTTGGCGACATTTTCGGCGAATTTTTTGGCGGCGGCGGCCGCCGTCAGGCACGCCGGGGCGAGGACCTGCGATATAATCTATCGCTTTCATTTGAAGAAGCCGTTGGCGGCGCCGAGAAGAAAATCAAGATTCCGCGCCACGGCGCCTGCGAAAGCTGCCAGGGCAGCGGCGCCAAACCTGGTTCCTCGCCGCAAACCTGCCCCAACTGCAAAGGGCGCGGTCAAGTCAGTTTTCAGCAAGGCTTTTTTAGCGTTTCGCGCACCTGCAATCAGTGTCAGGGGCAGGGCACCATTATCAAAGACCCCTGCGGCACCTGCGGGGGTGCCGGCCGTGTGCGCTCGATGCACACGCTCAGCGTAAAGATTCCTCCCGGCGTCGATAATGGCTCGCGCTTAAAACTGCGTGGCGAGGGTGAAAACGGCCCAACCCGCGGCACAGCCGGCGATCTTTACGTGGTCATTCAAGTTCAACCCCATCCGATCTTCGTGCGCGACAATTTGGATATTATTTGCGACGTGCCGATCAGTTTCGTGCACGCGGCCCTGGGCGCGGAGATTGACGTGCCGACGCTCGATGGCAAAGTCAAAATGAAAATCCCGCCGGGGACGCAGTCAGGCAAAGTTTTTCGCATGAAGGGACGCGGCATCAAAGATGTGCAGGGCTATCATCAAGGCGATCAGCACGTGCGGGTAACCGTCGAGACGCCAACCCACTTAACCAGCCGGCAGAAAGAGCTGCTCCATGAGTTTGCCGCATTGGGCGGTGAGGACGTCAACCCGCTGGCCAAAGGGTTCTTTGACAAGATGAAAGAACTGTTCGGTTAACGGCCGTTTCGCTCCGAAATCGCTACGTCGCAACATTTCGCAAAACCCATCTTATTTCGTTTGACCTCTACAACCAGTGTGATTAAGTTGGGCGAACCCTCGGTGACCCATGAGCGACACTGACTGGAAAGTTGAAGGGCAAGAAACCAAAAGCCCGCCGGCAGAAATCCCCGAAGTGCTGCCGCTGCTGCCAATCCGCGACATCGTCATCTATCCCTACATGATGCTGCCGCTCTTCGTCGGCCGCGATGTGTCGATCCGCGCCGTTGAAGAATCGCTGTCACGCGATCGTTTGATTTTTTTGGTCTCGCAAAAGAATTCCTCCGAGGAAAATCCCGCTCCCGCCGACATTCATCGCGTCGGTACCATCGCCTCGATCATGCGCATGCTCAAGCTCGCCGACGGGCGCGTGAAGATTCTCGTGCAGGGGCTTTCCAAGGGCGAGGTCGACACATTTCTGCGCGAGCGGCCGTTCTTCGAAGTCAAAATCCGCAAAGTTATCGAGCCGACCCTGGCCGAGGTACCCATCGAGCTCGAAGCGCTGATGCGCACGGCCAAAGAAAAAATCGAGCAGATTTTGAATTTGAAAAACCTGCCGCCAGAAATCGTCATGGTCACCGACAACATCGGCGACCCCGGTGTGCTGGCCGACTTGGTGGCTTCCAACCTGCGGCTGAAAATCGAAGAGAGTCAGGCGATTCTCGAAGTTTTCGATCCCATCGAGCGTTTGAAAAAAGTCAACGAGCTCCTCACCCGCGAGCTGGAACTATCGACGATGCAGGCGCGCATCCAGAACCAAGCCAAAGAGGAGATGAGCAAGACCCAGCGCGATTATTTTTTGCGCGAGCAAATGAAGCAGATCCAGCAGGAGCTGGGCGAGAACGACGAGCGCGCCGAGGAAATCTCCGAGCTGAAAAAGCAGATTACCAAGGCGAAAATGCCGGTCGAAGTCAAACGCGAGGCCGACAAACAGCTGCGTCGGCTTGAGCAGATGCATCCGGAATCGTCCGAAGCTTCGCTCGTGCGCACCTACCTCGATTGGCTCGCCGAGCTGCCCTGGAGTAAGCACACCAAAGACAATCTAAACATCAAGAAAGCCAAAGAGGTCCTCGACGAGGACCATTACAATCTGGAAAAAGTCAAAGACCGGATTCTCGAATATCTCGCCGTCAACAAGCTGCGCAAAAAAATCAAAGGGCCGATTCTCTGCTTCGTCGGTCCCCCGGGCGTGGGGAAAACGTCTCTAGGGCGTTCCATCGCGCGCTGTTTGGGGCGTAACTTCATTCGCGTGTCGCTGGGCGGCGTGCGCGACGAAGCTGAGATCCGCGGCCACCGCCGCACTTACGTCGGCGCGCTCCCGGGCCGCATCATTCAGGGCATTAAACAAGCCGCCTCAAACAATCCGGTGTTCATGCTCGACGAGATCGATAAGGTCGGCGCCGACTTTCGCGGCGACCCCTCCGCAGCCCTGCTCGAAGTTCTTGACCCCGAGCAGAACCATGCTTTCAGCGATCATTACCTGAACTTGCCCTTCGATCTTTCCAACGTGTTGTTTATTTGCACGGCTAATTTGATGGATCCGATTCCAGCGGCTCTGGCTGACCGCATGGAAGTCATTCAACTCTCCGGTTACACCAACGAAGAGAAGTTGGAGATCGCGCGCAAGTACCTGGTGCCGCGGCAGATGGAAAACAACGGCGTGTCGGCCAAGACCTTTGAAATTTCCGACGACGCGGTGCTGCGAGTGATCGCCGAGTACACCAAAGAGGCTGGCCTGCGCAATCTTGAGCGCGAGCTCGCTTCGATCTGCCGCAAGGTGGCGCGCAAAGTGGCCGAAGGCAAAGCTGAGCTCACGCGCGTGACGCGCAACAACGTGCACACCTTTCTCGGTCCGCCGAAATTCCTGCCGGAAAGCGAGCAGGAGCAGCACGAGATCGGTGTCGCCACGGGTTTAGCCTGGACCAGTACCGGCGGCGAGATTCTTTATGTCGAAGCATCGCTTTCCAAAGGGAAAGGTAATCTTACTCTAACCGGTCAGCTTGGCGACGTGATGAAGGAGTCAGCGCAGGCCGCGGTGAGCTATGCCCGCGCCCACGCTAAGAAGTTGGGCATCGAAGAAGATTTCTATCAAAAGCTCGACATCCATATTCACGTGCCGGCGGGCGCGATTCCCAAGGATGGCCCGTCAGCGGGCATTACCATGGCCTGCGCATTGATTTCGGCTTTGACCCGACGGCCGGTGCGCCGCGACGTTGCGATGACAGGCGAAATTACCCTGCGTGGGCGCGTCCTGCCGATTGGCGGCCTGAAAGAAAAATCATTGGCTGCCTTTCGCGCCGGCATGAAGACGATCGTTATTCCAGAGCGCAATGAGAAGGACCTCGAGGAAATTCCCAAACAACTGCTTCGCAAACTCGAATGGCATATTGTCAAAAACATGTCGGACGTCGTGAAGATAGCGTTGCTTGACCGCCAGAAGCTTGCGGCCCATGTCGAGCCAAGAGCGCAACGCTCGCGAGCCGTCGTGCGCAAAGCTCCGAAGCAAAGTATCAAGCCCACACGCCGCTCGCCGCGGGAACGATCGATACCGCTGCGACCCTAGTAGATGCTTCTTTGGTTCCAATCGCAGAGCACCGCGAGCCCCTCTAACTAACCGCGCAGCCTCCATGAAGCTCAGTCAGCTTGGGGAATTTGGCCTCATCGAAACCATCCGCGCAGCCACGCCCAAGGGTCGCGGCGTTCGTCTGGGTATCGGCGACGATGCCGCTTGGGTTGAGCATCCTGGTCGATCGTCGTTAATCACCGCCGATTTACTCATCGAAGGAGTGCACTTCGATCTGCGCTGGACGACGCTGTTCGACCTCGGTTTCAAAAGCTTGGCGGTAAATCTGAGCGACATCGCCGCCATGGGCGGCGTGCCGGCCTATTTGATTCTTTCGCTTGGCATTCCTGCGGACTTCGACAGCAAACAGATCGCTGAGTTTTACCGCGGTATCGGTTCGCTGGCAGCCCCGAGTGGCGTCGCGCTGATCGGCGGCGATACCAACCTGGCGGAGAAGTTTCTCATCTCGGTGTGCGTGCTCGGCCATGCGCCATACCGGCCAATCCCACGCAGCGGTGCGCGGGTGGGCGACGATATCTACGTCACCGGTCAATTGGGCGATGCCGCGTTGGCTTTAACTTTCTTGAAGAACAAGAAATCTGCAAAGAGGCCGGATCTGTTGACGCGATTGCTTGAGCGACATCACCGACCCACTCCCCGCTTAGCCATCGGCGCGCGCCTCGCGCGCGACCGTCTCGCCACGGCGATGATCGACGTCAGCGACGGCTTGATGCAAGACCTGGGGCACATCTGTGAAGCCAGCGGCGTCGGTGCCGCGATTGCGTGCGACAACATCCCTGTTTCCCAGGCTTATCGCGCCCTATCCGGCAGAGCTCGAATGGGCTATGCGCTCACCGGCGGCGAAGACTACGAATTGCTGTTTTGCGCGCCGCCGCGACAGCGCCAACGCATTGAGAGATTAGCCCGGCGCACAAAGGTTGCGATCACGCGCATCGGCCGGTGTGTAACCGCGAAAGAAAAAATTACCGTGTTCAGCGATTCGGGCCGGCAAGTCGACGTAACGGCCGGCGGTCATGACCACTTTCGCACATCAAAACGATGAACTAAGCGGCTGATGTGTTTTGCCAATGGATGTTGAGCGCTTACAACGGCTGTTAGAGGGAGTGCGCCAGCGCAAGACCAGCGTCGCTCAAGCATTAGAGCAGCTGCGCGACTTGCCCTATGAAGATCTTGGCTTTGCCAAGATTGATCATCATCGAGCGCTGCGGCGCGGCTTTCCTGAAGTGGTGCTGGGCCAGGGCAAGAGCGCCAAGGATATCAGCGCCATCGTCAAAGCGATGCGCCGGCGCAGAACCAATGTTTTGGTCACCCGGGTGGCACCGGAGAAAGCGGCCGCGGTCAAAAGGGCTGTCGGCGGATTGACCTATCATACTGCTGCACAGGCGCTTACCTGGACCGGCGGGCCGATTCGTACTATCGGCAAGGGAACCGTGTTGGTCGTCTGCGCCGGCACCTCCGACATTGCGGTCGGAGAAGAAGCGGTCGTAACAGCGACCATGATGGGCAACAAGGTGGAGCGGCTCTACGACGTCGGTGTCGCCGGCATTCACCGCTTGTTGGAAAATCGCGCCCGGCTCGATGGCGCCGCGGTGCTGATTGTTGTCGCGGGCATGGAAGGCGCCCTGCCCAGCGTCGTCGCCGGCTTGATCGCCAAGCCGGTCATTGCGGTGCCGACCAGCGTCGGTTACGGCGCCAGCTTCAATGGCCTGGCGGCGCTGCTCGGAATGCTCAACTCCTGCGCGGCCGGCGTGACCGTGGTCAACATCGATAATGGCTTCGGTGCAGGGTTTGCGGCGAGCCTTATAAACCGGCTATAAAGCGGGGTTAGATGCACGGCTTTCACTGCGGCCGACAAGTAGGGGAAACCACGCATTGGCAGAAGAGCTACTGGGTAGATGTTAGCGACTATACCGGCACCACTGAATGGGATTAGATTATCGGGTCAGCTCTAAAGAGAACACGCGGCCAAGCCGATATCTAAGACTAACCAACTCTATTGATATCCTCACCTGTGTACGCCGTTACGAACTTCCAAAAATTAGAAACAAACTCGATGACGATCTTAGGGGCATCGCATCGTTGGTCGGCGCTGTGCGCGAACCGATGAAACCTCGCACGACCGCAAAGGCAAATTGACCATGGCAGAGCAAAAGAGCTACCGTATCACCAAGCGACAATCCGAACTGGCCGTGCGCGTCACGGGAAATTCCCAAGCGGATCTTTTTGGCAATTCCGCGTTCGCGCTCTTCGATGTGTTGACCGACTTCGGCACCATCGAAATCAAGGAGAAGCTGCCGTTGGAGGTTGAAGGCAACGACCGCGACGATCTAATGATCAATTGGATGCGCGAGCTGCTCTATCTCTTCCAAGGCAGCGGCTATCTGCTCAAAGAATTTCACATCAGCGAGGTGAAAGACAAAATCGTCAAAGCCGAAGTCTGCGGCGAGAAAATCGACCCCGATCGCCACGAGATCAAGCAGGAAATCGCCGCGGTGGCCTACCAACACGGCCGCATGGAAAAAACCGGCAATCAGTGGATCGCCCAGCTAGTCTTTGAATTCTAATTAACTTTGAAATCTGAATTTTGCGATCTGAGATTGCGAGCGAAGCGAGCCCATGGCCCTGCCCATTGATAGCGACTACGACGGCACCGCGCTGATCGCCGACCCGATTCACCGCTACATCCAATTCACAGTACCGGTACAAAAAGCCGAGATCACCGAAAAAGCCCTGATCGATTCCGCTTGGGTGCAGCGGCTGCGTTATATTTACCAGCTACAAAGCGCCCGCTGGGTTTTTCCCTCGGCTGAACATAGCCGCTTTCAGCATTCTCTGGGCGCCATGCATCTAGCCGGCGAGTTCGGCAAACATCTCTATCCCTCGCTGCGCAAAGTGCTGGGCGATGACTGTCCTTCGGCGAACTACATCGAAGAGTATATGCGCGTCACCGGGCTGCTGCACGATATCGGCCACGGCCCCTTCGGCCATTTTTTCGATGACAATTTTCTTCACAACTACGGTCTCACCCACGAGGACATCGGCCAGCGCATCATTCAAGACCACCTGGGCGACATCATCCGCAAGCTGCGCCGCAGCCCGAGCGGCCCCTTCGCAGCGGGTGAAGAGCTGCGCCCCGAAGATATCGCCTATCCAATCAAAAAAACCGGTGGCGAGGATCATCGCAAGCCCAAATGGGTGCGCTTTCTCCAGCCGCTCACCGGCGGCATTTTTACTTTCGACAATCTCGACTATGTCTCGCGCGACTCTTACATGTGCGGCGTTTCGGTGGGTCCCATCGATCGCGACCGGTTGATCTATTACACTTTCTTTACTTCCAAGGGGCTGACCGTGCACAAGGCTGGCAACAGCGCGCTCACGATGTTTTTGAACGCCCGGCTCTATCTCTACACCAACGTCTACTACCACCGCACGACCCGCGCCATCGACTTGCACCTGCGCGAGATTTTCCCCGAGACCATGAAGGTTCTGTTCCCCGGCAATCCGCTCGATCACATGGATGATTATTTGTATCTGACCGATTGGTCGCTGCTCGAAGAGGTCTCGCGCTGGCGCCGGCGCAACGAACTAGAAAATTTAGCCAAGGAATGGGAAACCGTTCTCCACCGCGAAGTCCGTTGGAAGATGGCCTACGATCGCACGTTGTCGCTCAACGAACTTCATTACGGTATGACCCTGATCGAAGACATCGACTGGGAAAAGCGCATCCGCGCGGCATTGCCACCGGCGCTGCGCGATTTGGTATTCCGCGTCGATATAGCCACCCAGGACCCGCGCCCGGAAAATCCGTTCGCCATGGGCAAGAAACAAATCCATATCTACGACCCGTCCACCGGTGAGATCGCCAAAGAATCCCTCGCCGAACTGTTTGAGTTCATTCCTTCCAAAGTCGTTCAACTGCGCGTCTTTTCGCTCGACCATGACCATGATCAACTGCTCGCCGAAGTCGCCGAAAACGCGCTCAAAGGGCAAGCACCGGAAGTAAAAACTAGCGTCTAGCGACATCGCCTCGCTAATTGTTGCAAACTCCTGGTTTCAAACTAATTTGATTCTGGAATATGGCATCTGTAGTTCGGAATTCTTAGAATGCGCCTGGAGGTTCTCATCTTCGGCGGCGGCGTGGCCGGCCTTTGGTGCCTGGACCGGTTTCGGCGCGCCGGTTATTCCGCGCTGCTTTTGGAATCGCAGGCACTCGGCTGCGGGCAGACGATTCAAGCTCAGGGCATCATTCACGGCGGCGGCAAGTACGCTCTGCGCGGTGTGCGCGATTTCGCGGCCGTGCGTGCCATCAAAGAGATGCCCGGCTTTTGGCGCCGCTGTTTCGCTGGAAGCGAGGAGCCAAATCTCGCCGGCACACAATTGCTGTCGGAGTCCTGCTATCTCTGGCTGCCGCGCGGTTCGACGATGGCCAAAGTGCAGTCGTGGGGATTCGTTCCGGTGCTGGCCAAAACCGGGCTGTTGGCGACACCGCCGGTGAAAGTTGCGGCAGACTCGTGGCCCCCGGCGCTGCGCGATTCGGCCGTCGCCGTCTATGCGCTCGCCGAGCCGGTCATTTCGACCGGAACATTGTTGCAAGCCCTTAGCCGCCGCCAGCATAACAATATCGTTCTTTACGAACCGGCGACGCTGCGATTCGATTCCGGCGACGTTGAAGTAGGCGCGACGAGATTGGCGCCCGCAACTATGGTTTTTGCCGCCGGCGCCGGCAATGCTGAGCTGCTCCGGAAAGCAGGGATCCAGCAGGATTTAATGCAGCGCCGGCCGCTAGGAATGATATTGCTCAGCGGCAAACTGCCGGAGCTTCACGGCCACTGCATTGTCGGCGGCAAGACCCAGCTGACAATCACGACGCCGGCGCCAGGTATTTGGCAAGTGGGCGGCGAGATCGCCGAGCGGCTCGCCGATGTCGACGACCCAGCGCAGGCGCGGCGTATCGGCCTGCGCGAGATTCGCCGCTGGCTCCCTGGCCTCGATTTCGCCGACTGCGCAATCGCCATGTATCGCGCCGTGCGCGCTGAAGCACGCACCGCCGACCAGCGGCGGCCAAGCGGCGTGCACGTCAGTCGCGTCGCGCCCAAGATCATCGCCGCTTGGCCGACCAAGCTGACGATGGCGCCCGTGTTAGCCGAAGAAGTCTTCCAACTGGCGCGCGAGGAATTGGGAGAGCCGAGCCCTTGCGATGAAATTGCCGCCCTCAAGTGGTCAGCGCCGAATGTAGCGCGCTATCCGTGGGAGGAGTGTGAATGGCACCGCGCCGACTAGGCCGCACGGGTTTATCCGTCAGCCCGATCGCCTTGGGCACGACCAAGCTCGGGCGCAATACAGACGTAAAATATCCAAGGCCTTTCGATTTGCCCAGTGACGAACAGGTGCAAGCGCTGCTCGACGCCTGTCTCGCAGCCGGCATCAATCTGATCGACACCGCACCGGCCTACGGCAGCAGCGAAGCGCGTCTCGGAAAGTTTCTCGCCGGTCGCCGTGACCGTTTTGTGCTGTGCACCAAATGCGGCGAGAGCTATGAAAACGGCCGCTCGACCTGGGACTTCTCTGGGGCAGCGATCGAGCGCTCGCTGGATTTGAGCTTGCGCCGATTGGGCACCGATCGTGTCGACATCTTGTTGCTGCACTCCAACGGCCAAGACCTACAGATCCTCACCGAGACCGACGCGCTGGCGGCGTTGCAGCGCGCCAAGCAAGCCGGCAAGGCCCGCGCCGTTGGCATCTCGGCAAAAACCGCAGCCGGTGTCGTCGAGGCCTGCCGCTCTCTCGATATCGTGATGGCGCCTTTCAGCCAGAGCGATTCAGCACTAGAGCCTGCTTTGGCAAAGGCCCATGAAGCTGGGCTAGGTATTCTGGCAATCAAAGGCCTGGCCAGCGGTGCGCTGGCGCCAGAAGCAGCTATTGAGTTTGTCCTGCGCCAACCATTTATCGATGCGCTGGTATTGGGCACGATTACGCCGCAGCACCTGCGCCAAGCCGTGGCAGTCGCGGAGAAGCTCTAGCAAGCCTGCGGAAAACTTGTAAGAATGCGTCGACAAGCTCAGCATGAACGGACGCTTGCCAACGATTTCAACCTCCGATCGAAGGGCTCCGAAGAGTTTTTCAGCAGCCTGCTAGCCGAGAGCAAATGATCATCACCCTGACCACCGACTTCGGCTACACCGATTCGTTCGTCGGCATCATGAAGGGTGTGATCTACGGCATCAATCCGCACGCGACGATTGTCGATTTGACTCACGGCGTGCCGGCGCAAGATGTGCTCGCCGCTGCGCTGATCCTGCGCCACTCAGTCCAATATTTTTCTCGTCCGGCGGTGCATGTTGGGGTGGTCGATCCCGGTGTCGGCGGCGCGCGCAAGCCGATCGTCATCGAAGCAGGCGGCGATTTCTTCATCGGACCGGACAACGGACTTTGGAGTTTAGCTCTGGCCGGGCGGGAAATCGGGCGCAGCGTGCATTTGTCGCAGGACGATTTTCACTTAAAGCCAACCAGCACCACGTTTCACGGCCGGGATATCTTTGCGCCGGTATCGGCGCATTTGGCGCTGGGTGTGCCGGCGGACGCCTTTGGTGAAACACTGTCGAGTTTCGTGCGCATTGATTTGCCCGCGGTGCGAAAGCAACCAAACGAGCTAATCGGCGAGATCATTTACATCGACGGTTTCGGCAACCTGTTCACCAACATTGAAGCCGCAGACTTGACGGGCAAACACACACTGGAAGTTCGCCTAGGCGCAACGACCATTAGCGGGCTCTCGTCCAATTACGCTGCGGTTGCCAGCGGGGCCTGCACTGCGCTAGTAAACAGCTGGGGACTTTTGGAGATCGCCGTCAATCATGGCGATGCACAACGGCAAACTGGCGCCGCTCTAGGCGACCGGGTTTACGTGAAAGTTTCCGCTTAGCAAAGTGCCGGGAGGCTACCGATGAGCGAGCAGCGGCCAACTTGGGACCAATATTTCATGATCATCACGCAGCAGGTGGCGGAGCGGTCGACCTGCACCCGCGCCAAAGTCGGCGCGGTGATCGTGCGCGACAAGAACATTCTTGCCACCGGTTACAACGGCGCGCCGGCGGGCATGCCGCACTGCCTCGATGTCGGCTGCCTGATCTATGAATCGAAGACGCCCAATGGCGATACCGAGCAAAACTGCTTTCGCACGATTCACGCGGAAATGAACGCCATCGCCCAGGCCGCTAAGAACGGCTCGAATATCAAAGACGCGGCCATCTATATAACCCACACGCCCTGCATTCACTGCCTCAAGGTCTTGGTGAACACCGGCATCAAAGAAATTTATTATCTAAAGCCCTACAAGCTGCACACCCTCGACGAATTGCTGAGCTATACTCAGGTGAAGCTCCATGCGGTGGGTTTGCCGGAAAAGTAGAAATTAAAAAAGGGATGAGGAAATCTCCCCATCCCTTTTTGTCGTAAGCGATTGTCTTACCGGCTTAGATCTTGCCGGTTAAAATGATCGCGATAACGAAGCCGTAAAGCGCCAACGCTTCCAACAACGCCAGGGTCAACACCAACGGCAAGAACAGCTTGTCGGCGGCATTTGGGTTGCGGCCGATGCTTTCCATCGCGGCGGCACCGACACGGCCTTGCCCTAAGGCGGCCCCGAAAGCGGCGATGGCGACGGCGATACCCGCCGAGATCGCGATCGCAACCGCGCGATTGGAATCGCCGGCGGCGGCACCTTCGGCGGCCATTGCCACGCCTGCGCTAAGCAGGCTGACGAACAAACCGCCTAAGACTGCAAACAGCTTTCTCATGGCTATCTCCTTTCCAGCGAATCCAGCCTGCCACTCCTCTGCCTCATCCTCTCCTCAGCGGCATCCATCGCTTGATTGATAATCTCGATTTTTAATGGTGCGCGGCGTGCGCGTCATGGGCGCTTTCGTGGCCATGCCCCTCTTCGTGGTCACCGTGGCTGATCGCCAACGCGACGTAGATCATGCTGAGCAAGGTAAAGACGAAGGCCTGAATCACGCAAACCAAGGTGCCCATGATGTAAAACGCCACCGGCACGACCAATTTCGTCAGGCCGATGAAGGCGCCGATCACTTCGTGATCGCCCATCATGTTGCCAAAGAGACGAAGCGCGAGGGACACGGGCCGAAAGCCGTGCGAGAAGGCTTCGAGAATGAAGAAGAAAGCCACCGAGATCAGCAGAACCGGGAGAAAAGCTAACTTGGCGGCGCCCTTGCCGGGCAAGCTCGTCATCGGGCCGACGAAATGTTTGAAATAGGCGCCGCCCTGCTCACGCACGCCAATGACGTTGTAGCCGACGAACGAGCAAATCGCCAAACCGAGCGTCGTGTTTAGGTTGCCGGTGGGCGGCAGGAATCCGGGGACAAGACCGAGCAAATTGCTGAAGAGAATGAAGAAAAAAAAGGTCGCGAAAAACGGCACGTACTTGCGGCCCGCTTTGCCGATAATCGCATCGCTCTGGCTGACGACCAATTGCACCAGGAGCTCGGCGATGTTGCGCGAGCCCAATTCGGCCGCGGGAATAACCGGGTCTTTGGCGCTCGATAGAGCGCCGCGCGCCTTGAGGGCGAATAGAAGAACCAGCAACGCTGTCACGATGGCGAAAAACGTGTGATCGCCGATTAAATGCTGCAAGCCTTCGGGCAGCAGCGAGTACCAGGAAAAGCCGTGTTCCATTTGAGTTAAATTCCCGCTTTGATCTTGAGTCGCACGGTTTCGAAAAGAATCGCTAGCAACAAAGTCGAAAATCCTAACGAAAAAGAAATCGCATCGAAGCTAAATTTAAAGAAGACCGTCGTCAGCAGCCCGATAAACAGCACGATCTTCAAGACCAAGAGCCCGATGCCCAACTTCACTCGGCCATTATTGGCCAACGGTGTCAGCACCCAGGCGACACCGAAGCTGAGGAGGCCAAAATTGATCGCCATAAACAAGCCGCCGGCAAGCAGAGCGGTCGGTTCGACCACTTTTCTCGGCCCCAAAGCCGCGAGCAGGGCGACCAACAGCAGACCGTGCCACAGCTCAATTCGGAGAATCGTCTTCTTCGCGGCTGCTTCCATCCCGTTGGCGCTCAAAAAACTTTACCCACTGCACTAGCCGAAAAAACGCTCCGACGAAAGCGACCACGGTTAGCGCGATTAACAACCAGGGCGAGGTTCCGAAATATTGATCCAGGAAGTAGCCCACCGCCAGGCCTCCAACGATGGTGCCCGGTAACTCGAAGGCGACTCCTAGATATAAACCCGCTCTGCGTAGGAAGGGAGCTTGGCTGTTGTGCCGGTTATTGGGGCGGCCCCCAATCTTCTCCACGTTCGCTAGCTTCTAACATGAAGGGCGGCGGGGTTCAACCTCGGGATTGCGCCTTGGCCCAAGCGGAAAACGCCGTGATGGTTCTATCGATGTCGGCTTTGCGGTGCGCTAGTGAAACGAACGCGGCCTCAAACTGCGCCGGTGGTAAATAGATGCCGCGGCGCAGCATGCTATGGAAATAGGTAGCGAATTTCTCGCGATGGGCTTGCCGGGCCTGGTCGACATCGGTGACCGAGTCAACACCAAAGAAAATCGTCATCATGGAACCGACCCGATTGATGGCAGCGCGCAGTTTGTGAGAGGCGATCACTTGCCGATAGCCAAGTTCGAGCTGTTGTGCCGTGCGTTCGAGTTGTTCATAAACGCCGCGCTGCGACAGCAGTCGCAGAGTCTCGAGTCCGGCAGCCACGGCTACCGGATTCCCCGATAGCGTACCAGCTTGGTAAACTGGCCCTTGTGGCGCCAAAAGATCCATCACTTCGCGTTGCCCGCCAAAGGCGGCAAGCGGCAGACCGCCGCCGAGAATTTTTCCCAAACAAGTCAGATCTGGCCTTACATTGTAGAGCTTTTGCGCGCCGCCCAGTGCAACCCGGAATCCGGTGATAACTTCATCAAATATTAGGAGTGCTTGGTGTCGGCGCGTTATACCGCGCAAGTGGCCGAGAAATTTGGATTGCGGCAGTATCACACCCATATTGCCGCAGATTGGCTCCACGATCACAGCCGCAATATCATGACCCTGCTTTTGAAAGAGTGCTTCAACGGAAGAAATATCATTGAAACGTGCGACTAAAGTCTCGCGCGCGAAGCTTTCAGGAACTCCGGGACTATCAGGCAGGCCTAAAGTTGCAACGCCCGAACCACTTTTCACTAACAGTCCGTCAGAGTGGCCGTGGTAGCAACCGTCAAACTTGACGATCTTAGAACGCTTCGTGAAAGCCCGCGCTAGGCGCAACGCGCTCATAGTCGCTTCGGTACCCGAGCTGACCAAGCGTACTTTCTGAATCGAGGGCACGACCTGAGTGATGCGCTCCGCGAGCTCAACCTCGAGTCGCGTCGGTGCGCCGAATGTCGTGCCATTGTTCGCCGCTCGATGAATCGCAGCAAGAACCTCGCGACGAGCATGGCCAAGAATCAACGGCCCCCAAGAGCCGACGTAGTCGATATACTTTCTTCCATCGGCATCGAAGAGGTAGGCGCCCTCGCCGCGGGCAATGAACTTCGGCGTGTCGCCCACCGCTTTCCATGCGCGCACCGGACTGTTCACGCCGCCCGGAATTTTTTTTGCCGCGCGCGCAAATAATTTTTTTGCCGCTGATGTTGTCATGCGTCGGTCTCGTAACATCGCGCTCTGTGTGTGTCAAGGTTGTTGAAACTACCCAGATTTTTTTTCTAAATTTTTTTCTTGCAAACAATTTTGAAAAGGTTTATTAAACGGTCTCCGAATCGCTCTGGAAAAAATATTTTTGCTCCAATGCGCGAGTACAATGAAAAATTTCCGGCGGTTTTTTTTTCAGTTCCTTGCCAGCACGGCGTCTCTCGCTGAAAGCCACGCCCCTAGGCCGTGCCTCTGGCATGTGATGACTCGCCCCAGGTTTCAGCAACAGGAAGTCCAATGAGTGGTTGTCCACAACTGTGGATAACGTTGTGGATAACTTTTTACTTATTTTCACTCGATCGGTAAGAAGCTATGGTTGAGTTGTGGCAACAAGCGCTGGCTAAGCTGAAAGAGAAACTTGGGAAGCAAAGCTTCGATACATGGATCAGACCTACCTCTTTCGTTTCACTCAATAAAACTGAATTACGAATTGCGGTTCCTAGCAAGCTCCATCGCGACTGGATCACCGAGCATTTCCTCGCACAGATCGAAGAAGTGATTGGCACTCTCTGCGGCCAAACTACTGCGGTCACTTTTGAAATTGATCCGGAGACCGTCGAGAAGCAAATCGCTAGTGAACGGACACTGCGCAAAGAGGATCGCGAAAAGCCACCTGTGCAAACGCCGCATCGAGTTAACAATCTTTCGGCCCGTTATACGTTCGATAGTTTCGTTGTCGGCGCAAGCAACCAGTTTGCCCATGCGGCTTCGCTTGCAGTAGCGAACAAGCCTGGGCTCCATTATAACCCGCTCTTTATCTATGGCGGCGTTGGCCTGGGCAAGACCCACCTCGTCAATGCCATTGGCAATCAAGCAGCCAATCACAATGGCCAACTGAAGGTTCTCTACCTGAGCTCAGAGTCGTTCATGAATGAGCTGATTGGCTCGCTCAGGCGCGACAAGATGGACGAATTCAAAACAAAGTTTCGTAATGTCGATGTTTTGATTCTCGACGACGTTCAGTTCATCGCCGGTAAGGAACGTACCCAAGAAGAGTTCTTTCACACCTTTAACTCTCTTTACGATGCCCATAAGCAAATCGTTTTGACGTCGGATAAATTTCCCAAGGAAATCCCCGGCCTGGAAGATCGGCTACGCAACCGCTTCGAGTGGGGTTTGATCGCTGACATTCAACCTCCTGACGTGGAGACCCGGATTGCGATCTTGCAAAAGAAAGCCGTCGAACTCAATGTCCAACTGCCACAGGAGATCGGCATTTTTCTCGCCAGCAACATCAGCTCAAATGTCCGCGAGCTCGAAGGCGGCCTCACTCGGTTATCGGCTTTCTCATCGATGACGAAGGCCGCGCTCACCATTGACCTGGCCAAAGAGGTGCTGCGCAATATCTTGAGAGATGCACGGCCGGAAGTGACGGTCGAAGGGATTCAAAAGGCGATCTGCGATTATTACAACGTCAAAATCGGCGAATTGAAAGCTAAACGAAGAACGCAAAACATCGCGCTGCCACGGCAAGTTGCAATGTATCTCTGCCGCAAACACACCGATACCTCTTTTCCTGCCATCGGCGCCAAATTCGGCGGGCGCGACCACTCCACCGTGATCCACGCATCCAAAACCATCGAGCAGCGCATCAAAGACGACCCGCAGATGCAGATCACCATCGAAAAGCTTGAGCGCACTCTAAAGAAATAGATTGTTAATAAGCTGTGATTATCCACTGCATGACTGTGGATAGTTGTGGACAAGAGTTTGGGTAATTTACATGGGCCGGTAAAACCGGTAATCAACCACTTAATTGATCACAAGCTAACTCTTTTGAATGACTCAGTGTTTATTGGGTTCGTGCCTTATTAACAGCCCCTACTACAACTTCTTATTCAATTCTTATATAGAGAGGTAATAGGAGGGGAGTGAGCGATATGGAATTCAAGGCTAAGCGGGGCGATCTTCTTACCACACTTTATTGGACCCAGAGCATTGTCGAGCGACGCAACACAATGCCGATCTTAGCCAACGTGTTAATCGAGGCACATAAGGGTGAAGTGCGATTGACAGCCACTGATCTCGAAGTGGGTGTACGCGGCGGTGTTGAAGGCACGGTGAGCAAAGAAGGCACTGTCACGGTTAACGCTAAGAAACTCTACGAGATTATTCGCGAGGTACCCAACGACCAGGTGCAAATCAAGCGGTTGGAAAATGATTGGGTCGAAATTCGCAGCGGCAAATCGGTGTTCAAAATCGTCGGCATGGACGCGAAAGAGTTTCCGCAATTTCCTTCCTTCGATTCCAAAACGTTGGCAACAGTACCGGCGGCAACCCTGCGCGGCATGATCGAACGGACAATTTTTTCGGTTTCCACAGATGAAACGCGTTACAGTCTGAACGGCGTTTTCATTGAACAGGGGCAAGACGGTAAGGCCAGAATGGTCGCCACCGACGGACATCGATTGGCTTACGAAGAGTGCGATATTGGCTCGTTGGGCATCACCAAAGGCCTCATACTACCGCGTAAGGGATTGGCGGAGCTGAAAAAGCTCATGGAAGACAGCGACGAAGGCGTTGTCTCCATCGGTTTTCAGGAGAATATGGCTCTGGTTGGCAAAGACCGCGTCGAGCTATTCATGCGGCTGATTGATGGCGACTTCCCCGACTACACCAAAGTCATTCCGCAGGGCAACCCCAACATCGCGAAAGTTGAGCACAGCGAGCTGCTGCAGGCGCTACGGCGGGTATCGATTCTTTCCAACGAGCGTTATAAGGGCATCAAGATGGAGTTTTCGGAGGACAAGGTTTCTTTGTCGGCGAGCAACCCGGACTTGGGCGAAGCCGTGGAGGAAATAGAAGCCGATTATAAAGGGAAAGAGATCTCGATCGGCTTTAATGCGCGTTATTTACTCGATGTCTTGGCGGTTTTAGGCGGCGACGGCGATGTCGATATCGAGTTGAAAGACGAGCTTAGCCCTAGCGTGATCCGCAAAGCGATCCATCAAGGTTATCTTTACGTTTTGATGCCGATGCGACTGTGATCCGCGCTTTGCGGTTCGGAATCTCAGATTTCAAATTTCAGATCTCAAAGAAGACATCTGCTAGCTTTTATATTTCGCATCGAGAGCGTATTTTTCATTTAATCCGACGATCGCATTAAAATCGTCAAAGGCCATCAGGCGATCCAAGATCGCCAACGTCGAGCCGTCGCGCCGCAGGGTGGTGTAAACTTCGGTCAACGATTTCGCCACTGAATAGAGTGGCGCCAGCGGCCAGACGATTAGCTCAAAGCCCAAATCTTTCAGCTCATTGGGACCCATCAGCGGGGTTACGCCGCGTTCCAGCATGTTGGCCACCAGCGGGCCGGGCACCTGGCCTGCAATCTCGCGCATTTCTTCCTTCGATTCTGGCGCTTCGATGAAAACTGCATCGGCACCAGCGCTTTTGAAAGCGATGCCACGATCGATCGTGTCTTTTAAGCCGAGCGCCTGGCGCGCGTCGGTGCGCGCAACGATGAAGAAATCGCTGTCGCCTTTGGCTTCGACGGCGGCTTTGAGCTTTTTCAACTGTTCGTCGATTGGAATAACCTGCTTGCCCTTCATGTGGCCGCAGCGTTTTGGCCAGACCTGATCTTCAAGAAACATGCCGGCGGCACCGGCGCGGGTGAGATCTTGCACTGTGCGGATGACATTGATGGCGTTGCCGTAGCCGGTATCGGCGTCGACAATGACCGGGGTTTCGACAACAGAACAAATCCGCTGTGCGGCTGCCACCACCTCGGTCTGGGTAAGGAGACCAAAGTCAGGTTCGCCGAGGAGCGTCGCCGATAGGCTGTAGCCGGTGATGAAGATGACTTCAAAACCGGCGCGGGCTGCGATCTTGGCGCTCAGGGCGTCATAGACGCCTGGCATGATGAGCTGGCCTTTAGTTTCTAAAGACTGGCGAATGAGGTTCCCTTTGCCCATAACCTCTCCAAGTTGGTTCGCCTAACGGCGCGGTCTGCCGCCGCGATTGGGCGAGCGGCTCGGCATGGGCTCAGGCTTTGGTGCAGAACGGAGCAGCTTTGCCGAACGCAAGCCCAAGACATCGGCGCCGTAGCGGGAAGAGTCTAGATGGTCATAGCGGGCTTTAATTTTTTGCCACACTTGATGTTTTTTGATCCGATCTTCTTTGGCTGCGCTGAGGTCCTCGAGATCGAGCACGACGTCGCCTTCATGGCCGCGCAGACTCATGTGCAAAGTAAATTGCGACCCCTCGCCCTCGCGCGCCGAATAGTCGATTTTCTTGTTGATGCTCCGAATAATGTCGCGCAACAAAAGTTCTTCTTCCTGATGGACGCCTTTTCCGAACATAGTCTCTTCCTCCTTGCGGCACGAGCACTAGGAATTGTCGATTAGAAATGTGGCAATCTACGCTAATAGGAGCGCAAGTTCAATTACGAATGCGCTTCGGTCTGCACGAAAAGCTCTGCTAAGGCCATTTTTCGACCGATCAGACCCTGTTCCTGGGAGTATTGCATCAAAGTATCCAGCGCGCGCCGATTGACGTCGCCCAGGCCATAAACCCATGGATCCGGGCCGAGGATTTCCTCCTGCTCTTCAAGAAACGAGCGGAACCAGGCGAGCGGCACGATGCGCGGGTTTTCCATGCGCCTGTAGGCGGCTTTTTTTGACGCTTCGAAGGCTTGCATTAAGTTTACCGGTACCCAGGGATATTTGTCGACGACTTCCTGACGGATCGCGGTGGTGTGCATGATCGGGAAAAAGCCGGTGCGCTTGTAATAGTCCATCTCCAGTTCACGATAATTGGGAAAAAGTCGGGTCACCCGTTCGTCTTTGTCGAGAATGGGCTGGATCAATTCGGGATGAACCAGCGCGTCGATTTCGCCCTCGACGAGCATTTTTTCAATGCTCTTTCCCTTCGGGATACGCTGGATTTTTAAGTCCGCCGGCGGTGTCCAGTCGACCTCTTCGTCATCCTGTTTGTACCAGTCCAAGCTGCGGTGCGGCACGCCGTGCTCGTGTTCGAGGATGCCGCGAATCCACAGGTTGGCAGTGGCTTGAAAGTTTCGCAGGCCGACTTTTTTGCCGATGAGGTCCGTCGGTTTGGTGATGCCTTTGTTGGCGTTTAAGAATATGAAACCGTGGCGGAATCGGCGGTGGAGAAAAACCGGTATCGCCGTGTAGGGCTGGCCAGTGTATTTTGCCATCAAATAATTCGACATCGATAGCTCGGCGACGTCAAACTCGTTGTTGCGCAGCATGCGCCAGTGGCGCACGTCGGAATTCATGTCCGTCAGGACCGTCAGCTCGATGCCGTCCGGTTGGACCGTACCTTCCTTCAAAGCACGGATGCTCTCATAGTCGCCGGTGGCCAGGGTGAGGTGGATTTTTTTGCTCATGGGGCCTAATTAGCACGCCCGTCGAATGTTGCCAACCAGTTGATTTCACAGTTTGAATTGCTACCTTGCGACTTCGCGACTTCGTGCGTAGCGCACAACTGAAGGAGTCGGGATGAACAAATCGTCGCTCAAGATCGCATTGCTGATAGCCCTCCTGCTAGGGGCTGGCCGAGCAAGCAGGGCTATTTAAGAAGCACGGCTTGGATGTAGAGCTGCTGCACATCGCGTCGAGCTCGCGGGGTATCCAAGCGATCCTCGCTGGCGAGATCGCCTTTTCCTACATGGATGGCGCAAATCTTGCGGTTTGTCGCAGAGCTAGAGAAGCAGGGGTTTTTTAAGGGCGCGAAATAAGAAAGGGCGACCAACCGGTCGCCCCTGCGAATCCCATATCGGCGTAGATGGGTTAGCGAAGCGTAACCCAACGTTCTACTAGCGAAGTTTTTTCGCGCGCCGTACGAAATAATCCCACATCGATCCTAGACGATGCGGTGTGTAGATCTGCTCGTACTTGAGCACCGCTTCTTCGTCGCTGCTCCAGGACGGCTCGCCGGAGGCGGTGGCGATAAGTTGGATGCGCGCCGCCTTCTCCAAGAAAATCGCGTAGAGCGTCGCGACCTCGATGGTCGGGCCCACGACGGTTGAGCCGTGGTTCTTCATCAGCACACCGCGACAGCTGCCGAGGCTTTTTGCCACTTCCACACCTAACTCCTTGGTGCGAATGAGTTGGGTTGTGAGATCGAACAACGGCAGGCCGTCGTGAAAGATGCTGCCCTCGTGACTGACGGGGCGCAACCGCTGGCGAAGCGAGCCGAACGCCGTCGCGTAGGGCGGATGCGAATGCACCACGCAGTTGACATCCGGCCGCGCCAGCATGATCTCGGTGTGAATGAAAACTTCCGAGTGGCGCTCGTATTTGCCTTCGAGTTTTTTGCCGTCTTCCATGTCGACGACGATGATATGCTGCGGGCGGATTTCTTCGAAGCCGAAGCTATGCGGCTTCATGAGAATCTTTTTCTCACCGGGTATGCGAACCGAGACGTGGCCGAGAATGTTGTCCCAGTGACCCTCGTTGGCGAGGATGTTGCACGAGTAAGCGAGTTTTTCTTTGAGTTCTTTGATTGTATTGGCTTTGTTGGCCATGGTTTCTCCCTAGTGCGAGTCGAGGATAGAAGATCGAGGATTGAGGATCGAATGCTATCCTCCATCTTCTATCCTCTATCCTGAGCTTTTGCTTCTTAAGCGGAATCTCTGAATCTTACCTGTAACCGTCTTCGGCAGGTCGTCGACGAACTCAACCCAACGCGGATACTTATAGGGCTGGAGTTTCGCTTTGACGTGGTTTTGCAATTCAATGCGCAACTGGTCGCTGGCTTTAAACTCGCTCTTGAGCAGCACGAAAGCTTTCGGCTTGAGCAGGCCGTCGGAGTCGGTGTCGCCGATGACGCCGGACTCCAAAACTGCCGGATGTTCCATCAAGATGTTTTCAATTTCAATCGGCGAGACCCACAGGCCGCCGACCTTCATCATGTCGTCGGAGCGGCCGCAGTACCAATAGTAGCCCTCGGCATCTCGGTAGTAGGTGTCGCCGGTCTTGAGCCACTCGCCCTGCATCATGCGTTTGGTCTGCTCGTGTTTGTTCCAATAATAAACCGCGTTGGCGTCGCCTTTGACCAGCAAGTTGCCGGTTTCACCCACCGGGACTTCGCGACCGTCGTCGTCGACGATCTTGGCTTCGAAGGCTGGCGTCACTTCGCCGCTGCTGCCGGCTTTGGCTCGGCCCGGTCGGTTGGCCAAGAAATCGTGGGTCGCTTCGGTGGAGCCGACGACGTCGAGTAATTCCAAGCCGGTTTTTTCTTTCCATTGGTGGAATAGAGCCGGCGGCAGCGGTTCGCCGGAGGACAGGCAGATGCGCAGCGAGCTCATGTCGTATTTTTTTTTGATGCGGAGAAACCTGGCAAACAGCGTTGGTACTGAAAAAAAGAAGGTCGGTTTATACTTGTCGATGACCTGAAGAATTTTTTCCGGATCGGGCTTTTCCGGCCAAAGTACTGTCGAAGCACCGAAGCGGAAGGGGAAGTACAAAGAATTCCCCAAGCCGTAGGAGAAAAACATCTTTGATGCCGAAAAGCACAGGTCGTTCTCGTTCATGCTCAACACTGGCTTCACAAACAGATCGCTGATGTTGATCATGTCGTGCTGCAGGTGCACGGCACCCTTCGGGCTGCCGGTGCTGCCGGACGTATAGCCCCAGAAGCAGACATCGTCTTTGGTGGTCTTCGCGGCTTCGAGCTTGTCCGAGCTTTGGGCGATCAGCTTCTCATACGATAGCGCCTTACCCATGGGCGTGCCGACGACGACGATGTGTTTTAAGAATGGCGTGTTGTCCCAGATCTTCTCGATCTCAGGCAGCGTCGACTCGTGCACGACAATGGCGCGAGCGCGGCTGTCGTTGATCAGATATTCGTAATCCTTGGCGAACATCCAAGGATTGGTCGGCACGGCGACGGCGCCGATCTTGATGGCGCCGAAGAAGGTGTAAGCAAATTCCGGCGAATCCGGCAGAATCACCAGCACGCGGTTTTCGATCTCGATGCCAAGATCTTTCAGCGCATTGCCGGTGCGGTTAACGTTGGCAAAAACTTGTTGATAGGTGATCTTCTGGTCTTGGTAGTAGATGGCGACTTTGCCGCCACGCCCCTGTTTGATGTTTTCATCAACAAAGGTCGTGGCGGCGTTGTAGATGTCGGGTAAATCGACGTTCATCCTAATGATTTCAGATTCCAAATTATCTGGAATCTTGAATCTGTAATTTGGAATGGCGCCGCAGGCGCCTATTCGCCGCCGATGATCTCGCCTTCGACGTCGGTGGCGATGACCACCGACTTGGAATCGGTGTAGTGCTCGATCGCTTCGTCGCCGTGTTCCTTGCCGAGACCGCTCTGTTTGACGCCGCCGAAGGGCAGCTCGTCGTAGATGATCTGGGCGGAGTTGACCCAGGTGTAGCCGGCTTCGATGTTCTCGGCGCCATACATCGCCCGATTGATGTCGCGGGTCCAGATCGAGGAGCCCAAACCGAAGATCGAGCCGTTGGCTTGCTCGATGGCCTGTTCCAGGTTTTTCACACGCACGATCGGTAGTGCCGGGCCGAAGACCTCTTCTTGGATCATGCGCGAGGCCGGGTCGACATCGGCGACCAGGGTCGGCTGATAGTAGAAGCCTTTGTCGTACTCACCGCCCGTAGGCCGTTGGCCACCGGCGACGATCTTGCCGCCGCGCTTCACGGCGTCTTCGACTTGCTCTTCGACTTCTTGGCGCTGTTCTTTGGTATGCAGCGGGCCCATGAGGACGCCTTTACCCAAACCGTTGCCGACGCTGATCTTCTTGGCTTTCTCGGCGAGCTTGCCGATGAATTCGTCGGCGATGCTGTCGAACAAGTACAAACGTTTCACCGCCAAGCAGGCCTGGCCGCAGTTAAAGAAACGGCCGACCGAGGCGGCGCTGACGGCGCGATCGAGATCGGCATCGTCGCACACGATCATCGGGTCGCTGCCGCCCAGTTCCAAGGTGACATGTTTGAAATCTTTCGCTGCCGACTGCATGACGCGGCGGCCGGTGTCGGTGGCGCCGGTGAAGCCGATTTTTCGGACGGTCGGATTCACGAGTAATTCTTCACCGACGACGCTGCCGGGGCCGGTGACGACGTTCAACACGCCTTTGGGACCGCCAGCGTCTTGGATGGCTTTGTCGATGATCAAGCAGGTCGCAAGATCGGTGAGCGGTGTAGTGCCGGCCGGTTTGACGACTACGCAGTTGCCGGCCAGCAGCGCTGGACCGAGCTTGTTGCCCATTAGAGACACGGGAAAATTCCACGGCACGATGGAACCGCAAACGCCGAGGGGCTTGCGCAGCACGAGGCCATGGCGGCCGGTGTCGAGCATCACCGCGCTGGTGCGCATGGTTTTAGCCATGCCGCCGTAATGATCCAAGGTGTGCACGAAGCGGCGGATTTCCAGGATCGACTCGCGCATCGGCTTGCCTTGCTCTTTGGTCAGCAAAGTCGCGAGCTCGCGCTCCTGTTGGAGGATCGTATGGCCGGCGGCCAACAAAACTGCGCCCCGTTTGGACGGCGCCATGTGCGACCATTTTTTCAGGGCGCCCGCAGCGGCGTCGATGGCGCGTTGAATATCTTTAATGGTTCCTTTGGGAACGCTGTCGACGAGTTCTCCGGTGGCAGGGTTGTTGACCTTGGTGGTTTCTTTGCTTTCCGAATCGACCTGCTCGCCGGCAATTAACATTTGTGCCATATGCTTCCTCCGTTCGATTTCAGAACTCCAAGACAAATCATGTTCATAGGTGGAAGTCAAGAATTTGCGGCGGCGCGAAGCTTTGCGACGAAGCCTGGCTATGCTATGGGATTGCGGTACTTTAAGGAGACTCCCAATGGCGCGAAACGGCTACAAAATCTTTGATGCCGATACCCATGTCCGCCCCGATGCCGACTTGCTCGAGCCCCACATGGCGGCTGCAGAGCGCGCCAAGTTGGCCCAGTACGAAAAATTTCGCGCCAAAAACAAAGACGGCGCGGTCACTTATTTAATGGGCGAGCGCTCCTACAAGCGGCGGCTGGGCTTGGCCGCGGACGCGACGCCAGAGAAAAACGAATACATGAGCGGCTACAAACGGCACCAGCACGGCAAGCCCAACCCGCTATGTGAGCGCGACCCGGCCGTGCGCATCGAAGACATGGATCGCGAAGGCGTCGACGTCAATCTCATGCTGCCGTCGGGTTGGTTCGGCTGTTGGACGACGATTGACGACGTGAGTCTTGAGACCGCGGTCTACGAAGCCTATCACCGTTGGATGGCGGACTATTGCGCGCAATTTCCAAGCCGCTTAAAAGGCGTGATCCTGGTGGCGGCGCGCGATATCAAAACTTCCCTGGCGGAGTTGCATCGCGCTGCCAAAGAGTCCTGGCCTTTGGCTGTGTTTGTCTACGCACCCTATCAATTTCCGCTCGACCATCCCGACCTGGAACCAATCTGGCAAGCGGCGGCCGATTACGATCTGTCGATTGCGCTGCACACCTTCACTGTCATGCCACCCTACGCGCCGGGCGGGCTCGATTCTTGGGACAACCTCTGGCTGCAGCGCTCGGCGGCGCACCCCTGGTGCGGTCAGCGCAACATGGCGTCGATCATCGGCGCTGGCATAATGGACCGCTACCCGAACATCCGCGTCGGTACGTTGGAGGCAGGCCACGGTTGGCTACCGGCCTGGGTCAATCGCCTGGAAGAGCACACCAAGCTCTGTCCCGAGGCGTTGCCGCCGCTCAAGCAAACGATTCGCGACTATGTGACTGGCGGCCGCTATTTCCAGAGCATCGAGGTTTCTGAAGGCGCGGCGATCACCCAGGGCGTGATCGATCTCCTCGGCCCCGATGTGCTCATGTTCGGCTCGGACTATCCACACGGTGAGAGCTGGTTTCCGGTGTCGGTGGAGAGCGTGCTCGGCTGGAAGCTAAAAGACAGCGATATGCGCAAACTGATGTGGGACAACGCGCTGCGCTATTACCGGCGCTACTCGGAATGAACATGCCAAGCCAGGGATTGAAGCTCAGAAAACTTCTCGCGCGCAGGGGCAAAGTGCTGGCGATCTTGGGTGCGCCCAATGCCTTTCATGGCAAGATCATGGAAGCCAACGGCGTCGAGGCCTGCTTCGTCGGCACCAGCATCACGGGTGGCAACTATACCGGGCTCCCGGATCTCGGCATTCTCTCGCTGCCCGAGTGCGTCGGCTTTGCCAAATGGATCGCCCGCGCGGTGAAAATTCCCGTTATCCTCGACGGCGACACCGGCCACGGCGGCATCATGGCGGTACGCCGCCTGGTGCGCGAGTGCATCGAGGCGGGCCTTGGCGGACTGCGCTTGGACGATCAACCGCTCGATCAAAAACGGCGCACCGGCTCCGCGGGAATCTCGATCATCTCGCGCGAAGACGCGGTCACGCGCTATCGCGTCGCGGTGGATGCAAAAAATGAAATCGATCGCAATTTTGTCATCATGGCGCAGTGCTACGCGCGCAATGCCGTCAATGGCGGCATGGCGGAGCTGCTAAAGCGGCTGCGGCTCTACGAAACCGCCGGCGGCGCCGACTGGGTGCAATTCGAGTCGCCGCACTCCGTTGCCGAAATCAAACGGGCGCGGCGAGTGATTAAGGGCCCATTCTCGGCGATGAAAGGGCAACTGCCGCGCGCGTTGACTTTGGCAGAGCACAAAGAACTTGGATTGAACGCCGCGTGGTACACATTTTTACCTGACCAGGTGCTCAAAACCGCCGCATGGTCGTTCTTTCAAGAATTTAAGAAAAAAGACGTGCGCGCCTGGGACGAGCTGGCGCAGAAAAATGGCGCGACCCCTTTCACCGGCGGCGCGAAGCTGCCGTGGGATGCGACGGGTATGACGGAAATGAGTCAGCTTGAAGCGAAGTATGTAGCGAAGCGTGGCCGGAGATCATGAATATGTACTTGTTGTCGTTGGTGACTTCTTTCATTCTCTTAGGCGCGTCGCTTGCCAGCGCCCAGAGCGATTTCTATCGCGGCAAGCAAATGAAAATCGTCGTCGGCGCGTCGGCCGGAGCCGCGAGTGATCTCTACGCCCGGGCAGTGGCACAGCATCTGCCAAAGCAGATCCCGGGCAAGCCCGAAGTCATTGTGCAAAACATGCCGGGAGGTGGTTCGCTCACCGCGGCAAACTATGTATACAGCGTCGCCAAACCGGACGGACTTACCCTCGGCGCAGTGACCGCGCCGATCTACTTCGCGCAGCTCTTGGGCCGCAAGGAAGTGCAGTTCGATTGGGCCAAGTTCACGTGGATCGGCACGCCGGAAGAAAACGACGAGCTGTTTTTCCTGCGTGCCGATCAGCCGTACAAGACGTTGTTCGATTTGCGCAAGGCGAGCGAAGCGCCGCGCTGCGGCGCGTCGGGGGTTGGCAGCACCGGATTTTACATTCCAAAATTGCTCGAAGAGATATTCGGCGTGAAGATTAACATGGTCACCGGCTATCCGGGCGCGGCGGACATCGATATCGCCGTGGAGAAAAACGAAGTGCATTGCCGCGGCACGACGATCAGTGCCTTTTTCGGCCGCGAGCCGGGAAAAACTTGGGCGAAGAACGGCTTTGTCCGGTTCCTGGTTCAGACCGGGGATAAACGCAGCCATCGCTTGCCCGACACACCGACGATCTGGGAACTGATGGATCAAGAGAAGAGCGACAAGAGTATCGATGCGAAAAAGCGCTTGGCGCGGGTCGTGTTAGGTCCCGGTGCCTTTGGCCGGCCGATCTTGGCGACGCCGGGGATTCCATCCGACCGCGTAAAGATTTTGCGCGACGCCTATGTGAACATGCTCAAAGACGCAGAGTTTGTCGCTGAAGCAAAAAAGCGCCAATGGGAAATCGCGCCGGTGAGCGGCGAGCGGCTCGAAGCCTTGGCAAGGGAAGTGATCAATCAGCCTGCGGATATCGTGGAGCGCATGAAAAAAGTCATGGGTGAGTCTTAAGAAGGCAAGAGGCAGCAGGCAACAGACAATAGGTTAGGAGAGTTTCATGGATTTTTCGAAATACATAGTAAAGGCACGCCCCGGCGTGCTCGGCGGCAAGCATGAAGAGAAACGGCCGTTGAGGCAATTGGCCGCGATGCCAGTCAAGCGGCATATTTTTATCAACCGCGATTCGTATCCCGACGCGGATATTTACGTGGCCATTCACGAGGCCAAGGATTTGCCATCGCCGGTTCCCGATTATCAGGTGCCGCACTGCCACAACACGGATGAATTTTATTACTTCATCGGCAACAATCCCGATCTCACTGGCCTGGAAGGACAAATCATTTTCGAAGGCAAGGTGCACAAGATCGTTTCGCCGGCGTGTGTTTATATTCCCACGGGCGCGGGACACGAATACAAAGTCACGAAGGGAGCCGGCACCGTGACCGTGTTGTTTCGTAACCGCGGCTATACCCACGAAGATAAACCGTTTGATCTCGCCAAGGGCGAGCGCGATTTCGCCAAATACGCCAGCTATATTTTTGCCCCCGAAGCGCGGGCGACCACAGAGATCAAATATCACACCGACGCAGCGCCGGGGGTGCGCTACGTTTTTGTCGACGGCAAGTTAAAACCGGAAGCGGGATTTTACACCGTCGTGCGCAGTGTGCAGAACGTGCAACCGACGCAAGCGAACTATGTCGAGATGCACACGCACAACTGCGACACGCAGCATATCGCGATCGGCAACGGACCCGAGCTGACGGGATTAAAGATCGAATTTCAAATCCGCGACGACAAAATCGTCGTTGAAAGCCCGATGGGCGTAAACATCCCGGCCGGGACGCCGCACTCGCAGCGCATCATCGAAGGCACGGGGCATTTTTTCAACTTTGTGCCGAAGAGTTTCTACAACGACGGTTTGGTGAGCTGAGGGAAGTGTTGGGTTACGCTGCGCTAACCCAACCTACGCAGATGTGTCTCTCGGAACTCCTTCCCCCGGGGCGGGGGAAGGAGCTGTGACTCCGCGGAACCTAAGCAAGCTATTTTAGAAGGAGAAAAGATGAAACCGCCGAAGGATATTTTTCCTGTAGTTCTTACAACGTTTTTGTTTGCCATCGTAGCACAGGCCGCCTTCGCCCAAAGCAACCCACGCTACATCCGCTTTGCCGGCGTGCCGAGCGCGGTCAAGGGCGCGCTCTATGCGCCGGACGCGCCACAAAAGCCACCGCATGTGGCGATACTTGTCATTCACCGCGCGTCGAATTTTATGAACACGCTCGCCTGCACCGAGTTATCGCAGCGCGGTTTCCTCGTGCTGTGCATGAACCCGCGCTCGGACAACAACGAGGCGCTGGTGCGCTGGGAGAGACCATGCCTCTCGACGTCAAGGCCGGCATGGAGTTTCTCAAGAAACAGCCGGGTGTTACGAAAATACTTCTCTGGGGATTCAGCGGCGGCGGACCGACAACGACCTTTTATCAGAACGTCGCTGAAAACGGCGTATCGGTCTGCCAAGGGCCGAAGAAGCTGGTCCAATGCGGTGATGACCTCGCCGGTCTGCCGAAAGCGGACGGTCTGATTCTTGTCGATGCTCATCCTGGCAACCCCGTGAACGGCATTCGCAGCTTGAATCCGGCGGTCACCGACGAGAGTCGGCCCGATCTGCTCAATCCCGACCTCGATCTGTACAATCCCAAAAATGGTTACAACCCCAAAGGGCCGTCGACCTATTCTGAGGAATTCAAAAAGAAATACTTCCGCGCCCAGGCCGAGCGCATGAACCGGTTGATCGAGAAAGCGCTGGCTATGCAGCGGCAGATGAAAGACGGCAAGTACATGTATCCCGACGATGACGCTTTTCTAATCGTGCGCGGCGAAAACGCGCGGCTGATGCAGCTCGATCCGGGCGTTCACGCGACGACAGCAAAGCCGCAAAAGCTGATCAAGAACGACGGCACAGTCATTACTGAAATCGTCAAGAGCGTGCGCGTGCCGAATTTACGATCGGCGCAGCAAAATGCGCAATTTGAAAACGGCACGCGGTTGTTAACCGTCAAGTCGTTCCTGAGCGCCAACGCGGTGCGGGGGACCGACTCCATGGACGGCATTGATCACTGTTCGAGCAACAATTCGCCGCCGTGCCACCTGCCGCAGATCACTGTGCCGACGCTAATCACGGCGATGGGCGGGCACTATTTCATCCGCGACAATGAGATTCACTACGAGCTATCCGGCGCCAAGGACAAAGATTACGTGGTCATCGAAGGCGCCGAGCACGGGCAGACGCCTTGCAGACCTTGTGAAACCACGCCGGGTCAGTATGGCAACAGCGTCAAGAACCACTACGACTACGTACGTGATTGGATCAACAAACGGTTTTGAGCAGCAGTCCAATGCGGCAGGGATGTCAGACTTTTTTGTTTCGCCGCTGTAGCAGGACTGCCGCGGCGAATAAGCAGAAGCCTATCAGGTCCGCAATCCATTCGGGGTAAACCAGCACTAACCCGGCTGCGATGAGCATGACGCGCTCGATTCCTGTGGTTTTGTGCCGCAGCCAACCTGTCGCTCCCGCGGCCAATGAGGCCAGGCCGACCAATGCCGTGGCGGTTGTCCATAGGATATTTGTCCAGGACCCTTTAAGGAGTAACGCAACGCCGTCCGGATGCAGCGTAAACATGAAGGGCACCAAGAATGCTGGGATGGTGTATTTCCATGCCATCATCGTGGTTTTGTATGGATTCCCACCTGTGATCGCGGCGGCAGCGAACGGCGCTAGCGCCGTCGGCGGCGAGACTTCAGAGAGAACGGCATAGTAAAAAATAAACATATGCGCTGCGTATTCCGGTACGCCTAACTTGATCATCGCCGGCGCGGTGATCACCGCAGCGATGATATACGAAGCGGTCACCGGCACGGCGAGGCCGAGAATCCACAAAGCAAGTGCAGTGTAGAGCACCGTGAGGAACAGGCTATTGCCGGCCAGCGTCAGAATGATCATCGAGAATTTGAGGCCCAATCCTGTCAGCGTCACCACACCAACGATGATCCCTGCCGTGGCGCAGGTGGCTGCCACTGAAAGCACGTCGGTGGCGCCTTTTTCGAACAGGTTCCATAAGCGCCTGGGCGTCAGTGCGGTGTCGCGGCGCAGATAGCTGAGAATAATTCCTAGCAGCGTGGCATAAGCGACGGAGAGTATCGCCGTGTATCCCCACATCATGAAGCCGATAATGGAGATGAGCGAAATGAAGTGGAAACCGTACTTGCGCGTCAGACTCCCCATGCTTTCGCCTTCGACTTGAATTGGCTGCGCGCCAAACTTGCGCGCATCGAGCTCGACCATGGTGAAGATCGACCAGTAGTAGAGCAGCGTCGGGATCACGGCCATGGCAAGCACTTCGAGGTAAGAGATTTTCAGAAACTCAGCGATAAGAAACGCCGCCGCGCCGAGCACCGGCGGCGAGATGATCGCGCCGATGCCGCCGGCAGACAGCAAGCCGCCCGCGGACTCTTTGTCGTAGCCGGCTTTAGATAACAGCGGCCAGGAGACCGAACCGAGCGTTACGGTCGTCGCCACGCCGGAACCAGAAGGGCCGCCAAGTAAAAAGGATGCCAGCGTTACTGTTCGACCAGCCGCCGCTGGTTTGCCCCCGGTGGCGGCGAGGGAAAAGTTGACGTAGAACTCACCGGCTTTGGAAAATTCCAACACCGAACCGTAGATCGTAAAAAGAATGATAAACGTCGCCGCGACATCGAGCGGCACGCCAAAGATGCCTTCCAGCGTGACGTACATATGGCCGACGATGCGGTCGGCGGCATAGCCTTGATGCGTCCAGGGCGAAGGCAGGTAAGCGCCGAAGATGGCATAGGCCAAAAAGCCGATGGCGACAGCGGGTAGTACCCAACCTGTGGTGCGCCGCGTGGCTTCGAGAACGAGCAGAATTGTGATGATGCCGAAGATTTGATCGACGGTGTGTGGAATCGCCGCGCGATAAATAAATTCCTCGAAATCCCAAAGGGGATAGCCGATGGCGGCAAGACTCAAGAGAATCAGCAGCCAATCGTGCCAAGGCACACCGCTACGCTTCTCGCCTCGGTAAGTGGGATAGATGATGAACGACAGCACCAAAGAGAAGCCAAGAAACACCAGTCGAAGAATCTGCGCGGTGACACTGGCCCAAGCCCAGTAAAGAAAAACCAGCGACATCGCCACGGCGGCGAAAGAAAACAGTCGCGCCGCAACGCCAGTTAATCGGCGCCTCGGCCCTTCTTCTTCCTGAACGAATTGCTGTGCTGCTTCGAGACGGGAAGGATCGACGGTGTCTTCAGCCATCAGATCCGGCCTCGCAAGCAGCGACGGCTACTCGCAAAGCACCGCCGGGTGGCAATAGAAATTCGTGGGATTTTGTCGCAGAGATCAGAGCAAGGGTCATCGCGGAGTCGTCGCTCACCCGCAAGTTTAGCACAGGGTAAAGCAGCGGCCCGGGCGTCACCACCCATGAGCCGTTTTCTTCGCGCGCACCTTCGTGGCCGTAGAATGCCACCAAGCGCGCCTCGCCGTAGCGCAGTTGTTGTAGCTCGAAGCCTTGTTCGCGCACAGTGAAAATTTCCTCGACGGTGCCGCCGTAGATAGAGTGGGTGAAGCGGATGCGGAGTTGGTTGCCGGGAGTAGTGGGAACTATGTGACCTAGTTGGCGGTCTTTTTTAAAGGACAGACAGGCTTGTGCAAATACAGTGGTCGAGTCAAGCAAAAGTGTTAGCACGATGGAGAACCATAACAGTGTCGACGAGAAAAAATCCCCCCGGCCCGCCTTTTTCAAAGGGCGGTTCACACGCGGCCTTTCTAAGGTAGCGTCGCCGATCTGAGAATGAGATCCGAAATCCTCCTTTGGCAAAGGGGGACACAGGGAGATTTTCTTCGACGTCATTTTCCGCTCGTCGGCACTCTCACGCCTTTCTCTTTGTAGTAGCGCAGCGCGCCGGGATGAAATGGAATCGGCGAGCCGACGACGGCATTTTTCAAGCTAATATCCGTGGCCGCTTTGTGCACCGCAACCAGATCGGCGGTGTGTTCAAGGAGAAGCCTGGTAATCTGATAGGCGAGGTCATCGCTCATCTTTTCATTGACAATCAGCAAATTGGTCGCCGCCGCCACCGGCACGTCTTCATCGATGCCTTTGTACATTCCTTTGGCGATGGGGCTGACGAAGTAAAGTGGACCGTATTTGGCGACCATTTTAGGAATCGCGTCGGCATGGGGTACCATGTGGATTTTCATCCCCGGGGTTGCGGCGAGGTCGAGCACCGCCGCTGTCGGCAAACCGCCGTCCCAGAAAAAGGCGTCGATTTTGCGGTCCTTCATGGCGCCCGCCGATTCGGCTGCGCCGAGGCGCTCTTGGGCTTTCAGATCGGCGGGTGTGAGACCGTAGGCTTCCATTACCCGCAAGCCTTTAACTTCAACGCCGGAACCCGGTGCGCCGGTGGAGACTCTTTTGCCTCTCAAGTCCGTGACGGTCTTGATGCCGCTGCCGTCGGCGGCGACGATGTGCATGTAGTTGGAATAGAGCGCCATCAAGGACCGGATGTTGGCTTTGTCTTTCATGCCTTTGATCTGTCCGGAAAAACCGTCCCACGCGGTATCGGGCAGCGAGAAGGCCATGCCGACGCGGTTGCCGTGCAGCAGTTTGACGTTATCCACCGATGCCGTGGTGACTTCGGCCGTCGCGTCGGCATTGGGAACATGTTTGGAGATCAGGGAAGCCATGCCGCCGCCCAGCGGATAATAGACACCGCCGGTACCGCCGGTGGCGATGGCGATGCGGGTTTTGGTTTGAGCATCGACTTTCGGCGATGCCAGCAACAACGCTAGTCCAATTAGACCGGCAAATCGTGAGGTGCGGTTTTGTAGTAACATCTTTCCCCCCGTTTCGTGGTAATAAACTTGCACCTGTTAGACGAAAAGTGGCATCAAACCAAGCAAAAGCCAAACGAGGTCAGCAGGCACGAATTGAACTGGACTGATGCGGTTGATACAAAGCTAGCGATTCAATATCGCTCACGCAGGAATGTCAAGCGCGAGGTCAATCAGGAATTGGGGGCAAAATGAGTAACCAAGTTGCAATCTTTGGCGGCGGCTGTTTCTGGTGCACCGAGGCGGTTTTCGACGAGCTGAAAGGCGTGCAATCGGTGGTGTCCGGCTACATTGGCGGCACGGTGAAAAATCCCAGCTACGAACAAGTCTGCATGGGCAACACCGGCCACGCCGAGGCGATCAAGATCGAATTCGACGATGCGCGGATTTCGTTTCGCGATTTGATGACGGTTTTTTTCGCCACCCACGATCCGACGACGCTCAATCGCCAGGGCAACGACGTCGGCACCCAATATCGCTCGGCGATTTTCTACGCCGACGAAAAGCAAAAAGCAGAGGCCGCTGTGTATATGAAAGAACTGGACGAGGCGAAGACGTTTAAGAATTCGATCGTGACGACGCTGGAGCCGTTGACCGAGTTCTGCGCCGCGGAAGATTATCACCAAAAATTTTATGCGAACAATCCGTTCCAGCCCTACTGCCAGTACATGATCCCGCCCAAGCTGAGCAAGCTGCACAAGCAGTTCAAAGAGCTGCTGAAGTCACATAGTTGATTTAGGATCACCGCCCGAGAAAAATTTGCCCAAACTCCTTGGCTGTTTGCTCCATGATGGGGCGGATGAAATCCACGTCGGCGTGGAAGCTCTCTTTTTCCATCAATTCTAGGAAACGCTGCTTGACCCCTTTGCGGGCGGAGACGCGGCCGAAAGTCGTGACGGGGACTTGGCCTTCGTCCGATAACGCCCAGTCGCTATGTGCCCTTTCCGCCACGACGATTTTCGCCGCGGCGGCAAGTGCGGATATCGCACTAGCACGGTGGTGTCAAATCCATTGGCTGCATAACTTCTTATATTGACTCCATTTTTAGGATTCGATAGCGTCCCCGACATACTTCGGAGGCTCGCATGGAGCAACTTAAGCCGGTGAAAAGCGGCAAGGTCAAAGTCGACGACGTTAACCTTTACTGCGAAATCTACGGCCAGGGCGATCCGCTGGTGCTGGTGGCCGGCACAGGGATTAGCTGCGCGCCGTGGCGCGTCTCGCAGGTGCCGGAGTTCGCCAAGCATTATCAAGTCGTCATCTACGATCACCGCGGCCTGGGGCGGAGCGACAAGCCGGACATGCCCTATTCCACAGAACTGTTTGCCCAGGATTGCGCCGGGCTCATGGACGCGCTCGGTATCAAGAAAGCCCATATGCTGGGCCATTCTATGGGTGCGCGGGTCTTGCAGTGGTTCGCGCTAAAGTATCCGGAAAAGGTGCGCAGCCTGGTGCTGTCCGGTCCCGGCTCGGGAAAATATGAGGAATCCCTCGATTATCCGCGCGGTGTGCCTATGGACGCGGCCTTGGAGATGATCGAAAAGGGCTACGAGAAATATCAGAGCGACCACTGGGGGCCGGGCTTCATGTTCAGCGAGCAGTTCATGAAAGAGCACCCGGAAGTCGTCAAGCAGTATCAAGACCTGATCGTCGACGAAGTGCCGCCGCTCAAATGTTACCTGCGCCATGTGGTCGCGCGCCAGTGCCACGAAGCGACCCATCTCATTCATGATATCAAAGCGCCGACGCTGGTGATCGTCGGCAGCAAGGACACGCACGAAGGCGGCACCGGCAACCATGTGGAATCGGCGAAGGTTCTCGCCGCGAAGATTCCCGGTGCACAGTTGCATTTGGTCGAAGGCGGAAGACATGGCTACCTGCGCGAGATGCCCGAGAAAGGCCATCCGCCGATATTGGATTTTCTGCGGCGACACTGAGAAAGGATAACTCACCAAGTAGATACGAAGAGCAAGAAGTTCGGATGTCCGTCGTGTCTTTGCCGCGAACAGTGCTTTCGGCCACTGGAGAAACCCGTGTTGATAAAACATGAATTTGCTGTGACGCGAAGAGATTTTCTGCGCGGTGTGCTCGCCACTGGCACCGGCTTGGCCGTCGGCCGCGATTTTTCCTGGGCGGGCAGCGCGCCGGAGCGTTTGGTCGTGGCGATGAGTGTGGGCGTCGATGCGATGAGCCCTTACGCGCAGACCGACGCACCGCTTTACGGCCTGTGGGGCCATGTGATGGAGTCGCTGGTAGACACCGAGTACGATAAGAAGGGGATGGGGTTTCGCGGCGAGCTGGCCGAGTCGTGGAGTCCCAAAGGCAGCGAGTGGACCTTTAAACTACGCAAAGGAGTGGTCTTCCACGACGGCTCGCCGTTGACGGCGAAGGATGTTGCCTATTCCTTCGATCGCATCCTCAACGACAAGGATAGCTTGCAGCGCCCCAATCTCTCCGACATCAAAGAGATCAAAACAGCCGATGACAACACGCTCGTGCTCGTGACCAAAGGGCCCAAGGTGGCGCTGTTGTCGCTCCTGTACAATCGGATAATTTTAAGTCACAAAGCCGCCGAGCGCCTAGGCGACAAAGTCGACACGCAAGCCATCGGCACTGGACCGTACCGCTATGTCTCGTGGCAGCGCGGCGGCTACTTCACCATGCGGCGCAATGACAAATATTGGGGCAGAGCCGCGACCATCCGCGAAATCGTCTGGCGCCCGATCAAAGAGCCGGCGGCGCGCGTGGCGGCCATCGAATCGGGCCAAGCGGATATCATCAATCAGGTGCCGGTGCACGATATCGAGCGGCTCAAGCGGAACTCGCGGGTGCGCGTCGAGCTGGTGCGTGGCCTGCGCAATCTTTACATCGGCTTGAATCCGGGTCATAAACCCTTCGATAATAAACTGGTGCGCCAGGCGTTTAATTACGCCGTCGATCAGGAATCGATCATCAAACATATTCACGAAGCCCAGGTTTACGCTCTCAAGGGACTGCTCGCGCCGCAGAATTACGGCTACGATCCCGACCTGGCCAACTATCCCTACGACCCAGAAAAGGCGAAAAAACTTCTCACCGAAGCGGGCTACCCCAACGGTGTTACGGTGGATTTCTACACCCACACCGGCCGCTACTCGAAAGACAAAGAGACTGCGGAGGCGATCGTCAGCCAGCTCGCCAAAGCCGGCATCAAAGCGGATATTAAGACACCCGAGTACGCCATCTACGAGGCGGAGTTTAACGCCGGCAAGTACGGCATGTATATGTTCGGGCGCGGCTCGATTACCGATCCCGAACCGTTTTACATCCGCTATTTTCGCTCCGGGCGGGGCAAGCGCTTGCTCTACAAAAATGCCGAATTCGACCGCATCTTCGATTTGCAGTCGGAAACCTTCGACGCCGCCAAGCGCGAAGAGATGCTGCGCCAGATGGGGCGCATCTTGCATGAGGACTGTCCGGTGATTCCTCTCTATAATACCGCCGACGTGTACGCCGTGCGGCGGGATCTCGCGTGGACGCCGCGGCCGGATGAGAAAATTCAACTGACGGCCGCCAAGTTCTAAAGGCCGAGGAGTCGCCGTGAACAAAAAAGAGGTCCTTGAGAAACAGAAAAAGTATTTGTTCTCCTGTGTGGCGACCTACTACGACGAGCCGTTGGTCGTCGATCATGCCAAGGATCATTCGGTCTTCGATGCCGATGGTAAAGAGTATCTGGACTTCTTCGGCGGCATTCTCACCGTCAGCGTGGGCCACAACAATGACAAAGTCAGCAAAGCCATCGTCGATCAGACCCACAAGGTCCAGCATATGTCGACGCTCTACGCCAACGAGCCGCAGGTCAATCTCGCGGAAAAGCTGGCGCAGATCACCCCGGGACGTTTAGAGAAATCGTTTTTCACCAACAGCGGCACCGAAGCCAACGAGACAGCGGTTCTTCTGGCGCAGATCTACACCAAGTGCCAGGACGTGATCACGCTGCGGCACAGCTACAGCGGACGGTCTTACCTAGCGTTGAGTCTCTCGGCGCAATCGAGCTGGCGGCTGATGCCCAATGTCGTGCCGGGGGTGCACCATATCGCCAACGCTTATTGTTACCGCTGCCCTTACGGGTTGACCTATCCGAGCTGCGATATCAAATGCGCCACGGATGCTGAAGAAGCGATTCAGACTATGACCTCACAAGGGCGGGTCGCGGCGTTTCTCGCTGAGCCGATCCAGGGTGTCGGCGGTTTCATCGTGCCGCCCAAGGAATATTTCAAAATCATCGTCGATATAATTCGCAAACATGGCGGCCTTTTTATCGCCGATGAAGTGCAGACCGGCTGGGGTCGCACCGGCGGCAAGATGTTTGGCATCGAGCATTGGGGCGTCGACCCCGACATCATGACCTTCGCCAAGGGCATGGCCAACGGCGTGCCCATCGGCGCGACCATCGCGACGCCGGAGGTGGCCGACGCGATGCAGGGCAACACCATATCGACTTTCGGCGGCAACCCGGTCACCTGCACGGCTGCGAATGCGACCATCAATGTCATAGAAGAAGAAAACTTAGTCGAGAACGCACGCGTGATGGGCAACCGGTTGCGCGACGGGTTGAACGCGTTGCAGCAAAAGTATCCGATCATCGGCGATGTTCGCGGCATGGGCTTGATGCAGGGCATGGAGTTAGTCGGCGAAAAGAAAAAGCCCGACGCCGAAAGCACCAAGCGGTTGGTGGAGTTGACCAAAAACAATGGCCTGCTATTGGGTAAGGGCGGCACCTATGGCAATGTGCTGCGCATCGCGCCGTCTTTGAATGTTAACAAGGATGAAGTGGACCACGCGCTGAAGGTCTTGGATCAGTCGTTTGCGCAGTTGGGGCAGTAAAAGAAAAAGATACATAGTCACCACGAAGGACACGAAGATCACGAAGTTCGGATGTAGGGGCGAAATATTTTTCGCCCTTCCTTCGTGCGCTGCGTGGTGAAATGGGATTTATTAGTTCTCTCGCATGAACACCCTCCTTCGCAGAAGCCTGGGCGCTATCCCGGTTATCATCGCCATCTCGTTTTTAATTTTTCTTTTGATGCACATCGCGCCGGGTGACCCGGTGACATTGATGTTGGGCGACAACGCCACTCCTGAGGACGTCGAGAAGCTGCGCCGGGAGTTGGGTTTTGACAAACCCATCCTGGCTCAATATTGGGATTTTCTCTCACAAGCGGTGCGCGGCGATTTCGGCCGGTCGCTCAAGTTCGGCGAGCCGGTGATGAAACTGGTTGCCGAGCGGTTGCCGGCGACCTTGGAGCTAGCGTTTGCGAGCCTTTTTGTTGCAATTTTGATCTCGGTGCCAGTTGGCGTCTACTCGGCTATCAAACACAATTCGCTGCTCGATCACGCCGGCATGAGCGTCGCCTTGGTGGGCGTTTCCCTGCCTAATTTTTGGCTTGGCATCATGCTGATCTACTTTCTCGGCGGGCAGTTGAATCTATTGCCCGTGGCGGGGCGCATCGAATACGGCATCGAGATTAAATCGATCACCGGTCTCTATCTTTTTGACAGCCTCATAACCGGCAACTTCACTGCGTTTTGGAGCGTGGCCAAGCACCTTTTGATGCCGGCCGTTACCCTGGGCTCAGCCTTGGCAGCGATTGTGACGCGCATTTCTCGTTCCAGCGTGTTGGAGGTCATGCGCCAGGACTATGTCACAACCGCGCGCGCCAAGGGGCTGAGTGAAAAGGCGGTCATCTGGCGCCATATCCTGCGCAACGCGCTGATTACCATCGTGACGATTCTCGGCTTGCAGCTTGGCGCCTTGCTCAGTGGCTCGGTGGTCACCGAAACGGTTTTTTCCTATCCGGGCATCGGCGATCTTTTGATCCAGTCGATCTCGGCGCGCGACTATAAGCTTACGCAGATTCTGATACTGATGTTCGCGATTACTTACTTCGTGGTCAATTTACTGGTGGACTTTCTCTATAGCTGGATTGATCCGAGGATCAAGTTTTAATGCTATCGTTTCGCCACTTAAAAATTTGGGTCGGCGGGGCTATCCTTGCGCTGTTGGTGGTTTGTGGCGTTGCCGCGCCGCTGTTGGCGCCGCGCGATCCGCAGATGCAGACCCTGGAAGACCGGTTGCGGCCGCCGCGCTGGACGAAAAATGGCTTGCCGGCGTACTTGCTTGGCACCGATAACCTCGGCCGCGATATGTTGAGTCGGATTATTTACGGCTCGCGTATTTCGCTCATGGTCGGCGCCGCAACCGTGATCTTCGCCGGTGTTGTCGGCTGCACGCTGGGCGCCGTCGCTGGTTACTTTGGCAAGACGGCCGACGAAATCGTCAGCAAGGTATCCGAAATCTTTCTGGCTTTTCCATTCTTGTTGATTGCCATCGCGATCATGGCCTTTCTCGGCCAAGGGGTGGGTAATCTCATCATGGCGTTGATGCTCAGCCGTTGGGTACAGTATTGCCGTGTGGTGCGCGGCGAGGTGCTGTCTTTGAAAGAGCGTGACTTTGTCACCGCTGCAAAAGCGCTGGGCGGCCAGGATTTCTATGTCCTGTTTCGTCACGTGGTGCCCAATACGCTGGCAAGCGTGACGGTCATTGCGACCTTCGGCATGGCGATCGTGATCATCACCGAAGCGAGCCTGAGCTTTTTGGGTCTGGGCGTGCCGGTGCATATTCCCACGTGGGGTTCGATGCTTGCCGAGGGCAGGAGCTACATCAACCGGGCCCCGTGGCTGACTATCTTCCCTGGGCTGGCAATTTTTATTACGGTATTTGGTATCAATCTGCTGGGCGACGGGCTCAGGGATATTTTCGATCCGAAGCTGAGACGGCAACGTTAGTGGAAAATGGAAATTATTCGGAGGGTGATCATGAGTCGTGATTTTAGCCGGCGATCATTTTTGAAAGCGGGCGCAACGGCGGCAGCCGCAATCGCGGCGTGGCCGCGCTATGTTTTGGATGCCAGCGCGGCGTCGCGCGACCGGGTGACGATTTTTCACTCGAGCGTGGCCGACTCGATCCATCCCTACAATCATAGCTCCAGCCCGATCTACGGCAACTGGCAGCATGTCATCGAGCCGCTGCTTGAATACAGCGTTGACCGAAAGGACTTTGTCGGCGTGCTCGTCGAGTCTTGGCAGTTCCAGGGCAACAAGTGGGTCTTCAAGCTGCGCAAGGGTGTGAAGTTTCACAATGGCGCGACCTTCACAGCGAAGGACGTGGTCTTCTCCGTGGAAAAAATGCGCGATGAAAAGGGCGGCAGCCTGCAGGCGCCCAATTTCAAAGACGTCGCCGAGATTCAAACCCCGGACGATTACACCGTGGTTTTCGTTACCAAGCAGCCCATGGCGGTATTTTTAGACCGGCTCGATAACCGCTTCGTGTTGAGCAAAGAAGCCGGCGATAAATTTGGCGATAAGATTTATGAAAACCTTATCGGCACCGGCCCGTATAAATTTGTCAGCTACCAGCGCGGCGGCAACCTGGTGTTCACCCGTAACGACGACTACTGGGGCGGACGAGCCAACATCAAAGAAGTCGTCTTCAAGAAAGTAACCGAAGACGCGGCGCGCTTGGCAGCGCTGGAGTCGGGCCAAGCGGACTTCATCAACAATGTGCCGGACCATGAAGTGGCGCGCTTGAAAAAACATCCGCGCGTGCGCATCGACCAGGTCGAAGGACAGCGGATGTTTTTCTTTGCCTTCAACATGGCGTTTAAGCCATGGGACAACAAACTGGTGCGCCAGGCGGCCAACTATAGCGTCGATGCGCCGGCGATTATTCGAAACATCTTCGACGGTATCGGCTATCCGTGCAACGGGCCGGTGGGCGCCAACGTTTTCGGTGCCGACCCGAAACATAAGCGCTATCCGTACGATCCCAAGAAGGCCAAAGAGTTGCTGGCTCAAGCGGGCTTTCCTAACGGCTGCGATATCCAACTTTACTACTCCGCGGGGCGCTATCCCAAAGACCGCGAAATCTGCCAAGTGGTGGCCGCGCAAATGGTCAAGAGCGGTTTTCGCGTCGAGCTGATCTCGCAGGAATGGGCGCTATTTTGGGACAAGCAGGGAGTCAACGGTGGCCGGCTGCCTTTTTACTACATTGGTCGCGGCGGCTTGACCGACGCCGATACGCTGTATGATCAATACTTCCGCACCGGGACAACCAAGAGGACCAACTACAGCAACCCTGAGTACGACAAGCTCATCGAAGAGCAGCAGCGCACCTCCGATTCAAAAAAGCGCACGCAGATCCTGCAGCAGGCTGGCAAACATATCATGGACGAAGCCTTGTTCATCCCGCTGTTTAACCTCGCGGACATCTACGGTGTCGCGAGGAATTTGGAGTGGAAGAAGCGCCCGGATGAAAAGATCAAGGCCTGGGACATGAAGATCAAGGCATAGAGAGTCCGAGCCCGCGTTGTTGACGGTATGAAGGCGATCGAGGTGGAACTCTGGAGGAGCGAAGGCAACAGGGCATCGCGTAAACGCCGCGATGTAGGGGCGACCGGCGGTCGCCCTCTTTTGCGACCTAGCGATGCAAGAATCGAAGATGAATTCCAAGCAGCGGCAAACGAAACGAAAGTTTCGCGCTGATGCCTTCGCTCCTCCAGAGTTCCACCTCGATCGCCACAGTATCGTTGGTTTCCCAAGAACCTGAATAGCCCGGGCTAAGTCTGGGGGCGGAGGGTGCGCAACGACAGCAGCAGATTTCCCAATAGGAGCATTGATGAGTTCAAGAGGTAACGGAATCAATCGCAGAGATTTTCTCAAGAACAGCGCCATCGCGGGTCTTGGTGCACTCGCCAGTTCAGGATTGGCCAAGTTCAGCTATGCGGCCTCGAAGGACCGCCTCACGGCGCTGAGCAGCATCGGTCTCGACACCCTGCACCCCTATGCGCACAGCTCGAGCCCACAATACGGCATCTGGCACAACATGCTCGAGCCGTTGGTAGAAGTCGACTACGCCAAGAAAGATTACTTCGGCGTCCTCGCCGAGTCATGGCAATTTCAGGGCAAGAAGTGGGTGATCAAGCTGCGCAAGGGCGTCCGCTTTCACGATACCAGCCCGTTCACCGCTAAAGACGTCGTCTACTCGATCAACCGATTGAAAAACGACAAAGAGAGCATGCAAAAAGATAACTTTCGCGACTTTGTCGAGGTCCAGGCGGCGGATGATCATACCGTGATCATAACCACTGAGCAGCCGGTGGCGGTGATGATGGACCGCTTGCAGAACCGCTTCATCCTCTCGAAATCCGGCACCGAAGCGCAAGGTAGTCAGGGCGAGTTAAAGCCCGTCGGTACCGGCCCGTACAAGTTTCAAAGCTGGCAGCGCGACGGCAATCTCGTGATGGTGCGCAACGACAGCTACTGGGGAACGAAGCCGTCGGTCCGAGAGATCGTCGTGCGCCGTGTGAAAGAGGACTCCGCTCGGGTCGCGGGCTTGCTCGCCGGGCAAGGCGATGTGACCAACAATGTGCCGGTGGAAGAGCTGTCGCGCTTCGATAACCATCCGCGCATTCGCGCGGAGAAAGTCGAAGGCGTGCGCATGTATTTTCTCGCCATGAACGTGACGCACAAGCCGTTTGATAACAAATTAGTCCGCCAGGCGATCAACTACGCGGTCGATCCGTCGGCGATCATCAAACATATTTACGAAGGCAACGGCTACGTGATGAACGGCCCGCTCGGCTCCAACGTCATCGGCTTCGATCCCAAGATCAAGCGCTATCCAGTAGACATCAATAAAGGCAAGGAGCTGCTCACCAAAGCCGGCTATCCCAACGGCTTGGACATAAAGCTTTATTTTTCACCCGATCGCTATCCCAAAGCCAAAGAGGTCTGCCAGGTGATCGCCGACCAATTAGCCAAGATCGGCATCAAAACCGAATTGGTCTCGCAGGAGTTCGTCATCTTCTGGGGCAAAGAAGGCGTCAACGGCGGCAAGCTCGGCTTTTACTACGTCGGCCGCCCGGCGGCGGACGCCGATACGGTTTACGATCAGTACTATCGCTCCGGCGTCAGCCCGCGCATTCAATACAAGAATCCGGAGTTCGACAAGCTGATCGATGAAGAGCAAAGGATCGGCGACCCGAAAAAGCGCATCGCACTACTGCAACAGGCAGGGCGTATTCTCATGGAAGACGTGCCGTTCTGCCCGCTCTACACATTGGCAGAAATCTACGGCGTCGCGCGCAACGTGAAATGGAAAGCGCGGCCGGATGAAAAGCTGCTTTACGCAGATATGAAGATTTGATCGTAGTGACAGGTCGCGACCTGTCACTACACGCGCTCGTAGGATGGGTTGAGCGTCAGCGATACCCATCACCCAACCGCGTCTCGAAAGAGAAGCATGACATTGGGGTCAACACGGCGTAGGGGCGCAATTCATTGCGCCCGCCCGACTCAGTTCGTCACCGCCGTGCCCGTCAGCATCTGAATAATTCGCTCCAAGTCGTCCGTCGAGTAGTATTCGATTTCAATCTTGCCTTTTTTCGATCTTGCCTTCGGCAGCAAGCGCACCTTGGTGCCGAGGCGGCGCTGAATATTTTCAACTAAAGATCGTAAATCCGGATCGAGCTGACCCGGTTCGCGCCGGCGCCGCCGGCCGGTTTTCAAGTGGCGCACGAGCTTTTCCGTTTCGCGCGTCGACAAGCCTTTACTGATAACTTCCCGCGCAGCGGAAACGATCAACAAGTCTGCCTGCAGGCCAAGTAGCGCCCGCGCTTGGCCGGCGGGAAGATTACCGGCGGCTACTTCATGTTGTACTTCGCTCGGCAGTGAGAGCAACCGAATCGAGTTGGCGATCGCCGGACGGCTCTTGCCAACTTTGTCGGCCATCTCTTCGTTGCTCCAGCTAAACTCTTGCTGCAGTCGTCGGTAGCCGTTGGCTTCCTCGATGGGGTTCAAGTCTTCGCGCTGAAGATTTTCGACTAGCGCCAGCTGCAGCGCCTCTTGATCGCTAGCTTCACGCACGACCACCGGAACCTCGGTGAGGCCGGCCTTCATGGCGGCGCGCCAGCGGCGCTCACCGGCGATCAGCTCGTAGTCGCCGTCCTTGGGCCGGACGACAAGCGGCTGAATGATCCCCTGATTGCGGATCGAGGCCGCGAGCTCGTCGATTTTCGCCTCATCGAACGTGCGGCGTGGCTGAAACGGGCTCGGCGTGATGCGCTCAACGCCGACTTCCGTGGTGGCGGATTCCCCGTGAGGTTCAACCAGCGGCTCACTAGCGCTCGGGATCAGCGCGCTCAGACCTCTACCAAGTCCCATTTTTTTCGGCACTGACATTTTCTTCTTCAGCTCCACGATTAATTAGTTCTCTGGCTAAATCTTGATAATCCTGCGCTCCGGTTGACGTGGGATCGTACAAGCAAATGGGTTTGCCGTAACTTGGACTTTCGCTCAGACGCACATTGCGGCGGATGATGGTTTGAAAAATCTTGTCGGGAAAATGGCTGCGAATCTCCTCGACGACTTGATGTGAGAGGCGGTTGCGGCTGTCGAACATAGTGATGACGATGCCCTCGAGCGTTAGAGCCGGATTCAAATTTTTCTGCACCAGGCTGACGGTTTCTAAAATCGCAGTGAGTCCCTCAAGGGCGTAGTATTCACTTTGGATCGGCACGATAAGAGAGTTGGCGGCTGTCAACGCATTGAGCGTAATCAGTCCAAGTGACGGTGGACAATCAAGCAGCACGTAGTCATAGTGATCGCGCACAGTGGTCAGCGCGTCTTTGAGGCGAAACTCGCGCCGCTCAACGCTTACCAGTTCGATCTCAGCGCCGACGAGGTTTTTACTCGCTGGAATCATTAGTAGCTGAGGAATCTCGGTTTGGCAGAGGACTTCGCCGATGAAGCGCGTGCCCGAAAGCACTTCATACAGGCTCCCTTGCAAGGCGGAACGGTCGATGCCGAGGCCCGTGGTGCTGTTGCCTTGGGGATCGATGTCGACCAATAGAGTTCGTTTGCCTTCAGTCGCCAGCGCCGCGGCGAGATTAATCGAAGTCGTGGTCTTGCCCACGCCCCCCTTCTGATTCGCGATCGCCAGAACGACACTCATATATTTCTCTTTAAAATCAATATGTTATGATTTTATTGCCGACGTGACCAAAGTACCACGAAGAGTTAAGAAAGGAAAGAAAAATCTATCCGTTTCACGTGAAACAGATCAGAAAAGGCGAAGATTAAGCGCTCTTGCGCCGGGTCAAATGCACTGATAGCAGCGATATCGCCGCGGGTGTAACGCCCGAAATACGTGAGGCTTGGCCCAGTGAGCGTGGCCGGATGCGGGTGAGTTTCTCGCACACCTCTCGCGATAGCCCGCTGATCTGCGAGTAGTCGAAATCTTCTGGAACTCGCACATGCTCCATTTTTTGGAATCGCTGCACGATTTCCACTTGGCGGTCGACGTAGCCTTCGTATTTTGTGCTGAGCTCGACCTGAGCATCGGCGTCAGCTGAGAAGCTCGGCATGTCCGGAGCCAGGCGGCGGAGCTGATTCAGGCTAACTTCGGGTCGGCGCAGTAGCTGCGCCAGTGAGCAATGGTTCTTCAGTGGCGCTGTGCCGAGCTCCGTAAGCAGCGCATTGACTTCGCTGGTCGGAGTCACCTGCCGACTTTGCAGGAATGCATTGAGCTGGTCGATCGCATTTTTCTTATCTACGACCCGGATATTTCGTTTGCTATTCGCAAGGCCGATCCGATGACCTATTTCAGTGAGTCGCAAGTCGGCATTGTCCTCGCGCAACAATAGGCGATACTCGGCTCGTGAAGTAAACATTCTATAGGGTTCGCTATCCGTGCCCTTGGTCACCAAGTCGTCGACTAGCACGCCGAGGTAAGCTTGGTCGCGGGAGAAGACGATGGGCTCTTGGCCGCGCAGGCTCAAGACAGCGTTTATCGCTGCAATCAATCCCTGAGCCGCTGCTTCCTCGTAGCCGGTGGTTCCGTTGATCTGTCCCGCATGGTAAAGCCCGCGCACCAGCTTGGTTTCGAGCGACGGATGGAGCTGGGTCGGCTCGACGTAGTCGTATTCGATGGCGTAGCCCGGACGCATGATCTCGGCGTTTTCGAGTCCTTCGATCGAATGAACCATCTCGAGTTGCACATCTAGGGGTAGACTTGTCGACAAACCATTGGGATATACCTCGACAGTGTCGAGTCCCTCCGGCTCTAAGAATATCTGGTGGCGGCTCTTATCGGCGAAGCGATGGATCTTGTCTTCGATCGACGGGCAGTAGCGCGGCCCACGGCTCTTGATGATTCCGGAATACATGGGCGAGCGATGCAGTGCGGCCCGTATCACTTCGTGGGTGCGTTCATTGGTATAAGTTATGTGGCAAGGCACCTGGCGCTGGGTGACACCGTTGCTCAAGAAAGAAAATGGCATCGGCGGATCGTCGCCGGGTTGGACTTGGAGATTTGAATAATCGATAGTGCGCGCATCGAGGCGTGGGCAGGTGCCGGTCTTGAGACGACCTACTTTGAAGCCGAGCGCAACCAGTGACTCGCTCAAACCTTGCACAGCGAAGTCGCCGGCACGACCAGCGGAATAGTTAGTCTCCCCGATATGGATCAGCCCTTTAAGAAAAGTACCAGTGGTGAGGATGACGCGTCGGCCGTAGAACTTCTCACCGATCTGAGTTTCGACGCCCTTGACTTCGCCGTTCTCTACTAGCAGTTTCTCTGCACTACCTTGGCGCAGGGTTAGTCCAGGGCAGTTTTCCAAAACACGCTTCATGCGCAACCTGTAAAGAGCCTTATCAGCCTGCGCTCTTGAGGCACGGACCGCTGGGCCTTTGCGGGTATTGAGCATGCGAAACTGAATACCGGTTTCGTCAATTGCCAAACCCATCTCGCCGCCCAGGGCGTCAATCTCTTTCACCAGGTGGCCTTTTCCAATGCCACCGATGGCTGGGTTGCAGGACATCTGGCCAATGTGGTCCAGATTCAAAGTAAGCATCAGCGCGTCGCAGCCCATGCGAGACACAGCCAAGCAGGCTTCGATGCCGGCATGGCCGGCGCCGACGACTATCACCTCGAAAATCTTGTTCTGTCTCGTGCTCATTGTTTCACGTGAAACGGGACCCGGTGTGGGTGCAATTAATGCATTTTCACCAGGAAAGTTTCTATATTTATTTTAGTTACTTACCTATACAAAAGCTGCTGAACACATGGTCCAAAACAGCCTCATTGTCGATCACGCCGACGATCTCTTCCAAGCCCTGGCGTGCTTCGTTGAGATCAACGGCAATGAATTCGGGCGCATGGCCGAGTGACAATGTCGCTGCGGCCCGGAGCAACGCTTGCTCGCTGCGAACGAGTGCGGCCTTGTGGCGTAGATTGGTTACGATCACCGGCGGTTCGCCAGCCGTCGAAAAGATTAGATCATGGAGAGTAAGCTTTAGGTTGTCTAGTCCGTCACCCGTCTTTGCCGATACCACTGTGACCTGGTCGATGTCGAACTCATGCGCGAGACTTTCAGGACTTATGATCTGCGGCATGTCCGCTTTGTTGATGACCGCCAATATTTTTTTCCCATTGCAGGATTGGATCAGCCCGATGTCATCGCCGGTCAGCGTAGTCGACCCGTCCAGCACGAGCATCACGGCGTCAGCTTGCTGCATATGGCGGCGCGACAGGTTCACTCCGATCTGCTCGACTTGGTCATCGGTTTCGCGTATTCCCGCAGTATCCCAAAGGACCACGCGCACGCCGGCTAGATTTAGCGATTCCTCGACAACGTCGCGGGTGGTACCCGGCACCGGGGTTACGATAACCCGCTCCTCACCGAGCAATGCGTTCAAGAGGCTTGACTTACCGACGTTGGGGCGGCCGCAAAGGCACACGCGCACGCCTTCGCGCAGCAGGCGTCCATATTCATAACTATTTGATATTATTACTATTTTTTCAAGTATGCCGGATAGTTTCTGGGCCAATTCTGAGGCCTGCAAGAGCTCAATATCCTCGTCCGGAAAATCGATGGCGGCTTCCACTTGAGCGAGAATGTCGAGCAGCTCCTCGCGCAGTTCGTTAACCCATTTCGACAAGCCGCCGCTCATCTGCTCAAGGGCGACCGCGGCGCTTTTGTCGGTGCGTGCTTGAATCAACTCCAGCACCGCTTCGGCCTGGGCCAAGTCCATTCGACCGTTGAGAAAGCCACGCTTGGTGAATTCGCCCGGCTCGGCTTGTCGCGCCCCATGAGCCAAGACTAGCTGTAAGACCTGGCGAACAACGAATGCGCCGCCGTGGCAATGAATTTCAACGACGTCTTCACCGGTGTAGCTGTGCGGCTTGCGCATCACCGTGAGCAGCACCTGGTCCAACACTTTTTCCGAACGTGGATCGCGGATCTTGCCATAATAAAGTTTGTGCGAGTCGAGCGCGGCACCGTTGCGTTCTTTGCGCACGAAGATATCGCGAGCGATGCGCTCGGCATCGGGCCCGCTGATACGCACGATCGCCACACCGCCCTCACCCGGCGGCGTCGCGATGGCGGCTATCGTGTCTTCCTTATACATCGAAAAGCGGAGAGTATCTTAGCAACTTCGGAGTCGGAGGGAAAACACCACGAAGTGATTCATGGGTTCAGGCACGCCCGCCTTCATTTGAAAACGTCGAGCAGATTTAGTGAAGCGGGCGCAAAAAAGCGGTGCGCCTGCGGCTAAACCACCAGGCACACCGCGCTGAGGAGGAACTTATCGGACGGTTAGGCTCGCGCCTTTCGTCACGCCACCATAGGTAGCGCTGATCGTCGCCGAAATTCGTTTGCTACCTCGGGTTGTCGACACCGTGAAAGTCGCGGTTCGCGTTCCAGCCAGGACCGTAACAGTTGTCGGAACGCTGGCACGAGTCGGGCGGCTACTGGATAAATTGATGACCGCTCCATCTGCTGGCGCGTTGCTGGTGAGCGTCACTGTGCCAATGGATGTCGCACCGCCACTCACACTAGTTGGATTCAAACTCAAAGATTGCAGTGCCACAGGATTCACGGTTAAGATCGTCGACTTCGTGACGCCCGCGTAAGTCGCCGTGATGTTGCCAATCGTCGTTGCGCTCACCGCGCTCGTGTTTACCGCGAAGTTTGCAGTCGTCGCGCTTGCTAATACTGTTACAGAAGCTGGCACAGTCACCGCTGGATTGGCGCTGCTCAAGCTTACGACAGCGCCGCCGTTTGGTGCTGCCGTCGTAAGCGAAACGGTACCGGTCGTTGATTGTCCTCCGGTGATGGTTCTTGGAGCAGCACTTACAGATGACAGCGAAGCCATTGTCGATGTCGTTGGATTGTAGCCGAGTTGAATGACTTCGAAATCGCTCGCCGTCAGACTGCGAAACGCTGGATTCAAAATGTTGTTGTTCCAGCGTGTGTCGTAGGTGCCGGTGACGAACATGTCCGAGCCGTTGTCGGCGACGATCGAGCCGTATTTCTGCATGGCGCGGAAGATTTTTTGGACGTTGGGATCGCTGGTGCGCTGCGCCACATCGACGCTGGGTTTCAAGCGCAGCCGCGCACCCATCGGCAGCGCACCGGCGGTTGAACCGGCACGGTGTGACGCCGGGTAAACGTAGCCGTTGGTCGCGCGCACCGTAACCCGGAAGGCGTGCTTTATTCCAGCAACGTTGGGATCGTAGACTTCATCGTAGCGCACCAGACCTGGAAGAATCGCCAATCCTGCGGCATCCGCTGACGTCCAGGTATCGGGGCGGCGATCGTTGGTGTTCATGTCGAAGAATGCGCCAGAGCCACCAAACCACTTCCCCTGCGCTGAATCGTAGTAAACGTTGTAGAGCTCATAGAGATGGTTGCTATCTTTGTCGACGATCAGCAAGTGCCGGTCCTGCGAGTTGCGCCGATCAATGTTGCCCGGCTCGCCGCCTTCAATCCATTTCCCTTCGGTGATCGCCTGCGGCGGAATCGGATAAAAAGGCACGCCTTTGCCGGTGTTATAATCAACACCGTCGCTTTCATCCCAATATTGAAACTGCACCGGCTTACGGTCGGCATCGGTGAGGTTTGTCACGACGGCATAGGGGATACCGTAGATACCGTATTGTGTGCCATCGTTGCCGCCGAAGTCAGGATGAAGCCGGCGCGTGCCGCCATTGTTGATGAAAGAAATGTAGTTGGTGGAATTCTGATCGACGGGCCAGCTGCTGATATCGAGATTCCACCAATTGTCGGCGGGGAAAAGCGGCAACGGCTGCGGCAGCGCGCCACCGCGCACCGCGTCCATGGCCAACGCTGGTGCCGAAGCGACGAAGAACGCCATCAGTGTCACCACGGCGATGACAGCGGTTAACCGTCTAGAGAAAAGACGAAGCCGAGTTCGCAGCATGCTTCGCTCCTTTTTTATGGAATTCCGCCGAAACAGCGCAAGTCATGTGCCAGGAAGACGTGACTTTGCAATGCTTACGAAACGATGGACAGAAACCGCCGACGAGCGACAAGGTTTCTGCGCAGAACGATGCCACAACAGGTTTACGCAAACGGAAATGTGCACGAAGACCTGCAACAGCGTAGGAGAAAGCTAATTTGGGTGGAGAGATAAATAGACAGAAACGAAAAAACCAAGGGCGTGATGAATCACGCCCCTACAAAATCCGAACTTTGCCCTCTTGCGCCTCTGCGCGAGATAATCCGAAAATCAGTTGTGGCTCGCCTGCAGCACCGGCTGCCGGATCGTCAAGTCTTCGTTCCCAGCGAAAGCAAAACGCTTCAGCGCCACTGGATCGAGCTCTATACCCAAGCCGGGTTTATCCGGCGGAATCAGAGATCCCTTTTCGAATCGCACCGGCTCTTTCAACAGCTCTTCGCGTAGCGGGTTGTAGGTGTAATCGAGCTCCATGACGATGCACTCTTGCACAGCCGCGGACAGATGCACGCTCGCTGCTAGCGCGACCGCATCGCCCCAGGTGTGAAAGGAAACTTGCACGTTGTTCTTTGCTGCCAGGGCGGCAACTTTGCGAATTTCAGTGACACCGCCGACGCGCGCGACATCCGGCTGTAAGAAATCCACCGCGCCGCGGGCGATGAAATTTTCGAAGGCGTAGCGCATCTGCAAGTTCTCACCGACGGCGATGGGCACTTTGCCTTCGCGACGCAAGAGCGCGTGCCCTTCGACGTCCTCAACAAACAGCGGTTCCTCTAACCAGAAGGCGCCGCTGTCGGCGAACGCCGCTGCCGCTTTGAGGCCGACGTCAATAGAATAGCCCTGGTTAGCGTCGGTCATGACGACAAAGTCTTTGCCTAGTTCCTGGCGCACGGCGCGGACGATGCGGATGTCTTGATCGAGATCGAAGCCGACTTTGATTTTGACGCCGTGAAAGCCCTGCTCGGCGAAATCGTAGGCGCGCTTGACGACTTTGGAAACTTCTTCTGGATAGAGCGCCGTCGCATACACCGGAACTTTGTCGCGGACTTTTCCGCCGAGGAGTTTGTAGAGCGGCTGGCCCTTCACTTTGCCGAGAATATCCCACAGCGCGATGTCGACACCGCTCAGCGCGATGACGCCCACACCGCGTGTGCCAAACTCTTTGTGCCCACCGCGATAGTAAGCTTTGTCCCAGACTGCATCGATATTCGTCGGATCCATGCCGACCAGCATCGGTTTCAAAACCTTCGAAATGACCGCGTCGATCATCTCGCCGTTGCCAGAGGCGGAGCCGATGCCGCTGACGCCATCGTCGGTGTCAACCTGAACGAGATTGGTCGCACGCATGGTGCGCACACCGGAACGGCTAAACACCTGGCCGGAGGCCGGCAGCTCAGTGCGCAAACGGATGGTTTTGATGCCTGTGATCTGCATAGAGATTACTTTTTCGGATTCGGATTATGTAACCGCAAAGAACGCAGAGAACGCAAAGAAATACAAAATTCGCGATGACCATTACCGCTTGACCAGCTCTCAACGTATCTTATTGTGAGTGGTAAAATCCCCCAAGTCCGAGCGCGCGCAGCGCGCCTTTGTGTTCTTTGCGTTGCGGTTAAATTCTCCGGTTCTTATTTCATTTCCCAGAACTGCCCCGGGATCGCTTCGCCGTCCACCGTGATGTACGTATTCTCTACATCGGTCCGCTTGTTCCCTTCGGTGTCCATGCGGGTGAACTCCGGCGTGCCTTCGAGCGCGCTTACGCGCAGGAGTGCCAGTGGGATCGTGCCGGAGTTTTCAAAATAATAGTAAACCCCAGCGGGCAGCATGATCGCCTCGCCTTTGTTGAGAGTCTTCGGCTGATGTTCTTTATTGTAAAACGTCGCCTGACCGTCGAGCACGATGAATGTATGGTCTTCGCCAAAGTGGGCGTGGAGTTTGTTTTTCCGCCCGGGCGCGTAGTAGTTGATACCCACCGACATCCGTTGGGTATCCGCCAGCGGAATGTGACTGCGCCCGCCGGTGATCTTTGGGGTTTTGAGCTGATAGGTAAAAGCGTCCATTAGTGTCCTCCAAACGATAAAAGGGTTTGTCTGCTTATCTTTGCGTTCTCTGCGTACTTTGCGGTTAAATGGTGCGTTTCACAATCTGGGCGCGCAGCGCCTTTTGTGCTTCCTTGTGCTCTTTGTGGTTTCCCAATCCGTCTTCCCCTATACCCCAGCCGCTTCTCCTTGAAAAGAGTCGCATCCCTGGTCTATTTTGAGCGCGACTAAGGACCGGAAAGGAATTCGCACATGGCCAACATCGGACTCTGCTGGGTTAACCCCGCCCCACTCACCAAAGGTGAAAATCTCATCAACTTCGCCAAAAAGACCGAAGCGATGGGCGCGCACTCGATGTGGACCATCGACCGCATCGCTTACGACAATTTGGAGCCACTAACCCTGCTGGCCGCTGCTGCAGGTGTGACGCAAAGAATTCGCCTTGGCACGTCCGTGTTGCTCGGCAACACGCGCCACGCGGCGCACTTGGCCAAGATCGTCGCGACCATCGATTACATCTCCAATGGCCGCATCACCCTCGGCCTCGGCTTCGGCAGCCGCGAGCCGGACTACAAAGCCATCGAAGTGCCCTGGGATCACCGCGGTACCCGAGCCGTCGAACAAGTTCAATTGATGAAACGGCTCTGGACCGAAGACAACGTTACTCACAAAGGCAGATTCTACAACGTGGAAAACCTCACCCTTGGCCCAAAACCAATCCAAAAACCCCACCCACCGCTCTGGACGGGCGGCAGCGCCGAGACATCGCTGAAGCGCGCCGGCATGTGGGCTGACGGCTTCATCTCCGGCAGCTCCGCCATTGCCGACTTCCACGTCACCTGGGACAAAATCGCCAGCTACGCCGTCGCCGCCGGCCGGGACCCAAACAAGATTACCAAAGCCAGCCTGGCCTTCATGGCGATCAACGACGACAAAGCCAAAGCGATCAAAGCCGTCGAAGATTACACGACACGCTACTACGGGCGCGTGAGAACGCCAGTTGAACCGGTGTCGATTGTTGGTGGAGCTGAGCAGTGCATCGACAAGATTCAATATTTTCTGAGTAAGGGACTCGACACATTGATCATCGGCGTGGCCGATCCGGATCCGCGGCAACTAGATTTGTTTGGGGAGAAGGTCTTGCCGAAGGTGAAGGCTTAGCAAGATGAATTAACGGATCTTTATTCGAGGCGATCACCAAATTCGATCACCTGCGAACTGCGACACAAGGATTATCCGCCGTTTCTTGCAGCGTTAAAAAACGTATCGTCAACGCACGTACCAAGGCAGCCCGTGCAATCAATCGCGAATTGGTTTTGCTGTATTAGGACATCGGTCGGGGGATCCTCGAAAAGCAACAGACCGCTGGATGGGGCGATTCCGTGGTAGAGCGGCTTGCTGCAGACTTGCGCACCGCGTTCCCCGATATGAGCGGTTTCTCTGTGGCGAATCTGTGGCGGATGAAACAGCTTTTTCTCGAACACAACTCACCGGAATTTCTCTCACAAGCTGTGAGAGAATTGGTTGCGGCCGAGCAACGCTTCACAGGGTGCAACGTCAAGAAACTCTTGACTGCCGGCGATATCACTTCAGTTGCCTAGAGATCTAAAAGATGGTCTGAAAAATAGATATTTTATGCGTATGCTGAATCGTTACCCTGCCAACTAACGCCGCTTTCTACTACTCGCAACTAGCCTCATGGGACTTCAGTTGATTGGTGCGCCGCATTTCGCGCGGGCCCAAGAAACAATTCATCTCGCGCTGCCTTCTAAGGCTTTTCAATTTTCCATCGCCCGTGACCGCGGTTATATGAAGGAAGAAGCGCCTGGCGGCCCTAGCCAGCGCCTGCCTCGGCCTCGCCACCAATTGCAGTCCTACAAATCAACTAACGAGGCCTTTCCTGAAGACCTTACAGGCATCCCGGCAACGAATCTCACCGACCCTTGGGGCAATGCCTACGAATATCTCAAGATCGAAGGCGCGGATACAAAGTCCAAGGGCAACATGCGCAAGGATAAAAATCTGGTGCCAATCAACTCCGACTTCGACCTCTACAGCAAGGGCGCGGACGGCAAATCCACCGCGCCGCTCACGGCGTCCGCAAGCCGAGACGATGTAGTGCGTGCCAACGATGGGCGCTATTTCGGGCTTGGAGAAAATTACTAGCAGGTTCTGTCGTCGGTCGAAATGAAAAGCAGCGTTATCGACCTCTGAGACCTACCGTATCGCAGAGATTGCACGCCGAGGCACGAAAGCGCGATGCCACGAGACGCGCTTCGCGAAATACGCTCCCGTCTCTCACCCCGGGAGTTTGAGAGTTTTTCACAGCCATGTACACTGGGCGCCGGATCGATTGTGCTTGATTCAATCGTTCGAGGCACTGAATGGCTGCACGCACTGGCGCTCAATATCTTGCCGGGCTCGCCGACCAACGTGAGATTTGGTTTGATGGTCGGCGTGTCGCAGGCGTTGTCCAACATCCCATCCTCGGCCGGATGGCGCGCACGCTTGCCGACTTATACGATCTTCAGTGCGATCCGGCGCTGCGCGAGCAACTGACCTATACTTCGCCGTCATCCGGCACATCTGTTGGGCTTTCATTTCTGCAGCCGCGCAGCGTCGATAATTTGATCCGCAAACGCGGTATGTATAAGCACTGGGCCAACTATAGCGGCGGCATGCTCGGGCGCACACCGGATTATTTGAACGCGATTCTTGCCGGGTGTGCTTCGGCCAAGTCCTATTTTGCGAAGAATGGCGCGGAGTACGCCGAGCGAATCGTTGCCTATTACGAGCACTGCCGCGAACAGGATCTGTGCGCGACCCACACGTTTGTCGACCCGCAGATCAATCGCGCGCGCAGCCAGTCCGAACAGCGCGATCCGACCGTGCCGCTGCATATCGTCGGCGAGAATGCCCAGGGACTCATAGTAAGCGGCGCGCGCATGCTGGCGACGTTGGCGCCGTATTCAGACGAGCTCTACGTTTTTCCTTCGCCGTCGCGCACGCAGCAGAGCGATGCGCCCAAGTTTGCGTTCGCGTTCGCAGTGCCGGTGGCCACGCCGGGGCTGAAATTCATCTGTCGCGAGAGCCTCGACAGCGGCGGTGCGCCGAGCGACTATCCGCTGACGGCGCGCTTCGAAGAAATGGACGCCGTGGCGGTGTTTCATGAAGTGGTCGTGCCCTGGGAGCGGGTCTTTCTCAAAGGCGATATTTCGCTCTGTAATAGATTGTTTCGCGAGACGCCGGCGTTTCTCCACGGCATTCATCAGTTCACGGTTAAGAACCTTGCCAAGGCGGAATTCATCCTCGGTGTGGCAACTCTGGTTGCGGAAGCGATCGGCCGCATCGAGATGGCGGAGTACCAACGCATGCTCGGCGAGATCGTCGACGTCGTCGAAACGCTGCGCGCCTACATCCGTTCCGCGGAGGCCGACGCTATCACTGACGAGCACGGCTTTGTTCATCCCAATCCCAATATCATGTCGACGGCGCGCAATTATTTCCCGAAGGCTTATCCGAGAATCGTCGAAATTCTGCAGCTGATCGGTTCGAGCGGCTTGATGGCGACGCCCAGCGAGAAAGATTTGACTGCGCCGGCGCTGTCGGAAGACATCGACCGCTACTATCAATCGGCGACGTTGATGGGCAAAGAGCGGGTGCAGCTATTTCGCTTGGCTTGGGATCTTTCTTGCAGCGCCTTTGCCGGTCGTCAGGTTTTGTACGAGAGATTTTTCGCGGGCGATCCGTTCCTATTGATGGCGAGCCGGTTTACGAGCTATGACCGAAGCGAAGCCGTGGCCCGGGTCAAGAAAATGCTGGGGAGAAGCGCGTAGCGAATCAACGCAGGAGCAAACATGAACATCGATTTTCACGCCCATATTTATCCCGAAGATTATCTGAAGAAGCTCGAAGCCTCGACCGGCGACGTGCGCATCGAAACCGACGCCAAGGGGCAGAAGTGGATATTGAGCATGGGCGCCAAGGCCGGGCCGATCACGCCCGACTTTTTCGACGGCGACACGCGAGTGGCGCGGATCACGGAGAACCGGGTCGACATGCAGATTTTGTCTTCGCCCCATCCCGGCGTCGACCGCTTCTCGCCCAGTGAAAGCGCTGAGATGAGCCGGATCATCAACGATGGCATCGCGACACTGGTGCGGAAATATCCAAAACATTTTCAAGGCGTGTGCATGCTGCCGCTGATCGATACCAAGCTGGCGTTGAAGGAATTAGATCGCGCCGTGCTTGATTTGGGATTGAAGGGCATGTGTATGCTGTCCAACGTCGCAGGAAAAACCTCCGATGCCGATTTCTTGCTGCCGGTCTACGAGCGCACCCAGGAGCTAGGTGTGCCGATTTTTATTCACCCGACCACGCCGCTGGGCGCGGCGGTGATGCAGGAATGGCGGCTGGCGATCATTCTCGGCTTTGAGTTCGACATCGTTTTGTCGGCAACGCGGCTGGCCTATTCGGGTATTCTCGATCGTTTTCCCGAATTGAATTTTGTGATTTCCCATCTCGGCGCTGGCATTCCGTTCCTCGCCGGGCGCATCGACCGTGGCTACTTCGATCCGACCTGCGGTATCAAGACAAAGAAACCGACGTCGGAGTACCTGCGCGATCTCTATTGCGACACTGTGTCATTTTACCAACCGGCGCTGCAGATGGCGTACGATTTCTACGGTGCGGAGCGAATGGTTCTAGGCAGCGACTTCCCGCTGATCATCGGCGATTTGCCCGGTGCCGTGCCGAGCATCGAGGCGATGAATATTCCGAACCGGGAGAAGGAAAAAATTCTCGGCGAGAACGTCAAACGGCTGCTCAAGTTGAGTATTTAGGTCGCAAGTTGAAAAGCCATCGAAGCCAAGCAGGGAAAGCATGAGCTACAACGGATATACCGTCATCGACGCTCACCACATGCTAAACCGGTAGCCGCTATGGCCCGTCGCCCCCGCGTATTTGCTCCAGGATTGCTCTATCACGTCATCGTCCGCGGCAATCAGCGGGGAACATAGGGAAAGCTCCTTTCGCTTTCAGCACGCCGATAATCAACAAAGGCCAATCACGGGCTCACACGCCGTCAAGGAAAATCGGAAATCATAAACGAATGCAGCGGCTTACCATCCGTAGCGCAAGTGTGAGCATTTGTGCTATAAGGCAAGAGCTTGAATTGCATGTGTTTTCTAATGCTTGGGCGAAAGGAAGGTTACACATGACGTTTTTCAGAACGCCGTACCGACGAAAATCCTCAATTAAATATCAAACTATTCTTTGCGCGGCGATCATACAGGCATTGATGGTTCACGGTGTAGTCAATATTTTCGCAGCCGAGGTGACACTGGCGCTACCGGCCAAGAGTCTTCAGCAGATCATCTTTCCGCTCGCGGTGGAGCGCGGCTACATGAAGGAAGAAGATATTGATCTCAAGATTACTTTCATGGAACCGGCGCCGAGTATGCAAGCGATGCTCGCAGAGAGTGTGCAAATCACCGCGGCGGGCGGTAGCGCTTTGATCGCGATTGCGCGCAGCAACTATCCTGCGAAAGTCGTACTCGCGGTCAACGATCGGGTGCACCAGTGGGTGATCAGTAGACCGACCGTTGGCAGTATCAAAGACCTCAAGGGCAAAGCGTTGGCCACTACCGGTGTGGCGTCGCTGGCGACTTTCATGTTCAAGAACATCATGCCCAAGTACGGCCTTGACCCGAGCAAAGATATCACCTTCACCGATCCGGGCGTGAACAACCAGGCGATGGCTGTCATGTCGGGAGCGGTGGAAGCGGCGATCGTCAGCGTCGAACAGCGTTACGCGGCGCTCGACAACGGCATGAAGGAACTCATGTATCTCGGCAACGAAGTCAAAAACTCCTGGGGCACAACGGCCGCCTCGGAGAAATTCATGAAAGAGCAGCCTAGAGTCGTGGCGGGATTCATGCGCGCGACGTTGAAAGCCTTGCGCTTGATCAAGCGCGATCGCGCCGGCACCATCGCGGCGTTTGCCAAGTTCTCCGGCTTGCCGGTGGCGACCTCGACGCGGCTCTACGACGATTTGATCGGTTCGTTTACGGCCAATGGCGCGGTGGATGAAGAAACCCAAAAGAATGATCTCGGGGTGATCCGCCAGGTGCTCGACGCCAAGGAAGCGCTGGCGCCGGCGCGCGCCTTCGACTTTAGCTTTGCCATCGAGGCCGACCGGCAGTTGACGAAGCTGGGGTGGAAACCATAAAAGAAAGTATTAAACGCGGAAAATGGAAAGCGGAAATTCGCGGGTTCTGACGGGCGACTTTTCCGTTTTCCGGGTTTCTGCTTTCCGCTTTTTGTTTGGCCAGTGTTAACGATCATGGGTATCAACTTACTGATTGGGAGGTAATTCATGCCTGGCATAATCGACGCTGACACCCATATTGCCGAGAGCGAAGCGATGTGGGCGATGATGGACAAGGACATGTACCCGCGGCGACCGGTTTTGATGAAGAGCCCGGAAGACACACTGTATGGGCCGCGCAATGCTTTCTGGCTGATCAACGGCAGCATTTTTCCCAAGCCCAATGGCAAAGGCAGCTTTCGTTTGATCACGCCATCGGCTTCCAAATTGGAATTATCGCGCGGCGATATTCATCTCGCTTACCGCGAGATGACCGACATTCCCGGTCGGTTGGGCGACATGAACAAGCTGGGCATCGAAACCCAGGTTGTGTTTCCGACGCTGTTTCTAATCTACATCACCGACGACGTCGCTTTAGATGTGGCGATGGCGCGGGCTTACAACCGCTTTATCGCGCAGGCCTGCGCCAAATCGGGCGGCAGGATGCGTTGGGTGGTGGTGCCGCCGCTGCACTCGGTGGAAGAGACGGTGAAGGAAATCAAATGGGGCAAAGACAACGGCGCGGTGGGCGTGTTCTTCCGCGGCATCGAGGGGCAGCGCACGCTCGACGATCCCTATTTCAATCCGGTTTACCAAGCGTGCAGCGACACTGGCATGCCGGTGTTGATTCACACCGGCGCCGGCTGCCCGCTGTTTATCAACTTGTTCGACGTCGAGCGCAACCATACCTTCGGCCACAGCCGCATCCAGCCGATCTTGGCGTTCCGCGATTTGATCCACAACAAGATTCCTGAACAGTTTCCCAAGCTGAAATTTGGTTTTCTCGAAGCGTCGGCGGGCTGGGTGCCGTTCATGATGCACATCCTGAAACGCTTGTTCAAAGAAAAGTGGAAATTTTCCAAAGACGCCGACATGTTCCGCGAATATCGCATCTTCATCGCCGCGGAAGCTGACGAAGACATCAACTACATCGCGCAGTTCACCGGTGCGGACCACCTGATGATCGGCTCAGACTACGGCCATCAAGATCCCTCGGAGGAACGCCAATTGGTCGCCGCCATGCGAGCGCGCGAAGACATCCCGACGAGACTGACGGACAAGATGTTCTTCGACAATCCCAAACTGCTCTATCCTCTGAACTAGGCGTGCACCATTTGATCGGAACCTGCTGATTAGGTCCTAATTGTCATTCTGAGCCGACGGCGAAGAATCTGCTGCATGCAATTGCACGAAAAGAAGATCCTTCGCTGACGGTCAGGATGACAAAGAGGGAATTTCCGCATTGCAACACAATCATTTGGAGACAAGCACGGGCCTGAACCAAGTGCAATTCTTTAACGAACACCCATGAAGCTAAAACTCTCTCTCACGATCGCGCTGCAATTTGTCTTTTTGTCTGCGCTTGGCGCCCAGCAGCTCCAGACCGTCAACTTCGCCACGCCATCGCGAAGCTTTCAGTTGGCGATCTATCCGATCGCGCAGGAGCGCGGCTACATGAGGGAAGAAGGCATCGATCTGCGCGTTATCAACGTCGCGCCAACCACGAGTGTGCAGGCGTTGCTCGGCGGCGACGTGCATTTCACCGGCGCCGGCACCAGCGCGGCGCTTGGAGTGGCGCGCTCGAACATTCCCGTGAAAGTTGTGATCGCGACCAACGACCGCGTGCTGCAGTGGCTGGTGGCTAATCCGAAGATCACCAGCGTGAGAGATCTCAAAGGAAAGAGGATAGCCACCACCGGCGTTGCGGCGATCGCTACGTTCATGCTCAAACAGATTCTCGCCAAGCATGGGCTTGACGCCAACAAAGACGTGATTTTTCTCGACCCGGGACAAGGCAACCAGTTAACCGCTTTGCTGTCGGGCGCCATGGATGCGGCGGTGTTAGGTATCGATCAGCGCTATCCGGCGATAGACAAGGGCATGAAGGAGCTGTTCTCGTTCGGTAACGAAGTGAAAAACTCCTGGGGCACGCTGGCGACCACCGATAGGCTCATCAAAGAAAATCCGAAGATGATCGCCGGCTATTTGCGCGCGAGTTTGAAAGCGCTGCGCTACATGCGCCAGGATCGCGACGGTACCATCGCGTCGGTGGCGAAGTTCTCAAACATTTCTCGGCAACTTGCCGCGCGCACTTACGATGACCTGCTCGGCACCTTTACACCCAACCTGACCGTCGACGACGAGACTCAGAAGAACGATCTCAACATCATTCGCCAGGTCGTCAACGCCCCGGACGCGGTGCCGAACAATCGGGTCTACGATTTTAGTTTTGCCCTGGAAGCCGATCAGCAGCTAAGCAAGACGGGGTGGAGGCCCTAGCCGTGGTGCACATGAATATTTTGTTGGCTGTCGCGTCTTTGTCTTAGGAGGACAAAACGGAGGTAGCTGTTGGTGGGGCTTCTGATGTTGCCATGAAATATGGCAAAGTGTGCTCTATCGATAAAGGAATTTCATTATAGAAAGAAGTTAAGGGATGACCTCGATAAAAGGTGTCGTTTTAGCGATCGCTTTATTACTTTTGGTTTCTGCCAACGGCCAAACTGGGGAACCCGCGCCGTGGTACAAGTGGAAGAGCAGGGTCAATAACCAAATCGTCTGCTCGCAAACCGCCCCCGGCGACAACTGGGAGCGAGAAAGCGGTCCGTATACGGATTCGCATTGCGATACGCTGGTGAATAAATAGACGTGTCGGTCTGCTTGCGGCTGTGAAAGCTAATCGAAGCGAACCGAAGCGTCGCTGCCTTTGATTGCGCCTTTAATGGACGGGTTGTTCAACGAGCCTTTGATCGTTAAATCTTTGGTGCTGTAAACGCCGTCAAACTGTAGCACTCTCGGTAAGCTCTTTTTCAGCGACGGTAGCGCATGATGGAGCTTACCCATATCCAACGATGCGACTTGCAGCGCCAGGTCAATCGGAATGTCACGGTAATCGCCCGCTCCGATCCCGGGACCGACGCGGCCTTTGAGTTTTAGGTTGGGAGTTGCCGCTGTGACCGGAGCGTCAAGGTCAATGTCCATCGGCCCATCGGAACTCACTGCTGTCATGCGCAGCTGAATGTGGGACGCCAACACTTGCTTTTCGGATCGCTCATCGTGATAGCGTATCGTACCGTTGGAGATTTGCAGCGGCAAGGGAAGCAACATCGGCGCAGTCGATGGTGTGACTGCGGACGCTGGGTTTTCGGCGATGGCCGTCCGCCGCTGGCGCCTTTTTGAGCGGCGTGGAGACGTTTCGCCTGCGCTTTCGCTGTCGTCACGCAGAATGGTTAATACGGGAGACTCCAACACGATATTGCTCGGGACAAACCGCCCCAGGAAAAGCGGCCAAAACTTAATCTCGACCTTAACCGCTTTCGCCTGCAGAAGCTCGGCAGCCGCCGAGCTGAGATCAGCCGCGACAACGACGCTAGACAGCCGCGCGCTCACCGGCCAGAAAGCAACGTCGACATGCGCCGCGGTAACCGTGCGGCCGAGCGACCGCGCCGCCCTTTCCAACATATATGCTTGGTTGTTCCGGATGAGATAGTTGCCACCGAGCAGCGCGAGAACTAGGAAAAAGCTAAAAGCGCCGAATAATCCGAGAACCACTTTTTGCCGCATAGCTGCGGTAAAGAATGCGGCAAGGGGCGTGCATTAGCAATGGGTTGATGTCCGAAAACGGCGAGTTTGCCCTTGCACAGGTGCGGCCAAAGTTGCTTTCATCATGCTATGCGCGAATTCTACAAAGCGATGCTGGCGCGCGACGCGCGCTTCGACGGCAAGTTTTTCGTCGGCGTAAAAACCACCGGCATCTATTGCCGGCCGATCTGTCCGGCGCAGCCGAAACCTGAGAACGTCGAATTTTTTCCCGACGCGGCCGCCGCGGAACGGGCCGGCTATCGCCCGTGCCTGCGCTGCCGGCCGGAAAGCGCGCCGCGCTCGGCGGCGTGGTTTGGCAAGAAGGCCGTCGTGCAACGCGCGCTCAAACTGATCGCCGTCAACCAGTTCCATGTAAGCAACGAAAGCGAGTTCGCTGCGCGCTTGGGACTGAGCGCCAGACACCTGCGCCGGCTGTTCGATGACGAGATCGGTCAAACCCCGAAACAAATCTCTGACAACAACCGACTCAACTTCACGCGCAAACTGATCGTCGAAACCAATCTGCCACTTAGAGTTGTGGCGCAAGTTGCTGGCTTCGGCTCGCTGCGCCGCTTCAATGACGTCTTGCGCAGGCGGTTTTGTCGCGCGCCATCACAACTGCGGCGCGCGCCGTCAAGCGGCAGAGTAGCAGACGGTTTCGAATTGAGCCTTTCGTATCGACCGCCTTACGATTGGCAGGCGATCCTGGACTTTTACCGATCGCATTTGGTCGAAGGTGTCGAGCTGGTTAGCGATGGCTGCTTCGAGCGGGTTTTCCGGCTCGGTGAAACCGTTGGTGCGCTGCGCGTGCGACCCGTGCCCGATCGCGCGCAACTCCAATTGACGGTGTTCACGGATAAGTCGCAAGTGCTTTTTGAGGTTGTTAGCCGGGTGCGCGGAATGTTTGACCTCGATGCCGATCCGATGCTGGTGGCACAGCGTTTCGCCGGAGTACCGCTGCTCGACGAACTGTGCCAGCGCAACCCCGGTCTGCGTATGCCTGGTAGTTGGGACGGTTTAGAGACCGCGGTCTGTACTATTTTGGGCCAGCTAGTTAGCGCCGACCAGCGCAGCCAACTCATCGACCAATTGATTCGCCACTACGGCGAGCGAATTTCCCATCCCCTGACCGGCACCAAGACCCGCCTGTTTCCTCGCCCGGAAATCTTGGCGGCGAGCGATCTCTCTGCCGTGCGAACTACGGCGCAGCGAAGAGCGGCAATCCGCGATTTCTCCCGACGGGTGCTAGACGGCGCAATCTCCTTGAGTGAAGCCCAAGATCCGCCCGCGTTCCGCAAATCGCTCAGGCAGATCAAGGGCCTCGGGCCTTGGTCGGCGGAGTTCATCAGCCTGCGCGCCATCGGCGACACCGACGCATTTCCCAGCAGCGACCTGATTCTTAAGCGAGTACTAAAGCAGCACCCGGCACTCGACCTACAAGCCGTCAAACCATGGCGAGCCTACGCGGCGATGCATCTCTGGAAGGCTTTCGCCGAGACTCTGTCCAAGCGTGTCAGGAGGAACCCCAATGACTTTGTCGTACAAAGAGATGATATCACCGGTCGGCAGATTGAAATTGGTCGCCAGCGAGAACGCGCTGCTAGCGGTGCTGTGGGAGCGCGAAGCGCCGGATCGGGTCAAACTCGACGTTCTCACTGCCGCGCAGCATCATCCGATCCTGCAAAGCGCCAAGCGACAGTTGGCCGAGTACTTCGCCGGCCAGCGCACCCGGTTTGAGCTGCCGTTGGCAGCGCGCGGCACTGAGTTTCAGCAGAAAGTCTGGCGCCGCTTGCGCGAGATCCCCTTCGGAAAGACCAAGAGCTACTTGGAAATCGCCAAGGCAGTGGGCGCGCCGCAGGCGAGCCGCGCGGTGGGCGCGGCCTGTGGCAAGAATCCGATTTCGATCATCGTTCCCTGCCACCGTGTCGTCGCGTCCAACGGCAATCTCACTGGGTTTGCCGGCGGGCTGGATATCAAAGCCAGACTGCTCGCATTGGAGGGTGTTAGGGACAGCTTGCGAGTTGTCCCTACAAATTCACAAGATACTTCTTTGCGAGCCCCTCGACAAACTTGACCAGACCCGCGTGATCTAAATCGCCGTCACCCATGCCTTTCATGGCGGTCATCATTTGACCGACGACACCGGTAACCACGAGCGGCACGCCGTATTCACTGCCGGTGGCCAGGGCGATTTTCATGTCTTTTTCGTGCAGGCGAATCCTGAAGCCGGGCTTAAAATTTCGGTCGAGCATCTTCTGGCCGTGGGCTTCGAGGATTTTCGATTGGGCAAAGCCGCCGAGCAGAGCTTGGCGAACTTTCGCCGGATCGACGCCGGCTTTGGCGGCGAGCACAAGCGCCTCGCTGACGATCGCGATGGTCGTGCCGACGACCATCTGATTGGCTGCCTTCGTTACTTGTCCCGCGCCGGCGGCGCCGACGTGCACGATGTTTTTGCCGAATTTCTCGAAGATCGGCATGGCGCGCTCGACGGCGCTGGCACTGCCGCCGATCATGATCGACAGCGTCGCGGCAATCGCGCCGGCTTCGCCGCCGCTCACCGGCGCGTCGAGCATTTCGCAGCCTTTGCCTTCGGCCGCGGCGGCTAGTTTACGTGCCACCACCGGAGAGATGCTCGACATATCGATTAGCAGCGTGCCCGACCTTACACCTGCAAAAACTCCATCTTTGCCGGCGTACACCAGTTCGACATCGGGTGAGTCCGGCAGCATGGTGATAACCATGTCGCTGCGCGCGGCGACTTCTTGGGCATTCAAGACCGCCTGCGCGCCTTCTTTGGTTAGCTCCTCCACCGCGGCGCGGCTGCGGTTATGAATTACCAGCGGGTAGCCCGCCTTCAACAAATGGCGCGCCATGGGTTTGCCCATGATGCCGAGGCCGATGAAACCGATTGATAGATTGCTCATGATGGACTCCGCTGTGCTACGGCAAGAAAGTCAAATCGATCACTTGCTGCGGTGTAACGTTCTTGGCCTTGGGATTTTCTTTGGCTAACTCGTCTATCGCGAGCTGGATGCCTTTCAATGTAGGTTTGCCATCGTCGGGGAAAGCGCGCGCGCGGTAATTGTAATCGGCTTCCGCTAGGGCGCGATCGTCGGTGCGAATCGCTTTCATGGTTTCCTTGATGGCGTCGTTGCGGTTGCTTTTGTAGAGGCGCACTGACTCCACATAGGCACGCAGGAAACGGCGCACCGCGTCGGGATGACTCTTCAACAAATCACCGCGAGCGACGACGCCGGTCATTTGGTAGTCGATCTCTTTTTCGGCGAAGTCGAGCATGGGAAATAAACCGGATTTCTTGGCGACATGGCTCACGCCCGAGATCAGCGATGTGCCGTCGATGCTGCCGGCTTGCAGTGCATTGATGCGGCCGGCCGAGCCGCCGCCTTGAATGAACTTAACGTCGCTCTTCGGATTTAAGCCGAACTGTTCCAACGCCATGCGCGTCGCTAGCTCGTCGGTGCTGCCGTAGCGGGTAATGCCCAAGGTCCGGCCTTTCAGTTGCGCCGGTGAGGTGATGTGCGGCCGGGTAAAAAACGTGTAAGGAAAACGATTGTTGACACCGCCGATGATTTTGACGTCGGCGCCTTCAACAAAGCCGTGGAGAAACACCGTGGCGCTGGTGGTGACGATGTCGAGGCTTTTCGCCAACAACGCCTGCATGGCGACCGGGCCGCCGGTGATCAAAATGACTTCCAAATCGATGTTGTGTTTCTTGAGAACACCCGCTTCTTTGGCGAGGGCAAAGGCGACTTTCTCGGTGCTGGTGGCCGCGGTGGAGGCGAGACGAATCTTGATGGCTTGGGTCTGGGCCGCCACCGATTGCGGCAGCGAAAACGCGAGACAGGCAACGATAAGGGCAAAAAATTTCACTTCGATGAAACTCCTTTCGATTGAGTCAGATATGCCAAATGAACCGCCAAACGCAAGCAAGATCGACATTGCTTTGGACGCAGCAATTGCAGTATCGTGCGGCCACTATGGAAACCAAAATCTTCACATGGCTAGGGCGCGAGTTTGTCGAAATCGTCGGCGAGGCAGGCTTAGGCGGGTCGACAGAGCAAGCGACCGCGGAGCTTTTCGCCAAGTTCGACAAATCTTTGCAAGGGCTCGGTCTGTCGCTCGACAACACTGTGCGCATCCGGGTCTTTGGCCGCGATCGCCAAGCGCGCACCGACGCGACGCTGGCGCGCTCGAAAGTGCTCAGCCGCCAACGGCGCGCCGCGAGCTCCAGTTTTATTTCTCAGCCATGGTTCGATTCCGCCGGTTCCGGCGGATTGGAGTTGCTCGCGCTGCGGCCATTGAACGCCAGCTCGGGACGCAATCCGATCGACTTCGCGCTGGCGCGGAATTATTTGTGCTATCTGGAATACGACTCTGTGTTGTTTTTCTCCGGCTTTACGTCGGAGGCCGCAACGCTGGAGCGGCAGGTCAAAGACGTGCTCGGCACGTTGGACGACGCCTTCGCGCGCGCCAAGACCGATTGGAGTAAAGTCGCTAAGCTTTCAATGCTGGTCCAGCGCGGCCATTCCATCGACACGGTCAAAGCTGTGCTAGCCGGCGCCGGGCCATTGAGCGTGCCAGCGCTGGAATTCACTTTTGTCGACGGCTTTGCCGGCGAGAAATATCTGATTGAAATCGAAGCGACGGCGTTGAAATGAAAAGGGGCGCGATAAATCGCGCCCCTACGCTGTCATGCTGAGCGACGCGAAGCATCTGCTTTTCTGCACGGCGCGATCGGCAGATTCTTCACCTTTGGCTCAGAATGATAGTTGTGGGGGTGAGTAATAATTGGACGGCATTGAAGTCCAATCGCTACTTCATCCGAAAACTCGGCGGCACGACTTCGTCGATGGCTTTGCCGGTCCAGTGCCACTTCGCCACGCTGTCCCAGACCTGCTCGCCTTTGGCTTGCACTTTTTCTAGCAGCGCTTGTTCGTCGAGACGCACATACTTGCCGTTGTCGACCAAGGTGTCGCCGTCGACAATCACCGTGCGCACATCGCGGCTGACGGCGGTTTCCATCAGCGAGCGGATCGGATCGCGCACGGCGCCGAAGGCCATCGTGTTAAGATTCACAATCGCGATATCCGCCTTCGCGCCTTTGGACAGTCTGCCTAGGTCGTCGCGGCCCATCATCTTGGCGCCGCCCAAGGTGATTGAGTTGAAAACGTCGCGCGGGTGGCCGGCCATGAAACTCTTGTCGGCGACGCGCGAAGCGATGGCCGCGTAGCGCATGTCGGACAGAATATCTTTCGGAAACGTGTCGGTGCCGATGCCCATGTTGATGCCGGCCAGACGGTAGCGATCGAAGGATTCCATTAGGATGCCAAGTTTCAAATATTTTAGCGGGCTGTAAGCCACCGACGCGCCGGAGTCGGCGATGATCTTGATATCGTCGCCGTAGGGATACGAAAGCCAGCTGTGACCGCTGACAAAGATGCAATGCGACAGCGAGACGTCGGGCGAGAGAAAGCCGATCTTTTTTAAAAGCTCGATGGGTGTGCAGCGTTCGCGCTGCATGACCGTGTGAAATTCAAACAAGTTGATGGTCGCGTGAATCTGGATACCGACGCCGGCATCTTTGGCGGCCTTCTTGGTGTCTTTCAAAAGCTCCGGGGTGCAGGAGTCGACGTGGCCCGGAAACAACATCGCGCTCATGCGGCCGCTGCAGGCGCCGTGATATTTTTCTGCAAACTCGGTGGCGGTTTGCAGTCCTTTGCTGCCGCGCTCGTCGTTCCAGTCGTACTCCAAGCGGCCTTGCTTATCGTGGAAGAACGAAACGTTTTTGTAGCTCGGCCCGGCGACGCAACGGATGCCGACTTCGTCGATCATATCGACGTAGCGCGCCGGCTCGCCGCCGGCACCACCGATATCGAAGGTGGTCGTTACGCCGCTCTTGAGCACATGAATAATCGAAAAGCGCTGACCGATATCGACGTCTTTTAAATGAGCCGAGTGCGCTCCTTCGCGAGTCGGCCCGCCGTGGGCCAGATAGTTGGATGCAAAAAAATCAGTCTTGGTGGAGTCGGCGAGAATATAGTCGCTGGCGTTGATGCCGGAGTGAAAATGGGTGTCGATGAAGCCCGGCGACACCAGACAGCCCTTGGCATCGATCTTCTTGTCGACCGGTTGCGAGTAATCCTTGCCGACAAACTCGATGCGGTTGCCGTCGTACACCACCACGCCGTTTTTGATCACTTCATGTTCTTTGCCGTCGAAGCCGACGACCCAGCCGCCCTGGATGAGAGTCTTCATTGCGCGCACCTTTCGAAGCTTGTTTTGAAACCAGCCGCAGGACTAACAAAAGCTCAAAGGTAAGACAAGGACTTGGATGAAGCCCATCGGAGCTAGCGCAATTCGCTGCCTCAGAGATCTTTGAGAAAGGCTGCCACCTACAGGTCGACTCGTCACTTCATTTTCGGGAATGTTGAATTTCTTCACCACGGCGCGCGATAGGCGCTCAAATCGCCGGCGCGGGTGACACCCAGGGCTTTGCCCTTGAGAGGCCGGCACGACATTCTATGGGGAATGGAACGGCGGCGATCTAAGGAAAGGAAAACTACCGGGGGCGGTGCGACCGGCCCCCGGAGAGGTTGGAGTTGGAAAAACGGTTTAGCTCGCTATACGCTCTTCGAAAGCGGCTTCTTTCCAGCGCAGCAGGCCCTGGCGCAGGTAATCCGACTCAAAGCCCAACAGCTCGCAGACGTTTTCGAAAGCGTAGAGATAGGATTTGTCGTCGTTCGAAATCCACTCCTCAGCTTCGATGAAAAGGCTTTGCTTCTTCTTGCTGGTAGCAAAAAGATTTTCTTGATAGCAGATCACCGCGTCTTGCAGCACGGCGAGCAGCAGAGTCCGCTCGGGGTCGAGGTGAAACTTCCGCTCGTAGGTGGAGAAAAATTGCGCCGCGCTCAAAATGTCCGGTTGAAACACCGACAAGGCCTTCTCTTCATGCACGCCATGGGAAGGGCTCAAACCTTTGACCCAGTAGGGCGACCGACCTTTGCTGTTATCCGGCTTGCGCGCCTCAACAGGTTTTTTGATGATCATGAAATACCTCCCTAACGTTAGACGCCGATGATCTCACATGGTTCCCCGGTACAATGCTCCCAGGGAAATTTCTTTGGGGACAAGGTCGAGGTTTGCAGGGCCAACCCATTTTAGGGTCGCCGACTTTTCGACTAATACAACTTCGTGAATGACGAGAACGAAACCAAGGAGCTCAGAGCAAAAGGATCGACTGCAGCATGTGTAACGAAACCTTGGGTGCCCGGTTGTGACTTATAAGTGCCTGCGCCATCGGCACTGGATATCGTTGACAATAAACCCAACCGCGATCCGCATCGTTGTGCCCTGAGCTAGGTAGATTTCCCGCCGGTAGCTGCCACAGCGAACCGTCCAACCGATCGTGCACGCGCGCTGGTGCGTCGTAAAGCGCGAGACGCGCCATCACGCTCTGAGCGTCGCCCGACAAGGGCGACTCATGCGCGACACTTACAGCAACGGCCCCAAGGACGAAGAAAAACAGGATTATAAGGGCAGCCAGCGATTTATGGAGGCGGGTGATCTTCACCGAATCGTGGCGGCACCATATCACGGCTGGGGTGAATGTCAAGGAAAACCAAGCCTAAAATAGAGCTAGATCCAGCGCGAAAAAGCCGGGCCGAGGCGCACCGCCATGAGTCCGAGGACCACTTGCAGACCGATGTTGGCCAAGGCGCCGACCAAGCGCGAGTCGCGCATTAGGGTCGTGGTCTCGAACGCGAACGCAGAGAACGTGGTGAAGCCACCGAGGACGCCAATGAAGAAAAACAGGCGCAGCTCCTGGACGAAAAACCGCCTGTGCTCGGCGATGCCGGCGAGCAAGCCGAAGCAGCCATCCAATAGCGCAGCACCGAACCGAGAAAACCCCCCGGCGCTAACGAGCAGTGCAGCCATCATTCTTAGCTTGATTCTCCAATCGGGTAGATCGCACCGACGCTATTGGATTGGGCGGCTGATTTCAATCCGCCGGATTTCCGTTTGACCGCCGCGGGTAAGATGGTAAAGTACGCCCCATGCCGTTAGCTACGATTGAAGAAGCGATCGACGAGATCCGTCGCGGCCGCATGGTCATCTTAATGGATGACAAAGATCGCGAGAACGAGGGCGATCTGTGCCTGGCCGCTGAAGCAACCACGCCCGAAGCGATCAATTTCATGGCAACCTACGGGCGCGGCTTGATCTGCTTGCCGCTCACCGAAGAGCGGGTGCGTTACCTCGGTATTTCGATGATGGTCTCGGAAAACACCTCGCCCTTCGGCACGGCGTTTACGGTTTCCGTCGATTCATCATCCGGCATCACGACGGGCATCTCTGCCGCCGACCGGGCCAAGACGATTCTCGACGCCATTGCCGAAGACGCCAAACCGTCGGATCTCGTCACACCCGGCCATATCTTTCCGCTGCGCGCGCGCAACGGCGGCGTGCTGGTGCGCGCCGGGCAAACCGAAGGGTCGGTGGACTTGGCGCGCTTGGCCGGACTTAAGCCGGCGGGGGTGATTTGCGAGATCATGAAAGACGACGGCACGATGGCGCGCCAACCCGACCTGATGAAATTTGCCCGCAAGCATAAGCTCAAAGTCTGTACCATCGCCGACTTGATCCAATATCGTTTGCAGTACGACTCTCTGGTTTATCGCGCTGCCAGCGCGCCGCTGCCAACGCGGGTCGGCGGCCAATTTCAAGCGATCATCTACAACACTCATGTAGACAACAGCGAACATCTTGCCCTGGTGAAAGGTGAGATTTCGCCAAAGGAAGAGACCATCGTCAGGGTCCACACCAAATATGTTCCCGGCGATGTCTTTGGCTTCGCGCTGCTCAACACCGGCCGAGTCATCGAGCGTTCGATGGAGATCATCGAGCGCGCCGGCAAAGGCGTGATTCTTTACTTGCAGCCCGAGCAGAAGGGTGTCCATCCGGCGATGGTGGCGTACCCACGGGTGGAAGCGAAACATCGCAAGGAGATGAATCGCTCGTTCGTCTATCAAGCCGACTTCAAAGAATACGGCATCGGCGCGCAGATCCTGCGCGACCTCGGCGTGCGCAAGATGCGCCTATTGACCAACAACAAAAAACACTTGGTCGGCCTGCGCGGCTACGGTCTGGAAGTCACGGCACTGGAGCCGATTCCGCGCGAGCACCCGGTGCGCGATGAGGGTAAGAAAAGCAAAGCGAAAAGCGCTTAGCCGAAACGGCATTGCAGATTACAAATTCCAAATTCCAGATTGTTCGCGACCGCGGGGCTTAATTTGAAATCTTGAATTTGGAATTCGTAATTCCGAGCGAAGCGAGGACCAGCGAGGACAAATGCCGATCTTCGAATACAATTGCAGCGATTGCGAGCATCACTTCGAAACTATCGTGCTGTCGACGCGGGAAAAGATCAGTTGCCCCAAATGCGACAGCCGATCCGTGAGAAAGCAGCTGTTAGTTTTTAGCTCACCAGCCTCGGGCAAGGAAGCTAGCGCCGCGCCATCTGGCGGGGGCTGTGGCTGTACACCGTCCAGCTGCGGCTGCCACTAATCGAAGCGAATTTCAAATCTCAGATTTCAGATCTCAAACTCGGATTTTTGTCCGCATGTTTGAGATTCCGAGCTCAGCGAGGACTCTGCGGATTGATGAAATACGGCAGCTCCGGCCGGATGCGCTTGAGAGCTTCGCCGATGTTAGAGAAAACTCGCTCATCGACAAGCTGTCCGTTGATCCAGCAATCGAGCGACGGGTTTTCGGTGAAGTTAATGTCGACGTAGCGCTCGCCCACCGGCTCGCCGGTTATCAAGATACGGACCGAATAGCCCGCGTCGATGACGATGCCGCGGGAGCGCAGCGGCAGCGGCAGGCCGGATTTGATGCGCGCCAGTTTGTCTTCCGGATACTTGCCGACGTCGAGGGAAAAATGGCCCCACTCGCCCGGTCCCACCGAGAGTTCCTTGAAAAGTTTGGAGTTAATGTCGACAAGGTTGCGCGCGGCTTTGTCTTGATTGTAATTTTTTAGGAGCTCGTAGGCCCATTTCTCAATGATGCCCTTGACCGGTTCGGCGGGCTTCTCACGCTCTTTCACCGGACCGCGATCGATCCACCATTTGGTTTCTTCGAAGGCTTGCTCTTTTTCGTCGGCCATGGAATTCGCCGATTAGATCTTGAACTCTTCCAACGTGCTCTTGGCAAACAGTGAATTGACGTCGAGCTTCTTACTGATCAAACCCTGCTCGTGGGTATACTGCACCAACGTTTCCAATATATGCCGATTGGCTTCCAAACCATAGGCCCAAGGATCGGGGCCGAGGATTTCCCGCTCTTTTTCCATCTCGTCGATGGACCACGCCATCATGTATTTTAGCGCTGAGAACTCATACATCGCTTCCTGGCAAATGCGCTTGGATTCATTGAACGCTTTGAACAAGCTTTGCGCGATCCACGGCTCCTTCTCGTAGACTTCCTCGCGGATCACAATGGTATGCATGATCGGAAAAATTTTGGTGCGCTTGAAATAGTCGGCTTCGACTTCGCGGAAGTTGGGGATCAAGCGCTGCACTTTCGGATGGCGCCGGACAAAGGGCGAGGGCATGTGGGCGGAAATCATCGCGTCGATCTCACCGGTTTCAAGCATGCCGGATAAGGTCTTGTCGCCCGCGATGGCTTGAATCTTGATGTTCGGTGGCAATTTATGCTGCACCTTGTCTTGTCTTCCCGGGTGCTCCTCGCCGCCGGTAAACCAGATCATGGTTTCGGGCAAGACGCCGTACTCGTGCTGCAAAATGCCGCGCGCCCAAGTGGCCATGGTGATCTGATACTCTGGGACGCCAACCCGTTTGCCCGCCATTTCCGCCGGTTCCTTAATGCCCGAGTCGGTGTTGATGTAAATGCAGGAGTGGCGAAAAGTCTTCGAGGGAAAAACCGGAATGCCGATTAAGCGCGGCGCGCCCTTGTCGCGCGACATCAGAAACGACCCCGTTGACATTTCGGCAACGTCAAACTCGCCATAACGCAGCATCCGCCAAAAAGTTTCTTCGACGCGGAGCGGCAAGTAAGTTAAGTCCACACCCTCTACTTCAACGCGGCCATCTTGCAATGCGCGCGTGCGGTCGTAATCCCAACAAGCTAACGTCAGACGAGTTTTTCCCATGCAGTTCTCCTTAAGATCAATTGCCGAAATCGAAAATTAATTGGCTCTGATACCGGCGAGAAACTGCGCGGCGCTGATCATGAACTGATCCTTTTCACCCTGCAGAACCACCGCTGCTTCACCGGAAGCCAGGGTTGTGCGCCGTTGAATCACGTAGGGCTGGCCGCGAAACGTGACTGTTTGCCCAGGCCGGTAACCGGCGAGCTTCTCGTGATCCGCCTGCGGGTCGATCTTTTCCATAGGGTCATTTTCATAGCATATCGCCGGGCAAAGCTTAAATCGGGATTTGTCAAAGGCGGAATTGACAAGGTCACGGTTGGCCCCGTAAGTTCGCCGCATGCGCATTGCTGTCATGGGCACCGGTGCGGTGGGCGCCTATTTCGGCGCCCGGCTGGCCGCCATCGCCGCTAACGATTTAGCCTTTGTTGCCCGCGGGGCTCACCTCGAAGCGATGCGAAAGCAGGGTCTCGTCGTCAAAAGCTACGAAGGCGATAGGGTGGTGGCCAACGCGCTTTACACGGACACTCCCGCCCAAGTGGGACCAGTGGACCTGGTGCTTTTTTGCGTAAAATCCTACGACACCGAAGCGGCGGCGCAAGCTATCGCACCCATGATGCGGCCCAACACGATCTTGCTTTCGCTGCAAAACGGCGTTGACAACGGCGACAGGCTGGCACGCTTCTACGGTCATGAGAGGATTTTACCTGCCGTGGTGTACGTCGGTTCGGCATTGGCCGGCCCGGGGGTGGTCGAACACACCAGCGGCGGGCGGGTTATTTTCGGCAGCCGCGATGGCAAGGAAAACACAGCCACTCGCATGGTCGCCCAAGCGTTGGCAGCGGCGCAGATTCCCCACGAAGTCACTCCGCATATCGCCCAAGTGCAATGGCGCAAGCTTTTGTGGAACGCGGCCTTTTGCGCCATTAGCGTGCTGGCCCACGCCGACACCCGTGAAATCGTCGAATCGGCTACGCTTAACCAGTTGGCGGTCGATTGCATGCACGAAGTGCGCGACGCCGCGGCGGCAGTGGGCATCGCGCTGGCTCCAGCGGCGATTGACGAAACGATGGCGTTCTCACGCACGGTGGGCCACTTCAAGCCGTCGATGCTGCAAGATCTCGCGGCTGGTAAGCGGCTTGAATACCAAGCATTCAATGGCATAGTGGTCGAAACGTTAACCCAGGTTGGCAAAACAGCACCGATCAATCAGGTTTTCTGCCAGACGCTGGCGTTTCTCGACCAGCGCATGCGCGAGCGGCGGAAAGGCGGGTAGAAAGTCATGCAGATAATAACACTATACGAGATAGTCTTAGCTGTCGGCGCCTTGCTGTTGCCCGCAATAGCCACGGCGCAGGCTCAAGCACCAAAGGAACAGATCGCTCGCGGCCAATATATTTTCGCCATCTCCGGCGGCTGCGCGTGCCACACCGAGCCGAAGGGCGTGCACAACGTCGGCGCGCGCGCCTTCCCGATTCCTCTGGGCACGGTCTATAGCACCAACATTACGCCCGACAAAGAAACCGGCTTGGGAGACTGGACGGACCAACAGTTCATGGATGCGATGACCAAGGGGCTGCGCAAAGACGGCAGCCGGCTTTTGCCGGTGATGCCGTATACGCTTTACTCCGGTATGGCGCAGGAAGACCTGCGCGCGCTGCTGTCTTACTTGCGCTCGCTGAAACCGGTGAGGAAACCGACACCGGAGCTTAAAACCTCCACGCCGTTTGCGCGCAGCGTTGCCACCGCTGCCTGGCTCAAAGCCTTCGGGACGTTTTATGAATCGCCGGCGCAGGCGCCCAAAGCCGGCATCGCCCGGGGGAAATATTTGACCGACCATGTGGCGATCTGCGGCGACTGCCACACGCCGCGCAACTCGCTGGGCGTGCCGAGCCGCACGCTCTACATGGCGGGCTCGCCGAAAGACGGCCCCATCGGCGAACTGGTGCCCAACATCACGCCGGACAAGGAGACCGGCATCGGCGACTGGAAACGGGAAGATATCGCGGAGCTGTTAATCAAAGGCATCAAGCCCGACTTCGACAACGTTCAGGGGCTGATGCTGGAAGTGATCCAAGGCGCACCCCATGGCTACAAAGACATGACCAGGGAAGACGCGCTGGCGATCGCCGATTACTTGAAATCAATCCCGGCGATCAAGAACAAACCTAAGTGATTAGATTCAGGTGCGCGCCACTTGCTTGACAACTTCGGTTAGCACCTGGTCGGCGCTGACGTTTTCCGCTTCGGCTTGGAAGTTGAGAATGATGCGGTGGCGCAGCGCCGGGTAAAGCACCTTCTCGACGTCCTCATAGCTCACGTGCACCCGTCCCTCGGCCAAGGCATTGCCCTTGGCGCCGAGAATCACCGCCTGGGCGCCGCGCGGGCTCGAACCAAAACGTAGATACTGCTTGATGGACGGCGCCGCCTTGCCGCCGTTGCTGCTCGGACCCGGCTGGGTCGCGTGGACGGCGCGCACCACGTAGTCCTCGATCGGCGGGGCGATCAAGACTTGGCGCAGGAGCTGCTTCATTTCGTTGATGAGCTGGCCGTTGTCTTCCGGCAATACTCTGCTGACCGCGCCGTTTTCCGCACCGGTGGTGCGCTTAAGAATTTCCTTTAGCTCGGCGGGCGTGGGCGGCGCGACCAAGAGCTTAAAGAAAAAGCGATCGAGCTGCGCTTCGGGCAAAGGATAAGTGCCTTCCAATTCAATCGGGTTCTGCGTCGCCATGACCATGAATGGCGACGACAACAGATGCGATTCGCCGAAAACAGTGACCTGCTTTTCTTCCATGGCTTCGAGGACGGAGGACTGGGTCTTGGGCGTCGCCCGGTTGATCTCGTCGGCGAGCACGACATGGGCGAAGATCGGCCCTTTTTTGAATTGAAATTCGCGCCGGCCATTGGCTTCGGCCAACACTTCGGTGCCGACGATGTCGGACGGCATTAGATCGGGCGTGAACTGAATGCGCTTGAATGACACGCCGAGCGCGCCGCTGAGGGTCTTCACCAATAGAGTCTTGCCCAGACCCGGCACGCCTTCCAACAGTACGTGGCCGCCGCCAAAGAAGGCGATCAAGATTTTCCGAATTACGTCGTCGTGACCGACGATGACCTTGCGAACTTCGGCCTCAAGGGCTTTGAATACTTGGTTGAATTGTTCCGGCTGCATTAAATCCCTTCTCTTATCAGCGAATGATCCCGCGGTACTCCAGCGGCATCCGTTGCTGCTCGGTCGGCGCATCCGGCAAATGCGGCGGCAGCGGCGTGTTGCTGACCGGTACTTTGGCGCCGGCGCGATTGTTCTTAGAGTTCTTCGTGCCGCTGCTTTGGCCCTTCTCCTCGGCGCCGACTTCTTCCGGTAGCTGCACGGTGACGTAGCGCGCGTTCTTGAGGCCGCCAGCGCCGTCGCCGCCTTGTGTCATCCGATCGCTGGGCGGAGCGCCTTGCGGAGTGTCCTCGGAAGTTTTGCTTCTGCTGCCTTTTCCCGCGTTGTTGCTCTGGTTTTTCCCGGCGGCCTCCTGATTTTTCTCGCCGCCGGATTGATTGGAGTCTTTCTGATCGCTTTTGGAGTCACCTTTGCTTTGGCCAGTCTTTTCGTTGCCGGCTTTTTGTGCTTCTCCCTTGGCGTCGCCCTGGGCCGATTGCCCCTGCTGCTTGCCATCGCTCATCTGCGCGTTGGCGTCGCCTTTACTTTGCCCATCGCCGCCCGGACTCGGCTTACTTTCACCTTTGCCATCCTGAGGCAAGTTGCTCTTGATGTCGCCGCCGCCGCCAGCTTTGTCTTTTTGCTGCTCCTGGCCGCCGCCCGACTGCTGCTCCAAGCTTTTCAGCGTCGCCGAGGCGTCGTTCAACGTGTTGCGGTCGGCTTGTTGCTCCTCTTTGTTTTGTTGTTGAAGCGGTTGTTTCTCCTGCTGTCGTTGTTGCTGCTCGATTTGTTGCTGCATTTGCTGGATGAGTTTCTGCTGCTCCTGTGGCGTGGCTTTTGGGTCTTCGAGCTTGACCGCCAGTACTTGCAGGCTGCGCGCGATTTCCTGCAGATTCGGCCGCCAGGCTACCTTCTCGGCCAATTGCCGGACCCGCTCCGCCGGTGCAACAGGCCGTAACTTGGATTGCAGCACCGGCACCAGGTGAAACAAGGCCGTCGCGAGAACGGCGCCGATCAAAGAATAGTAAAAAGGTTTTTTGACTCGATAGGGAAAATCGCGCTTGATCTCGACGCGACTTTGCAGGCCGGCCGCCTCGCGGCGCAATCGACCTAGCAGTTCCGGCGCGCAGGAAGCGGAAGTAATGGTGGCGAGGGTGACGAAACGATCCTTGGCGCCGGTTAGCTGATCGATTTTTTGCGCGGCTGTGTCGCGCGAAGGAATCTTCGGTTGAAAGAGTAAAAATACCGCCACGGCCGCCAACGAGATCGTGCCCGCAACCAATGCCGCTAACCCAAATTGGCCCACCCAGCCGAGTTGAAAGAGATGAAACGAGCCGTACAAGCAGGCGAGCGCCGGCGGGACGATCAACAAAAGCGCGTCCCGCAGAACATGATTACGCAACTGTGCCGACCCCCGATCGAGCAATTGCTCGGGCGACGCACCGCGCAGGGACTGGGAAACCGCTTGCATGAGCGACAACTATAACACTTAATCGGTAGAGCCAAAACGCCAGCGCCCGGCCAGATCATTTACGAACGTGCGTGGTGCGTGCGAAAGCGGAGCGACAGAGGTGCAACCCTTCCGGAGCGAAGGCAACAGAGCAGCGCTTCGACGCCGCCTTGTAGAGCGCTAGCGCGCGCGGGCTGAGGTTTTGGCCGCAGGCGCGGCATTGCGCAGAATCTGATAGGTGCGCACGGCCTGGTTGTGGGAGGCCAAATCGGCTGAGAATTGATGCGTGCCGTCGTTTTTCGAAACAAAGTAAAGCGCGGGATCGTCGGCCGGAGACAACGCCGCCTTGATCGACGCCACGCCCGGGTTGCAGATGGGACCCGGCGGTAGCGCGGCGATACGATAGGTATTGTAGGGCGTGTACTCCTGTAAGTCTTTGCGCGTCAGATTGCCGTTGAAGTCTTTGATGCCGTAGATGACCGTTGGGTCACTTTGCAGTGGCATGCCGCGCTTGAGGCGATTGTGAAAAACAGCGGCAACCAAGGTCCGCTCGGCTTCGACCCCGGTCTCTTTTTCGATGATCGAGGCCAGCGTGACAATCTCATGGGGCGTCATCTTGATGCTCTCATCGACTTTTTCGAACAGCGGCCGCGACGCGCGGCGAAACTGCCCCACCAAAACCGCAACGATCCTGCGCTCGGAAGTGCGGGGCGCGAAATAATACGCGCTCGGAAATAAATAGCCCTCGAGGGACTTACCTTGGAGATTGAGCTGCGCCAATAGTTCCGGTTCTTGGGTGGCGGCGATAAATTTTTCTTTGTCGGCGAAGCCGGCTTTGGCGAGCAGCTCGGCGATCTCGACGATGGTCAGACCCTCAGGGATGGTGACGCTCAGCAAAGTTCCTTTGCCGGTGACGATCCGATCGAGAACCTGGGCGGCGGGAGTTGGGGTTTCGAAGCGATAGAAGCCTAAATGCAATTTTTTGTCGGCGCCGGTGAACCGCGCCCAGAGTGAGAATAGCTGGCGATTGACGATGATCTGCTGTTCGCTCAGCTTGCGCGCCACCGTGGAAAATGAGTCGCCTGGCTCGACGTGAATTTCTCTCACGGTGTCACTGGGCGTCGGCGTGGAATAGTGAATGTGCGCGGCCAAGGCGCCGAACGAGAGGGCCGCCGCCGCGACGATGCAACCAAGCGCGATGAGAATACCTTTCACAGCGGATCTACGTTTCGCAAACGGCAAGATCAATTGGTAGAGATATTGACCTTGGCCCAGCCTTCGACTTGACGCAGGAAACCCGCAAACGGGTCCTCACCGGGTTCAGTGGTGAAATACGCTTTACGAGTGTAGTCGAGCGCACCTGAATAGTACTCAAACTTTTTCGAGAGCTCTTGATAAAGCAAAAAACCGGTGCGGTAAAGCGATAGATCCAATTCCGACACCGTCCAATAGGACCGGCTGCCTTCTTGGATGTAGTAGTCGAGAAAGCCGCGCTTCTGGACATGGCTGCGAAACATGCCGCTCATGAACAGAGCGTAGTCGCCGACGTATTTGCGCACCGAGCGTTCCTTCATGAGCGACGATTCGTCGCTTAGCTCGTCGTTCTGTTGCGCCAACATCTCGACGACGCTATCGATCTTTTTACCACCGCGGCCGCGAACCTTATAGAGATTGTCGGCCCGCGCAAAATCGGTCAAGACCTCGGCAACGTAGTTCGCGACGGTGGCATCGTAAATGCCCAATTGCCAGAAGCTTTGGCGAACGATGCTGAGAAAATAGTCTTGCAACTTGTTCTCGGACATCCGCACCCCCTGCAGACCTGCGAAATGATAACAAACTTGCCCAAACGAGAAAAGTAAATCACGCAATTGCCGCGCCAGAGCTTTGCTTTAGAAAAGGGGTCTGATGGGCCAAGAAACGCTTGTATTCGCTTTGTTGCGGTGTGCTCGCCGCGATCCTCTAGCGTAATTTCCCGGCCGATATATAATCTGTTGTAAATTTTCACTGGGAGGTTTCATGGCGCGAGATCTCAAAGAGGATTTCTTTCGGCTCGATGGGGCATGGGCTTCGTTCGAGCTGATGTCGATCCGGCGGCGCGACGACTATCTAAATCCTTTTCGAGTGCTGCGCTGCAAGATCGACGATCAGGTCGATTTTCAGAGCCCCGAATTGGTGCGCAGCACCACCGAAGCGACGGTATTGATCGAAGTCTTCGGCGAAGAGGAGCTGGTCGCCGCCACCGGCCATGGACCGGTGCACGCGGTGGACAACGCGATGCGCAAGATTCTGGAAAAACATTACCCGCAACTTTCCGAGGTGCGGCTGGAAGAATTCGATGTCCGCTTGTTTCATCCCGGACTTCTGCGCGACGAAGAGCGCGGCGCTGGCGGACTGGTGCGGGTGCTGGCAACGTTCGCCGACGGGATGGACCGCTGGGGCACGGTTGGCGTCGCCACCGATATCCTACAGGCGAGCGTCGAATGTATTATCGACGGCCTCGAATGGAAACTCCGCGGCGAGTACAAGCACTGATTGTCGTGTCGGCGCGTTCAGGCAATCCGGCGTGGCGAAATAGTCGCGCGCTCGCGGCCGCGGCATTGCTACTGGCTGCGACCGTGCTGGGCAGCGGCTGCTCAATGGACCGGCTCATTTTTCACCCCGACCCGGTGCTGCACCAGACTCCGGCAGCGGCCGGTCTTGCGTTTGACGACCTATTTTTCACGACCGAAGACAACGTGCGGCTGCACGGCTGGTTTGTCCGCCACCCGAAGGCGATGGCGACGCTCATCTGGTTCCATGGCAACGCCGGCAACATCAGCCATCGGGTGGAAAACCTCAAAATGCTGCACGAGCGGATACCGATCAATATTTTTATTTTTGACTACCGCGGCTACGGCCAGAGCGGCGGCTCAGTGTCGGAAGCGGGTACATACAAGGACGGCGAAGCGGCGATCCGCTTTTTAAAAGAGAAATACAACGTCGGCGCCGATGAACTGATTATTTTCGGGCGTTCGTTGGGAGCCGCGGTGGCGGCGGAGATGGCCAATCGCTTCGAGAGCATGGCGGTGATCCTTGAAAGCCCGTTCGCGTCGATCCAAGAAATGGCGCGGGCGATACTGCCGTTTCTGCCCTTGGGTTCGTTGACCAGCACACGCTATGCCACGGTGGAAAAAGTACGCGGCATCAAAGCGCCGCTGCTAATTTTGCATGGCGATCGCGATGAAGTCGTGCCGTTTTCCCAGGGCAAGCAAGTCTTTGCGGCGGCGTTGGTGCCGAAAACCTTTTACACGATTGCCGGTGCCGGTCACAATGACACCTACTTTGTGGGCGGTGAGCGCTACTATCAAGCCTGGCGCCAACATATCGAAGCGGCGCACCGGCGGCGCCGGGCGGCTTCGGCAAAAGCAGCGATCTCTAGCGGCTGACCGGGCCGTAGGCGTTGCGCAGATACTGCGAGACCATGCGCTGGGTGTTGAAGAACGAGCCGTTTAGCGCAATCGACGAGCCCATCACTTGGGCAAAGCCATCGGGCGATTGGTAGTAGAGCGGTAGGATGACGTTCTCTAGTTTGTCGTAGAGCGAGTTTGCTTCGGCGGCGGAATCGTTTTCATTGGCGTCGCCGATGGACCAGCCGGTTACGCCTTCGATGTGGCCTTCAATCCACCAGCCGTCGAGCACGCTAAAACTTGGCACGCCGTTGAGCGCCGCTTTCATGCCGCTGGTGCCGGAAGCCTCTTGCGGACGAAGCGGCGTGTTGAGCCAAACATCGACCCCGGAACAGATCAGCTTGCCGAGCGCCATGTCATAGTTTTCCAGATAAACCACGCGCACGTCATTGGCGAGCTCTGCGGCGGCTTCGAAGATGCGCCGAATGATCGCTTTGCCGCCATCGTCGCGCGGGTGGGCTTTGCCCGCGTAAATCAACTGCAAACCGCCGGCGCGGCGCGCGATGCCTTTGAGTCGCTCTAAGTCGGTGAACAGCAAATCGCCGCGTTTGTAGCCGGTGGCGCGGCGCGCGAAACCGATGGTGAAAATAGATTCGTCGAGCTGGGTGCCGGTGAGCCAGCGTACCTGCTGCAATAAATCTCTTTTGGCTTGAGCATGGGCTTGGCGGATCTTCGCCGGCGCTATGCCCACTGCGTAGCGCAGATAACAATTGTCGCTGCGCCAGTCGGGCATCATCTCGTCGAAAAGATCGGCGAATGGTTTCGAGGTCCACGCGGTGGCGTGCACGCCGTTGGTAATCGCATCAATCTCGTAGTTGGGGAACATGCCGCGCGACACTTGGCCGTGGCGCATCGAAACGCCGTTAACGAAACCAGACAAGTGGAGCGCGAGCTCGGTCATGTTCAACTCGCCATTCATTACACCCATTTGGCGCAAGGCCGTGGACCGGTGCTCGCCCAGCACTTTGGTTGCCAGCTCGCTGTGAAAGCGATCGTGGCCGGCGGGTACCGGCGTATGGGTCGTAAACACGCACTGGCGGCGCACCGCTTGAATGTCGGTTTCACTGAAGCCGCGGGCGCGTCCATGACCCGCTTGTTCTTCCAAGAGTGCCAACGTGATCAGCGCCGAATGGCCTTCGTTCATGTGAAAAGAATGGAGGCGGTTATAGCCAAGCGCCCGCAACATCGCCACGCCGCCGATCCCTAACAACACCTCCTGGCACAAACGATAGCGCTCATCGCCGCCGTAGAGATGATCGGTGAGCACGCGGTCGTGCGGGTCGTTGGCATCGAGATCGGTGTCCAAGAACAACAACGGCACGGTGGATCCTTTGGTGCCGCAAAACAGATATTGCCAGGCGCGCACGCGCACATCGCGACCTTCGATGGCGATGCTGACCTGCGGCGCCAACTCTTCAAGAAATTTTTCCGGCGACCATTTCGACGGGCTCTCTTGTTGGTTGCCTTGAGCGTCAAGCCGCTGCTCGAAATATCCTTTGCGATGGAGCAGCGAAACGCCGATTAACGGGACGCCGAGATCGGCAGAGGAACGCAGCATGTCTCCCGCGAGAATGCCCAAGCCGCCGCTATAGGTCGGGATCGCGGAGTCGACGGCGACGTCCATGGAAAAATAAGCGATGGTTCTCAAGTCGGGGTTGTCCATACTTTACTTTATGCTCTGGTTCACGCTTGCGGCTTACGCCGTTTAGGTCAAGCCATCAATTTTGAGGCAGTCCCTTAATCTATCATCGGTTTGTTAGCACATCAATTTTAGGCGGGCTTTGGTATTTGGACGAAATCGCGTTGTCAATTATTCGTAGGGGTTGTTTCTGATGGGTGCCTTATCGAGATAAGTCGTTGAAACAACACAGCTTCAGCCGATTCGGTAGACTCTGCGCAGAGCCTCCCACGAGGGCTGGTCAGCCAAGGTGCGCAGCACGGCCAGGGTCGGCGGCATCATCGGTGCTTGTTTCTTTTCATGGCGGAGCAAAGCCTGTCCGGGGGTGACCCACATGCTCTCGACCACTTCTTCTGAGGTGTGCAGGGGCTCCTGTTCCGGCGGCAGGGCGGCCAGGTAGAAGCGCGTGTCGAAACGGGTTGAATAGTGTTCCGGCGTCACGCGGTGAAAAAAATAGCTAAGCTGCCCTAAATCGCAGTGCAAACTTTCCGCGACCAGGAGTTGGGCAAAGTCCAACTCGCCCTGCTGCAAGGCGCGCCGCTTCTCCATCAAGGTTTCCGACGATTGGCCTTTTGCCGTGGCGATGGGTTCGCCACTCCGATCGACAAAGAAATGAATACCGGCCTCTTCAAAAAGCTCGCGCACTGCCGCCACCCAGTATCCCAAGCACAACTCTGCCGCGCCATCGCTGCCCAACGCTTGGCGCGCCTGGTCCGGTGACACACCGCGCATCTGCTGCAAAATGGTTTCCGACCAATCACTGGTTTCTACCCGGCCTCCCGGAAAAACATACATGCCGGCGTAGGTGTCCATGTGATCCGGCCGGCGATTCATAAAAATCTCAAAGCCGCCGGAGTGTGTAGGACGAGCCAAAACGACGGTCGATGCCGGGAGAGGAGTCGCAGGTTGTGCCACGTGGTAACCCTTTTTTGTCGAAAGCGCCGAGTCTGTACGTTATCTGCTTGTCAACGCAGCTCCCGCCGGGAGAAGATGGAGGCTCTGCTCTGGAATTAGTTTTTTGCCGGCGAGGGGTGGCCGATATGAATATGGGCGCCGGTGGATGACCCGGCGATTGCGTTTCTGAAAGCAATAAACGGAATACCGCTGCGGCGCAAGTAGGAGAGCAGCGATTGGCCCTCCGCGCTGTCGGGATGCAGCGCAACGTCCATGGCGTTGCGATGGTCGAAGCGCAATCGATCATGGGTAGGCGTCTGACCGAAGGCGCTGATGGGCAGGCCACGGCCGAAGGTTTGGGTGAAAAATGCCTCGATCTTGTGCGAGTCGGCGATTGACCATAGCGCCGTGCCGTTGAAGCGAATGAAGGCCGCAGTTTCGCTGTAGCCACCGGCGCCAAGAATAGGCAACCCCAAAATAATATCACGCGTCGAGGCTTCGGTGATGGCGATCTCGGACTCGGCGAGCCATTTTTTCTCTTCGTCGACGCGCAGGATGGCATTGGCCAACGCGCGCTCGGCTTGCGCCACCTCGACGCGCGCGATCAAACCCTGATGATAAAGCTCACGCCGCTGCAAGTACTCTTCATAGACGCGTTTTTTTTCTTCTTCGTGGAGGGCCAAAAGTTTTTGCGCGCCGGCATGGGACTCTTTCATCTTTTCCAAGACGTCGGCGCGCAGCCGCGCCAGCTCGGGATTGGCCGCGGCGCGCGGGGCCGAGCGCGGCACGACCTTATTTTGGGCGTAGCTAGACGCTGCGATGAGGCCTATCAGCAAAACGCCGATGCCGACGGTAACATAGCGGTGCTGCCAGAACCGGGTGAGCATTCCCCGAAGTGTAAGTGCTGACCCCTGGTTTGGTCAAGAGATTTAGTCGAACGGTTGTGGGTCCAGCGGCACACGCGTTACAATGGCCGCCGTTCCAAGGAGTTAGTTGGCAATGACGACAATCGGCAGAGCTTTATTTGGCGCGGTCTTGTTGACGGCGAGCCTGGCGGCAAATTGCGGCGCCGCTGAGTTCAGCGCGCTCGCCGACACCATTGAAAAAGTGAAGCCCTCCGTTGTCGCCGTCGGCACGTTTCAGAAAACCCGCCGACCGCCGGCAGTATTTCGCGGCACCGGTTTTGTGATCGGCAAAGGGCTCCACGTCGTGACGAACGCCCACGTGCTCCCAGAAAAGGTCGACGCTGACAAGCGAGAGTTTGTGGCGATTTTCACCGGCAAGGGGCAAACCCCCGACATTCGTGAGGCCACCAAAGTCGCCGAAGATTTGGACTACGATTTAGCCGTCTTAAGAATCAGCGGCGAACCTTTGACGGCACTCAAGCTAGGCGACTCGACGCGCGTGCGCGAGGGCGAGTATTACGCGCTCACCGGCTTTCCCATTGGCATGGTGCTCGGGCTCCATGCCGTGACCCACAGGGCCATGATCGCCGCCATCACACCGATCGCGATTCCGCAGCTATCGGCACAACAGATCGACAAGAAAGTGTTGGCTCGTTTGATCGCGCCCTACAATATCTTCCAACTCGACGCCACGGCGTATCCTGGCAACAGCGGCAGCCCGCTTTATGACATCCAAAGCGGCCAAGTCATCGGCATCGTCAATAAGGTCTTCGTGCAATCGAGCCGAGAGTCCGCCATCGAGAAACCCAGCGGGATTTCCTACGCGATCCAAATCAGTCATTTGAAAGATTTATTGAAGAAGGCCGGCGTAGAATAATTGACCAGCGGCTTCAGCGCCGGCCGATCCACCCCGACGGACGGCCGATGTGAATGTGCGGACCGGTCGATGCGCCCAGCACCGCGCTCTTGAAGACAATGAAAGGGATGCCGGCTTGGCGCAAGTAGTTGATCAGTGCGCGCCCCTCGGTGCTATCGGGATAGAGCGCCACGTCCATGGCGTTGCGATGATCGAAGCCCAAGCGATTGTGGGTCGGGCTTTGGCCGTAGGCGCTAACCGGCAAATTGTAGCCAAAGGTTTTTACGAAGTAGTTTTGGATTGCCGGCGCGTCGCGCAACGACCAATTGGCGCCGCCGCTGAAACGGGCGAAGTTTTCAGTCTCGCGAAAATTGTTCTTGTCGGCCATCGCAAAGCGATCGACTTTGGCGCCGAGCACGGCTTCCGTAATCGCGATTTGGATTTCGAGAACTTGCGCTTGCATTTCGTGCACTTTTCGCAATGAGGCGACGAACGCTTGTTCCGCTTGCGTCACCGCGGCTTTGTCCGTGCCGCCGTCTTGCAAGAGTTTGCGCTGGCGAACCACCTCCGCTCGGAGAGCTGATTGAGCTTTTTCGTGACTAACCAGCAGCCGTTGGTCGTTGGCAAGCAACTCTTTCATTGCCGCGATCGACGCACCCGTCGATTCGGAGTGTTCCGCCCAGCGGATAAACCGGGCTCGTAGCCAGTCTTGACCGCCGCCAACGATGAAAATGACCAGCGCAATTGGCAGCAAGACCGCCGAGAGCAACAGCGGTCGATCTTTCAAGAACCCTAAAAGCATTAGCGCCCAAGTGTAAGGGCTTAGAAAAAGAGCGTCAAGGCGACGAGGACCCCATGGCCCAGCAAAATAGATGACCAAGAGACGCTCCCCCTTCTACAAAGCCATGTGATAGGATCGGCGCGACCCAAACGCTCCAAATCAATAGGGAGACAACGAGCATGCTGTTCATTGACAATGATGCGGTCAAACAAGTTCTCACCATGGAAGACACGCTGCGCGTCATCGAAGAGGGCCACAAAGAACTTGCTCGCGGCGAGCTTGCCGGCCGGCCGCGGGTCGATGTTTACACCGAGACGCGCAAACCAGAGACGTTTCATCGCTGGGGCACCATGGAAGGGTCGAGTAAAAGCTTGCAGCGTTTCGCGATTCGCTTGAAGTCCGACGTCGTCAGCTGGCCGGTCCGGCACGGCGTCAAAGTCGAAGACAAGTATTGCCGGCAGCCGGGACTTTACTGCGGCCTGATCATGTTATTCAGCACGGATAACGGTGAGCCTTTGGCGATCATCAACGACGGTTATCTGCAGCATCTCCGCGTCGGCGCGCTCTACGCTTTGGGCGCCAAATACCTTGCCCGCCAGGATGCCTCGGTCGTCGGTATGCTCGGCTCCGGCGGCATGGCGCATAGCCATCTGTTGGCGTTCGCGGCGGTGCGCAAGGTCAAGCGCGTGCAAGTTTTTAGTCCGAACCGTGAGCACCGCGAGCAATATGCCTGCGAAATGGCGCAAGCGCTCGACGCCGAGGTAATTGCTTGTAGCAGCGCCGAAGCGGCAGCCAAAGGCGCGCATATTCTCGCGACCTGCACCAATTCGAAAGAGCCGACCGTTCACGCACGCATGCTCGAGCCGGGGATGCATTTGACCCAAGTTTCGGGTGAGCTCGCTGCGGACGTGTATCCCAAGCTTGATCTCTGCATCGGCGGCGGCCCGGCGAGTCAAGTCGTCGAGGGCGCCGCCATCGACGACGCGCAGGGTTTTACGACCTATCTCGCCGGCAGCGCGGCGGCGCTTGAAAAAGCCAAGGGCAAAGCGCGCAGGCGCGCCCGCAAGGATCAGGATTTTCACGGCCGGTTGGTTTCCCTTACCGAGCTGATCACTGGCGGGGCCACTGGCAGGACCAGCGCTCAGGAAATCTCGGCGTCGAGCGGCGTAAAAGTTGGCGGCGAGGATAGCGTCAAGGGATTGCAGTTTGTCACGGTGGCCTCGCTGGTCTACGATCGCGCCAAGGCCGCAGGACTCGGCAGAGAATTTCCGACGGAGTGGTTCCTGCAAGATATTCGCGATTAAGGATTGAATGAAGGCCGTGGCTGAAGCGCGCGTCATCCGCACCGTGTGCGATCCCAATTGCCACGCCAACCCGCGCTGCGGCATTGCGGCGCATGTGGAGCACGGGCGGATCGCCAAAATCGAACCGGGCTCATTTCCGCTGCCAGAATACGACGGGCGCGTCTGCGCCATGGGCATGGCGCGCTTGGAGCAGCAGTATCACAAAGATCGGCTGCGCTATCCGATGCGGCGCACGGGCGCGCGTGGCCAGGGGCAATGGCAGAGAATTAGCTGGGATGAAGTGTACGAACGTCTTGCGACGCAACTGCGCGCGATTGCTGAACGCCATGGCCCGCGTTCGTTGGCTTTTTTCACCGGCAGCGGTGCCGCCGGCGTGCTCACCAAAGGCTCGGCGCAGCGTTTCGCCGCCGCCATCGGCGGCACGGCCTATCGCGCTGGCGGCGTCGACTACGGTGTGCCAAAGGGGCTCGAGTATATGTTCGGCGTGCCGGCGTCGACCTACTTTCGCCCTGGTGGCCACGAGATGGCCGACGCCGTCAATTCGAAACTCATCTTGCTTTGGGGCGGTAACCCAGCGGACACACGCCAGGTCGATTTTCATTTTCTTACCACAGCGCAAAAGCGCGGCGCGAAACTGGTTTGCATCGATCCGAACCGGACGGTGACGGCAAAGCGTGCCGACCAATGGATTTCGCCGCGGCCGGGCACCGACACCGCGCTTGCACTGGCGCTGCTCAACGAAATACTCCGCAACAATCGGCAGGACGACGAGTTTTTGCGCCGTTACACCAACGCGCCGTGCTTGGTCCGGCGCGATAACGGCGCACTGCTGCGCGACGATGACACGACTGACGCGGCGCCGTACTTGGTTTGGGATTTGTCGCGAGGCTTGGCCGTGCGCTGCAGCGAGTCCGCCAATCCAGCGCTACGCGGCCACTATCAAGCACGGCGCGCCGACGGCAGTGTCGTCGCCTGCGCGCCGGCATTCCAATTGCTTTGCGACCTCGCGGCGCAACATTCTGCCGACGAAGTTAGCAACATCACCGGAGTGCCGTCATCGACCATCGTCGAGCTCGGGCGGAAGATTGCACGTAAAAAGCCCGTGTCAGTCCGCATCGGCTACGGTGTCGATCGCTGGTACTACTCCGATTACACGGCGCGGGCGGTTGCTAATCTGGTTGTCGCCACCGGAAATATTGGCATTGCCGGCGGCGGCATCAGCGTGCACGACGGCACCTACGCGGCGCCGCTCAATTTACAAACTTTCCGTGCGCCGGAGGGGCGCGAAGCGGCCACCCTCGATGTGGTTTCCTTGATGTCTGCCATTGAGCATGGCGAGCCGTACCCGGTTCGAGCGTTGTGGCTATCGAGTTCGAATCTTTTCAATCAGACCACTGTCAATCGCAGCCGCACCCTGAGGGAAATTGTACCGAATCTCGAATTATTGGTGGTGGTCGATCATTTCATGACGGATACGGCTGCGCTAGCCGACCTGGTTCTGCCGGCGTGCACGATCTTCGAGAAGAAAGATTTAATCGCCGGTATGTTCCTCCAGCTGCAGCGGCCGGCCGTCGCGCCGGAGGGCGAGAGCAAGAGCGATTGGGATATTTTCGCCGGCCTCGCCGAGCGCATGGGGCTGGGAAAATATTTCGCCGAACAGCCCGAGGCCTATCTGAAGGAAATGATTGAAACCGATCATCCCTTGCTGCGAGGCATCACCCTCGAGCGGCTCGAGCGTGAAGACGCTGTCATGCTCAATCGCGCCGCCGATCCGTACGTCGCGTTCACGGATTTCTCGTTCAAAACGCCTTCGCGCCGAATTGAGCTGTACAAAGAAGAGTTACTGCGGCATGGCGCTGAGCTGCCCTACTATCGTGAGCCGGTGGAAGCTTCACCGGTGAGTCCCTTGTATAAGCAGTTCCCCATCACTCTGCTTTTTTCCCATAGCCGCCACCGCATTCACTCGACGTTTGCCAATTTACCGAAGTTCAAACGCCTCGAACCGGAACCGACGGTTGAGATCCATCCGACCGACGCGGGGAAGCGGAAGATCGCCAGCGGAGACTATGTGCGGGTCTACAACCAACGCGGCAGCGTTACGCTCAAGGCCAGGCTCAATGCGGATATCAAAGTCGGTGTCGCGGTGATTTCGGAAGGTTCTTGGGCGAGCGATTTTATCGAAGGCGATCCGTACAGTCTCACCCACGAGCTGATTAGCGCGAGCTCCGAGAACTATGCGTTCTACGACACGCTGGTCGAAGTCGAAGCATGTTGAGGTTCGTCAAGCATTTTCTTTTGGCTTGCGCGGTGTTATTTCCCGCCGTCCTGCTATTGACGGAGATTGTTCTCTACTCGCAAAACTCTCTCTACCTCAACGGTCGTTGGGTCGTCCAAAAGCGCATGATGAAAATGGGCTTGATTCGAGCGGATGAATTTCTCCTGACACGGACCCCGCTGGCGCGAAATGTGCTCAATCTCGGTAGCAACCTCGGCTATCAGGAAGTTCTTTATCGACAACCGCTGATTCTCGGGCGAATCGACTTCAGATTTCAAATCGAGGATGGGTCCTATCTCGATATTATTTATGATCGAGATGATGCTGGCTATTCAGGCATTCGGCTGAGCAGACGCCCGGAGAGCCCATCGATCGCTTATAAGAGCACGCCAACCGGGCGGTTTCACTCGATCACACCGGCCTCGACGCAAACCATTGGAGCCGGCTGGCACAAAGCATCGGTGCAGAGTTCGCCGTCCGGCGTAACCCTGAGGATCGATGGTCAGATCTTTTCTCCCGAAGCAGCTTCCCGTGTAACCGCCGGTCTGGTCGGTTTTAGTGGGGGAATGAACGGAGCTAAGATCGATGATGTGGAAATTCAACCCCTCGGTGGTTCGCCGTTTCGTGACAGTTTTCGTAATACAAAAAACTGGCGGCGGACGTTCGCTATCACATATGGACTCATGGTCATTCTCGGCGTTCTGCTATCAAAACTAATGCTTGGACGCTACTGGGCTGGCACCAAAGATGGCCTCTATTGTTGGCTGCTGTTGTCTTTCGTTGCCGTTATCTGCGCCGGCAGCTGGTATCTATTCGATTTTCATTTTTACTCCACGCGAATTCCCCGCGATTCGGGGATTACGCGTCCATTGCTTGGCACAGAGAGTTTTCGCCTACCGAGTTTCGAACGATTACGTTTTGCGGCATTTAGCGGTTGGTACGGTTTGGCTGGGGGAGAGATCGTCACGCACCAAAGCCTTAGTGATCGTGGGTACCCGGCCAAGCGGATATTTCAAGGGCCCATTTATTGTGCAGCGCAGCCGCAATCTTGCGTAGAGGGGTTACCGTCGACACCCGGTAATGCAGCGCGCAAAGCACCCAACTGTCGGGTCCTGTTCATTGGTAGCTCGCAAACCATCGGTGCCGGTGCGCGAAGCCTGGAAGAAACATTTTTTGTGCGAGTGCACAAGCATGTCACAGATGCCTTGGCGCCCAAGTTCCATGTCGAGTCAATCAACCTTGCTATGTCCGGGCTCCGGGCCGCCGAGCTGCTCAAGGAATACAAGTCTCGGTATCACGCATTTTGGCCTCATGTCATGCTTATCAACTTGTCCTATAACGACCGGCGCTCCCCAGAGCAGTTTGCCGCCGCCATTGAGGAATTCCTTGGACTCAACCAGGCAGCGGGCATCAAAACACTTTTGCTCCAAGAGGCGAGAAGTCCTGAACCGGCGGATGATAAAAGAGTGCTTGCCAACTATGAAGTGCTGCGGAAGTTGGGCGAAAGATATGCAGCTCCAGTTCTGGCGTCAAATGACTTTCTGCGAGAGGTTAGCAAGCTGCGGACCGGAGCGCTCTGGTGGGACACGGTTCATTTGACGTCTTACGGGCAAGATATCCTCGCAGACTGGCTTGCCCCCCAGGTAATCAATGCTCTGCGCACCTCCCGTATTGCCGTGACAGATTGACCATCAGTCAACCTGCTTTTGACTACCCGATTGGTTGAGAAAACATCAAGCTGCCCACTTCGCCGCGAAGTGATCCCAAGCGCGTTCCACGGACGCAGGCTTGAACGTGCGCTTGGCAATTTTCTCGGCCTCGTCGCGCGACATGAACATCGGCTCGCCGAGGCGCATCGCTTCGGCTTGCAGCTTGGCCGATTCTTCCAAGAACAGCGACAGCATGCAGACCTCGCGAATCGATTGGCCGACGACGACGGCGCCGTGACCGCGCAGCATGAGGGCTTTCGAATTGCCAAGCAGCTTGGCCATTTCACCGGCCCGCGCCGGTGTTTCGACTTGGCCGGTCCCTGTGTAGAGCGGCACGCCTTCGTAGAAAATCGCGCTGTAGTTGTGCATCGGCCGAATGGTTTGGCCCAGCACGCTCATGAGGATAATCGCCGGCGAGTGGAAATGAAAGATCGCCTTTACGTCGCTGCGGGTTTTGTAGATCGCTTGATGTAAGGACGACTGCGGCACCGGTTTTTCGAAGTCGACGAAAAACAATTCTTCAGGCTGCACCAATGCCGGGCTCTTGCGCGGCATGAAGAGCATTTCGTTGCCGTCGTTGCCGCGCATGCTCAAGTGCGCGAAGGCATCGCTCAGTCCTTCGCGGTGGATGATCCGCAGGGCCGCGATGAAATCGTCTTTGGCAGTTTTGTAAGCGTCGTTGCTCATCGAGTCCTCGCTCAGCGTATTTTCAAATCGAAGGCCACCGGACCTTTGTCGCCCTTGCGGGTTTGAAACTGCACGCTGTCGCCTTCATTGACGTCTTCGATCTGTACCCGCGGCGCCATGCTGCCGCGGTGAAAGAAAACGTCTTCGGTGCCGTCATCCGGCTTGATAAAGCCAAAGCCCTTTTGCCGCATTACTTTTTTGACTGTTCCCGTCATAGATCAACCTTCTCCCGCTTTCGCGCATCGAATCTTGACAATCTCTCGTCGCACCCCTAGCCTCTTTCCGATTACATACCTCCGAAAACCGCTTGAGTTCAATTCTCTACTATATTTCCGGTCATGGCTACGGCCACGCGGTGCGCTCGGCGCAAGTGGTGCGAGCTCTGCTCAAGGCACGCCCAGGACTAAAGGTTCACGTTCGCACCACGGCGCCGCAGTGGCTCTTTCCCCGCGCGGCCGACTGTTCCAGGCAATCCCTCGATGTCGGGCTCGTCCAGCGCGATAGCCTCGACATGGACCTTCAGGCGACCTTGCGCGCATGCCAGGCGCTGTACCGCGATGCGGAAAACCTTACCCAACAAGAAGTCGCGTTCGTAAAACGAAACGCCATCTCTCTCGTCGTCGCAGACATTCCTCCCCTGGCCTTCGAGATAGCCGCGCGCGCGCGCGTGCCATCAGTGGGCATCAGCAATTTTTCCTGGGATGTCATCTACCAAGGTTATGTCGGCGACTATCCTGACTTCAAACCGCTGGTTGAGCAAATAGCAAGCTACCACAACCAAACGAGTCTGCTGCTAACGCTGCCGTACCCGTGCCCGATGCATGCGTTTCCACGCCAAGAAGCGATTCCTTGGATCGCTCGCCCTCCTCGGATCGATAGAGCCAAAGCGCGGGCACAATTTGGCTTGCCGCAAAGCGCGACCATCGTGCTGCTCAGCTTTGGCGGCTTGGGGCTTGAACGTCTGCCGTGGGACAAACTCAAGGCGCAGAGCGAGTTATTTTTTCTCGCCACCGGCAACGCGAAGCGCGAAGACGGCAACGTTATGATCCTCCCCGACACCCAGCGCTACTACGAAGGTTTGCTGTCGGCCATCGACGTGCTGGTCACCAAGCCCGGCTACGGTATCGTTGCCGACGTTCTTTCGCAGCGAGTGCCGATGCTCTACACCGACCGCGGCGATTTCGCCGAGTACGAGTATTTAGTGCAAGCACTGCGGGAATGCGCCCACGCCGCCTATATCCCGCAAACCGAGCTGCTGGCCGGCAACATCGCACCATACACCACGGCTCTGCTGAACAAGCCGCCGCATTGGCCGACCGTTGGGTTGAATGGCGCGGCGGTTGCCGCGCGGAAAATTCTGGACATGTACGATCTGCGAAATCAGTAGCTCACCTAGATTTGAAGCAACTCCTGAGAACATGGTATTCTTTCTCCATGACGACACTCACCGAAATCGAGGCCGCTGCTGACGCTCTTTCGCCCGAGCAAAAGCAGGAGCTATTCCTCTTCTTGGCCGCACGGTTGCGCGCCGCTGGGCAGTTACCTCCGCCCCGCGATTTTAGTCTAAAGCAAATTGAAGAATGGATTGCGAAAGATGAGGAGGGCATGCGCCGTTTGCGAGCGGGGCAGTGAGACTGTTCCTCGACACAAGCGTGCTGTTATCCGCATCCGGTTCGTCGAACGGGGCTCTTGATCGATTGGTTATATTTCCCGCGAGCAAAGACCGGCCGATCTTGTTCACCGCTTTGGCGACCGCTGACGTATTGCTTACTTTAGATCAGAGAGATTTCGCCAGTTTGCTTGGCGGAACGTTTTACGGAATGCGGATTCAGCTACCGGAACAATTCTTTCGATACGAGCGTGGACCTGGGCGTCTCCAAGTTGACGCTCTTTGAGGCTTTCGGAGTTTTCGCATGGCAATCCAGCAAGTAATCCTCGCCAAGCCGCGCGGCTTTTGCGCTGGCGTGGAGATGGCGATCGAGACTGTTGAGCGAGCGCTGCAAAAGCATGGCGCACCGCTCTATGTGTTTCACGAGATCGTCCACAACCAGCACGTCGTTAAAGATTTCTCCGAGCGCGGCGTGACGTTCGTCAACTCCATCGACGAAATTCCTGCCGGCGCCAACGTCATTTTTAGCGCCCACGGCGTCTCGCCGGCGATCTGGCAACAGGCGAAGGAAAAGCAATTGAAATGGCTCATCGACGCCACCTGCCCACTCGTCGAAAAAGTCCACCGCGAAGTGCGCAAGTTCGTCGCGCAGGGCTATTGGATTATTCTCGTCGGCCACAAAAATCATGACGAGATCGTCGGCACCAGCGGCGAAGCACCGGAGCGGACACTCATCGTCGGCACGGTCGAAGAAGCAAGAAACATAGCTGTTCCCGACCCAAACAAAGTGACCGTCTTGACCCAAACGACTTTGAGCGTCGACGACACGCGCGAGATTCTCGATGTGTTGAAACGGCGCTTTCCGAAGCTGGTCACACCAGCAAAGGAAGACATCTGCTACGCCACGCAAAACCGCCAAGACGCGGTGAAGCAGCTCGCGAGCAAGGTCGATCTGGTCTTGGTGATCGGGTCGAAGAACAGCGAAAATTCCAATCAGCTTGTGAAAGTCGCGCGCGCTCTCGGTAAACCAGCCTATCTTATTGACGACACTCGCGGCATCGACAGCGCGTGGGTTGAAGGTGTTGTCAGCGTCGGCATCACGTCCGGCGCGTCGGTGCCGGATGCTCTCGTTCAAGAAGCGGTGAATCATTTCGCCCAACAGGGTGCCAACGTGCAGCAAAATGGCCTGATCGAAGAAAACATTCACTTCGCATTACCCGATGAGGTACGTGTAACCCCTTAGCCCGCTTTGTTCTCGCTAACCCCAATAGAAAGCCCCAGAATTTATCTCAAGCCCCATATGTTGTGCATTTGGGACTTCGCCGCCTTTTGTTCCTTACGTATACCTGCGTAAAAATCTGTTTTCCACAGAAAAACACCTTGACGAGATATCCAGTGTTTCGATAGAAGGTCTCCCACCGATTTGCTCCTCTGAATGGATTCGATGGTAAGTAAAAGGACAGAAGCTACCAGGAGTGAATTATTTTCCTGACGGCACATCGAACTACCAGCGCCTGAAATAATTCCCCCAATTGAACGGTAGTTTAAACACGAACTTACAACAGTTTGGCGGATCTGTTTTTTCTAGTGCTGAGTGACGCACCTTTCCACATAGCAGTTTCTACCGAAAAGTATGGGGGAGGAAGAAAAAAAAATGGCAACGTTCCATGGATGGAGCAGGGTTCGACAGGATCAGAGTGGTAACGAGCAAGGACAACCCCGCATAGCAACCTTGAAGAACATTATGTCTCGGCGGGGGACTCCTCAGCGTTCCCGAGCCAACAATTTTTTTTGAACGCTTTCGGATCGGAGCGGAAAAGCGTGTCTTCATAGTCGAGGGAATTTCCGGATCTGGTAAAGATACATTTCAGGAATACGTCAAAGAAAGTCTAAGCGACTTTGATGTCTATGACTATGCGGAGGGTGAGTTGCTGCAATCTTGGAAGCAGTTGCACATCGAAGGCGTGCTCCGTTTGCGACTAAGGTTTATGAAACTCTTTGCGAAATATATGGCGGAGGTTGTCCGAAAGCAAAACAACGTCGTCTTTTTGCTAAACCGATTTCATCTCTCAACCTACGTCTACGCCGTTGCACAAGATCCGCGGTTTGAAAGGGAATACAACTCTATGATTCAGCTCTTGCGCAAACTGCCCATTCACGTGATCGTTTTGCTCTTGGAGGAATCGGAAATCGCGCAAAGAAGCATACACCCAGAGCGTTCCGCTGCCTGGAGAGACCACCAAGCACAAATCATTAACAAAGAAGGTTTTCGAAACACGCTAAATCGCCATATCTGGCAACAAGAACAGATTTTAAGAGCGGTCAAGAGTCAAAAAATCCCCTACTCGTTGCTAAAGCTAACGCCCACATCGCAAGCCGAGAGGAGTCTGATCGCCGACATGAGCGTAGATTCATCGGCGCTGAAGCAAAATGCAGAAACTCGATCACTGACTACTAAGAAAACGCGCCGAGTGCCTGCTGAGGTTGAAGGATCCTTTTAAGCAAACGGCAATTGGGTTGACAGTGAACCCGAGGGTGAAAGGTTATGTTAGTTACAGAGCATTTTGTTTTCACACATCTTCCTAGAACTGGCGGCACTTTCATAGCTGATCTTATCAAAAGATTTTTCCCGTCAGTCCGGGAAGTCGGCTATCATCTTCCACGCATGATGCTTCCCAAAGAATACGCTCATCTTCCGGTGCTTGGCGGTGTGCGTAATCCGTGGGATTTCTACATTTCCTGGTATAAGCATCAAATCTCCCAAGCTGGAAATTCGCCACTGTTTTGCGGTGTGAGTGATAATCGCAAGCTCGATTTTGTTGAGACAACTCGAAATGCTTTAGATCTGTGTCTAAGCGAGGGATCGCTCGATTGTCTGATCCAGAATTTACCTGATGACTTTGACTACCAAAAGAAACATGTGCCCAACGTGACCAAGAATATCATGCGGCGAATCCAAGGTAGCGGACTGGGTCTCTATTCCTTCCGGTTCAATCTGATGTTCGAGCCCTCGGAGGATGTTTTTTTCTGTAGAGTAGAGTCTCTCCGTACGGATCTGCTAACGTTCTTCGAGAGAGTCCGTGTCTTGAACAACCCGCTGCGGGATGCGGTACTCAATGTCGAAAAGAAGAATGTTTCTGATCACGATCACTACTCGGCATATTATTCTCCGGAGCTTGCAGAATTGGTTTCGCTCCGTGAACGCGCTTTGATCGAACGATTCCGGTACAAATTTGAGAGGCGGCGGGCGGTAGATGATGCATAGGGGGGCGGGTCCAGAAAAATTCCGATTGAGCACGTGAGCTGTAGCGATTTTCGATCCGCGCTCAATTTGTTCCCAAAAGTTCTGCACGGCTCCAAGAAGCACCTCAACGAATGTGCATTGAACACATCTGTGTTTCATTCTGCGTGCATTTGTACACTTGTCAACGCTCATAATCCGAAGATGTCACTTCTACTATCCTCAATGTGTGTGTTATAGTGCTGATCAAAAGATAATAGAGCCGCGATTCTCGCATCTACTGACATCTGCTCTCGACGGCAAGGAGAAGTTTAGGATGATTGTTGCCGCCGTCTTCGTTATAACCATTCTGGTCCTTTCAATCGTGGGGGCAGCAGACGCTCAACAGTCAGTTAAAGCTGGACTGCCACGGGTAGGGATAATTTCATCTTCTGGTGGTCGCTCGGATCCATGGCCACATTTGGAAGCCTTTCGTGCGGGACTGCGTGATCTCGGCTACACCGAAGGCAAGAATATCCAACTCGATCTTCGGTACGGCGAAGGTTGCGTTTAAGGAATACCTAGCTGCCGCTCAGTCGTTTAAGACAGAAATCCAGTCTCTGGCAGTTCGGGGTCCTAATGCCGATTTTCCCAAAACGTTTCAGAGCGCTAAAACGGGTCGCGCGGAGGTCGTGATTGTTGTCGCAAATCCTCTGATGAGTCAACACATCAAGCAGATTTTTGAGATTGCTACAAAAAGCCGAGTTCCGACAATGACAGAGGAAGCGCGATACGTAGAAGCCGGCGGCTTGATTTCGTACGGAGCCAATTTGGCTGAGCTTTATAAGCGTGCTGCCGAATACGTTGTGGACATCCTAAAGGGGCACAAGCCGGCCGACCTGCCCGTTAAGTTGGCAACAAAATTCGAGATTATCGCGAATCTCAAAACCGCCAAGCAAATCGGCGTTACGATTCCACAGCACGTTCTTGTTCAGGCGGATAAAGTCATCAAATGATTCGCTCTTTATTGTCCGTTTAAACCCCTCGGCCCAGTAGGGACCCAGATTGTTCGGGGAGCTAACCACAAGTTCCTCCTGGCGCCGACTTTGCGTCGAGACTCCCTTTTTTGTTAAGTGTGTCGAAGTTTTCCCGTTTGCTCGGTGTAATTTTTGTCGCAAAGTGCCGATTTATTCTTTTAACGGGCTCAGTTAGAAGCCGTTTTGAGAAAACTTTTGCTATTTTTGTAATGGGGCTTACAATTCGAATCTATCTAACGGTAAACCAGCGGCAAACGAACCCATTGAGTCGATGAATCCCAGCTCAACAAGACCGACAATTTTCCGACGCGGGATTCGCCGGTCGCTGGTGCTCTGGGGGCTCGCCCTTTTTGGCATCGCTCTTGGGGTCAACACCTTCCTGGGCGAAATCTACACCCGCCGGCAGATTCAGCATTCAACGGCAGCTATGCAGAAGGAAGTGGCGAGCCTCACAGCTCGCCACGTGGAAGCTTATATCGCGCAAAAAACGCTGCGCTTGCGTGACGCCGCGACGAATCTGAGCCTGCATACGCTCGGTAGCCAGGAGCAGCGCATCACGATCAGTCTCCTCGTCAAGAATGACGAGTCCTTCGAAGAGATTTCGGTGCTCGATGACCAGGGCCGGGAACATTTGCGGGTTTCCGACCTGAAAGTCTATTTCGACGCCGACTTGCGGGACCTAAGCAAGAACGCTGCTTTTGAATCGGCGGCTAAGGGTAAGGACTATGTTAGTGCGGTGTCCACCTCTGATAAGGGTGAGCCCTATCTATTTCTAGCGGTGCCAATTACCAATCCGACGAAAAGCAGCGTTGAAGTTGCGCTGGCTAAGACCAGCATGCGGTTTTTGTCCGAGCTAGTGCAAAAGGAAAGCTTCGGACGCGCCGGGGTTATCTACATTGTCAATGAAAATGGCCGGCTGATCGCGTCTAAAGATCCGCTCCGGGTGCTTCAAAGTCCTGAGCTTAAAGCCATGCCGGCAGTGGCCGCATTCGTCAAAGCGCGCAACAAACCCCAAGGTGCTGCCATCCGAGGGCGAGGTTTGAGCGGTGCGGACGTGCTTAGCAGCTATGCCGTTGTGCCAGGTTTGAATTGGGGGGTGGTGGTCGAAGAGCCGGTCGAGTTTGCTTTAGAAGATATTAAAGCTTTGGAGAAGTTTACCCGCGTGCTTTTGGCAGCTGGACTGCTCCTGGGTTTTGTCCTGATCGTCTTACTGAGCAAGCGCGTCACCGGTCCGATACTCGCTCTCCGTGAAGGAGCCCTCACCTTTGGCGCGGGCAATCTTGATCACCGCGTCGATATCAAGAGCAAAGACGAAATCGGCGAATTGGCAACCACGTTCAACGAAATGGCGGATGTCATCAAATCTAACCGCGATGAATTGGAAGCCAGAGTGCAAAACCGCACCCAAGAACTTTCGCTCCTATATGGCGTAACGACGCAGTTAAACCAGTCCTTAGACCTGTCGAAGGTCCTGAGCTACGCGATCGAACAGATCCGTGCCCATTTCCATTTCGACTCCATCGAGTTCTTCCTGTTTGATGACAGCTTCGAGTCACTGGTTTTGGCCAGCCCTGACCGCGACTCACAATCTCTGGACGTGGCGCCGCGCCGGTTTCGCCGAGGTGAGGGCGTGGTGGGCAAAGTCGCAGAGTGCGGTACAGCGGCGGTTTTTGAAGACATACAAATAAGCGAGTCCTATCAGAGCTTGAGCCACAGCGGCGCCGGACGCGCACAGGGGTTCCGTTTTCTCGCTGCTTTACCAATCAAAACCAAAGAACAGACTTTCGGCGTTGTGGTGTTCAGCAGCACCGCGGTGCAGCGGCTTAGCGATGAGGCCATGAAACTGCTCAACGCGGTGTGCGAACAGATCGCCATCGGGCACGAGAAGTCTCGTCTGTTCGAAGAAACCATCAAACGTAGCGAGCAATTGCAAAGCGCGAATAACGATCTGCGCACTGAGATCACCGAGCGTGAACGCGCTCAGCAGGAAGTTTCACGTCAACGTCAGCGCATCGAATTGTTGCACGACATCACGTCGTCCATCAGCAGAACACTCGACCGGGGGATCCTGTTAAACACTCTGTCAACTCGGTTAGAGAACCTGTCGCCCTATTCGGTGACGTTGCTGCGGCTCTTCAACAAGACTACTGGAAGGCTCGAGTCCGTTACCGCGGGCTGGCTCGACAGCGAGACAAACGGGTCTATTCCTAGCACCGGCTTGAGTCAACTTGTTGTGGACCAGAAACAGATCCTGGTTGTGGAAGATTTGCAAACCGACCCTCGGGTGTCGTGCCCCGACTATTGGCGCGCCCATGGACTAGTCAGTTACGTCGGTATCCCGCTGATCGCCGAAAACCAGCTGCTTGGAGTATTGGCCTTTTACTTGCGCCAAAGACATGCGTTTCCCAAGGAGGAAATCGAATTTCTCTCTACCCTGGCCGGCCAGGTGGCGATTGCGTTGTACAACTCCGAGCTCTACGAGCGCACGCGCCAACAAGCCGCAGACCTGGAGGAAGCCAACAAGGCGAAAGACGAGTTTCTCAACGTCATGTCGCACGAGCTGCGCACGCCGCTCAACGTGGTTAGTGGCTATGCCCAAGTCCTCGACGAAGGAGTGCTCGGCGACATCAGCGATGAGCAGCGTCATGCGGTGCAAACGATTATTTTCCAGTCGAAAGAGCTGCTGCGCATGATCAACGAGATTTTGCAGGTTGGCAGCTTGCAAGCCGGCAAGGTGCGGGTCGACTTCGAAGACACCGATCTCAATCGATTGTTCAAGGAGCTTGCCGCGGCGTGTGGCGTGCTCTCGAAGAAAAGCATTGCGCTCAATTGGAATGTCCCGCCGCACTTGCCAGTTATCCGAAGCGATGGCGATAAGCTGAAGCATATCTTGCAGAACCTGGTTCACAACGCGCTCAAATTCACTGAGGATGGCAGCGTGACGGTTTCCGCATCGTGCACGGCCACGGGCGTGCAATTCAAAGTGCAAGACACTGGAGTGGGAATCAGCGAAGAGAAGTTGCCGCTGATTTTCGAAATGTTCCGCCAGGTCGACAGCTCCAAAACCCGCTCCTACGGGGGTGCTGGAGTCGGACTGTTCATCGTCAAACGGTTCGTCGAGCTGCTCAAGGGCACCATCGAGGTCGAGAGCAAAGTCGGCCACGGAACAACATTCACCGTCACCATCCCCGCCCACGTCGCCGGCGCTAGCCGGACGGAAGACAGCGCAATAAGCTTGCCTAACGATCTCGCGCTGTGAAATGTTTTTCATTGCCGCGCCGATCAAGGGCCTGGGGCCGCGGCCGCAGCTCCAAGCTTGGCGATGTCGATAATGTCTAGGTATTTTTCGTAGCCCTCATCGCGCCAAAGCGTGATGGCATCGGCGGTGCCGCCTGGGCCATCGCCCTTTTTGCCATCCCACACCGCCAAGATCACCGGCTCTTCATCGAGACGCCGCGAGAACTCCATCGCCAGCCGCTGCACTTCGCGGTTCGCTGCAATCAGCGCATCGGTAAGCTCAGCTGCCGGCGGGCAGGGCGATGTCAATGGCGGCAGAAACTCGATGCGCCGGTTTTTCTGAAGTTGGGCGAAGTGCTCGTTCCAGTTGCCACCCGCCGAGAGGGCTAAAAAATCCTCGCGGGGAATCGGCAAGACCACCGTTGCGGTCAAATCGCGCCGGACTAGTTCTTCGAGGACAATCATGTCAGTTCCACGCGATGCCTGACCGAAGCCGTGCAGCGCCCCGTATTGGTCGAGTCGCTGGCGAATCGCTCGACGCAAGGCGCCGATTTTTTCCTTGGGGAAGCGGGGCACCGGTCGGTTGTCGGCGTCGACCATGTGGCCGAAATAGACCAACACGCGCGGCACCGGCAGGACCGCGTCAAGCACATCGCGCGGCAGGCCTAGGGCTTCGAGGTTTAGTCGGGCCTGACGGCGCATCACCGCGATGTTTTCATGCAAACCAGCGGCTTTGCCGGCCGCCTTGGCATACCAATCTTTTGCGTCATGCAGACGCTTGAGTAAAAGGTAGGCCTCACCTAGGGTCGCGCAATCCCAATGATCGAACTTCGCGTGATCACGCTTCAGCATGAGGTCACGCACCTGGGTTGCGATCTCATACATTTTCGCGTGATCACCGCAGTGCAAGGCCATGGAGGCGGTATTAACGCCGTTGAACGGATCGCCGGTGCGCTCGTAGGTGACGCGATAACAATCGAACGCGAGTTGGCGAAACGCGGTGTTTTTTGCCATGACCCAGCGTGCCTTGTAGCTCCCCGCGAGCAATCCACCGGTTTCTTGATCGAGTTGACCCTCGCGCGACAACTCTTCTAGTTGCGCAATGGCGGCATCGATCTGCCCCATTTTTCGTGTCGCCAGCGCGCGCAGCTAGCGCACGCGCAGGGTCGCCGGAGCGTTTTCTAATATCTGGAGGGTCGACTCAAATAGGCCTTTGCCGTTGAACGCTTCTGCTGCCGCAATGAGCGGTGCCAGATCGGTCGCCGTCGTCTTGCGCCACTCCGAAAGAATATCAAATATCTGCTTACCATCGCCCTTTGCCGCCGACTGAATTTCCGCGACAAACCGGTCGATCACACGGGTCTCCGCCGCGTTGGCGCGAGCCGTCGGAGTATTATCACTATCGGTAAAACGGCCAACCAAAACGTTCAACAAACGGTCAAGGTTCGCCCCTTCAGCTTGGCTTTTGCCATTGAAGTCCAGCCACACGCGCGTGTCTAGAAACGGCGGCATTGGCGAGTCATCCAAGCGCAAGGGCACCAGACAAAATTCCTCGTCTTCGATGGCGCGTTTTTTTAGCACGCTGGCTTCCTGCTGGCACCAGGGCGACTCCAACCAACCTTTGCTGACCAAGACGACGGCGGCTCGACTGCGTTGCAGCGCCGACTCTAGTTGTGCGGCCAGGTCACCGCCCGGAACCAATTCACGCTGGTCGATGAACACCCTCAGCCCTGCCCCTTCCAAGCGGGCCACCAAGCTTAACGCCCAGGGTCGGTCGGTGGATCGATAGCTGACAAACACATGATAGGCGGTGTCATCAATCGCTGGTACCAACTCGGTGCGGGTTGCCAAAACCGTCGGTGCAATCGCCACGCTCTCGGGCGCGATATCCAACAGCTTGACGACTTCGCCAATCGGGCAGGCATAAACATAGCCATAAGCGGCGCGCCGCTTATCGTCGGCATCGCCGATATGTTTGGTCAGATGTCCCACTAAGGCGCCGTCAACCACCACCGGGCTTCCGGAAAAACCGTGCAATGGCGAGGCGTTGCCGGTGGCGATCTGGTCGGAATACAATAGAATAGCGGGCTGACCAATATCGTTTCTGGTTTGCGGGTCTTGAATTTGCCCATCGATAGGCAGACCCGTCGGTCGATCGGTTTTGCTGGTCAAGGCCGGAAAACCGTAACACTCCCAGACGACTCGGCGTTTAAGCCCATGCGCGATCGGCAGCGGCGCGACCGCGAGCGATTCGTCAAAGCCCAGCACCGCGCTGTCGCTGGCGAGATCCGACTTGAGCAACGTTGCGCGGCAGGTGGGACCGCCGACGCCGACGATCACCGGGTATCGTTGTCCGGGCTGCCACGACTTGACCACATGCAACGCGGTGGCGATGCGCTGCGGCGCGATCAGATACCCCGTGCCGGTGCCGTCAGGACCGGATATGAACACGCAGGTTTGTTTCAAACGCGTGAGCAGATCGGCTGCTACCTCAGCCATGGGAACTTCCTCCGGATAACTTCTGCATCAAAGCACCGGTCGTCACGCGTTCTTGGGCGTCGCTGTCAGCGAAGTAGACGTCTGCGGCGCACACGATGTTGTCATCGAGATCGATCTTCACGTAAGTCGGCACGCCGCGGCGCCAGTTATCGAGCGCATTACTCTCCAGCTCGGCGACAAACGCCGTCAATGCACTAGCTGCACGATCCGCGTCGGCCTGCCAGATGGCATCGGGCATGCGCATCAGGTCGGCCCAAGTCCCGCTGTTCAAATAGACCGGCATCGCGTCGCTGTTCGCGCCGAGCCGCACATGCTTGGCGAGGTGGGTGTGGCCATAGACGACGACCTTAAAACCAGCCGCGGCCGCAGCACGTGCAGGGGTGAGATAGGTATCCAATTCCTTGTCTACCGCGAAGGCGTCGCGGTGTTTGTTGACGGTGCTGCGGATAGCTTTGAACAACGCGCTGCGGCGCGCGGCACGCACTTTGTCGCTCACCGCCTCTGCCACTTGGCCGAGAAAATCGCTGACCGCGCCCACCTGGGCGGCGTCGCCGCCACTGGCGATATCTTGGGCGAGATCAAACAGCTGTTGGTCGCTTTGGTCGCCTGCGCCAATGAATTCTTGGTCCTGGGGTTCTCGGTTCTCGTCGAAATCGACTGCCCAGGTCTGCCGGAACCGTTGAAAGAATTGCCAGACATCGCGAAATCCGGCAGCCCCCAGCGCCGCAACGATCGGCAGCGCGCCTGCGTCCTCAGGCTTTAGTAGATCGATAAAGGCGTATTGTCGTTTCAAAGGGTTCATCACGTCGATCACCAAGCGGCTCCCCGGCAAAACTGGAAATTCGGGCTTAACCGGCAGCGCGCGCGACAGCTGTGAGCGCACCCGGCGCAGAGCGCCATGGGGCACTGCGTTCCATTCATCGAAGCGATTGCCGTGTTCGATCAAAACCGGCCCGCAGGTAAAGGCTTCGTTGTCGTAGATGAAGTCGATGCGCCCAGGACCCATGCGGTCGAGAAAAAGTTGCCGCACTCCTGGCAGCGCCAGCTCGATATCGTGATTGCCGAGCATCAGCGTCAGCGCGCCGTCGCGTTTGGCAAAGCGTTGCAGCGCTTCCCACACTTGGGCAGTGTCATCGAGAATGCGCGCGAGTTTTTTGCGCGCCGTTTCGGGGTCGGGGGTGAAGGCGAGAAATGGTTCTTCAGCGAGAAAATCAACGATGTCCCCGGCGATCACTAGCCGGGTATCGCTGCTTGGCGTGCGGCCCGGAAGCCGATCGATGAATTGCTTTAGAAGAACATGAGTACGCGGCGGACAGATTTGAAACCCGGGCCGTCCGTTTTCACCAGGGGAACCGCCCAAGTGCAGATCTGAAATGACGTAGATGGAAGTGTGCATGGTAGTCTTTGTTGCATACCGCGATGCTTACCCGCGACTCAGATGCGAATTCGACCACAGCGCGTTCGTTCGCCGCGTACTTTGAACGAGATGGGATTGCTGGGTGGTTGAGACGATGCCCTGGCCGGTGGTGCGCGCCCTCGCTGGCGTAGCAGTTCCTAATCCCCTAGCACGACGACGCGCTTGGAATATCGCGACCGGGCTTGAGCTGTCAAGCCGGACTTCAGTGGCAGCAATGAAGACGTTGTTAGGATTGAAAGTGGTCGAGGGGACAAAGCCCGTCGTGAACTCTAATTGGTCACGCGCTGTGTGACGCATCTTAGATGCGTCGCTCGCTGCCAGTCTTTGTGTGCCGCGAATCTGGCCGTCAGGCGACTCCGCGGAAGTTGGGACGCTTCTCTATCACCATCGTGCCGGCCTCGTGGTTGTAGCGGCCGCGCGCGATGTTCTCCAGATTAACGCCGGTGACGCGGATGAAGCGCGCGCCGGCGGGGTAAGCAATCGAATGGATGGCGCGGTCCTGAAATATACCGGCCTGGCCGCGCTCCATGCGGTAGGTCTTCGCCCTTTCTATCGTCGCCTTGCCGGCAACCGAGCCGTCGTCGGTGCGCTTCCATTCGGTCATCTCAGTATGCTTGACCGCCTGCCCATAAATCGCCCACGAGTCGCCATGATCATGGGGGCCGCCGACATAATCTCGGTCCATGATATGCGCGAGGATCTGGAAGCCGAGTTCCGAATCTTCATACAATAGATTGGCGCCGCCGCTGGCATTCGGGCCGCATGTGGCAGCGACGAAATCGTCGTTCATCAGCAAGTCCTGCAGCTTTTTCCGCACCGCATCCCGTCCCATTGGGCCGGAGTCGGTCTTGAGGATATCACCGCAGTCGGCGGCAAATTCTTTAAGCGTGTAAGCCATGCCATATCCTCCGAAATAATCCAGCAGTTTTTTCAGGCGAGCTTTAGCGCCGGTTCCGACGATTGTCAATTGCTATGTTAGATCTGGATTTGGGGTATTTGTTGAGGCCTCCAATAAAATTGCGGAGTACGGCTAGCCCTCGTTTTACCTTGTCCCCTGCATCAGCCAGTCTGTCTATCCATTTATACATATTTATACGCGGAATTAAGTATAAATGGGTAAACTTGTTATAAATCTGGAAGCCAGACCGACGTTGCGGCGCGAGACACAGCGAAATCATTGCGCTGCGTTGGGGAGATGTCGATTTCAGCATAGGCGTCATTTCTATCACCAAGTCGCGCTACCGAGAAACCGCCAGTCCAACCAAAACCGTCGCCAGCGAACGCGAGATCGAGAAATCGATCATGGAATTGCTGAAGGCGATGAAGCCGCTTCACGTCGAAGAAACCGATTTTGTTTTCAAGAACCGCGAAGGGCAACCCATCAAACAAGACAAGTGGCGCAACAAATATTGGTACCGCGCACTGCGTGCTTGCGACATCCGGCCAAGAAAATTCTACGCAATGAACAAGAAAGAGGATTTGATGAAAGAAAAATGGTCGGGGCGAGTGGATTTGAACCACCGACTTCACGGTCCCGAACCGTGCGCTCTACCAAGCTGAGCCACGCCCCGACTCGGGACAAACTAACAACACCGAAGGTAGAAAACAAGCGCAGGCGCGCCGCTCCAGATTACAAATTCCATATTCCAGATCACCGCGACTCAGTACCAAATTTGGAATCTGTAATTTGGCATCTGGAATCTCCCTCAGCGCCGTTACGCGGCGCTGACGGCCTGTCGCATTTGCCGAATCGTTTCCGCGTAGTTGGACGTTTTAAAAATTCCCGAGCCTGACACGATCACTTCGCTGCCGGCTTCAACCACGCGGGCGATGTTGTCGGATTTGACGCCGCCGTCGACTTCGATCAGGATCGACTGCTGCGCCTGGTCAATCATTCTTCTTACCTCGACAATCTTCGGCAACACATCGGGAATAAACGCCTGGCCGCCGAAGCCGGGGAAGACGGTCATCATCAAGATCATGTCGATATCCGGAAAACAGGCGGCGACTTTGCTCAGCGGCACATCGGGATTGACCGCGATGGACGCTTTGGCGCCGAGCTCACGAATTTTTCTAAGGGTGGCGTTGGGATTGGCGCAAGTGTCGGGATGAATCGAAACCCAATCGGCGCCGGCTTTGATGAACTCCGGCGCATACTTGCCCGGGTCGGTGATCATTAGATGCACGTCGACCGGAATCGTGGTCACTTTTCGCACCCATTCGACGACCACCGGACCGATGGTTATGTTGGGTACGAAGTGACCGTCCATGACGTCGACGTGGAGCCAATCGGCGCCGGCTGCTTCAACCGCCTGGATCTCGTCCTTGAGCCGGCTGAAATCGGCAGAAAGAATCGACGGAGCAATCTTGATCGAAGACATTTAGTTGACCTTTCTCATGCGCGCCGCAAAGAAGCCGTCGCTGTTGTCGCGGTGCGGCAGCGCTAAAAAATATTTTCCCTGCACCAGCGATTTTGCTGGCTCAGGAAGATAGTTTGCGGCGGCTTCCAACTCGAATCCATCGTGTTCAGATAAAAATCGTCGAACCACTTCGTCATTTTCTTCGGCCATCAGCGTACAAGTAGAATAAACTAGAACGCCGCCAGGTTTAAGATATCCGCTTGCGTTGTTCAATATCTTGCGTTGCAGAGCGCTTAGCCTCTTGACGTCGCTTTGATCGCGCTGCCATTTGATTTCCGGATGGGAGCGCAGCGTGCCGAAGCCGCTGCAGGGCGCGTCGACTAAAATGCGGTCGTAGTTGGTAGATAATGCGGCTGGTAATGTTTCACCCATGTCGTGGCACAACGCTTCTATCGAACGCAGCCCCAGCCGCGACCTGTTGTCGTTGATCTTGGCGATGCCGCTAGGCGACCTATCAACGGCGATGACCGAGCCACGGTCATCCATCAACTCGGCCACGTGAGTTGCCTTGCCGCCGGGCGCGGCGCAGGCGTCGAGAATCCGCTCGTTGGGCTGCGGATCGAGCAGATACGATACAAGTTGCGAGGCTTCGCCTTGCACTTGAAAGTATCCCTCAGCGAATCCCGGAATACGATCGATGGCAGGTGCGGACTTAAGCCAAATGCCTACGGGAGAATTTCGCGTCGGCAACGCCTCGATACCGTTCTCGGCGAGCTGGGTAAGCAAAACGTCTCGGGAGATCTTTCTAACGTTGACGCGAACGACGAGCGGTGCTTGATCGTTGCTGGCACTCATCAGAGCGATTGCTTCGTCGCTGCCAAAATAATCGCGCCATTTCTCGACCAACCATTGCGGATGGGAATACTCTTGAGCCAGTGTAGCCACCGATGAATTTGACAACCGCGGTTGCGCTCTGTCGTCGCGTTGGCGCAGAACGTTTCTCAACACGCCGTTGACGAATCCTCCAGCCCTACTGCCCTGCAACTTTTTTGCAATCTCGACCGCTTCATTGACGGCGGCATAGTCAGGCACTTTGTCGAGAAACAACAACTGATACAGAGTCAGCCGCAGAAGGTTTCTGATGAGCGGATCGGCTTCCGACAAAGGCCGGCGTAGATGGGGCTGCAGGCGCCCATCGATTTTGCCGCGCCAACGCAGGGTGCCGTGCACGACCTCGGTCAAGAGCCCGCGATCGCGCTCGTCGAAGGGCTGCGATCTCATGCTGCTATCGAGGAGAATGTCAGCGTAGGCTTTGCGCGTATCGACTTTGCTTAGGATTTCGGCGGCAAGCTGGCGAACGTTGGTCTTCTCATCCGAGGCGGTCACCGGTTTTGATCCTTGCTCCTTTGACAAACTCGGTTCCCGGGAGCCGTTTTTTGTTCTCCAGCTGAACTTCAGTGAGTGAGAGTACTCCACTGCCGGCGCCGACCCAGAATCCGCCGCTGTCGGCGCGCAGAACTTCGCCTGGAGCTCTTTCGGCCTGGTCGTTTACCAGTTGCGCCCGGTGCACTTTCAAAAGTTTTCCGGCGATATGTGTAAAAGCGCCGGGCCACGGGTCGAGCCCGCGCACCCGGCGTTCGATGGCACTGGCTGACTGAGACCAATCGATCTGGCCGTCTTCTTTTTTCAAGATTGGCGCGACACTGGCCAATGATTCATCTTGCTCTTGCGCTTGCAGCGACCCTTCTTTAAGTCGACGCAAGGTTTCGCGCAGTAAGTTGGCGCCGATGGGCCTCAGCTTTGCCTGGAGGGAGCCGGTGGTTTCGTCGGCCGCCAGCGCCACGGCGTGCTGGAGAAAAATCGCTCCCGCGTCCATTTTTTCGACCAGCCGCATGGTCGATACACCGCCCTCGGTCTCACCGTTAATAATGGTCCAGGCCGCCGGTGCGGCGCCGCGATACTTCGGCAACAGCGAGTAGTGAATGTTCAGACAGCCCTGCGGCGCCAGCTCCAGGACAGCCTTGGGCAAGATTCTGCCATAGGCGACCACGACTATTATCTCCGGCTGCCAACTCTTGAGCGTCTCGATAAATTCCGGCGTGCGGATTTTTTCCGGGGCGATCACTGGGATATTGTGCGCTTCTGCCAACTTGCGCACCGGTGAGGGTTGGGTTTGTTGGCCGCGGCCTGAGGGTCGGTCCGGTTGGGTGACCACACCGACGACCGAATCTTCACTTTTGAGCAGCTCTTCTAAGGTCGCCGCTGCAATCGGCGGCGTGCCCATGAAAACAATACGCCAGGCAGCAGGCATAAGAAGTAGAATTGCAAGTTCAGAGCAGATGAAACCTGGGCGTCAAATCATCGCCCGCGGACTTTCCGATTTCGGTTCGACGCCGTCACGCAACATTTTTTTGCGCTTGCGTGTGTAGAGATCTCGCTTCAGGCGACTGATGCGATCGATAAAGAGTTTGCCGTCAAGGTGATCGAGCTCGTGTTGGAGTGCTACAGCGAGAAGCCCGTCGGCTTCGATCTTCACCGGGTTTTCGTTTTCATCGATGGCGGTGATTTCCACCTGCGCGGCGCGGCGCACCTCGGCGGTGTAATCGACCACGCTCAGGCAGCCCTCTTCCCAGACCACTTCGCCTTCGGCGCGCGCCACGACCGGATTGATAAGCTTGTAGACCTGTTTATGGGGGTTTTCGTGATCGATGTCGAGGACTACGATGCGCTGCGAAACCCCCACCTGCGGTGCCGCTAAGCCGATACCCGGCGCCGCATACATGGTGTCGAGCATGTCTTGCACCAGTTGTTGGGTGGCCGCCGTAACGTTTTTCACCGGCTGCGCTACCCTGGTCAAGACCGGATCTGGATATTTGTGTATTTCCAAGATTGCCATAAGCTACTGAAACAAATTCATAACATGCTGTAGGGATCGACATCAATGTGGAGGCGCACAGCGCGCCCTCGTCGCACCCCTTCGCGCGCTAACTGAGCGAACTCTAAAAGCGGCCCGATCTGTTTGCCTTTGATCAGGAGCTGCCAGCGATAACGATTGCGCAGCTTTTCGATGGGTGCGGGCGCGGGCCCGAGGAGCTCCAGTTGGCTGGAGAATTTCTCTTGGGTCGATAGACGCCGGCGCAGCGCAGTGGCGAGTTTTTTAATCTCTCCTTCAACTTCTTCGGCCCTCGGCCCATCGAGACGAAGTTGCACGAGGCGGCTAAACGGCGGGTAGCTGAGCGCCCGGCGAAACTCTACTTCAGCCGCAAAAAAACCCTTGTAGTCATGATTGAGCAGATCCTGCATGGCGTAGTGGTCTGGCGCATAGGTTTGCACAATGACTCGACCGGGATCGTTGCCGCGCCCCGACCGGCCGGCGACCTGGCTCAAGAGCTGAAAGGTTCGTTCGGCCGCGCGAAAGTCAGGCAAGTTTAGCGATAGATCGGCGAGCAGAGCGCCCACGAGCGTGACGCCCATGACGTCATGCCCTTTGGTAATCATCTGGGTGCCGACTAGAACATCGAGCTCGCCCTTTTCCCAACTGCGAATCAGCGCCTCTTGGGAACCGCGTTTGCTGGTCGTATCGCGATCCATGCGAGCCACCCGCGCCAGTGGCAGCAGGTGCTTGAGCGCCTGCTCGATCTGCTCGGTGCCGGCGCCAATGCCAGTGAGACTTTCGTTGCCGCAACCCGGACAGAGTTGGGTGACGGGCTTGCGGAAATCGCAATGGTGGCAACGCACGCTGCGCTGTTTCAGATGGAGCGTCAGCGTGACACTGCAATAGGAGCAACGCAGCACATGGCCGCACAGCCGACACTGTAGAAAGTTGGAAAAGCCGCGCCGGTTCATGAAAATCAGACTCTGCCGCCGGTTGTTGAAATTCTCGACGAGCGCCTCGGCAAGCGGCGGCGAAATTAACGCCAGCGCTGCGGCGGGCTCACTGGCGGCGCCTCCTTCGGAGGGCGCGCTGGCTTGGTCCTTTGCCCGCAGCGGCTGCTCACGCAGATCGACAATTTCAATCTTCGGCAGCGGGCGCTCGTTGACGCGCCTGGATATTTCCAAGAGACGATAACGGCCTTGCCGGCAGTTTTCGTAGCTTTCGATTGCCGGCGTGGCCGAGCCGAGAAGCACCGGGCAGCCGACAAGCTTGCCGCGCACCACCGCGAGGTCGCGTCCGTTGTAGCGCAGTCCCTCCTCCTGTTTGTAGGATGGGTCGTGTTCTTCGTCGACAATGATGAGCCCTAAATCCGGGAGCGGCGCAAAAACCGCCGAGCGCGCGCCAACGACAACGTCTACTTCGCCGCGCAGAATACTCCACCAATGGGCCCAGCGTTGGGCGCCGGTGAGCGCGCTGTGGAGAACCCCGACCCGTCCGGGAAAACGCGCCGTGACGCGGTCGATTAGCTGGGGAGTCAAAGATATTTCTGGAATCAAGATCAGACTACGGCGGCCCAGGTTGCGACAATTCTCCATGGCCCGCAAATAGACTTCGGTTTTGCCGCTGCCGGTGACCCCATGCAGCAAAAACGTTGCGAAGCCGCCCTGCTCGATGCGCGTGGCGATGGCACGGTAGGCGTTCTCCTGCTCATCACTCAGGTCAAAAGGCTGGCTCGCCTGCCCGCCGCTCAGGTCTTCCTTGCTATGGACCTTGCGGCGACGCAACCCTGGCACGCGCTCGCGACGGGACACTACGCCGGCCGCTTCAAGGCGCGCAACGGCCGGCAGGATACTCGTTTTTTCTACCTGGCGCGCGAGAAACTTGACAGTAGCCCTGCCGTTTCTTTGACGCAGCAAGTGAATTATTTGCTCCTCGACAGGATCGGCAACGGCAAATTCTTCCACCTTGAGCCGCAGCCACTGCTCGGTTTCTAAACGCAAGCTGGGCGGCAGAATCGCCGTTAACACCTCGCCTACCGAAGCCAAATAGTAATGGCTGATCCAGTGCAGCAGTCGAATCAGCCCATCGTCCAACACGGGACGGTCGTCCAAGACCGCGAGAATATCTTTTGTTTGGAGCAGCGGCGGGTCCGGCAAGAGCTCGATCACCACACCGCTAAGCTTGCGCTTGCCCAGCGGAATCAACACGCGTGACCCGACGGCGATGGAATCCCGCAGCGCCTGAGGAACGGCATAGGTCAACGCTTGCAGAAGCGGCGAAGGCACAACCACGCGCGCAAAATTCGCCGCTGTTTCGTTCATCCATGAACTATTAAGGCTGAGGCCAGGAAAAGCAACCAGTCGGGATTCCATCGCTTACTGCAATTTTGTTGACGATCGCCATGGTCAAGGCTTGAAATCAACGGATAAGAACAGCGGCTAAGAGATGCTCAGGGACTGCCGATGGCTTTTATGAAGCAAAAATTCTGCTGACGATCGTGGCCGCCTTCTTGCGTAAGCGCAGGCTGTCCGTAAGAGAGGAACACAATTATGCATAATTATATACAACTAAAATTTGACAGTAGTCACCCTATCGGGTAGGGTTGACACCCTCTGTCCATCCGGTTCCCGCACCGTTCTTCCCGTACAATGCAGTTTGCGAATAACGTGAAAAAGCTTCGCGAAGCTAGAATGCTGAGCAGGTCCGAGTTGGCGCGCTTAGCAGGGATCTCGCCGCTCACCTTGGACCGTATCGAGCAAGGCAAACCTTGCCGCGTCGCAACCCAACGCCGGATACTCCTCGCCTTGGGGCTCAAAGTATCGCAGAAAAGCAAAGTCTTTAGCCAATAAGAAAAACTATGCCGGCACTATTCAAAAACCTAAGTCTTAGCTCCCTGGGTTTTCCAGGCCGCAAGGAAAGCTACGTTGCGTTCGATATCGGCTCGAGCTCGGTCAAGATGGTCGAAGCGGCGCTCGACCGCAACAGCTGGCGCCTGCTCAATTTCGGTGTCTTGGGGATACCCGCGGGCGCAGTGCAAAACAACATGATTGTCGAAACCAAGCTGGTGGCCGAAGCCATGAAAAAATTGGTGAGCGACCACGGTGTAAAAGCGACCAAGGTCATCTCAGCCGTGCCGGGGCGCTCGGTGATCATGAAAAAATTCGAGCTGCCGGCGCAAAAAGAAGAAGAGCTGGAAGCCAACATCGAGTTCGAAGCCAACAAAGTGATTCCCGAGAACCTCGAAAACGTCAACCTCGACTACCAGATTCTCAACTCTCTTGAAGGGGGCAGCAAGGTCGAAGTCCTACTAGTCGCGGTGCGCAAAGAGATCGTCAATAGCTACACCGATGTCATCGAAGAAGCCGGACTCACACCGGCCGTCTTGGACGTCGACTATTTCGCCATGGAGAGCATGTACGAAACCAACTACGAGCCACAAAGCGCCGGCGAAGTCATCGGCCTGATCCATATCGGCTCGCGCTACACCAGTATCAATGTTCTGAGCAACGGTATCTCGACGTTCACCGGTGATTTACCGGTGGGCGGCGAAGAGTTTACCGAAACTCTACGGCGCTCGCTGCAAATCTCCAGTGAAGCAGCGGAAACCTTGAAGGTAACCGGCTCGCTCGAAGGCAAGCCCTACCCCGAGTTGGATGAACTACTTAGGCCGACGGCGGAGACGCTCGCCGAAGACATTCGGCGAAACCTGAGCCTGTACGGCGCCGTGGCAAGCGAAGAGGGCATCCGGACGATTTATTTGAGCGGCGGCAGTGCCAGAGTGCGCGGTCTGTCGGCTGCCATGGAAGAAAAACTCGGCGTGCCCGTGCAGCTGGCCGATCCCTTGCGTGGTTTTCAGTTGGAAAAACACATTGATCGCGATTCCCTCGCCGAAACCGCAGCGCAGCTCGGTGTCGGTGTGGGACTGGCCATTAGGAGACCCGGAGACAAATGATTTGCATCAACCTACTTCCGGTTAGGGAACTCAAGGCCGAAGTCACTCGGCGGCGCGAGACGGTGCTGGGTGTATCTTGCCTGGTGACCGTGTTAGTGGCCCTGGGGGCGCTTTATGGATATCAAGCCATGCAGGTTTCTGCTTTGGAAAAAGAACTAGCGGATGCCCGCGCCGAGCTGCAGCAGCTTGCCGCCAAGGCGAAAAGCGTCGTTGAGCTACAGGCGCGGGTCGCCGAGTTCCAGGGCAAACACAAGGTCATTGAGGACATCAACAAAAAGAAAGCCGGCCCGGTGCGCATCATGGAGAATCTTTCAGCATCGACGCCAACGGCTCTTTGGCTGACTCAGTTTAGAGAAACGGGCGGCGATCTGACTATTACCGGAGTCGCGATGAACAACCAGACCATCGCCGATTTTCTAAAATCCCTCGCTTCCCATGCCAATTTTAGCAACACCGAGCTGGTCGAAACCGTTCAGACCGAACAAGCAGGATTGCCGCCGCGCCGATTTCTGATCAAGTCTAGACTGCTGTATCAACCGCCAGCCCAAACCGTGCCGGTAGCAAAGCGTAACTAATTTATGAACGACCTGATTGCAAAAGTACTCGATAAACCGAAGCCGCAAAAAATCGGTATCCTCGTCGGTATCGTGCTGTTGCTTCTTGTGGTCGGCTACCTCTACATTTATGCGCCGCACAGCGAGCAAATGACCAAACTGCATGAGGAGATCGACTCAGTGCAGGCCGACCGCGATCGCAAGAAAGCCATTGCTGCCAACTTGCCGAAGCTCCAGAAAGACTTGCGCGAGTGGGACATCAAACTGAAAACCGCCGTCTCGCAGCTGCCTGACAGCCGTGAAATTCCTGAGCTGTTGAGCAACATTTCCACCAAAGCGCGCGAGGCCGGGTTGGAAATCGTGTTGTTCCGGCCCCGTGCCGAGAACATGCAAGAGTTTTACGCTGAGATTCCCGTGGACATCGTGGTGCGCGGCGGCTTTTACAGCGCGGTGAACTTTTTCGATGAGGTGGGCAAGCTAAACCGCTTGGTCAACATCGACAATATCGACTTCAAGAATCCCAAAGTTGCCGGCGACCAAGTGAACCTGGAAATATCGACTCTGGCGACGACTTATCGATTTCTCGACGAAGCGGAGCGGAAGCAAGTCGCTGAGGCGAAGGCCGCCGCGGCAGCAAAGAAGTAGGTGCGCATGAAAAGGTCAACGCAAGTTCTAGTCTGTCTATGGGGATTTTTTTCTTTGGTCGGTGGTCTCCAAGCACAGGAGAAGATCGATGCAGTTTCGGCCAAGTCGAAGGAAGCGAAAGACATGCTGCACAACGCTCCCGCAGCCGTGGAGCAAGCGATTCGGCAAAACTTGCAGGACGTCGGCAAGACGGTCGGCAGCAAACTTGGTTTAGGGACCAAGGAAACCAAGACTGCTCCTGCCCCGGTCACTCAGGTTGCCTCGTTGCCGGAAAATAAACCGGCGGAACCGCCGCCGGCACGAATCCTGCCCATCGGCCGGCGCGACCCGTTTCGTCCATTTACCTTGAACACCAAAAGCACGCCGGCTAAGAAGCGCGACAACCTGTCTCCGCTGGAACGTTACGAACTGGGCCAACTGAAGCTGGTCGGCATCGTCGCCGACCCCAAGAACGCCAATGCACTGATCGAAGACGCTGCGGGCCTTGGCTACGTGATTCGAGTCGGGACACCGATCGGTTCCAACGACGGCAAAGTGATCGCAATCAAGCGCGACGGCATCACGATTCAGGAAAGCTACGTTGATTTATATGGCGCGGAGAAAAAACGGGAAGTCAGCATGAGGCTAACAGCGGAGGGTGCGGAATGAATGATCGGAACAAACACAGCGGTGAGACAATTATGAGCTTATTTCGACCCATCAAGATGATAACGGGCAGCGGCATTGCCCTCGGTTTGGCAGCTGGTCTACTGAGCTGCACCCCGGCAGCCGTGGAACAACCCAAGCCTGCGGCGTCGGCCACGCAAGGCACGGCTTCTGTGCCAAGGCCGGTCAACCCAACCCCTTCGCAGGCCGCGACCGATGCACCGGCTCCCAAGATTCAGGACTTTTTTGCGCGTCAGGAAGTTGGCCAGACCGTCCTGACGCTAAAATTATTGCAACCGATCGCGAACTTTCGCCATTTCCCCGCGGTGCAACCAGCGCGTCTACTATTGGACATCTTTACCGACGCCAAACAACCGGGCGCGACGGAGAGCTTTCGTCTTGCGACCAATCTGGTGAGCACGGCGCGCGTTACCTCGGGTGAAGGCTACATGCGGGTTACCTTAGATATCTTGGCGGCCAATGTTCCGCCTTATACGATTACGCCTGAAGATGGCGGCGTGAAAATCACCATCGGTAATATCGATCCGAGCAACACCGACAAGAAAAATATCGATTTCGTGAAAGCCGGCAAGCGCATCGAGGGCAAATCCTTTGAAACCACGCCCGGAGTTTTCCAGGCGGCCGGGGGCGGTCCCCAGGTCACTGCGGTCTCACGTTCGGATAATAAACGATACAGCGGTCAGCGTCTGTCGCTCGATTTCAAAGATGCCGACATCAAAAACGTCTTTCGGCTGCTCGCCGAGGTGAGCGGTCTTAACATCGTCGTTACGAGTGATGTTAACAATAAGGTTACCCTGAGACTGGTGGACGTGCCCTGGGATCAGGCCCTCGATCTTTTGATCGATACGAACGGTCTTGGCAAAGAGCAGGTCGGTAACGTGGTGCGCATTTCCACCGCGGGTCAGTTGAAAAAGGAACGCGACGACGTCGCCGCGGCGAAAAAGGCCGAAGAAAATCTAGAGCCGCTGGAGACGGTGTACTACAACATCAATTATGCGAAGGTGAAAGATCTCGAAGCGAAGGTCAAATCGCTGCAGAGCAAGCGGCCCGATGCGTCTTTGGTGACCGATGAGCGCAGCAATACCATCATGGTGCGCGACGTTAAAAAGGCGGTCGAAGATATTAGCACCCTGGTCGCTAAACTCGACATGCGCACGCCGCAAGTATTGATCGAATCCAACTTGATCGAGACCACACCGACCTTTGCACGAGCCTTGGGTGCCCGCTTGAGTTTCGACCTTCTCGGGGCAGGGTTTTCATCTGGCGCCGCCGCGGCCACGCCTTTCAGCGGAAACTCCGCAAGCTTTCCCAACTTCGCCAACGGTCTGGGGGCTACACTGTCAATCATTCAAAATCGTGCCGCGGGTTTTCGTAACCTAGCGACGGCCCTAGAGGCCGCGGAAAACGAAGGCAACATCAAAATTATTTCGCGCCCGTCGGTTGTCACACTCAACAACCAGGCTTCAACGATACGCAGCGAGCGCATTCTGCGCATCGCGCTGCCGAGCTCGACGAACATCGCTACTGGCAGTGGATCGTCTGCGGCTGGCGCCGCGGTAGCGACTGAACGAGTGCCGGTGGGCATCGTTCTTACCGTGACCCCGCAGGTTTCTAGCGACGGTTTTGTACTCATGAATATCAACGTCAAATCGAGTTCGATCGCCAACAGCGCCACCGTCCCCGACGGCTCGGTCGGTGTCGTGCCGTTCGACGAGCTCAACCGTGAAGCGAGTGCCAGCGTGCTTGTGAAAGATGGTGAAACCATCGTTCTTGGCGGTATACTCAAGGACACGGCACAGGAATCCCAAAGTGGCGTTCCTTACCTCAAGAACGTTCCGATTCTTGGCTGGCTATTCAAAAACCATCGCATCCAAAAAGACTTCGAAGAGCTGATGGTGTTCATCACGCCAAGGTTGACCACGGCCGGTTCCGGAACATTGCCCAGCGCTGAACAATTGTGGCGCGATCAACTGCGCCGCACCGAGGGCGATCCGTCGACGCCGGTAGTCTACAACCCCTAGCCTCAAAAAAAATAATACGGTAGGATGCCCGCATGTTGCGTTACTTCACTGCGGGCGAATCCCACGGGCCCTGTTTGACGATGATCGTCGACGGCGTGCCCGCGGGATTTCCTATCGATGTCGCCCAAATCAATCACGATCTGTGGCGCCGCCAGCAGGGCTACGGCCGCGGCGGCCGTATGCTTATTGAAAAAGACGAAGTGTCGATCCGCTCCGGCATCCGCTGGGGCGAAACCCTCGGCTCGCCGGTTACGTTCGGCATAGAAAACCGCGACTGGAAAAACTGGACCAAGAAAATGTCGCCGTCCGCCGAGGATCGCGATAACAAGATTGCCGTCACCAACCCGCGCCCCGGCCATGCCGATCTGAACGGCGTGCTGAAATACGACCGCGCCGATGCGCGCGACATTCTCGAACGGGCGAGCGCGCGCGACACGGTGTCGCGCACGGCCGTGGGCTCCTTCGCTAAACAGCTGCTTTCTCCCTTCGGTATTCGCGTCATGGGCTATCTTCGTTCGCTGGGCGGCATCGAAGCCAATCTGGATGGCTTATCTTACGAGGAAACCTTCTTGCGCTCTGAAGAGTCGCCGGTGCGCACGGCCGATCCAAAAGCGGAAGAGCAGATGATCGCGCTCATCGAAGAGTGCAAAATAGAAGGCAACACGCTGGGCGGAATCTTCGAAGTTGTCGCCCTCGGTTTGCCGCCCGGTTTGGGGACCCACACCCAGTGGGACCGCAAGCTCGACGGCCGTTTGGCGCAGGCGTTGATGAGCATTCAAGCCATGAAGGGCGTCGAAATCGGGCTCGGCTTTGAGATGGCGCGGCGGCGCGGCTCGCAGGTGCACGATGAGATTTTTTTCGATCCGAAGAAAGACGTGAGCCAGGCCACGCCGCGGATTGTGCCGACAGGTTTTTACCGCGGCAGCAACAATTCCGGCGGCACCGAAGGCGGCATGACCAACGGCTCGCCGTTGGTGGTGCGGGTGGCAATGAAACCGATTTCCACCTTGATGAGTCCGTTGAATTCGGTGGATCTGCACACGAAGCAACCCACGGACGCCTCGGTGGAGCGCTCCGACGTTTGTGCCGCGCCGGCGGCGGCGGTGGTGGGCGAGTCGGTGGTGGCTTTCGAACTGGCCAATGCTTTCCTGGAAAAATTTGGCGGTGACTCGCTGCGTGAAACCCGGCGCAACTACGAGAATTATCTCGAACAAATTAAAAACTACTAGCCGTTGCAGGAACATCCTTCGCATAACATCGCGTTGACCGGCTTCATGGCGGTGGGTAAAAGCGCGGTGGGGCGCAATCTCGCCAAGAAGCTCAAGCGCCACTTTGTCGACCTCGACCGCGCCATTGAAAAAAAAGAAGGCAAAAAGGTCCGGGAGATCTTCAGCGAGAACGGCGAGCCCTATTTCCGCCAGGCGGAAAAGCAGGCGTTGGCCGAAGTTCTAGCGCAAAGTAGTCAGATCATCGCAACCGGTGGCGGCGTCATTATGGATCAGGACAATCTCGCTCTGTTGAAGGAGAAATCGCTGCTCGTCTGTCTCACGGCGAGCACCGAGGTCATTCTCAAGCGGGTGGGTAACGGCACCAAGCGGCCGCTGCTCAAAGGCACCAATCGCGAAGAGCGGATCGAGCAACTGCTCGGCGAGCGCGCCAAGCAATATGCCCAAGCGCATCTCAGCGTCGATACCAGCGATGCGACGATCGATCAGGTGGTCGATAATATCATCGCCCAGTTGGATGCCCCGGCGAGTCATGATGCAAACGTTGACGGTTAATCTCGGGGAGCGCTCCTATCCGATACACATCGGCGGGGGGATTTTAGCGCGCGCCGGGGATTATCTCGCGCAGGCCGGTCTGCGCGGCAAGGTGGCCGTGGTGAGCAACCCCACCGTCGCCCAGTTGTATCTCGACACGGTGCACGACGGGCTCAAGGCAAGTGGCTTTGAAACCATTCCAATTTTGATTCCCGATGGGGAAGAGCACAAAAACCTTGCGACTTTGGCGCAGATTTTCGATCGTCTCATCGACGAGCGGCTGGAGCGCAAGTCGTGCATACTGGCGCTCGGCGGCGGTGTGATCGGCGATATGGCGGGTTTCGCTGCCGCAACGTACTTACGCGGCGTGCCTTACGTGCAGGCGCCGACGACGTTGTTGGCGCAGGTCGATTCGAGCGTGGGCGGCAAAACCGCGGTGGATCATCGCCAAGGCAAAAATTTGATCGGCGCATTTTATCAGCCGCGGCTGGTGCTGATCGATGTCGAGGCGTTGAATACTCTGCCGCGCCGTGAGCTCATCGCCGGCCTCGCGGAAGTGATCAAGTACGGCGTCATTGAGGATCCGGCGCTGTTTCGCCTGTTGGAGCGTGATATCGACAAGCTCATCGCGCTCGATCATGAGCTCTTGATTCACGTGATCGCCACGAGCTGCGCCATCAAGGGGCGCGTGGTCGAGCAGGATGAGCGCGAAGACGACTATCGCGCGGTGCTCAACTTCGGTCACACTTTGGGCCATGCGCTTGAGGCAGCGACGAACTACACGCAGTTTCTCCACGGCGAAGCGATCGGCGTCGGCATGGCAAAAGCGACTGCGCTTTCGAAACGTTTTGGCCATTGCGATGAAACCGCCCTGGAGCGGGTGTGCAAGCTGATCGCGCAGGCCGGGCTGCCGCTGGAAATTCCCGCGAGCGTCACCTTGCAAGAGTTGATTCAAGGGATGGAAGTCGACAAAAAGTCCGCCGCCGGCAAAGTCAAGTTCGTCATGTGCGCCGGCATCGGCAAGACGAAGTTTCACAGCCTGGCGCCGGCCGAAATCATCGCGGCCTTGGGCGGCTAGAATGGTTTGGAAGAGCCAATGGCAAAAAAGAAAAGTATCTTGGTGTTAAACGGCCCCAATCTGAATATGCTGGGCACGCGCCAACCGGAAATCTATGGCCGTTTGACGTTGGAAGAGATCAATCAGCAAGTGCGCAAGCTGGCCAAGGAGTTGAACGTTGAGGTCGACATCCGCCAGTCGAACCACGAAGGGGAGCTGGTCACTTGGATACAGGACGCGCCGAAACGGTTTCAGGCGATCGTCATCAATCCAGCCGCCTATACGCACACCAGTTTGGCGATGAAGGACGCAATCTTTGCGTGCGGCCTACCGACCGTGGAAATTCACATTTCAAATATTTACAAGCGTGAGGACTTTCGTCATCACTCGCATATCGCTGGTGCGGCGGTGGGGCAGATTGCCGGCTTTGGCGTGCAGAGCTACTTGCTTGGCCTGCGCGCTGCCGTGGGGCAAATCTAGTTATTCGACAAACAACGAGCCGGTGTTGAAGCCTTTTTGGCGCATTTCATTGATCAGTTGTTCGCGTTGCCTCTCAATTTGAGTGGTTCTTTCACGGAGCTGGCTGAATTCCCTTTCTCTATCGTTGTAGGCCGGTGCTCCGGGTTGGGCAGCGGGGAACGGCGCGGGCGAAAATGACTCCGCTTTGGGCGGCAAGCTGCTAAACGGCGAGGGGACCAATAGCTTGACTGGCTCCGGTTGCGAAGGGTTGTGGAGAGCGTTCTTGTAGCGCGAGTTCGCGTCGTCGTTGTGGGCGCGCAGTTGTTCGTCGGTGTGCAGCTGGTTGCCTTGCGGGCCGGTGGTGCCTCGCACTGCTTGCGAGTATTGATCCCGGGCGCTCTTGAGCTGTTCGGTTAACGCCCTGACCTTATCTTGGTATTCCCTTTCTTCCTTGGCCCGTTGCGCTGCCTCGTTGGAAGCACCCTCCTTGCCACCCTCGCTGGCGGATCGTACCGCCGGCCGTGCGGGGGAAGCTGAGACCGTTTTTGTCGCCGTGGCCTGTTGGATATTGAAACTATTGCGATCTGCGGCGGCGGTATGGCGGATCGCCTGGATCTGGTCTTTGCTTATGCCAATCTCTCCGCCAAAGCCGCTGAACTTTATTACGCCGGCTTCTTCACGGTAGCTCGGCACGACGATGTTCCGGCCGTTCTTGAGCTCCAGCGTGTAGTCGGAACGCGCGGCGGCTGGAAACGACGTGATTGCGAGGGCGATCAAGGGCAACAACGCTTTTGGCTTCATCATAGACGCTATTATAGCGATCCGGCGGACCTCCGGCAATCGGCCAGTTTTGTTCGATATTATCCACATTTACTGGTCGTCTAAGACATGTTAGTTATTTGATTTACGGGGGCGCGCCATGAACCGAGCAAAATTTAGGCTTGTTGCCCAGGGGATTCTTCTGCTGTTTGTGACCGTCGCTCAGGCTGCTCTCAGTATGGGAGCGGAGCCCAGGGTCCAGATTCTCTCGCCCAAAGACGGCAGCCGCATCAGCCAAGATCAGAAAACCGTTCTGATTAGCGGCAAGGTCGGCAACCACCTGGCTCGATCCCCCAACGTCGATATCGCATTTATCGTCGATGTGTCCGGCAGCACCGCAGCCTATGCCGGCGTCGATCTCGGCGACGCTGGGCAGCTACCCGACGGTGGGTCGTCGCGGTTTCCGACACCGCAGATCTCCATTGGCGGCGTCAGTGTCGGTGGCGGTCCGCCGCTGCGCAACCTGCGCAATTCCGTGCTCGCCGCGGAGGTCGCCGCCGCGCGCCGCGTGCTTTTGCAACTCAATTCGGAGACCACCCGGGTCGGGGTGATCTCATTTGGTCAGGAGGTGCGGCTGCTGCAACCGCTCACCCAAGACTTCGATCTCGTCCGGCGCGCCCTGGACGACATATTACGCAATGGCCCGACCGGCGGAACCAACATGGTTGAAGGCATCCGGACGGGCATCTCCGAGCTGATGGGCTTTGGTCGCAGTGAAAAGCGGCCCGATGCGGTCAAAGTCCAGTTTCTGCTCACCGATGGCTTTCCAACACTGCCCATCGGCGGCGGCAAGTTTGCCGACCCGGAGGATACCAATCTCGCCATCAATGCGGCCCGCCTTGCGGGCCGCGCCGGGATCAAAGTTCATGTGTTTGCTTTGGGTGAGGACGCGTTGTCGCACCCCAGAGCGGCCACGGGCATTGCCGCTGAGAGCGGCGGCACGTACACACCGGTGTCGCGGCCGGCTGACGTGCTCGCGGTGATCGAAAGTATCTCCGTGGTGGGCGTCGATTTCGTGCAAATCGTCAATCAGACGAGCGGCCAGAAAGCTACCCAAACCAGGCTCGCCGCCGATGGATTCTTTTCTTCAGCCGTGCCGGTGGTGGATGGACGCAATCAGATCGAAGTCTTCGCGCGGGCGAGCGATGGCTCCATCGGCCGTGACCGGATTACCATCGACTACCAATCGAGCACACAGAAGTCGTTAGACCTGGAAGTCTTCCTGGAAAAAGAGAAAAGCCTAAAACTACAAGTGGAACGCTTGGGCCGCAGCCCGGCGGAAATCCAGCGCGACGTTGAGCGCAATCGCGAAGACAACACGCGGCGCCCGCCGCCGCAGCCGCCGGCGCCCTCGGAGACGCCGCGCTAGACGCTGCTCACGTTGCTCACCGGTGAGCAACAAATTCCAGATTACAAATTCCAGATTTTAGATTGCGGTCTTCAACGCTTGGCGCGTTCGGCTTCGGCGGCGATGGCGATTTCGGTGGCGCCGGCACGCTTGATGATCGACATGACGCGCACGGTTTCGCCAAATAAGACATCTTTATCGCCGCGCAAGATCACGGTCTTGTCGGCGTTGGCATTGAGCGCTTCTTTCAACGTGGCTTCGAGGGTATCCTCGCCAACTTTCTTCTGATTGACGAAAATCTCCTGCTTCGGCGTCAGCGTCACCGTGGTGCCGCGGGTCTCCGATTTTGTCGCAACCGCTTTAGGCAGATTGACTTTGCCTCCCGATTCGATCATCGCCGAGCTGGTGATCATGAAAATGATCAGCAGCACCAGAAAGATATCGGTGAGCGGCGTGATATTGATTTCTGCGACGATGCCGGCATCGTCGCCATTGCCGCCGAGGGGTGTGATAGCCATGGTGCGCTTACACTGCGAGGTTAAGGTTGTGGAGCACTTTGCTCACTTGTATGCGGAAAAGGCCGTTGATGTTGGAAATCCGCGTTTGAAAATAGTTGTAAAAAACCACGGCAATGATGGCCACCGCGAGGCCCAAGGCCGTTGCCACCAAAGCCTCAGAGATGCCGGCAGCCACTACCGCGAAACCGCCGGTGCCGGCGATGGCCATGTTTTCGAAAGCTTTGATGATGCCAACGACGGTGCCGAGCAAACCGATGAACGGCGCGCTGCTCGCCACGGTGCCGAGGATCCAGAGATTCTTTTTTAAGTTTTGGGTTTCTTCAAACATCGCCTCGGCAGCAAAGGCGTTGGCGGTGTCGAGCCCAAAGTTGCCTTCCTTGTCAAAAACATTGAGGAAGATTCTCCCCGCTGGAGAATTGTTATTCTGCCGGCAGATCGCCAGGGCCAAATCGCGCTGGCCTTTTTTGATCGGATCGAGGAGAGATTCGGCCAGCCGAGTGGTCGCTGCGCCGACATTGCGCAGGGTCCAGAGCCGCTCGAACACGACCGCGACGCTGACAATCGACAGAATGATCAATGGGTAAGTAGTCAGCCAACCCTTGTTGATAATATCGATGAGATCCAAACCTTGTGGTTGCATCGTCAGTGATTTCTCCGAATCTTTCGCGGCAGATTACCTGAAAACAACTATTATTGAAATCTTCAAACCAACAACGACGCAGCGTTCAGCCACGCACGCCGACGGTGACGGTGAACTGCATGCGCAATGGCTCGTTGGCGAGTTCTTTCAAACTGTCGGGGATCGGCGGAAAAGGCGAGGCCCTTCTCATGGCATCCACGGCGCTTGAGTTAATGCGGGTATCGGAAGAATCGATGACATCGGCTTGAATCAGCCGGCCGGCGCGGTCGAGGGAGAAGACGACAGCGACACGCTGCACACCGGAAACACCATCGGGAAAGCGCCAGACCGCTTCGACGCGTTTTTTTAGCTGGGTGAGATAGCTATTGAATTCCGCCGCGGGGATGCCCCGTAATCCAGTGGCACTGCCGCCGCCGGTACCCGTGCCGGTGCCGCCGCCGGCGATGCCAGTGCCACTCTTGCTGCCGCCGGGCACACCGTAGGGTCCTGTGCCGGTGCCCGTGCCTTTGAGCGCCCCGGGAATCTGCGCGCCTTCTTTAAGCCCGCGAATGCCTGGGCCGTCGCTCGCACCTTTGGCCATTGCCAAGCTCCTCTGGTTGAGCTCGGCGTCCGCCGCGGCGCTGCCGGGCAAATTGGTCGGCGCATCGCGGGTCGGCAGGCGAACTAGCGAATCGGGTGAAGTTTCCTTGGCGTTGACCGATTCCTGGCGCGTATCCGCTGAGGCTAACACTTTGGGACCGGGAAGGGCCACCGGTTTAGGGGGCGGCTCGGTGGCCGGCTCGGCGTTCTTGCTTGGAGCGGTGGCTTCGAGCGAGCCACTATCGATTTTGCCGGTTCTCGGCGCCGGTGGAATCGGCGTGCCGAGCTTGGGCATAGTCTTGGGACCGCCGGGGCCCTGGCCCGGGCCGATGCTCTTGTTGGGCGAACTGCCTTCGCGCACCTCGGGCACGCGCACCTCCGCCAACTGCACGGCGATCGGCACTTCCGGCTCCGGTTTGGCGATCTGCAAGTTAACCAGGCGCAACGTCAAGAGGGCCAGCAAGCCATGCAACAGAATGGAGGACAGCAGAAAGGGGGCACGGAAAACCGAGGAGAGGCCCGTATCTCCCCAAGAAGTGGACATCGTGTTGCCCATCTTAGCTTCCCGGCAGTGAAACAGTTCTAAGGTCGCTGTTAGGCAGCTGTTCTTGCTTGGCGAGAATTTCCAGACCTGCGGCGCTGACGTCGCGCCGCGCGACACGACCATTCTCATAGTAGGTCCAGATGTCGGCGATGCCATCGCCGTTCAAATCGCGCTCGTCTTTCAGGATAACCTCGCCGTCTTGTGTCACATCGTAATAAACCCAAGAATCGGCACGGCCGCGGCCGGTGGTGTCGCGTTCGACTTTGGCGAGGCGGCCCTTTTCGTAGGTCGCGCGGTAGGTCATGCGCCCCTGGCCCACTTCGTCGCGTTCTTCGCGCGCGAGCACGTCGTCGTTGTAATAGTAAATCGTTGTCGGTTGGCCCTGGCCGCGGGTATCGACTTCACGACGCTGCAATTTGCCGTCTTTGAAATAGCTCCAGGTATCGACTCGGCCGTCGCCCTTGGTCGATTCCTCCTGGCGCACGATCTCGCCGGGTTTCTGGGGGTTGTAGTAAATCCAAAGATCTGGGATGCCATCGCCGTTCATGTCGCGGACCTCGACGTTTTTAAAGGGCGCTGGTGCGGCTGGCGCCGGCACGGGTTTATTGACTGAAGCAACCTCAATCCTTTCACGATTAGGCTGACTTTGGGAAGGCTGCGAAGCCCGGTTGCCACCTGGCGTGGTTGTGGGGGGGGTTGTTGTGCCGCTTCCCAACACCTGACCCTCCAACGCCCGCTGCCGCTCAAGTTCCTTTTCGATGAGCGCCTCGAGCTGCTGGTCTTTCTGGGTTTCCTTGCTGACCTGGGCTATGACTCGCTCTTCTTCCTGGCCGCTTGTCACCATCCCATAGATCGCGCCGACCAACATGCCGCCCAAAGCGCCGAAGTGGCCGAACGGGCCGGCAAGCATGCCCCCCCAGCGCGCTCCTTCAGCCATCGATCCCATAACATGCTGGTTGGCTCTGCTGCTGCGCGGCGGCGATTGGGGCTGTGGCGTTCGGCTGGTTGGAGATCCGCTTGCCGTGGGCGGCTGCGCTCCCGAGCCGGCCGGATAATTGGGCACGGGATAGCTGCCGGGCGGATATTGCGTCGCGCTCGCCTGGCAGCCAGCCAACAACGCTGCAACCAGCAAAAGCACCGGGGCTGAGGCGAATGTTTGCCAGGGGTCTTTCATAACGCCGATTCTACTTTACTTCGCTGGCCGCGGACAAGACGGCTTGCTTGCGCGATTGGCCGACGGCCGAAGCCATGACAGAGTCCGAGCCCAGCATCGTGCGCAGCTCCGCTTCGACGCTGCCGAACGGCGTCGGCACGCTGGGCGGGTCGATATTGGCGAGCTGCTCTTGGCCGGAGACCTGGCCGCCCTTAAACGTATACCGAGCGCTAACTTTGCCGGTGAAGTTTTGATCCTCTAGCTGCTCGACCATTTCGCCGTTCTCAAAGCGCACCCAGACATCGACACGGCGGTCTTTGTTGGTGTCGGCTTCCTGGCGGGCAACCTTGCCGTTCTCGTACCAGAAGCGCATGTCAAAGAAGCCATCGCCATCGCTGTCGCGCTCTTCGCGAATCAGCTCATTGTCTTTGAAGAAAAAAATCAGGTCCCACTTGCCGCTGGCTTTGCTGTCGCGCAGGCGCTTTTCCAACCGCCCCTGGTAAAAAGACTCGACCATATCCATGCGGCCGCGTCCGGCGCCATCTTCCTCGCGGCGAATCACTTCATCGCCATTGAAATAAACTATGCGGCCGACTCTGCCATCGCCCCGCATATCTTCCTCTTGTTTGACGAGCCGGCCGTCGCGATAATAACCCCAGAGGTCGATTTTTCCGCTAAATTTTCGGTCGAGCTCCTTGCGAACGAGTTGACCGTCTTCATAAAAAGAATAACTGTCGGGTTTGCCGTCGCTGTTGGTATCCTCATCGACTCGGCTGACTTTGCCGTCGCGAAACTGCACCGTGCGGTTCGTAACGCCGCGGCCCTTGGTATCTTCCTCGCTGCGCACCGGCTGGCCATTCTTGTAGTAAACCCATTGGGTAGGTTTGCCGGTGCGGTTGGGGTCCTGTCCCTTGCGCTCGATCTCGCCGCTGGCGTCAAGAAAAATCCAGGTATCGAACTGTCCGTCGTTCTTACTGGCGATTTCTTGCCGCCTCGGCTTGCCGTTTTCGTAGTAGACCATGGCATCGATCTTGCCGTCGAAATTACTGTCCTGTTCGATGCGTTCGATTTGCCCCTGCCGGTCATAGTGGGTCCAGCGGTCCATTTTACCGTCGTTGTTGGTGTCGCGCTCTTGGCGCACGACGTTGCCTTTTTCGTCATAAAAGAAGCTCGCCACCGGCTGCTGGGCAAACGCCGATGCAATGAGAAAAGCAGCGAGAGTCAGCGCCAGAAGGGCGGGAACTGGGAGCCGTTTAAGCATGGCCACTTGTTGACCGGACCTTGTCAAGCTACGACGCGGCCATGGGCAAGTCAATGCGCAATGGCGCGGCTCCGACAGGCCGTAACTCGATATTGTTGTCTCAACAGCCAATCCGCGTTATAAAATTGCGAAGAACCGCAATTGCTATCGGACCACCGAACTGTCTGTATGGTTGTCGTGCCACGCTAATGGTGAGTTTTCCTCGCAGGTGTTGGCCGGGCTTGGAGCCGGCGTTGCCAGCTCACGGCGGACGCGCGCCTGTTGAAGCCTAGCCCATCGACGTAGCCTTCCGGATATTTTCTCCCTAATGCGTTCGTGCTGAATCGTTTGATATGCAGTTAGATTACGACCCCATCGCAAAAACGACTGGAGAGAGCCGCGCCTACGCTCCCGCTCAAAGTGCGTTGAGCGAATCGCGCTGGCAGTTGCTCGTGCTGTTGGTTGGCCTGTTGATTCTATTCAGTGGGCTGGGCAGCGCGGCATTGTTCGAACCCGACGAAGGACGCAACGCCGAGAAAGCGCGGGAAATTCTCTTGCTCGGGGACTGGGTGACGCCGCACCAGAATTTTCTTCCGACTCTCGACAAGCCGATGTTTTTCTACTGGCTCATCGCGGCAGCGTTTAAGATTTTTGGACTCTCCGAGTGGGCGGCGCGCCTGCCGTCAACCCTGGCAGCGTTGGGCTGTCTATTCTTGATCCATCGATTTGCGCGCCGACAGTGGGGGTTGTGGGAAGCTCTGTGGAGCTGCTTGGTCCTCGTCACGAGCCTGCAATTTGTCATCTTCTCCCGTCTAGTAATCTTCGACATGACCTTGACGTTTTTCATTACCTGGGCGCTGTTTTCCTTTTATCGCATCGCCGAGGATGCTGCGTTTGGAGCGCGTCGCCGCGACGTCGTCAGTCTCTATGTCGCGATGGCTCTTGGCACTTTGGTCAAGGGGCCGATCGCGCTGATCGCCCCCGGCATGGTGATCTTGGGTTTCCTGTTACTTACCCGAAGATGGGCGCTGCTCAAGCAAATTAACCTGCCGCTAGGATGTTTGCTTTACCTGGCTATCGTTGTGCCCTGGTACGTCGCTGCCGAGATCAGGAACCCGGGCTACCTGCGTTATTTTTTTTGGGATGAGCACTTCGCTCGCTATCTAACGCCGCGCTTTAATCGTTCGAAGGGCTGGTACTATTTCCCCCTAGTTATCAGCGTCGGCTTTCTGCCATGGACTTTGAACCTGCCGATGGCAATCAAACGTTGCTGGCAGCAAAGGGCTGAGCCGGTGATGTTGTTTCTCGCACTCTGGGTGATTTTGCCCTTTGCCTTTTTCTCAGCGTCAAACTCGAAATTGCCACATTATATCTTGCCGATCTTTCCCGCTTTGGCGTTGCTGGTGGGACGCTCCATCAGTGCCGCGTTGCCAACGCAGCCGCGCGCTCCGTGGATGATGGACTTTTTGGCACCTTGGATTCTTTCCTTGAGCTGCATGTTGTATTTGCTTGTAGGCGCTTTTGCGCCGCAGGTATTGGTCGGACGCATTCGCTCGGGGGTGGTGGCGAACAGAGCTCTACTTGTGGCGGCAGCGCTAACGATGATCCTGGTGCTTTCGGTGGCGCTGCGCTACCGATGGCAAAACCGCTGGCAGGACCGCGGCTTTCCTTATCTATGCAGCGCCACCGGCTTGGCCCTTTTCATGACACTGCTCACGCAAATCGTCGCCTCGGCATCTTTCAATCGCGTGTCTAAACCGTTGGCCCAAGCGGCCGCGCCGCATCTCAACGGCCAAGAACAGCTGGCATTTTACGACACCTACGTTGAAGGTATTCCTTTTTATTTCCGCATCGACAAGCCAGCGTGGTTGGTGCAATCACCGGGCCGAACTAGCATCATGGCGAGCAATTACCTTGCGCTGCGCCGACCGCCGCCAGTCGCCGGTTATGGGCCGGTGCTGCTGCCATTCGAGGAATTCGCCGCGCGCTGGAAAAGCGGAAAAACCCCATTGCTTGTGATCGTCAGAGAAAACGGCCTGGGACAGTTCAGTGCATCCGTTGGCGCCACGCCGACGGAGCTTGCGCGTTTCGAAAATTATCGTTTGGTTACCAATCGATGAATCGCTACCGTTCGTGGCGGTGTTTGATCCAGTGAAGAATCTTTTCGCGGTAGATATAGGCGAGCAGCAATACCAACGCCGAGGCAACCGCGATGATGGCGAATTGCAAATAGTCTTGTTCGCGGAACTTGGCACCCTGGATCGTTAGCATGTAGGTGCCGGGCAACCTGCCGATGATCGAGACGATCAGAAACGTGCTGAGTTTCATGCGGCTCAGCCCCAGCACCAGACATAAATAATCCTTGGGGAACCCCGGAATCAAAAAAAGCAGAAAACAGATGAACGTGCCCGTGTTCGTGGTCAAGAAGTCGAACTTGTGCAAAACTTCTTGACTGACAAAGCGCTCGACAAACGGGCGCCCGAGAATGCTTGCCAGCTCAAAGGCAACCCATGAGCCAATGGCCAGGCCAATCGTCGAAAGAATAAATCCCAGGGTCTCGCCGTAGACGAAACCGCCGACCACGCCGGTCAGTTCGCCCGGTATCGGCGCCGCCACAACCTGCAGGATTTGCAGCACAACAAACACTGCCGGTGAGTAGGGGCCAAGCGACTGCAGGAAGCGGCCAAGTTTGTCGCCGCTGGAGGCGACGGCTTCGAAGTCCTCAAAATCTTCTCCGGCCGGCGCCAATGCCATCAGCGGCTGGGGTATGTACCGGCTAAAAAAGAACAGCAGCGCCAGCAGCACAATGAAAATGACTCCTCTGGTAATGAGCTGGCGGCGCTGAGAAATCATCGGCAAATGTATAGCAACGAAACGGTTCTAAGACGATAGAACTAGTCTTCAGGCCAAATGCTATCCGGGGCTGTCGCCGTGCTTATCAGCGAGTACTTTGCATCTGTTGCAGTAGCGCTTCGACTTTCTTCAGTTCGTCGCCATAGCCCGCCCAATTGCCCTGGCGCAGGAGCTCCTGCGCGCGTTGGAAATGCTGCAGTGCCTCACGCGCGGGATTTTTGACCTCGGCCGCCTTTTCGCCGGTTACAGCCGCGGTTGTGGGCGGCGCAAGCGGCGTCGTTGAAAGCGGCCTGCCGCCGAAAATCTTCTGAAGCGCCAGCTCAAGATTCTCCTCCATGGCGATCTGGTTGCCGAACGCGACAATGACCCGCTTGAGCTCGGGCAAGCTGCCTTGTTCGGCAGCCAGATAGAGAGGTTGAACATACAAAAGAGACTGGTCGATCGGGATGGCCAGCGGGATGCCGCGCACGACTTGAGAGCCGGCTTGATTCCACAAACTGAGCTGCTGAGAAATCACCGTGTCCTGATCGATGCGGGCGTCCACCTGTTTGGGGCCGTAAACCAGCTTGGCTTTGGGAAAGTTTAGCGCGATCAGCCTGCCGTAATTCGGCGCGTCGCTGCGCGCCGCCAACCAGGCGCGCATGTTGTCGCGCTTATTGGGTGTAAAGGGCAGCAAGAGTACGAACTCTTCTTTTTGCTCCCCGGGCAGACGCATGATCGTGTAATAGGGGTCGAGCTCTTGCTCGCGGCCGCCGGTGCTCTTGCGTGGAATGCTGAGCAGGTCCTCCTTGTTATAAAACACCTGAGGATCGCGCACGTGAAAGGTCGCGTACATATGCGCCTGGACGGTAAAAAGATCGACGGGGTATCGAATGTGCTTTTGTAGGTCGGCAGGCATCGTGCTTAACGGCTTGAATAGGCCAGGGAAAATCTTTGCATAGGACGAAACCAGCGGGTCGGTCGGATCGCTGAGATAAAAGTCGACGTTGCCATGATAAGCGTCAACGATGACTTTGACCGAGTTGCGGATATAGTTGCCCATCCGTCCTGCCGGCGCGGAGTAGGGGTAGTGACGCGAGGTGGTATAGCCGTCGATCATCCAGAAGAGCCTGCCGCCTTGTGCGATCACCATGAAGGGATCGCTGTCGAACGTGATAAACGGCGCAATCTTTCTGATCCGGTCCTGAATTTTACGGTGCAGGAGGATTCTGCTCTGGTTGGTGATGTCCTCCGACAGGGTGATGCGAAGCGCGGCAAAGTGCGCCGAGAAAAGCAGCTTGCGCCAGAACGAGTCGATGGGAATGCCGCCGCGGCCATCGTAGGTGGTGTAAATATTTTGGTCGCCGGCAGGATAGTCGAGCTCGCGGGCCTTGGTTTTGACCAAAATGTACTGGTTCGCAAGCTCGCCAAAGTAGATTCGAGGTTGGGTGACCTTGAACGTATCGGTTGACTGCGGCGGAATGTCCTTGATGAAAAATTCCGGCTGGCCGCCCGCGCTTACCTGGTTTACCGGGCTCACGACAACGCCATAACCATGGGTAAAGGTTAGATGGTCGTTGATCCAGTTTTGTCCCTGCAAATGGGCGTGGGAGATCTCGCGCGCGGAGATTGCTACCTGACGCATGCTGCCGTCGATTTCGTAGCGATCATGATCGAGGTCGACAAACTTGTAATAGGTGCGAATCTCTTGCAGCTGGGAGTAGCTTGCGAGCAATGGGCGCGGCTCCCAAAGTCGGATGTTCTTGATTGTGGAATCGTTGCGTTTGATGCCTTCCGCGGAAAGGCCTTCCTCGGCGGGGAAATCCTTGCTCTCGATCTTGTCCAGCCCATATGCTTGGCGGGTAAACCGGATGGTTCGCTCAAGGAATGGTTTTTCTGCGTCGACTTCGTTCGGGACAACACGAAAGCGCTGGAGCAACGTCGGATAGACATTGAGCCCGACCAGGTGTAATGCAACCAGGGCACCGATGCCGAACAGGACGAGCTTGTAACCGGTTCGGTAGAACTGGGCAAAACAAAGAACGGCCGCTGCCCCTGACATCACCGCTAACGCGCGCAGCGCCGGCAGATTTGCGTTGACGTCCGTATAGCCTGCGCCGAAAGCGGCGCCGCGGGGGGAGTAGAGCAACTCGTAAGCTTCTAACAGATAGCCGCCCGCTTTGGTGAGCAGAATCAATCCAACGAGCACCAGCAAGTGTTTCCGGGCGCGTTCCGAAAGAAAAATGCCGCGGGGGCCGTAAACGAGGCCGCGGTAGAGAAAATAAACCGCCGCACTGGCCACCAAACTCAGCCCCAAAGCGAATATTAGCCACTGGTAGACCGCGTTCAGCGCCGGCAACAGAAAGATAAAGAACGAAAGGTCGAGCCCAAAAACGGGATCGGCGATGGCAAAGGACGTGGGATTGAGAAACATGGGCAGCAGCTGCCAATTGGCGGCAACCGCAGGGGCGGCAAGCAAACCGATCAAGAATGCGCCCGGGAGCAACATCCGGCGCAGCAGCGGGTCGATCAACTCGGGAGGCGGCAGCTCGATCACATTGTCTTCGGCACTAAATCGGTAACCCGGAGGCGGCACTGCGGCAATTTTTAAATTGAGATACACCAATCCCGCTAACAGCAGGCCGCCGAGCGCTCCCAGGCCCAGTTTGTATGCCAGGGTCGTCGTAAAAACTCCGCCATACCCGACTTCCTGGAACCAGAGCCAATCTATATAGAAGTCAATGCCCTGCCGCACAAACAGGACGCCAACAAAGAGGAGAAAAAACAGAGCACCGGTCAGCTGGCGCATGGCATCTCCTTATCCGTCAAGCTCCGCTCAGAGACTTGAACCGAGAAAAAAAATGGCGTCGGAGGGGATCCCCGACGCCATTTTTTAACTAGCGATCCAAGAGGTCGTGAGCAGCCTAGGCCGTTGCGCCGACCTTCGGGCGCCACTTGTCGAACTTATTTTCCAAGCGAGAGAGCAGTTCCATCGCGACCATGCCCGTGATCGCGAAGACCAACACGCCGACGAAAACTTTGTCCGTTTGAAAAGTCGCGCCCGCCACCGTGATCATGAAGCCGATGCCGGCCGTCGCGGCATATAGCTCGCCGACCATGACGCCAATCAAGGCGCGGCCGACGCCCAAGCGGAGCCCGGTGATGATGAAAGGCAAAGTCGAAGGGAGCACGACGCTACGGAAGATCTGCCACTCAGAGGCGCCGAAGCTTTTGGCCGCGGTCAACAGATTGTAGGGGGTCGTTTTGACGCCGTCGCGAGCGTTGATCAGGATCGGGAACACGGCGCCAAGAAAGATGATCCCAACTTTGGAGAGAATGCCGATGCCGAGCCAAATGATGACAAGCGGCAGCAGCGCAACGCGCGGGGTCGCGTTCATCGCATTGACAAAGGGGTCAAAGGTGTAGGCCATCTTTTTGTACCAACCGGTAGCAATCCCGAACGGCACACCGACGATGACCGAAAGTAAATAGCCCCAGAAAAACTCGAGGCCGCTGACGCGGAGGTCGTTGTAAATTTCACCCGAAGCAAACAACTGGAAGGCGGCTTTGTAGATCAACGACGGGGCGCTCATGAACATCGGATTGATAATGCCTGCCCAGTTTCCGATAGTTTCCCAGGCGAGAAGAAAGATAATGACCGAGGTCGTGCCGATGATCAGTTTCTCGTTGTTGAGATAAAATTTGTAAGCGTTGGATGCTTCCGCAACTCGAACATCCAATAGTTGCTCTTCTGCTGCTTGTGCCATATCGTTTTCCTCCGGAGTTCTTAGGTTGAGAAACCCACCTTCGACCAGCCACGCGAACCAGTAGCAAATGGCTATCTGCTTGTCAATAGCAAAATATCTCGGTTTTTGCAAGAAAATTCGACCGCTTTCGGCGGCGCCGCTGGAGCAGCGATTCCCCCGCGAATCTTGACAATCGTTTATGTATTAAATAGTTTGGTCGGCAACACCCTGTCACTATCGGGAGAAATCTATGAAGCTCCTCTTCATCACGCCGCCAATGGGCAATTGGGCACCCTGGGGCGACAAGCATCTTGCCGTCAACTCGCTCCATGCGCAGGTCGCCGCGTTCATTCGGGAGAAAAAAGCGGCCGATCTTGCGGTGCTCGATTGCCGCGCTTTGGGTCTCAGCGATGAACAGATGCTCGAAGAAGTGAAGCGGGAAAAGCCGGACGCGGTTTTCTTTGGCGCCATGATCGCCGCCGCCGGCGGCGCCGCGACGCTCAATCGCTTTCATGGAGCGATGCAGAAAATCAAAGAGGTCGCGCCGAAGACAGTGACCATCGGCGGCGGCCTCATGTACACGGCGGTGCCGCAGAAGATCATGAACGACAACCCGCAGCTCGATTTCGCGATTGTCGGCGTCTTTGGCGACAATGAACACGCGGTTTGGGAGCTGCTCGAGGAGCTGAAAAAGCCGGCTCCGAATTTTGACGCCATCAAAGGTTTGGCCTATCGCAAGAACGGCGAGGTCGTGCTCACCCCGGCCCGGCCGGTGCTGATGAATCTCGACGAACTGCCGATGCCCGCCTACGATCTTTTCCCGATGGACAAATACTACGGCTATTCGGTGATTCCCAACTACAATGAGGCGGTCACCTCGCGCGGCTGCGAGGGCGCTTGCCACTTTTGTTATGAGTGGTGGCTGGTCGACCAGCGCAGCCCGCGCGACTTCAGCTCGCACCGCACGAAAGGCGGCCGCAAAGTCGCCGAAGAAATGGAACTGCTCAACAAAAAGTACGGCGTCAAAGCGCTCACGTTCATGGACGACGACTTTAACTCGGATCGCCAAAAGATGGTCGACTTGGTCGAAGCTCTCGAGGCAAAGAAGTTAGACGTGAGCTGGTTTATGCTGAGCCGCGCGCAGAATCTGATTCGCGATATGGATCTGGTGCCGCGCCTGCGCAAAGTCGGCCTATATCAGGTTTTGATCGGCATCGACGGCGGCACCGACGAAGAGATCGCCGAAGCGCGCAAGGGAGCGATGAAGGTCGGGGTCAAGGAACTGAAAGACCTGATCCAGTTCCTGCGCAAGAACGATATTTCGACCATCTCTACTTATTTAAACGGCTTCTGGGAGGACGACGAGGCGAAAATACGACAGCGCGCCAAAGCGGTCGATGAGATCGACCCGGACATCGTCATGATCCAGGTGCTGAACCCGATTCCCGGTTCACCGATTTACAAGGCGGCGGTGAAAAACAACATCATCGAAGTCGATAATCTCAGCCTCTATGATTTAGAACACAGCGTGATGCCGACCAAACATTTGACGCGGCAGCAGCTCGGCGAATTGACGGGATGGGCTTTCAAATCGTTCTACGGCAAGCCGGGGCGCGTCGAGCGCATTCTCAACGGCTACACCTCGCCTTACGTGAGAATGAAGTTCGAATCGTTCAAGAGCAACGCCGCCAAGTATGAAAAGAACGCCGCGCAAGGCGAGGCGGCAATATAGTCCTGGCGGCGGCATGGCGGAGCAGAAAACCTCTCCTTCCTTAAACGGTAAAGTTGTGCTGGTCACCGGCGCGAGCCGAGGCATCGGCGCCGCTGCGGCGATTCGCCTGGCCCAAGGCGGCGCTGCCGTGGTCGTCAACTATTTCCAAAACAAAGATGCCGCGCAAAAGGTGTTGGCGGAAATAGAAAGCGGCGGCGGCCGCGGCATTATTTTTCAAGCCGACGTCAGGC